>ENA-ORBV01011242-ORBV01011242.1-microbial-mat-metagenome-genome-assembly--contig:-NODE-11242-length-14118-cov-5.407236_pt1 | contig 14118 bp, 11 predicted proteins | sample MGYA00237777_ERZ505514 | MGnify/ENA primary metagenome ERZ505514 (study PRJEB26160, sample SAMN06269048) | microbial mat metagenome | isolation source: Oligotrophic lake microbial mat | place...
ATGATACGGCGACCACCGAGATCTACACCTCTCTATTCGTCGGCAGCGTCAGATGTGTATAAGAGACAGCCCTTGACATGGGAAAAGACGGCGGTGGGAGCAAGGTCCCACACTGCCCGTTTGGTTGTATTTACCGGCAACAGTGCAACCTTGTGGAGACGGATGAATATCCTTTTGGAGCGTTTTGGCGCCGACTTAGAGAATCGTTGGCGTTGCGGCTGCAGCTGCCATCATTGCCGGATCTGGACATGATACTGTCAAGAACGGCTTGCTGGTGTTTGACGATGTTGAGAGCAAGGTCAAAATTTCTTCCAAGCGCGACTTGGCCGGGCATTTTTGAGGAGCTGTTGGAGGTCCTCAGCGACGCTCTGGTGGTAGAGCCGTCCCTTGATGTATCCAACCTGTCGTGTGCCTTGTTGTTCTGTTGTTAGTGCCCCATCGAGATATCGTCCTTTTGGTGGTGAGACGGCTGCGGATGCATGTCCAATAGTAAATGTTTTGTTTCTTCTGGGCTTGGGTCATCGTCGCAAAGAAGATCCCGTCGAGCTCGTCTGCATCTTGCAAGGGCTCTCCTGTGGTCTATCCTTTGGAGTCGTTGTTCTACTGTATTCTTCTGGGAATCCCAAGAACTTGACAGTTTTTTCTTGTGGCGATGACGTAACGGACGGGGCGAAAACGAAGATGTCGTTAACAAGAAAATATTCAGCAGTGTCTCGGAATCAAACTTTGCTTCAAGGCCCCGCAAAGACTCTTGTAAAATATTTTTGAAAGCTGTATTACCCATCTGCTTACAGTTGTCCCGGTAAAGAATTGCACTCTTATGGGTATCTCGATTGGACACATACCCCAAGGACGGAGTTTTACGATCACGAGCAGTATCAAAATCATCGGGGTAGTCAAACGAATAGACAGACAGAGTTCTGGTGGACGTCATCTGTGTAGACATGGAACCCATCAAAGAACGAGAGCTGCTATGCGTCGTCTTCTGGTGTGATTTGGTTACCATGGATATCGTTGTTCCGATTGACGTGGACGAAGCTGTGCTGGCGGAGCTGCTGCTGCTTCGATGCATCGGAGCGCTCGGTACTACATTCCATTTCTGGGAGGCTAGCACGAACTCTCGATAACTCGGAAAGAGATAGTTAGTCATCATGGTACAATGAATCTGGATGACTAGCTAGATATGTGAAAAAAGGGTGTAAATGGCAAGCTTTTCTTTCCCTGCCGCCTTGGTTTGTATCACAGCTGTTAGTTAACCAGGGAGGAAAATCGAGACGGAACAAAAAAACTAAAAGCTAACCAGTCACGATTCGCTTTTCCTACGATTACATAAGGCGGGGTCCCGCTTCGCGCCCCTGAAACGCGATTCATCCAAGAAACCAACCCAAGAAATTCAACGTGGTGGGGCTGATCCACGCTCCAAGACTCCACGAACTCCCGCTATAATTACAGTATGAGCAGCCGAGACACAGAGCCTAAAAAATTCGACGCTGAATTATTTGAATAACATGGATTGCCTAACTACTGTAGCAGTTAAATAGTAAGCAACCAAGTGAGAAAGCAATAAATGTGGGATTGTGCAATCTCGTAGAATTGATCAGCTCACTGTTCGCTTCAGTGTCTGGTACAGCACATCGGCCGACAATCAAGCAACCGTATCAACAGCGCCACGCTGCGTCCTATAGCTACTCGGTAGTAGTCAGCTGGATGCACTCAACTCTAGCTGGCTAGCTCGCCAATGTCTGTTTTTTACTTTCGGCGTTGTTTCAATTGCCTTTGCGAGTCCATACTTCGTTGTGCCATGGTGAGCAAATCGCTCTTATCCAATGTTCCACTCTGGTCGTAATCCAATCGTTCAAAGTGAGCCTTCAAGTTGTCCAAGGTATCTTGATCGACTTGATTCATGGCGACCAACATGAATTCTAAAAATTCCGCCTTGGTGACGGTACCATCCCCATCGACATCCATGGCGACCAAATCGTCGAGGCTCAACTCTTTTTGTTCCCAATAATCCTCGGCATTTTTCTTTCGAAAGGCAATAATGTAGCTGGCCACCACATCCAAAAAGGTTCCCATGACACCGACGGCAATAGGAATGTAGAGAATGGCCAGGATGCGACCAATTTGTGTTTTAGGGGAAAAGTCTCCATATCCCACAGTGCTGGCTATGAAGTCGCAGATCGAAGAGAAACAATGACAACGACAAAGTCGCGTTAGACATTCATCCATCATGATTGTGGCCCCGAATCCATGGACCTTCTTTCATTATCCTTTTTTGTGCACGTACCTGTAATGAGACCATAATACATCGTGGCGGGCGTCGTCCACCCTTCAACTCTCATCATGAAGAATAAAAGGACGACCAAAAAAGTAAACAAAAGAGCAAAACGTAACGACTTTGGGGAGGATAGACACGCGCAACACTTGTTGTTGTTATTATTGCAACACGAAGCGCAAGCACCGGCGTCACTTTCGCCGTCATCATCATCATCATCAGCTTCAAAACTCAAAATATCTTTGTAATAGTCTTCCACCCCATGATTGCCCAATTCACTCCAACATTGAGAATCGGTAGCATCATCCGATGCCGTTGCATTCGTAGTCGTATTGTGGGTTTGCAATTGTCGTTGTATTTTATGTTGTTGTAAGAGCTGCAATTGTGCATGGTTGGCCGCCGAGGCCCGCTTATTTTTGTTTTTCTTCGAGGACGGAACGGGTCCACTAAACATGTCAAAGACTTGTAATTTTTGTTCCTGTTGGGCTTGTTTTTGTTCTTCTTCCGCCACTTCAATGAGATTGGAACCCAAAATACCCAGAGCAATACCGAGACAGGCGACACCCGAGAGAGCCCAAACACAGGTAAACATGCGCGCGACACGGGAATCCGGAAACAAATCTCCATATCCAATCGTGGTAAAGGTCACGACAGAAAAGTAAATACTGTCGACCACCGACCAATCTTCGAGCCAAAAACTAAAGACACCCACACTGACTCCGACATAGACAATAATGGCCACGACACAATGCCAGAGGGCATATTCACTCATGCTGCGAATATCGTTTTGGGCTTTTCTCTTGATTTCGGCCGCCGCACTCGTACTCATGCCTTCCAACACACTCGAGGCAGCATCACTGTTGGCCACACGATTCCATTGTTCGGGATTCATTTGATCCTTTAATTTGCCCCATTTATGGGACAAACGACCAGGAGACCGAGGATTGTTGGAATAATGATCATACTCCTCGGTCGCAGTATCAAAGGTACCAGCCGATCTAATGTCATGCTGTTGCTGCTGTTGATGTTTCAATAGAAGTGCCTTTTCTTCGTCCACAAATCGATGACGCTGATGGTCATGTTGTTTTCCACTCTTGTGGCGTCTACCAAACAAAAAGTTCACCAAGCCCTTGGTTTTCTTACTTGGGTTTTTAGACGACTGGTTCTTTTTGGGGCTGTATCTCGAGTAATTGGTCGGACGAACATCCGGAGAATCCTTGGTCAAATCATCATCGGACGGATTCATCGCATGGTGATTCATAGTGTTGGTAGCTTGCGTACTGTCCACAAAGGGAGGAGGATACGGAGGATTATGATTGACGTTGACGTTGTGGGTCATGTTGGCCGTTTGATAGGAACCAATGCCTCCTGACGCTACGCTTTTTTTGGACGACCTCTTGGGACTTTTACCGCGCTTGAGACTAGAACGACTGCCACCAGTGGGAGTAGGATCGGCCGCTTCCAAGTCTTTGTAGTATTCTTTGTACTCGTAGGTTGGCATTTGTATGGCTTTTTGGGAAGTTTGGTCAAACAAATAACTTTTGGCTGGATTGCGTGTTGTGGAATTCTATTTTTGACTTCAGATCTTGCTGGTTGCTGCTGTGGAGCTATCTCTTTCAAAAAGTAAGAAAATCAGTTAGTGCAGGTGTTGTTAGACTGCCAGCTAACTGTAATAATGGTGGAGGATGGACGAGAAACGAAAAATGAATGTTGCTGACAACCCACCAATTATTAGCTATCAGGAATGCTCTTCGCCACCCAAAACGGCGTTCAACGTTCCGTGCCGTACTACAGTAACTTGCTGGAATTTGCTGGCTTGCCATCACTGTTCAAGTTTTTATTTAGCATCTGGTTCATTTTTTTCTCTTTCGAAGTCCTTGTGAGTTTGTCCGAGTGTTAGTCAGTCGGGTCTGCTGTGAAAATTCAATAATTTCCCGGAAGGGTCCATAGACAGGGGAGACTCATTCATTCGAACTCTATCTCGAGGTCTCTTAGCTTCATGCAGCACTTTTCGCGCGCACTTTCTCGTGGTCTATCCCTCAGTGGATTGAACCCACTTCACCAATCACTCAACTAATTAATTCATTGTTCTATTCATAGGCTTCAGTTTCATCAGCTTCACTGCTGAACTCAAAAGCTATGAAGGGTGACCAAGAATTATATTAGTCACAGCGTACATTTCTTCTTTCCTCTTGGTTGTCACTGGTGGAGACATTGCTGGCAGGGAGACACACTCTAGAATATTAAGGAGATATTAGGAACCTAATTATGGCAAAACTATATATCAGGTTTCTTCAGCTTTAGTTAGCATGTGTTGTTGTTTTGCTAACGAGCATTCTCCACACGAATGATCCTTTTTGTCATGAAATGGACCACCCTCCATGGAATCTGTCGGTACCACGGCAAATGATCCATAAAGACACCAAGGTACTCCACGGTGCTGGTTGCGCCGCGCAACCGCTTGAAGCGATTTGCCCCTCCTGAAAGATGTACTTTGTCGACTCTATCATCCATGATCAAGGCATTGTGGCCCATCATCATCACCAGCCGGTAAAGCTCTTTGTGGACATCGTGCTTGACATCGTACCCGACAAAAGAGGCCGTCATCACCCCTTCCCTATTCGATACAGTCGAAAAGCCAACCATTCGCCCAGACTTGCGCTCTGCCAAGATCTGAGCACGCAGGAAATCGTTCTGGCACAGACGAATCAAACCCTTGGGTGTCAGCTGTGGATTCCTCCGACTGTACTTGTCGAGATAGAGCTGGTTGTGAAGATCCACCATTCGCTCTGCCTGTTCGAGGGTAAGCTTGGCTGGTTCAATTTGCATCAGTTGATACCTAGAGTTTTCTTCAGCGCCTTGTACGTATTGCTGTTTCTGAATATCCCATCCGACGCGTGTTTGGAAGAGCGCCAAATCTCTTCGAACGTCTCTTCTTCGGTAAATGCGATTCTTTTCCGATGGTTCGGACAAGTCACACCAATTTGCAATCCGAGCAGGAATGAGCAGACAAGTAGGATCTTCTTTTAGGGTTTTGAAAAGCATTGGTTGAGATAGTTCGTCTATGCTCCGCCAAAGGATTGCCCGCTTCTTATTATTATTTTCCTCTTTCTTTGCCATAATGGAATGAAGCTGATTGTTAACATCCTCCACTATTTGACCTTTGTTTTTGGACCACTCAATGGTATTGGGCCAAAGGTTCGTCGATAAGAGCGAGTTGTTAAAGTAAAGACAGGAATCAATTTGGAGCCAACGAAACAACCAGCCAACGACTTTGACAATGGCAATGGCTGCACTTTTTCTCCAGGGCTTGTTGGCCAAAGTAATTCGTATCTCGTCCAGAGCATAGCCGATAAAATGTCCAAACGGAGACACCGTATAGCTTCGTTCCTCGTCTTGATAGGAAGATTCCGCATCCGATAAGGTCCATGGAATCATTTTCCCTTCGACCTCCAACAATCCTGTCGATTCACAGGGAGCATTGAAAAAGTCCTCGGAGCATGGTCCATTCCAACCGGAATTTGGTTCCATTCTTGCAATGCTGTTTTAGGCCGAGATTTGATTCACTATTTATGTATGACGCAACCGTTGCCAAAAAAGCGACGGCAGTGTAAAGTCAGTGGAATCGACAATCTTATTCAAACTATTGCGGAGTGAAAATGATATAATAACAATCAAACAACATCATTGATTGTTCCAATGACAGAGTGATGATAGATCGGTGTTCGCCGTTCGGACCCGCCAAGCCATTTGATCATGACAGTCCCATCACGATTCATCAATCGGGGGAAGCTTTCTTAAATGTAAGGGTAAAGTGGATCACTCCATGGGAAGGTGGTGCCCACTGCAATGTTACCTGGTACTTTTTAAGTAGTGCTAGTAGCTGAAGCCAACCCTAAGACAATGAATGACCGACAGTCTAGCTAACAATGATCTATGAGCCACACAGAGTGTGAATGGGACTCAGCAGTTGGCTGCCTGTCACACATGTTCCATTCAGTTTAGTTGTCCAATGGTTTGGGTCATCAATTGTGGGAGAGTTACTTATTCTGGTCTGCCACTTGCCCTCCATTGACTTATTTCAACTATGACATTTTAAGCAATTCAACCTAGCAAAGACATGCTTGCACTTTGGATGTTGGGTCATGCCCCAAAAATGCGCTACGTCAAAATGACTTCAATTGGATTTTGCTTTGAAATGAACTCATGTTGGAGCCAACAAAACCTTTCCCACAAATGACTTCTTTCATTAATTGCCTCATGTGAGTGGTGCAGTCACACATCTGAAGTCTTGGGTCAAAACATTAACAAATTGGAAAAACGCATCTCAAATGCGGCTGAACAAATGTGCGCAATCAGATGTTTGCTCACCCAGCGTGACATGTGCTGGTCCATTTTTGCCTTCTCTTAGTTGCTGACCAAACAATTGCATTGGGGACACAAATGACAATGGCCATCATGTGGCATACTCCAGAATGCAAGTGCAAGAGCTATGTTCTCTTTTGAATGAATCTGAAATTGTCAACATGCGCAAAAACTGATTGACACAAAAAAACATCTGCATTTCACAGTTTCACAGACACGAGTGCGCTGTGTTCCAAAGATCACATTTGCATTTATGATCAGCTCTAGTGTCATATGGAGCCTTCATGATTCATCACTTCTAACTTGCACGATTGTGCTAGCTAGTAGCTAACTAGCTAGCTAGTTAGCACCATTGTTTTTTACCATTCCACTGAAAGCGGTCACAGGACAGACGTTGAAAACAAAGATCCGAGGGACCCGGAGGTGCAAAGATCCAGAACCAATTATTTTGTTCTTGATGATGCTCCTTTTATTTTCCCCCTTGTAAGCAGCAACTTGTCTCACCTCCATCCATCATCAAACTCCATTTTTCAGAAAGCTCCACCGCCAACTCGTACTTAACCAAGCTACAGCACCAATACCATCGAATCCAAAACAGACAAAGTAAGGATAGAGAATAAAAGAAGAGTGCAAGATGCCTTCCCTTCCAAACAACAACAAGTTAACTTATGCTGTCGCCGCCTGGGGTGGCATCACGGCCACGGCATGTTTGATTCGTTACGTCAAACGTCGTGCCATTCTGGCCCGCGAAGAACGTGTCGCATCCGAGGGGGGTCTCATGCCCCACTCCCAAAATGCCGTCGCCGCTTTATCGTGGAGAGCCAAGCACACACCCGAGAAACTCGCCTTGGAAGCTGCCGATGGTGCCGCTCAGTACACGTATCAGCAATATTATGAGCAAGTCCAACAATTTGGCAAGGCATTAATGGCGATTCAAGAAAAGATCAAGTCCAAGGAGCAACAGTTGGGTGTGGCCGTGCATGCCTTTAATGAACCTCGTTGGTTTTTTGCGTCTCTCGGGGCCCAGGCCGCCGAATGGACTGTGTCGGGAATTTACTTGACGAATACCTATGACCAAGCCAGTCATGTGTTAACGACATCGCATGTCAAAGTTTTGGTATTGGAATCCGAAGACCTGTTGGAAACAACGTATTCGAAAGTATTGAAAGACTTTCCCGATTTGACCGTGGTTCTTTTGCAAGGTGGGGATGACACTGGAAAGTTTCCTGGAAAAGATCGTGTTCTTTCCTACGCAAAGTTTCTAGACAGAGCCAAGGGCAAGGGTTTAAAAGATCCCAAGGATTTGAGCCCAGACAAGGTTACTTCGTTGGTATGTATTTGAGGGATAGTATTTTGGGGCTTGAAACTAATGTCAGCGGTTTCTCAGTTGACACTTTTTTTCTCACACTTCGCCACTACCATCAGGTCTATACTTCGGGTACAACGGGAAATCCCAAGGCCGTAGAGTTGACCCATGAAAATGTCTACACAGTTTGTGCCATGATGCATGCCCGAATCCCCTTGGACGAAACTACCAAAGTAGTGTCCTATTTGCCACTCAGTCACATTGCGGCCATGGGAATCGACATTTATTCGTCCCTCTTTTGTGGTGCAAGTGTTCATTTTGCCGATAGCAATGCCCTCAGAGGCAGTCTCAAAGACACACTGCTACGAGTCCGACCCACACTCTTTTTTGGTGTTCCCCGCGTCTGGGAAAAAATGGCCGCTGCCATGCAAGCGGCAGCCGCCAAATCGTACAGCAAACCAGTCTCGGGAGTCATTTTGAAATCCATTGGATCGGCTGCCAAATCGGTGGGTCGGTTGTGGTGGAATGCACAGACGCCGGAACTTGTTAGGTGTGGATTTCTCTTGTTGCCATTTTCCTTCTTTAAAGTTCTGGCCTACAAAAAAGTTCGCAGAGGCTGTGGTCTGGATCGATGTCGGTTACTCTTTACGGGTGCAGCGCCTTTGTCGGCCGATACCATGTGGTACTTGCGATCTCTAGATATGCCTCTCTTGGAAGTCTTTGGTATGTCGGAATCCACCGGTGCCATTGCTGTTTGTGGGCCCAATGATTTTGACCGACCCCTGGGGGCGTGTGGAAAAGCCTTGCCCATGGGGCGATTGACCATTGCGGAAGAGGACGATGAAATCTTGTGGAATGGAAACAACAATATGCTAGGATACAAGGGCCAGCCAGATGCCACCAAGGCTGCTTTGAACCCAGACACAGACAATTTGCATACGGGAGATTTGGGACGAGTGGATAAAGATGGATACTGTTTCATCGTAGGCAGAAAGAAGGATCTCATCATTACTGCTGGTGGAGAAAACGTAGCACCGACGCCCATTGAAGAGACGTTCATGTCGTTGTTGCAAGGCAATGCTGGTCACGTCGTCTTGATTGGAGATCAACGCAAATACTTGACAATTCTCATTGCACCGACAGAAGGAGGCGATATGCCTACACCCGAACAAGTGGAGACAGCCATGAAGGAGTACAACGCCAACCACGCCAAATCCAGAGCCCAAAGAGTACAGAAGGCCCATGTATTGGAACTTCCGCTAGATGTGCAGACAGGCGAATTGACTCCTACCATGAAGGTGAAGCGAGCGCATGTCGTTGACAAGTTTGCAACTGTCGTCAACGCCATGTATGACGACGGATCCACAAAATTGGTTGGGTACTCCAGCATGAATATCGGAAATTTGGATGCGGCGATCTAATCATTAATTGTAAACTTCATTTCTTAGTATAGTAGATGGTTGTGAGATCAGCGATTTGCAGATGCATCTTAAAATACAATGTTTCATTTTCTTGTATGTGTACTTGTATGTATCAACTGCTAGTAGCTAGGCCGTGCGCGGGTTATAGCTTTCGAAAATTTCAGAGGCAGCAGGTTTATCTTCACATGAAAACCTGAAAAGTTTGGGCACGCATTCTTTACCCAACGATAAGCAGCATTATTCAAATGCCAAAAACAAATGCTGCAAGCTCCATTGAGTAACAGCTGACTTGCAGAGCTCAGTTATCCTTTTGTGGACGGCCGCATTTTCAGAGAAGACAATAAAATGCAATCTCACGACGTTGAACTCACGCTTGCAGGCGATCCAATGGGCGAAAACTTCCGGCTTTTCCTTGTCAGCCAAAAGCAGCTGAATGAGAGGCAACTTCAGCTAAACGAAACACAAATCGGCTTGGCTACTTTGAAGAAGAAGCATCTACAAGCCGAGCTGGACAACTTGAGCCTTGAAAAGAAGAGGATTGAGGCCGAAACAAAAAAGGTGATTTTGGAACAGGAAAAGTTGCAGGCTGAAATCAAGAAGGCCAAGGCCGAGTCGGAACTTGTGGCCATCGGAAACAACGCCACCATTCTTCGCCTCCGAAAGAAATTGCTGGATGCTCAAATTCCAATGGAATGGGTGGAATATTCCTTGCCGCTCCCACGAGCCCCATGAGCAAGGCATACCAAAAGGCTGCTGCTGCCTGGGGGGCTGAGCAAACTGAGTGTCCATGCATTGACTTTGTATCAACATAAAAAAAATCAATTCTAACAATAAAATATTAATTCTCTAATCAGAAAGAACAACTGCAAGCATGCTTTTAGTAATGTTATCATCGTTGCAGGTAAAGCTGAGACCAGGTAATCCTATGGGGCACAATTTGGCCGGCATTTCGCCAGTGACTAGATCCAACTCAGTCACGTCCACGGAGCTCAAGGTTGGAATGGCAGCCAACTCTGTTGGGATGGTCACTGTCAAGAAAGGATTTTTCGAGAGGTTCAAAGTCTCCAGCATTGAAAGCTGACCAAGGTACGTGGGGATAGCACCAGTTATAGTGTTGACATGCCACGCTCTCTGAGGAATGACAACAAGCCAATCTCAGCAGGGATTGGGCCCAAATCTAGATTGTTGTTCCCCAATAACAGCCCTTCCATGAGGCCATCATCATTACAAAAAGATCCTGTGTCTGCAAACCAAAGACATTCATCAGTAGTGGGGCTAGCTAATCCTTTATCCCATTCATCACCCAAAGCAAAATAGAGAGTAGTCAAGACAAATCTCTGAATAACTCGTGCCTCTCCTTTCGTGTCGTACAAAGGATCGTATTGGATGAAAAGCCTAGCCCTTGCTTGTGGGCTGAGTGGATCCTCAAATGCAGCGAGTGTGTATTCTGGGAGAATAGCCAGAAGGTCCACAAGGCCATTATCAGTGGGTGTATCTGTCACTTCAATATCTTGAGCAACAGTAGGAGCAACGGTCTCTACCACAGGTGCTTCTGTGGGTGCCTCGGTTTCTTCTTCGCTTTGTATCGGAACCTCGGTGATGGCAGGTGGTGGGGTGATTCCGGAAGTAAAGTCATCCACAGGACCAGAATCAGTGATCGCCGAGTCCGACTCTCCAGGTCTCTCCGTGGGCGTTAATGTAGGCCTGTCAGTAGGAGCCAGTGTAGGCATGCCGGTAGGACTGTAGGTAGAGGGCCTATTTGAGATGGGTTCCACTGGTGGGTTGATTATGGCGCTGCTACCCCCACTGATCAAAGGACGGCTGCTCGTGGGGCTGCCGGTTGGTATACTTTGTTCCAACACAGAGGGTTCCGTGTTATTGTTGACGGTGCTGTCTCCTCCGTCAGCAACGTTGCCAGCACCGACTACGATCCCAACTAGGACAACAATTGTGATCAACACGAGAACTCCAAAACAGAATAATTTTGCCCCATTCGACCGAGGGGTGCATTTGGCTAGTAGCGGCAGGTCCTCGACAATTTGGGCTTGTGGAATTTCTTCTTGACTGCCAGCTGAATCTTGAGGAACGAGAGTGGCTTCCAAAAGAGGAGCGCCGGGTTCACTGCTGTTGCTACCAGACGGACCTTGACATTGAGCATCATCATCAATAACGGCTTCCTCTGCAACACCCCCTCCAGCTCTCTCTAGAGTAGTGTCAACACACTGGATTTGTGGCAGACCTTGTCGTCCATGTCCGAACTTTTCATGGGGAAAAGCTCGGTGTTCGTGGCGCTTGGTTGCCCCTGGTGGATCCGTGGTCGTATGATGTCCGAACTTTTCATGTGGAAATGGTTGATGTGCGTGATGCTTGATTGTCACCGGTGCAGTATTTGCTGTTGTCGTTGCAGTATGATGTGAACTGCTATTGCCGCTGTTCGCTCTCCTCCTTTCTCGCTGTTTGGCTTCCCTGTCCTCTTCGTCCCAGGATTTCGCAATCGCCCTGACTTGTTGGATATCGCTGCTCGGCCGCGCCGCCTTCGGATTGGAGGAGGAGGAAAGAGAAAGTGGCTCTAAGCCGTTGCCACTGCCACCAGCAAGAGAATCTGGCTCGCGAGCAGAGGGTCGCTTCTCTTCTACCACTGCCTCTGTGTTTTCTTGCTCAGGTGAAGGGTTGTCGGGACGGCTCAGGTCAAACCAAGAGGAGGCTGGAGGATCTGGATGAGGGGACGCCATGGTACCCGTACATAATTAGTTTTGAAGAACCCAAATGTATTTGTTGTAGTTTGTCAACGATATTTTGTGATCACACTCACTGACTGTAAACTTACATGTATCGTAGCAGCTCGTGTAACCCAGACCTACAGTAGTTCGTGTAAAACATGATTACATTCCTTAGTCCCGTCCACGACCAGAAGATCGTGTTCTCTTCGTTGTTTGATTGATTGACTTGCAAGTTGCAACCGAACGCCAGTTGTTTTTTAGGAGCTACTGTGCGGTAGATAAGTCTTCCGAACAAATTGAATTGCAGTCACGGTCATACAAGACTGACCACTTCGATAAATAGGCCGGAAGAAATTTGCGGTGTGCTCCACGATTTGGTTTCTGGCATACAGTACGTCGTACAGCTGGAGTATTAGACCATGATCTATGTCTTGGCAGTGTCAAATTGGGAGACGACAGAAGAGGCCAGCGATAGCGAGCGTCTAGGGAAAATCAACCATGATTGCACACAACAAGGATTCCGCTATCCCTAGCTTAGTTTTTTCTTCTCAGTGTCACCAAAGCCTAAATATTGATACTACTAGACTACTAGGTAAGTAACTTAATAAACAGGGGGGGTACTCTCCTCGCTTGCTCATGTATGACATACGAGCATTCCACAATCTGTGTTTCATTGATAATTATGTTATTATTCAACTGGCACGTGTTGAGTCTTGTGCACTGCCTTGCCATAAATGTGTCCGCCAAAATGGTGGACCATGTTGCCAATCATCAAGGAAAATCCACCGCTACTGGGAATGTATTTTTTGGCGTGACACATGTAGTAAAAATCGAGATCGGGATCGCCACGGTCAAAATAAACTTCGACTTTGTACCCCGCCTTGGCAAAGCCACGGTGCAAACAGGTGGCATAGACTCGTGATTTTTTGTAAAATTGCTCCTTATGAGATCCTCCGACCATGATGACTTTCTTTTCTTTGACAGATTCTTTTTGAAAGACGGCTTCCATGGTCTCATAATATTCGTCAAAACTGCGAATGCTGGTAACCTTTTGTTCCAAGGTTTCGGGATGATGTCCAATCCCCCCAAACTTCAAGAGCCCATCGGCCGAATTTGGTTGATTGCCGGCATCCACCACGTCGCCCAATCGCAAATGCAAGACAAAGGCTTGCGGGTCGGGCTTCAGGGGCGTAAAGTAGGGTCGTTTCTCAAAGTCTTCAAAAATAGTGGCGACATCGGCCATGTGCAAGGTAAAATTTTCCGCGCCATGGAATATTTTTCCTTTTCGTTGAATGGTTTTATACCCCAATTTTCCCTGATCGCACACTTGTCGTTTGTAGAGAGTGGCCATGGTATCATTGCCAATTTTGATTTTGCGCTTTCCTCGGCCATTTCTCCATTGTCCACTGTCGCACATCCAACAATATCGCAAGCAGTCGCCGAGCATGTAGTCGGGTCGTCCCGTAGGAAAGGGTTTGACAATGGAATCGTCTAGCGCGACGTCCTGCGCACACTGTGTGAGCCAAGCGTGGCTGGGTTTGGAGTGCTTTGGCAAATGGTAATAGTCGTCCATGGTCATGTTGTGGTTGTAGACATCGTCTCCTGTGTTTGTTGTTGTTGTTAATGCTGCTGCTGGTGTTGTTTGGGATGGTTTTGGTGCTTCTGCTGCCTGGGTAGTGGGATCGCTGGTTGCCACTGCTGCTGCTGCTGCTGCTGCTGCTGTCTTGGCACTGGTTTCCGTTGCTGCTGTCACTGGAGCCTCGTCTTTCTTTTCGTCTCGTGGTTTGGTGGTTTCGAAGCGCAAAAAGGATTGTTGCTGCTCGTGTTGTGTGGATGCTGTTGTCCCATTGTGATGGACGCTGCGAACCTCCCCTTCTGGTGCATAAATGTACACGTGCACGGTCAGTCCTCCTTCCCGAAGCGAAAAAAATAAAAGGCAGCACAAAAATCCAATAAATGCGCTGTCTCTTATACACATCTGACGCTGCCGACGAATAGAGAGGTGTAGATCTCGGTGGTCGCCGTATCATT
>ENA-ORBV01011243-ORBV01011243.1-microbial-mat-metagenome-genome-assembly--contig:-NODE-11243-length-14117-cov-5.521510_pt1 | contig 14117 bp, 7 predicted proteins | sample MGYA00237777_ERZ505514 | MGnify/ENA primary metagenome ERZ505514 (study PRJEB26160, sample SAMN06269048) | microbial mat metagenome | isolation source: Oligotrophic lake microbial mat | place...
AATGATACGGCGACCACCGAGATCTACACCTCTCTATTCGTCGGCAGCGTCAGATGTGTATAAGAGACAGAATTTCTTCCGTGCCGCATTGCTTTTTAAGTCCAAATATTCTTCCACCTACTCACATAAAAAGTAGGGTTGTCACAGGCGCCGTCTGATTGATTTTCACGGAGTGGACGAAATTGGAAGAAATTGCCACATCACGCTTTCTGCCACGTAGAACCAGTATGGAACACGTCTGCAAAGATGCGCGCGCAAGATCCCGACCGGCTCTCGTTTTCTGACGCAACCGACCACCACGGAAAACTTTTAGGATCTCATAGTAAAAATCTTCCTTTGCGGCCGGCGCAAATTCGTCAATGACAAATTCATCACAAATACACTCGTTACGGCAAAAATGAGTCTTGTTGGCAGTTCAATTTGCTAAATTTGTCAAGGGCTTAAAAGAAGTTTTTCAAATTTACCTGCCCGTTAACATGTGTGTCGTTAAGACTGTATAAAAAAACCACAGTATCCAACCAGCAATCCGATTTCACATACTCACGAGCAAGCAAGGATGTAGCGGTTATCTACATATGGCTGACTGTCACGCGGTGTCGGTCTTCGGAGTAGCCGCTACGTAGTCTGCTGGTACAAATGCATGTGTTTGTTTTTTGAGTTTCCTCTCTGGTTCAAAGAGGCAGCGTTGTTGGCGTTCATCGTCCAACGAGTGAGCTTCTGCGCCTTCTCCGGCTGTGTCTACTAAAAACCCACCTGGTTGTATTGAGCTCACTTCGACTTCATCATAACTCTATTACTGTACTCGCTCATCTTCAGATCAATCTTTTACTCTCATTACATTAGATTAGATCTCCAGGATAGATAGATCAACAATAATAGAACGCATCTAGATTCAACACACTCATTCTTTACCACTAACTCAAGAACACAATGTACTCTCAAGACAATCCCAAGACCATGGACGAAGAGAAGTCCTTCGAGGTCATCCCCGAAGAGGCGCAGGTCAACAACCAGCAGGTCAACCACCAAAAAGACTTCGACACTCACTTGGTGCGTCGTGGACTCACCGAGGTCTCCGCTATGTTCGACCGTCATGGTAAGGGATACTTAGATGACACTGAGCGCGCTTTGCGTCGCATGGACTCGCAAAACATGGGTTACCTTGGAGTGGACAAGGTCTGCGTCATTTTCGAGTCTCTCCAAGCCGAACAAGAGCGCTCCTCCCAGCTCCTCGAGGCTTTGCGCACGGAGAGCAAGAAGTCGCTCAACTTGAAGAAGGGTGTCATTGCGCTTTCTGTCTTCGCCATGCTCTTGGCCTTGGCCAATGTTGGTACCAGCTTTGCCGTCTCCAAGTTGGTCAAGGACATGGAAGCCACCAGCAATGGGGATTTGATCGGCACCACTACCGGTCTCCGTTTGGGTACAACTGCCAAGTTGGAATCCTTTGAAATGGCGTCTTTGGATGAAACCCGAAGACGTCGTCTGCAGGTGAACTCTCAACTGTCATGTGAACGAATGACCGGAGCTGCTCAGGGTGATACCGAGAAGGTCTGCGAACTTCAAGGTGTCATGAAGGTGCCGCAAGCCAATAACCTTCACCAACAGCTTAAGAACGTGGATGCCGTTCATCTCGTGTGTAATGGCAAGCGCAGCAAGATCTTTGGAGGAACTATGCTGGAAGGAACCCCAAGTAACATCCCAATGGGAGCTGTCACTTACAGGGTCTTCCCTGACGGAAGTGACACCAATGAGAAGTACCAAGGCGTGCAACAGGTGAACAAGGGCAATGGACAAGGAAAGTGCAATGCCAACTTTGAATTGGCCATGTACTGTCCAACCCAGGCAGTCAATGGTCAACAACAGGAGTGTTTGGTCATGAGCGCATTCCAGCCTACGAGTAACTGCCCTACACCTCCCGTGGTGTGTGGACCCAAGCCTGAACAACCCAGCTACATCAACTAAGTACTGGCGGGTACTACCTTCTCTTTTCTTCCAGCCTCCGAAGTGAAACGACTAAACACTTCTATTACTACCAATTAAAGGAGAGCCCCCGAGCGCTCTTGATCCCAGCACTTCACACAAGAACACATCCTCATCATTAACCATCACATCTCCCGGGCTCACAGCATTTAGCTTATTTTCGATGTTACTTATTATTACTAGTGGATCAAGTGCTGTTTTGATGCTCGATGAGATGTTTCTATCGCCTCTCTTTTACTCGTACCTTTAACTATAAAAAATCATTAAACTCCCAGAAAGGCGCACCTCTTTTTACAGCACGTCAATGTAACTTAAGTAGAAACGCAATCAATAGCATTTGCAATAGCAAAGTAGGCAGCTCTACCAGGGATGGCTGGCTAGGTACCTCGGTCCATGCCAACAAATTGGAAAAAGTTCATCGCTGGTCGGAAGCTTCCTATCTCGCGAAAGCCTGGCCAAAAGAGGCGATGCAAGCACGATAGGGCTTTTCTCATGGTATTGCAGTTCTTTCGCTCAAGAAACTGTTACTAGTTAGTAGTCAAGAGTCATACAGTCCCGCCCGGGCACCCAGGCAACATCAGATTCACTCACTGGTTTATCGGCCAAGATTTAGTTGGCACGTGCATCCACATCATTCATTGACATAAGGATCCTGCCACACAGCCACGTCCGAGGAATAGTGCCGAACGGTAGCCTAGCCTACTAGCTAGTAGAAGTAGCCTGAGAGTAGTAGCCTGTGAGCTCGAAGTGTCTTTCAGTCATGGTCCGGCCGGGGGTTGGAGTTTGAACAAGTTACCTAGACTAGTACTAGTAGACGGAGCATGTTGGGAGGGTGATATTTTAGGTGAATCTATCAATCTTTTTCAAGGTTACTTCCGTGACACATCGCCGCAAACATATAGCACTACTAGATATTTCATTGACTAACACCATTTACTGTAGGTTTGGCGACTCGCGCACTGACTACAATACAATCCATCAATAGTAGGAACGAGAGCTGCTATCGCGGCGGCGGCGATCGGCTCCACGTTGCTCTGAACTTTCATCGTTTGCAGACGCCACTGCGACCGCTGCCACACCTGCAACGGCCAGGGCCCCTAGCATAGCCCAGCCACCGCCATTTTCCACTTGCTGCATTTGCGCTCTATTGCTACTGGTAAAAGAAACCAAAGAGCTTTCCTCGTTACATTGGTTTGCTGGCCTCCCTCTCGAGCGACGAGCCGTGTCTAGTTCTTCTTTGACTTCTTCATACATCAAGACAAACTTGTTATGGCTTGTACCAAGTACCCTAAGGCTGTTACAATCATAATTGTGCACTAGATCATCCCGGAGTTTCACCAAGTGCCGCATCCTGGAAATGTTGATCGCACTGAGATTTCCTTTCACAAACTCAATTTTGTCACCTAACTGGCGATGATGCCCTGCATTGAAGTCATTCTTCAATGCCTCGTCCAACTCTTTTGCAACCCGGACAACAAGTTCAAAGTCGTTGTCCGAGTACTGCCACAGCGACGATTCACATGCACCCATGATTACAGTGTGTGATGCAACGGCAGCCTGAATCGAAATGCATGTACTAGCACACCAGAATACCAAACTACCGGTGTGGTGCACGAACAGTGCATGATGCTATCGAGCTAACTAATGGCCGGCAGCAGCAAGATCTAGCTAGCTACCCCGTGATAGCCCTCCTAGTAGCTAGGATTGCGGGCTCTGAAATTTTCATTACTGGTTCTCAAAGATGAAAAGTTGGGAGACTACCATAGAGATCATTGCTGAGGAGACATGACCACAGGGATATACAAAGCGCGGCCGTATCGACGGAAACTTGGAGCTCCCTAACGAGCGGAAGAAGGCGGTGGCATACGAAACGAGCTCTACGGTGAATCTCTAGTAGGTAGGTATCGCAACTTCTGTTTACATTCGTCTAGCTACCACAATTATTGCTACATCTCTTTCTGTTCCTGTTCATTTTCATTCTCGTTCTCCCCCACAGAATCCTCTATCTTCTCACCGTCATTTGACTCGTCTGGTTCGACCCCCTCCCCCTCCGCCTCGACTTCTTCAACAGGCGGTGGCGGTGGCGGAGGTGGCGGCATTGGTTTGGTCCCAGTCAGAGTCGTTCCAGCTTGGGGCCCATTGCGAGCGTTGAACAAAGGCTGCTGCCCCCTGGCAGCGTCCTCGAAACCAACTTGTTTCAAAGCTTCCAGGCAAACGTCCCAATCTCGGTTGACAAAAATGGTTGGATCCATGGTCTTGGCCACCTCGTACACCCCAAAGACCACTTTACCACCCGGTTTCAAGACGCGATAAAATTCTTGCAAATACTCGGGCAGGGGATTTAAAAAGTAAATCACATTGAGCGCATAAATGGCATCGACCGAATTGTCCTCCAAAAAGAACGACAGGTCCTTGGCATCCTGATTGTATACCACCAATTGTCCCGACTTGAAGTGTTTGGCAAATTTTGTTCGCAACCCTTGAAAAAAATCTTCTGATAATTCCACACCATAGACTCGACCAGGTTGATAATTGGCAAACAGATGTTCCAATGCAAATCCAAATCCAGGACCAATTTCCAGTAAAACACTACCGGGGGAAGGATGTATCAAATCCACCAGTTGTTGCGACGGAATTTGATTGCTACGATTCATGAAGCGCTTGGAAATTATTGCAAACAGGCTGCCCGGTTCGGGGGCACGCAATTGTTTGGCAATTTGGCTCCAAACATAGCCAGTTTGTTTTTCTACGCCCACTCCAATGGCAATGGCCATTATCAAGGTTCCAATGGCAGATTTCCACATGGTCGGTTAATTTTTTGTTGTTGTTGTAAATGAGAGAAAAGAGTCAAAAGAATGTGCGGTTTCGTCTTGCTATGGCTGTTGGACAAACGGATATGCAAGAGAACGATCCACGAGCAGAAGTGGGCAGATTGTGGGAAGCTAGGAGGCAACAGGATTTTGCTGAGTCGGAGAATGGTCTACAATTCTAGTAGATGATTAGGGTTGAATGATAATTTGCTTTCGAGGGAAACAACATTCATTTGCCGAGTGTCACCATGGACTCGATCATCGTGGTACTCGTATCCATCCTCATGCTTGTCCTTGTTGATCAAAGAAATTCTTGAATGTTCTCGACCACAATCGATACAATGTACACGAAACAATTCGAAACGTGACAGTTAGTACATAGTGGCAGTAGTCGCAGTAGTAGTACTCATATTATTAAAGACGCACACTGACCTATTTGCCACTAGGCGCACCTTTACCCTCTCTTTCCTGGCGTTGCGACGTGTTCGTCGTCCCTCATTCTTCTTCGTTGTCCATTTGATGAATACCATGGCCATTGATTGTAGCAGCCAGAGAAAGCAGCTGGCATGGCAAATCCCTCTTTGTATTGTCGCCAGTACAACAATTATATATTGCGCAGTCCGCAAAGGATTGGACCAATAGACGTTATTGACCTCGTTGGAACGTACAAGGAGATTCGATCTCTGTGATTTGACAAGAAAAAGGATGAAGGTCTCTTGCCCACGCATCCAAGTTGTAGCGCTGTTGTTTTTCATACTGGCATCCACAACGACTCGTGCCTTTACGACGCCGGGTGTACCACGGACGAGCTTTTTCCAGAAACAACCATTGAGTCCCAAATCATTGTCGTCGGAATTAAAGAGCTCTACCACGGCCATCGAAGATGCTGTCACGGAAACGAAAGAAAAGCAACCAGACCTGCCGTCGTGGGATGATCTACAAGCTCGTTTGAATCAAGTACAAGAAGCAGAGAACGTCAACAACAAACCTGCATTGGTGACACTGTACCGCGACACCAATGGTTGGTGTCCCTTTTGTGAACGTGTGTGGTTGGCATTGGAAATCAAACAAATCCCCTACCAAGAACAACTCATTTCGTTGCAGGACAAGCCAAAATGGTTTACGCAAATGGTACCCACAGGACTTGTACCGGCCGTGCTGTTTCATTCGGATGCCATGGATGTCCAAGCAGCGGATCAAGAGGAGAAAGAAAAACCAGCACCCGTGCGATCCTTGGTATGGGAATCACTGGATATTTTAAAGGCACTCGATGAGCAATTTCCCGAGACACCTCGATTGATCCGGGATGACCTTGACGAGTATCAGCGAGCACGCGACATTGTCAGCAAGACTACCACTGCTGGAGCACAATTCATCTACGGTGGACGGAATCAAACCCTATCAGAGGAAGAAAAGCAACTAAAGAGAGTAGCTTTTGAAAATGCTCTGAAAGACTTGAATAACTTTTTACAAGGCCAGCAGGGCGGCGGTTTTTGCATGGGCGAGTCCATTTCGGGAGTAGATATTGAGATGGTACCCGTCATGGAACGATGGAGGTATCAACTCCCTCTGACCATTAATATGACCATCTACGACAAAATAAAGTACCCCCACTTGTGCCAATGGTACGATGCCATGGATCAATATGCTCCCTACACCAATCGCGTGGCAGGAGATGCCTATTCCTGGACAGCCGTTGCCAGTACGTTTTTGCGATTCTTTGCCACAGGACCCAATGCGACCATGTCGGAACAAACTCAAGCTGCGATTGATCGTGCCGATGCAGCTGCCCACGCCTTGACCCAGACGTTTGCCACATCCAACACATACGACGAAACGGCCGAGGCAAGATTGCAAGCAGCTGCGAAACTTATTTGCAATCATCAAGCCGTCGTCCAAGATTGTACCAACTCGGATCCCAAATCGCAAAAGGAATTGCCCCGTGCTCAAAAGGAAGCGGTCGCAGATTTGGCATTGCGTGCCGTGGTCCAGAGTCTCATGACGACGGAAACACCAACCTTGACCATGGACAACAAGGCCGATGCGTCCGACGCAGCCAGAGCGGTCCGAACGGTCGCAGCGCGAATGTGTGTCCCAAGAGATATGGGAGCACCTGCGGCGCAAGTATTGCGCAAGACGTTGATGCAAGTAGCACAATCCTTGGAGTCATGATATGCTCTCGAGAGAGAATGGACGTTTTGTCGATTTAATTAGGAGGCTGCGGATGCACTGCTCTTTATAATCTAAGTTTACAGCAATTTCCTTCAGCCATTGCCCGAACATGCTGTTGATTGGTAGGCATACTACTACTAGGTAGCTACTTGCTAGATCGTGGGGAAGGCTTTCATGGGCATCACCCAGTTTTTATCCTCCGCCAAAATGACATACTAATGCACACAGATGACACTGTAAATAAAGAGTAGCTGAAGAATTTAAGATTATTGTTCATTACTTGTTGGTTGGTTCTATTCCGTGATCTTGTCGGTTTTCACAGTTGTGCTCTATGAATCGTTCCTATTCTTCTTCTTTTTACGACAAAAATGCGCATATTCAAGAGATGCGTTTGAAAAAATCTTGATTCTTTTTCCTTCATGGGGCAAGCGACGAACAGTCACAAGCCTGTCGACGTTCTATCGTTTAATTGGTTTCTCTTGCCATCCGATCCTCCGCATTTCATTTGACAATTTCATTCATACCTTATTCAATGATCCGCTGTTGCTTTGAGTAAAATCGATTTGGCGGTTTCATAGGTTGTCCACGAAATCGCCACGGCGGGTGTATGTTGAATGACACGAGGAACCACTCCACGGAAAAGGCCCACGGTTCCTTCTTGTCGTAAAATTTGTTGCAATGCTTGTTGAGCATTTTGAATGACCGGTGCCTGTGTTTGTGCTTGTGCCTGGACGACTTTGGCGACGGGGACCGGACAGTTGGCGGGAGGCGTCGGCCAACATGCCGGGGCCATTTGTTGCGTTTGCAACAAGGTCTTGATGCGATCGAGGGGTGTCGTCAAGGCGGATGCGACCAAGCCCGCAGCCGACGATGCCATTAAAGTGGTCGACAACGTCAAGGGTTTGGCATGTCCATCCGAAGATTGCGTCCAGAATTGTTTGAGGGATTCATTGGTCGATACCATAATCATACCATAGGGTAAATTGGCAAAGAGGGTGACGGGAAAACTGCGATACAAGGCGACCACGCCTTCTTTTTTCATCATTTGTTGAAGCGCATAGGTCATGCTGCCCCGATAATGCCCAATCTGTAGTCGTTGTTTGACGGTATCGAGGGGAGACATAATCATGTCATGACCCAGTGTCGCGGTAGCACCCGCCAAAGCACCTCCGTACCATGCCAATTCTCCGTTGCCACTGGTGAATTTGGCCTTCACAATTTCATACGAGGAAAAGTAAATGGCATGGGCGGGAATGCAACCAATCATGACCGCTTGGACACCCCGCCAAAGTCGCATGACACCTTCCGCTTTGGGGGCTACCACGTCTTTGGCAGCAATTTCTGCGGACGCAGTACCAGCGTCGGTGGCCAATACAGCGGGTTCACTCATGAGGTATCGCATGGTTTGCCACATGCCTTGCGGGAGGGGTGATGGACTTGCGGGGGTTGGCAAGCGTGATGTGAGACCCGGACGGCTTGGCGTCTTAACGGCAGCACTGCCCTTGATCAAGTGTTGATGAAGAGGAGCTCCTCCCACGGTCTTACTAGCGGCGCTCGCAGCACCATTACTAGCGGCTTGCTGATAGGACGACGAGAACTTGCAATTGGCACACACTTGAATATGCGTTCGTACGGTATCGATAGGATACACTAACGTGTGCTCTACCAATCCTGCGGTACTTCCTGCTACGCAGTGATGCCAAAAGGGAGACACGCCGTCCCATTCTTCAAAGTCGTCAATGTCGACGGCCGCTGCTTCATGATTTTCCGCCATGGTCGTTGTTGTTGTGTAGGATGAGATAATATGCTTTGTGGTTTGCGATCTTCGTATCATTAGCGAAGGCTTTTTGAAAATGCCTCTTTCTTTTGTAGATGGAGCTGTGGACGAGTAGTACTAGTAGATGAAATCGATGATACAATAGTTATGGAAGAGAAAATGTCGAGGACAAAATTGCTTCGCGTGTGTTCCTTTTGAATTGTTGGGGAGCTCAACGACAATGCCAGCCAACTAGCTAGCTAGTAGTTGGTACGAATGGTGTCGCTTGATGGCAGGATTCGATTCACGATGGTTTTTAATGATGTGCCCGTTCTTTTGTTTGTTGTTCGCAAACAAGAAAGGGTGGTTATTGTGCTTTTTCTCGGAAGGTAGTAAAAGTGCGAGCTTTGATATCAATTTCAATTGCTATCAATGGCGCTTGTGCTTTTGGATGATACACTGTACTAGTCGCCTGCGTTTTAACACGGACGAGTTGCGGAGCGGTAAATGAATGATCTTCCCCGCTGCATCCGGCACTGTGCTGTGGATGAGAACACAACCATATTCTGGCCTTCGACCGGTTTTTTTGCGTAGCATTGGCTGTGCAGCTGGTACGTCGTACTAGTAGGGAACCCGGAAAACAATACCTCAATCCCACGAGCGCGAGAATAGCAGGCACGTGATGATTTGCATCGATGCGAACTCGACGAACTGGTAGGCTTTTTGTAGCCGAACTAACCCCGCTGCGGCAGAACGGTACTAGTACCTTACATGTATGTAGCACCGACGCTTTGAAGCAAATAATACTTTAGCCTTTGGCCGTCGTTTGAGGGTTTAGGTCACCGGGTGATACAGCCAGCAGAGATCGCATCCGGTGCAGGAACAAGCCTTTCGGGTTTGGTGCGAAATTTCATGGAAGAGCGGCGAACTGAAGTTATTGTAAATTGGCTACCAGTAGCTGAAGTTGAGCCTCACGATGGAAAACCATAGTTGGTCTTTCAGAGGAACGAGATGGCTCACATTTGTGCAAGAAAAAAATGGTTCAAGATACGTTCTCCTTGAAGAGTTTTCGTTGGTTCGTTTGCCAACGAGAACTGAACTAGCTATGATAATTATCTTTTGCTGCGGCTGGTCTATCCTTAAAGCTACTACTACTAGCTGGCCGGGCTGTTAGCGAGCTCCAGTCTTTTCAGTTGGTACGTTGTCCAATGTAGGCAATTCAGTTGCAGTTCTGTCTCATTTTCCGAGTCCGTTCTCGAACTGAAGCGGACGGAATCACTCATGATAGTAGTTGGATAGATGCATTGCACCATCTTGGCTGCTTGGCTTGTTGCTTCTCCCAGCTAGCTAGTAGCTGCTTTGTCTAGCTTTTAGATTAGTAGTCGGAAGTACAGAGACCTGAGAGGGCTGAGATTGCCCTGAAATAGACAACACTAGCTAGCTACCGGTGCAGTTGTACTGTAGGATGAAGAAAAAAGAGCTACGACGTACCTTGTGGAAGAACCTAGGCGCGAATAGGTGTGCGACGAACAAGCCCAAAATCCCTATATTTCGATCCTTCCTGTAGCACGATTGAGGTGCGCAAACATGGTGAAAATTCAAGACCGTTTTGTTAGGAGATGAGAACGCCCACTTTTTTCCTCCAGAAAACAAAAACTCAACGCAACCGGGAATGTTCTACCAGCAAGCTAGTAATAGCCAAGTAGTACGTAATAGCGGCAACGACTCTCACGAATTTGTGTACTATACTGGTGGATGCGGCATCTTTATTGGGACAAGTACTAGTAGTAGCAGCTGTGAGTAGTAGAGAAGCAAGTCGCGAGTAGGTCTAGTACCAGTAGTTCATAACTGTTCATTATTTTGTCCACTTGGAAACATCGAGACAAGCAAGCATCATTCATCCATCATGCGGTCGTTTTCTAGGGCCTTTCCTCTGTTCCTGGTTCTACTTGTAGGAACATGGGCACAGGAAGGAGTTCAGGAGTCGCCATTGTCGGAGCATCATGAGCAATTACAACAAGGGCACTTACCAGAGCCACACGTGCAGGCGCCTTTGGAAGAGCTCGAACGAAAGGAGCATGTACAAGAGCCTCCTGCAGTGAGGGAGCCTCTGTCCGAACAACAACAAGTGCAGGATCAAGTCCCGTCCGACCCTGTAGTGAATGAGCCCCAGGTCGAACTCAAAGTAGAGGAGATCTTGCAAGAGCCACAGCAGCAAGCTCATCAGCCAGATTCAGGAGTGCAAGAGCATTTGCTGGGGGTTTTGCCAGGACAAGTGCAAGAGCATGAGCATCATCCAGAGCCAGAAAAGAAAGAGCCTTTGCCAGAACAACCCCACCAGCAAGCGCATGAGCAAGTTCCAGAACAACAAGAGTCAGAAGTAACAGAGCCATTGCCAGAACAGCAGAAAGCACAGTCAGAGCCAGAAGTACAGGAGACTTCGCCAGAACCACAGCAAGGACAGCCCGAGACTGTGAAAGAACAAGTCCCACAGCAGGGACATCCAGAGCAAACGCCAAAGCAAACCCAAAAGCAGGTGCAACCCTCTGAGGTAAAGTTGCATTTTGATTTATCGGAAGAAGTCCGTGAGAAATTAGAAGAAGAGCTAGAATTGCAGGAGTCTACACAGGAACAAGTGCAACAACAAGAGCAGCCAGAGCCAGTACTTCCAGCTGTAAAGGACGACGACACTCAAACCACTCATGAAACTCCATACGGCCCTAACGAATATGGAGTCGATTGTTCCTTTCCCCTTCATTATAACAATTTCAAATACCGTTCTGCCTGTAACAATCATTTGGGAAATCGTTACAATCTCTACAAGGAATTTATGTGGGGTTGCCGTGCCCTAAAGGGGGTCCTTTGTGACCACACGGAAAATGATCGCATTGACATGAACCTTCGCCAACCACAATCCCTCGTCAATTACACAGCACAAGGATACCAAAAGATTCGAGCACCCGCCGAGTTGTTCGACCTATTACAGCAACATTGGGAGCGCAACAAGAAGCGGGATCCCAAGGAAGAGAGCTTTGTCGAGGAGTGGCCGGGCGGTAATACGTATGTCAATTGGTGGAAGCAAAACACCACTTACTATGGAATCAATGATGCAGATGCAGGAGGGTCCGATGCGTTGCATGAACAAATTTGGGAACTTGCGAGACCCATCCTCGAAGAGTGGACAGGCATGGAATTGCAGCCTGCCAGTTTGTATGGCATTCGGTAGGTCCATACTTGTAGAGATTGTGCGGCATTGCTTTTGTGTGCATCTGCGGGAGCTTCTCATCATTTATCTCTCCTATTTGCTTGGTTTTCTTTGGTTCAGGGTCTACCGCGAAGGAGCCATTCTCAACCCCCACGTCGACCGTAACCCACTAGTTAGTTCGGCGATTATCAATGTGGCGCAGGATCCAGATATGACAGAAGATTGGCCACTGGAGGTATATGGTACGTGCAGAAGGAATTGAATTCCATCGTGAGAGTTGACGGTGTGATATTCCAACTTTACGGGCAACTCACCAATGGATTTTTCAATCAGACCGCGAGGGTAAGGCAATCAATGTTAGTATGGTCCCAGGAGACATGGTGCTGTATGAGAGCGGCACTTTGCTTCATGGAGTAAGTTAAAGTGTTTTGATATTATTGGGCCCCTCGGTATTCCAGGCTCTCAAAGACGGTAGACTCACCGTCGCATTGCGCCTTTTGTTGTTTACATTATCTTTTCAGCGTCCATTCCCTTTGACTGGAAAATTCTACGGTACGCTTTTGTAGCCAAACATCATTTTCTCGCGTGAGTTTTTCAGTGTTATGAAATGGGGATCTAACTCGCTTGCTCTTTTTATTTTTGAATAGCCAACGTCTTCGTGCACTTTGAGCCAACGGGTCGTAAGTTAGCAGACATTGACGATGAAGACATGATTTACGGCTCTGAAAAGAATCCTGCCAACTACCACAATGGCGTCATGATCCCACCCTACGTCATCCCCAACTCGCCCGAGGCCATATTTTACGCCGAAAACAACCCATGGGGATGGAAAGAACATGTAGAAAGTCGTGACAGTTTTGGAAGTATAGATGAGCTATGGGAAGGCGTGTATGAGGATGAGGACGAAGAATTTGTTTCTGATGACGACGAGGAGGATGGCGAAGTTGAAGAGGGAGATGAGGAGCTATGGGATGAGTTTTTCGATGGAGAAGAGGCAGGAGAACTCTGGGAGGAGGAGGAGGAGGAGGAGAGCGATGACGGTGATGATGAGGAGGAGCTCGAAGAGGATGAGGAGTGGACTGGCGACAATGATGAAGATGAAGAGTATTGGGATGATGAAGAAGACGAGGAGCAACTTGACGAAGAAGACGAAAGGGAGGAGGAGAACGAAGAAGGCGAGGAAGAGGAGGAAGAGGATGGTGTTGCAGATGTGGACTCGGATGGCCAAAACTCAGCTGGTAAGACATTTGTCACCACGGGTTTGGACTTTGTCGACAGTGATGATGAAGATTTGGGAGATGGCAAGTGCCCCAGCGACCCAACATTAGCTCCTGCGCAATGCCGCGAGAAAATGAAACCGAGAGCAAATACGAAGATATTGCCGAAGGCAATTCAGGAAGAATTCATGTCTGGGTTGAAGAGGATGAGAGAAAAGTTGCTTGCCAAAGAAGCCAAAGAATAGATAAGCGAATCCATTCTTTCTCGTGATTGAAAAATAACCAAAAGGTTTCATAAAAGTATTTTGACAATCGCCCTTTTAACTTGTCCCACCAATGATCTAGTTTGTGAAGAGGATCTGTCTCTATTCACAATTGAAGAGCTCAAATAATAGAGTGTCGTTCATTCAGGTTGTCGTCTTGCGGGTTTTGTGGATGCCACCCTTTTGCTTTTGTGTTCTAGCTGTTCTAGCTACGAGCAGTTTTAATCATCCATAGCTACATGTGGCATTGACATTTCTGGTCCAGATAGATAGATAACTAAAATGCCGAAGAGCAATGGTGACATCCAAAGAGTAGGTTGCACAATCAGTTGTTACTTTTAGTCTTCCAACTTTTCTATAGGGATCAGGTTAGCAGACGCAAACGCGATCAAGAATGCTGACAGTGATACAATTTTGCGAAGTACTTTTGAGTCGCGCAAACGACTTGTCTTACAGTACGGAGCAGTGACGGAGCCTTCTGTGAAGTTCTGTCATGAACTCATGATACTCCGAGAATCGGAGTGACACATTGGGTCCCCCGAGCGGGAGGGATATGATGGCTGACGGAGTTTTTGCAAACGCTGAGAATGTCGTGCTGGGAGCCGCAACTCCGTTTTTCCAATTTTGCGGAAGTTACTTCAGGATGTACTGTACTTTCCACTGCCTGTCTCTTATACACATCTCCGAGCCCACGAGACTAAGGCGAATCTCGTA
>ENA-ORBV01011245-ORBV01011245.1-microbial-mat-metagenome-genome-assembly--contig:-NODE-11245-length-14116-cov-6.209559_pt1 | contig 14116 bp, 11 predicted proteins | sample MGYA00237777_ERZ505514 | MGnify/ENA primary metagenome ERZ505514 (study PRJEB26160, sample SAMN06269048) | microbial mat metagenome | isolation source: Oligotrophic lake microbial mat | place...
GGGAAATGGAGGCAGAGGCCGGGTCGGGTGCGTCCCGGCCCGACGGGCGCTTGGATCCAGCGCGACCGGGTGAAGCGTCGAGCGACCGTCGCCCCGCTGAGACGGGCGAGATCGTCCCCGACAGGGCCGAAGCGGTTGGAGCGATTGGGGAGGGAGCGGTGCTGGAGCGTTCGCGTCGCGCGATGCGGCTCAAGCGGCTCGCCTACCGGACGGAGGAGAGCTATTTGGACTGGCAACGCCGGTTTCTGGAGTTCTGTGCGCGGGAAGGGTTGGAGCCGCGGGAGTCGGGGGCGACCGGGGTGCGGCGGTTTCTGGAGATGCTGGCGGTGGAACGCCGGGTGTCCGCGAGCACGCAGAACCAGGCGTTCTCGGCTCTTCTGATGCTGTTCCGTCTGGTGTGGGAGTTGCCGTTGGGCAACCTCGACGGGACGCTGCGTGCGCAGCGTCCGGAGCGGTTGCCGGTGGTGCTCGGGCGGGAGGAGGTCAGCCGGCTGCTGTCGGCGATGGACGGGACGCCCGGCCTGATGGCCCGCCTGCTCTACGGGACCGGGCTGCGGGTCATGGAACTGTTGCGGTTGCGGGTGAAGGACCTCGATTTCGAACGCGGTCAGATCGTGGTGCGGCAGGGAAAGGGGGACAAGGACCGCACGGTCATGCTGCCTGAATCGACCGCACCGGAGCTGCGGCGGCATCTGGATCGGGCGAAGATCCTGCATGAGGCGGACCGGGCCGCGGGGGTGGCGGGGGTGTGGATGCCCGAGGCGCTGGGTGTGAAGTATCCGGGTGCCGGCCGGGAATGGGGTTGGTTCTGGGTGTTTCCTTCCAAGTCGATGGGGGAAGATCCGCGGGCGCCGGGGGTGCTGCGCCGTCATCATGTACACGACAACACGTTGGCGCGGGCGTTGCAGATGGCGCGGGCACTGGCCGGGCTGGCCAAGCCGGTGTCACCGCATGTGCTCCGCCACAGTTTTGCCACTCATCTGCTGGAGGATGGCACGGATATCCGGACGGTTCAGGAGCTGCTGGGTCACTCGAGCCTGGAGACGACGATGATTTACACCCATGTGATGGAACGCCGCGGGGTGACCGGGACCCGGAGCCCGCTCGACCGGCTTGCAAAGTCTTGATTCCCATCGTCCCTCCGTGCGGAGTTCGCACGGGAGGCATGGCCGAGGCGTGCTATCCGCGCTTGGCGAAGATGCGGACCTGGTCGGCGTCCTTCTGAAGCGCGTCGAGCCGCTCGAGCGTGGCTTGTTGGCGCTTCAAGAGTTCGGCATTGCCGGTCTGCAGGGTGCGGAGCGTGTCGACCGTCCCCAGCGGGCGTTGCTGCGAATTGAGCCCGACGGGCAGCAGCGCGGCAGTGATCAGGGCGAAAAGGGCGGTTCTCATTAGTTGGCTCCCTTCCCGGATCGCGAAGCGTAAATCCGCGCGAGCCGGATGGTTTCGGCGAGCTGGGTCAGCTTCGCCTCGATCTTCGTCTGGTTTTCAGCAATCACAAGGTGCTGGGTCAGCACCTCAGATGCCATCTGGCGCAGGGCCGGGTCGTCGGACGCTGGGACGGGGGCCTGACCCTGGCTGAGGGTTCCGGCCAAGAAAACGGCCGCCGCAGCGACCGCAAGAACCGCGTTGCGCGGAATCCTATGTTTCATATGGGTTGTTCCGGGTTGAATGAACTCCACCGCACCGGGCGGGGCGGCTCATGGGATTACCTTACTCGCCCCGGCGCCAGGAATCCATGGAAATGGACGGGATCAACCGGGGTGGTGATTCGGGGCGGGTGAGGTCGTCCGCGGGTCGGTTTGGCCGCGCGCCCTGCACAGCCAGCCGGTGCGAGTGCGGCGTTCACATCGACGGGCAGATTGGCAGTGCATTTCGAGATGTGGCCGTCGGCCCGCTCGATGGGCGGTCAGCGGAGCGGGGTCCGCGAAGTTGTCCCCGGGTTTCACCCTGGGGTTGCGGGGCGGCAGGATGCCGACCCGCCGGCACGCTGGAAGCGTGCGCTCCCCGGAGGCGGGGGATCCGCCATTCCCAGCCACTCCCCTTCGCAACTTTCCCCGGCGGGAGAGGCTCAGAGTTCTGGAATCTGGCCCGCAACCTGCTACATGCGGAAGGACCTCGCCTCCCGATGCCCAGTCTCCAACAAGTTCCCAGCCTCGCCCTGCAGCAGACGCTCGGGCCGCAGATGCAGCAAAGCCTGCATATCCTGCAGGTCCCGCTTCTGGAGTTGCAGACCGTGGTGCGGCAGGAAATGGAGTCGAACCCGGTGCTCGAGGAGGCCCCGCCCTCTCCCGATGCGGCTTCCGCCGTCCCGGCCGCCGACCCCGAAACCGAGGCGTTGAGCAGGCTGGCTGAGGAGTGGCGGGAATACTATGCCCAGGCGCGGAGCGCCATGGGCACCGACCCGGACGCGGGGGCGCGTCACCAGTTCGCGCTCGACTCGGCGACGGCGGATCCGACGCTCCCGATGCATCTCGAGGCTCAGCTCCCGGAGCTGGATCTTGGGCCCGAGGGGGGTCGGCTCGCCCGGTTCCTGATCGCCAGCCTCGACGAAGCCGGCTACCTGGACACCCCGATTGAGGAACTCGCGAAACCGGCCCGCACCACCTCGGAGGCCCTTGCGGAAACACTGCGTGCGGTGCAATCGCTCGATCCTCCCGGGATTGCGGCCCGAAATCTTTCCGAGTGTCTTGTGCTCCAGCTCAACGCGCAGGGCCTGAAGGACTCGGTCGAGGCCCGAATCGTTTCGGACCATCTCGAAGCCCTGGCACGAAAGCGCTACGCCGACATCGCACGCAGCCTGAAGGTCAGCCAGGAACAGGTGTCGCGCGCCGCGGCCCGCATCGCCACGCTCGACCCCAGACCGGGGCGCCGGTTTCAGCCCGACCCGGACCTGGTGGTGGTCCCGGATGTCACCATCGAGAAGGTCGAGGGAGGCTATGTCGTGCTGCCCAATGACGCCGATCTTCCGCACCTGCGAATCAGCGACACTTACAAGGATCTCATGGCCGGGGATGCGAATCCCGAGGCGCGCGAGTACCTCCGCGAAAAGATCCGCGGCGGGAAATTCCTCATCCGCTGCATCCATCAACGGCAGCAGACCATTCTCGCCATCGCACGGGAGATCGCCGGGCGCCAGCGCGAATTTCTGGATCACGGCCCCGGCCACTTGAAACCGATGACCATGGCCCAGATCGCCTCGATCATCGGCGTCCACGAAACGACGGTCAGTCGCGCCATTGCATCCAAATACATCCAGACCCCGCGCGGGGTGTTCGAGATGCGCTCGTTCTTCACGTCGGGCTACCAAACCTCGGCTGGCGAAAGTGTGAGCAGCACCAGCGTGATGGGGGCCATCCAGGAACTGATCCGGTCGGAGAACCCGCAGCATCCGCTCTCGGACCAGGAGATCATCGCCACGCTGACGGAACGGGGCATCCCGATTGCGCGGCGAACGGTGGCGAAATACCGCCTGCGGCTGGGAATCCTCGCGAGTCACTTGCGCAAGGCGGGTTGAACCGCCAAGGTTCCACCCTCCATGAGCGCCTCATTCACCGAAGGTCAGATCCGCGACGCCCTCCGCTCCGTCAAGTATCCCGGGTTCAACCGGGACATCATTTCGTTCGGCCTGGTGCGCGGGGTCGAGGTGACGGGACGCGACATCCTGGTGGAGCTCGCCCTGGCCACACGCGACCCGCAGGTGCCCGACCGGATCCGGGCGGACACCGAGGCGGCGCTCGGAGCGCTGCCGGGGGCGGGGTCGGTGACGGTGCGCATCGATCTTCAGAAACCGCCCGAGGCCGCCCAGCCCGGTGCCACGCGGATCGCGGGGGTTGCCCACATCCTCGCCGTGGCGAGCGGCAAGGGGGGCGTCGGCAAATCGACCGTGGCGGCGAACCTCGCCGCCGCACTGACCGCGAAGGGACTGCGAACGGGCCTGTGCGACTGCGACCTGTACGGTCCGAGCATCGCGCTCATGTTCGGCACGGTCGAACGTCCGCTGGCGACCGAAGACAACCGCATCCTGCCCATCGAGCAGCATGGCCTCAAACTGATGTCGATGGGATTCCTGTTGGACGATGATGCCCCCGCGATTTTGCGCGGACCGATGGTGACGCGTTACACCCAGCAGTTCCTGCGCCAGGTCGAGTGGGGTGAGCTCGACTGTCTCGTGCTCGATCTTCCGCCCGGGACCGGCGACATCCAACTCACCATCGTGCAGACGGTGGCGCTCGACGGCGCACTGATCGTCTCCACCCCGCAGGAGGTCGCACTGATCGACGCCCGGAAGGCCGCCGCGATGTTTGCCAAGGTGAACGTCCCCGTCCTCGGCCTGGTCGAGAACATGAGCTATTTCCTCTGCCCGTCGGATGGCAGGCGCTACGACATCTTCGGCTCGGGCGGCGGCGCCCGCGAGGCCCGCCGGCTCGGGGTTCCGCTGCTGGGCGAGATCCCCATCGACATGGCCACGCGCGAATCCGGCGACAAAGGGTGTCCAATCGTCACGGCCCATCCCAAGAGCCCGATCTCGCAGGCCTTCCTTTCCATCGCGACACGCCTGGCGGATTCCTGGGGACTCCGGGCATGAACCGCCCCATCGCCGCGCCCGTTCAAGCCCGGGGAGACGCCACCACCCCGCGCTGATCCGGGGCCGATCCATGGTCCCCAACCCACTCTACCTGGCGGGGCCAACCGCTGCGGGCAAATCAGGTCTGGCGGTCGCCCTTGCGAAACGGTGGGACGCGGAGATCGTCTCGGCCGATCCGTTCCAGCTTTTCGACGCGCTGCCGGTGCTGACGGCGCGCCCGGGTCCGGAGGAGCTTGGGGCGGCACCGCATCACCTCTATGGAACGGTGCCGTCGGATGCGCCGATGGATGCCGCCCGTTACCGCTCGCTCGCGCAACCGCTCGTGGAGGGACTTGTCCGCCAGGGACGCCAGGTGATCGTCGTGGGAGGGAGCGGTCTCTACCTCAAGGTGCTCACCCACGGGCTCGATCCGCTTCCGCCGCCGGATCCGGTCCTGCGCGCCGAACTCGAGGCCCGGCCGCTTGCGGACCTCGCGACCGAGCTTCGCGAGCTCGACCCGTGCACAGCCGCCCGGATCGACCTTCGCAATCCGCGCCGGGTGGTGCGCGCCCTCGAAGTATGCCGGCTTGCCGGGCGTCCGCTCTCCGAATGCCGCAAGGCCTGGGATGCACCGGTCTCGTCCCTGCTCGGTCTCCTGCTCGATCCGGGCCCGGAAGTGTTGCAGGCCCGGATCGCGGCCCGGATCGATGCGATGTTCGCCGCCGGAGTGGTCGGGGAGGTCGGCGGGGCGGAACGCATCGGCCCCGCCCTTGCCCAGGCCATCGGCTTCCGGGAAATCAAGGCCCTGCTTGCCGGACAATCGGACGCCGCCGCCTGCCGCGAGGCGATCCTCCACGCCACGATGCGCTACGCCAAGCGCCAGCGGACCTGGTTCCGGAAGCAACCCGGTTATTTGCGGATCGAGACTGCCCAGCCGTCCGCCGCCGAGGAAAGATTGAGCGACGGCCCGCCGGGTGGTAATGAATCTTGGACAAGGCCCGCCCACCCATGATCCGCGACTTCTTCAAACTCCTCTTCTTCCTGGCGCTCGCGTACGCGGGCTACCAACTCTACTCGACCGGCCGGGTGTCCAATCCGTTCGGTGGAGGATCGAGCGCCTTCTCGTCCAGCCGAACCCGGGACATCTCGAGCGGCGAGCAGGTGGATCTCGCAAAACACGCGATGAAGAACGGAGTCACCCTCTACTATTTCACCCTGCGCTCCAATATCGCCTGCAAAATGCTCGATCCCCAGATCGCCCAGTATGTGGCGGACACTCCGGGAGCCGGGCTGCGCAAGATCGAAATCGGCGCGCTCGACAGCCCGGTCGCGAAGCAGCACGGCATCAAGTCCGTGCCCCAGGTCTGGGTTGCCAGGCCCCAGGGCCCGGTCAGCGTGAAGCTCGTCTCGCCCGGCATTGGAGCCATCGACGCTGCGGTGAAACCGATTCTTCCCCGCACCAAGTAAGCCGCTTCAGCCCGTATCGGGGGGAGGTGGGGATGAGCCCGGCCCGGGAGAAAGCGTCCGCGGATTGGTTCACCCGGCGAGGGTCGCCTCCGCATCCACCCATGCGAGGGTCGGCGGCATCGGTTCGGGCCGCGCGCACGTGGTGGTGAGGGGGTAATGGGCACGGGCCTCCGCAGCCCGCTCGAACGCGAGCAATATTTCCAGCACATGCTGCGCCAGTTCGCCCGAGGCACGATGCGGCCGGTTGTTGCCAACCGCCTCCGCCAAATCGGCGACGCCGAGCCCGCGCTGGCCGGGATACTCATGAGTCAACGCCACTTCCTCCCATTCCTTCGAGTCCTTGCGCCGGATGGAAACCGGGCCACCGAACCCGTTCGGATCGGGCACCGAGAGCGAGCCTTCGAGCCCGTAGATTTCGATGCGCGGAAGGTTGGATCCGCCGAATGCATCGAAGCTGAACGTCGTGGTCGCCGTCACTCCGGAGGCAAAATCGACCAGACCGGCCAGGTGCGTTGGCGTCTCGACCGGCAACAGCCCGCCATGCAGCGACGGGCGTTCCGACATCCCGGACCGGACCAGGGCCGTCACCGTCGTCGCCGGCCCCAGCAACGTCACGAGCGCCGAGAAATAGTAGGGCCCCATGTCGAGCAACGGTCCCCCGCCCCGGCGGAAAAAGAACGCCGGGTTGGGATGCCAATGCTCGGGACCCCGCCCCATCATGAACGCGCACGCCCCCACCGGCCTGCCAATCATCCCCTCGTCCAACAACCGGCGGGCGGTCTGAATCCCCGCGCCAAGAACCGTGTCGGGCGCGCATCCCACCCGCAAACCCTTCGCAGTTGCCGTGCGCAAAACCCCGATGCCTTCCGTCAGATCAAGCGCAAACGGTTTCTCGCAATACGCGTGCTTGCCGGCCTCCAGAATCCGGCGGTTCATCTCCGCATGCGCGCCGGGCACCGTGAGATTCACGACGAGATCGATCTCCGACGACGCCAGCATCTCCTCGACGCCGAGCACGGGCACGCCTTGCTCCGCACCCCGTGCCGCGGCCGCCTCGGGATTGAGATCGGCACACGCCGCCGCGCGGATCGCCCGCCCGTAAATCGCGCACCCTTTGAAATAGGCGGGACTGATGTTGCCACAACCGAGGATTCCAACTCGTAAAGGATTGTTCATCGCGGGGATCGGATCAGGTTTCGGGGCGGGTTATCGCACCCGGATATTCTTTCGCAGAAACGTCGGCACGTCGAGATCCTGGCCACCCTCCAACGTCGGCTCGCTCTTCTCGAACCGACCACGTGACACCGGCTCGAACTGCATCTCCTCCTGCCGGATGGCAGCCGGACGCTGCCCCGACGCCGACGCCGACCCTGCGGGATCCGCCGGAACCGCAGGGTCCACCGCACGGACGGGCGACGGACGGCGCGGGCGGGCGGTGGCAACCGGATCCGGGGCCGGCGTTGCCAGCTCGGGAATCAACTCGCCCGCGGCGCTCGGAGTCGCATCCCCGGGCTCAAGCTCTGCAACCGGCGGGACCGGCTCGGACTCGATATCGGCGGGGGCGACGGGAGAGGGAGTGGGCGCCGCCGGCGCGGGAGCAGTCGGGCGCCTGGGTTTGGAGGTTGCCGGGGCAACCGCTGCGGAGGCCGGCGCGGCCAGCGGCACGGGAGCGTGCAGGGTGGCTTTGGACGGTCGTGAGGATAGGAGCGCCACCTGCGCCCGATCTCCCAGGGCGGGATCGACCCCAAGTCCGAGCAGGACCTGGGTGTGATCAGAAACCTGGCGGGCCAGCGCACCGAGCACGACCTCGACCTCGGCGAGCGTGAGGCTGCGTCCGCCCGCGACGTGGACCAGCAGGTTGGAGGCTTCGTCGAGCAATCGGCCGCGGTCGAGCAGCGGGCTGCGGAGCGCCTCGGCAAGGGCATCGTGGAGGCGGTTGTCGCCAGAGCCTTCACCGAACCCGAACAGGCAGCGGCCACCCCGGTTGCGCAGGGCGGAAAGCAATTCATCAATCCCAATCCGGATCAGGCCGGGCCGGCGCACCACTTCGCCCACCACACGAATGGCCTGGCTGATCGTTCGGTCAGTGGCGGCGAACGCCTCGTGGACCCCCGCCCGGGCCGAGACAATCTCACCCATCCGATCATTCTCGAAACAGACCACGGCGTCACAATCCGCTTCGAGCCGTTCGAGCGCAGCGGCGGCCTGGTTGCCCCGACGCTGGCCCTCGAAGGCGAAGGGCAACGTCGCGAACGCAATCACAAGGGCTCCCGATTCCCGCGCGATGCGCGCAACGACGGGCAGCGCCCCCGAGCCCGTGCCGCCCCCCAGCCCGGCCACGAGAAACACCAGCGGCACTCCGCCCAGCAGCGCCGCGAGTTCGGGTTCAGAGCCGAGCGCGGCTTCCTCGCCGAGGGCGGGATCCCCGCCGGTGCCGAGCCCGCGGGTCACGTCCCGGCCAATTTGCAGCTTCGCGGGAGCGACCGAGGCGGAAAGCGACTGGACATCCGTGTTCACCGCGATCAACCGCTCCTGTTCGCACCCGTCGAGCACCGCACGATCCAACACATTCGACCCCGCCCCCCCGATGCCGACCACCCGGAACTCGACCGGGTCCATCCGGTCGGCCCTGCCCAACGTGTTCGCGTCAATCCCGATCATCACCTGTCCGGCGTTCCGACCCGGCAGGGTCAGCCCGCGCGCCTCCGTTTCCCGGGAAGAACCCCTTTGATCCAGTCGAGCCATCCGCCCCCCGAATAATCCTCGGCGATTGCCTGCCCGTATTTCACCAGCCCGATGGCGGTGGAATAGCGCGGGTTTTGGAACGCCGAGGTCATGCCACTTACATTCTGGGCATGAGTGAGGGTGACCGGCATGCCGAACACCTCCTCGGTGAGCGAGGCGATCCCGGGCAACAGGCTGCAACCACCCGTGAGGAAAACGCCCGCCCCTGTGTAATCAAGGAACGCCTGCTGCGCGAGTCGGCGTCGGAGCAGCTCGAGCGTCTCGCGCATGCGCATGTGGATGATGGTGTTCAAGGTCTCGCGGTCGACGTCGCGTCCGGCGAACCCAGGTTCGTCGCGGAGCGGGATGAGATCACCGGGCAGGGCGTTGCCGAGCAGGGCGCTCCCCTCCTCCTCCTTGAGGCGACCGGCTCGCTGGGTCGGGATGCGCAGACCCATCGAGATATCGTTGGTGATGTGGTCGCCACCCACGGCCAGCACCCCGCTCTGTTTCACCACGCCATCGTTGTAAACGATGTAATCGCTCGCCCCACCGCCGATGTCGATGACGAGCGCCCCGAGCTTTTTCTGGTGGTTGTCCAGAACGACCAGCGCCGATGCCAGGCCGTTGAGGACCACATCCTCGACCTCGATGTTCAGCTCTTTCACGCACCGGATCGTGTTCTGAATGCGGGTCGCCACGCCGTGGATCAGGTGGAACTCCGCTTCGAGCCGGTGCCCGACCATGCCGACCGGACTCAACACCCCATCCTGGCCGTCCACGAAATAGTGCTGCGTGATGGTGTGGATCACGGTGTTCGGCGGCGGGAGACTCACCTCACGCGCGTTCGCCTCCACATCCTCGATGTCGCGCTCGTCAATCTCGTCTCGGTCCTGTGGGATCTCCACGCTGCCCCGGTAATTGAAACTCTCGATGTGGGAGCCGGAGACGCCGAGAATCACATTCTCGACCTGGACATCCCCGCGATCCTCGGCAATCGCGAGCGCTTCCCGGACGCATTCCTTCGCATTGTCGAAATCGACAATCTCCCCCTTGCGCATCCCGCTCGATGGGGTTTCCCCCACCGCAAGGATCCGAAGCTGGTCGTCGCGCGCCTCGCCGATCACGACACAGATCTTCGATGTCCCCACCTCCAGGCCGACGAGAATATGCTCCTTACCCATTGGCGCGCGTCCGGTTCTTCGGGGCGGTGGGCCGGACGGGAATCGCGCGTCGCACGGGCGGCTCGCCCGCGGGCTTCGCAGCGGGGTCCGCGACGGGTGGCAGCGCGGTTTCGTCGACAGGCGGGGGCACAAAAGTGACCGGCACATTGCGCGAGGGAAGGAGATTGGCGGTGAGCAACTCCCGCCCGTTCCCCTCGCACCAACCCAGCAACGCGCCCAGGCGGGTCACCTGTTGCTCGACCCCGACCGTGGGGAGCGTCACGCGCGATTTCCGGCTGTCGGTGACGACCATGCAATAACCCCTCGACAGATCGATCCCACGAATCTCCCAGCGCGCCTGCATCAGATTGGTCGCCGTGATCTGCAACAGATCGAGCGCCGCGCGAACATCCCGCACCACCACCGGCTCGCCCGAGCGCAACGCGTCCGGCCGGACCCCCGAGATCACCGGCAGGTGGAGATGCGCCGTGGAACCCTTCAGCGGCTGGATCAACACCCCGGTGGCATCGATCAGGTGCGCGTCGGACGACGCGGCGGGGTCGACCTCCATTTCCGGAACCACCCACGCCACGGGCTGACGCTCGATCACCCGGATGGAGACGAGATCGGGCAGGGTGCGCTCGACCTCCGCCCGCCGAACCTGGGGAAGCTGCTCCAGGCGACGACAGACATCCCGGAGCGAGAGGGTGAAGATGCCCTCGCCCTGCCGGACGCCCGAGGCCGCAATCACCTGTTCGGCAGTGAGCGTGCCATCCGTCGCCACATCGATCCGGCGGATCACATACTCCTCGTTGTTCAGAAACAGGGCATCGACCGCGCGGTTCCCCCCATACCACAACCCCGCGGCAACCCCGCCCACGAAGAGGCATTGCAGCACGATCCAGATACTCCGCCCGATCCGCTGGCGCCGAACCGTCCGCGACCGGGCCTTGACTTCAAGCAGGCTTCCCTTGCGACGGCTGTGGCGTCCGCCGTTGCGGCGGTTCGGACGCAACACCGCCCGCCGCCGGGTGGTGGAGGAAAGCGTCATGCCGACCCCCCGTTTCTCGCCATCGATAGCCGGATGATCCGGGCGCACAACTCCGGGTACGGAATCCCGGCGGCCGCGGCGGCCTCGGGCAACAGACTCGCCTCTGTCATCCCCGGCAGGGTGTTGATCTCCAGCACGCAGCAGGCCTCCTCCTCGCCAAACAGAATGTCGACCCGCGAATAAACCTCGAGCCCCAGCGCCCGATGCGCGGCCAGCGCGGTCGCCTGGACCCGGCGCGTCCCGGACTCATCGAGCGGGGCCGGACACAGATGGTCCGCCCCGCCTCCCGGACTCAGGAACGGATATTTGTTGCGGAAATCATACACCCCGCCTTTCGGCCGAATCTCGACCACCGGCAACGCCCGGTCCCCCAGGATGCCGACGGTCAATTCGCGACCCGGGAAGAACGACTCGACCAGAATCTCATCCCCGAATCGTGCCGCGTCGGTCAATGCGGGCGCGAGCTGGTCGGGGGTGCGGACAATATGCACGCCGACGCTCGATCCTTCGCGCGGGGCCTTGACGACGAGCGGGACCGGGAGGGTCACCGCCTCGCCGGGCCGCACCACCTCAAACGCCGCCCCGGGAATCCCGCGTTCGGCGAACCGCCGACGCGTCCGGATCTTGTCAAACGCCAGTTCGCTCCCGTCCGGTCCTTCGCCGGTGTATGCCACGCCCGCCCGTTCGAGCAGGCGTTGCAACCCGCCATCCTCGCCGAAGGTGCCATGGACCACGTTGAAAAAAACATCGAACCCGCCGGGAACGTCGAACCGCGCCTCATGCAGGTCGAATCCCTGCACCTCCGCCCCCGCCTCGCGCAACGCCGCCATGACACCGGCACCCGAGGCGAGCGACACCTCCCGCTCGGATCCGGGCCCGCCCATCAACACCGCCACCCGCATCCCCTCGAGCCGCCAATCCGTCGCGGATCCGCTCATGGTGTCTCCTCCTCGCCCACGATCTGCACCTCGGTCTGCAACTCGATCCCGCGCCGCTCGCGCGCGGTGCGCGAAACCTGCTGGATTAATGCCAGCACGTCGCCCGCGCTGGCACCCCCTTCGTTGACGATGAAATTCCCGTGGATCTCCGAAACCCGCGCGCCTCCCACCGACAGGCCTTTCAGCCCGAGTTCCTCGACCAGTCGACCCGCCGGAGTTTCTTCCGGGTTTTTGAAAATGCAGCCGGCACTCGCAGCGGCGGGCTGGCTCAGCCGCCGTTTCGCGAGCGATTCGTCGATCCGGCGGGCAATCTCCGCAGGATCACCCGGGCGCCCGCGGAACCGGACCGACAACGCGAAGTGCGTCCCGAACCACGGCACGTTGCGGTAGCGCACGTCGAGCTCCGCGGGAGCCACGGTGCGGATCGTTCCGTCGGTGTCCAGGAACCGAACCTCGACGACCTGATCGAAGGTCTGCGCACCCATCGCCCCGGCATTCATGCGGAGGCCGCCCCCTGCATTGCCGGGGATCCCCTCCATCCATTCAAAACCCGCGAGCCCCGCTGCTTTTGCCGCGGCACTGATCTGCCGGAATCGCACGCCCACCCCGGCCTCGATGTCGCAGCCATCGACCGAGAGCCGTGCAAACTCACCCCGGGCAAGACGCACCACCGCACCGCGGATCCCGCCGTCCCGGACCAGCAGGTTCGAGCCGCGCCCCATGACGAGCATCGGCAGATTCTCCTGTCGACAATGCCGGACCAGCGCTGCGAACCCCTGCTCCGTGTCGGGCTCGAGCCAGAACTGGGCGGGCCCGCCGACGCGCAGCGTGGTGTGGCGGGCCAGCGGCTCGTAGAGCCTCGCCTCCCCCGTGCCCATCACCTCCTCGAGACGCTCGAGCGCCCGCAGGTCGCGGGCGAGGATCGCGGCTTGCTCGTGAACATTGCCCGCCCCGAGACTGAGCACGAGATCGCCCGTGCGCACCCGGTTCCCGATCACCAGATGCGTCCGTGCGAACCGCGGCTCGAATACGGCCTCCACCTGCCCGTTCTCGCGCAGCGCATCGACAATCGTCTGCCCGGAGATCCCTTCGATGGGCGCCTCCCCGGCCGGGTACACATCGGCCACGCAAACAAAATCCGCCCCCTCGAACGCACGGCCGAACCCGTCGCGCAACGCACGGGTCCGCGTGAAGCGGTGGGGCTGGAACAGGACGAGCACGCGTCCGCCCGCGAGCCCCGCGCGGGCGGTTGCCACGGTCGCCCGGATCTCGCTCGGATGATGCCCGTAATCGTCCACCACCATGTGGCGCGGGCTCTCGTGCCGCACTTCGAACCGGCGACGCGCTCCGCGGAAGGAGGCCAGGGCCGGGGCGATCCGGTCAAACGGCATGCCGAGCTCGGACGCAAGCGCCACCACGCCCAGCGCGTTGGAAACATTGTGCTCGCCCGGGATGCCCAGCCGGGCGCGCCCCAACACCCGCCCGTGCCCCACCACTTCGAATTCCCAACGAAAACCGGCCCGGACCACTTCCCGGCAATGATAGTCCGCCCGCGCATCGCGCCCGAACGAAACCGCACCGGGCAGCCCGCCGCACAACCGCGCGGCATGCGGGTCGTCGATGCAGTAGAAAACCGCACCACGCACCTGGGAGAGGAATTGCCGGAAGGTCCGCTCGATGGCGGCCAGGTCGAGGTAGTGGTCGAGATGCTCCTCCTCGATGTTCAGGACGATCGCATGCTCGGGATGATAGAGGGCGAGGGTGCCGTCGCTTTCGTCGCCCTCGGCCACAAAATGCTCGCCGGCCGGGTCCCAATGCGCGTTGGTCCCGAGCACCGGGATCTCCGCCCCGACGTAGTGCGACGGACGCAACCCTCCCGCACGCAGGACATGCGCGCCCAGCGCCGACGTGGTGGTCTTGCCGTGCATCCCCGCCACCACAATCCCGCGCTTGGCGAGCAGCAACGCCGCCAGCGCCTCGGCCCGGCGCACCATCGGCCTGCCCAGCCGACGCGCCGCATCGAACGCCGCGTTGCCAGCCCGAATCGCCGACGAATAGACCACGATCTCCGCCCCGTCGAGATACGTGCCGTCCTGAGGGGTGTGGAACTCGAGCCCCAACGCCCGGAGCCGTTCGACCTCGACACTCGTCACCCGGTCGCACCCGCCCACCCGGTGCCCGAGCGAAAGCAACAACGCCGCAATCCCGC
>ENA-ORBV01011246-ORBV01011246.1-microbial-mat-metagenome-genome-assembly--contig:-NODE-11246-length-14116-cov-4.856899_pt1 | contig 14116 bp, 14 predicted proteins | sample MGYA00237777_ERZ505514 | MGnify/ENA primary metagenome ERZ505514 (study PRJEB26160, sample SAMN06269048) | microbial mat metagenome | isolation source: Oligotrophic lake microbial mat | place...
CCTTCGCGCTGTGGGAAAAGTTTGCCATGCGGCCGGACGAACAGGCCGGGCTGTATGAACTTTTCAAGGCCGTGCCCAAGCTGGACTTGCTGTCGGGCGCAGACCGTTACCCACGGGAGAACGAGGCCGACGAACAAAGTGTGGCGCAGGCCTTGCGCGACATCGCCAAACTGGATGCCAATGGCGCAGCGGCCAGAATCCTGGAGCTCGATGCGCAGCACGCGCCACGTCGCCAAACGGTATGGGCACGCATGGACAAGGCGCCGCTGGCCGCCGCGTTGCAGCCGTTGGCCACCGTGGCGCGGGCCGCGCTGCAGCCAGTGGTGGGTGGCACCGTCACACACCAGGCGGCAGTTTGGGCGGCGGAAGGTTGGCGGGTGGATGCAGCGGCCCTGCGCACGCTGGCGATTGCGCAGGCGGCGGGCCATGAGGTCGAGGTGGAGCCGGCCCTGGCCGCGGTGTACCGACCATGGCTGCAGCGTGCGGCCGAGGCCTTTCAGCATCGCATTCAGGTCGACGGCTACCCGCCGCCCGTCCACGACACCATACCAGAAGGCACGGCGTTGTTGTTCGTGGATGGCTTGCGGCTGGACCTGGCGCGCCAGGTCGAAGAGGCCTTGGCTGCTATGGGTTTGCATACCGATCTTCAGCACCGTTTCACCAGCGTGCCGTCGGTCACCAGCTCAGGCAAGGTGTGGTGCTCGCCAGGGCTCGCGGCCGCCTGTAACGGCGACGGCGCGACCGGGTTCGAGCCCGTGTTGCGGGTTGGCGGCACGGACGCGGTCTACACCGCCGAGCGGCTGCGGCGCGCGATTCAAGCCGAAGGTGTGACGGTGCTGGATCTTGACGCACCTGCGCCGGCCAGTGGTGTGGGTTGGGCCGAGTTTCTGGACGACATCGACGCCGATGGCCACAACAAAGGGCTGCGGTTGGCGGAAGAGGCACCGCGCCACTTGGCCAAGCTGGCCAAGACGGTGCAGCGGCTGCTCAACGCGGGCTGGAAGCGCGTGCGGGTGGTGACGGACCATGGCTGGTTGCTGCTGCCTGGTGGCCTGCCAAAGGTCGAATTGCATGCGAAGCTGACCGAAACCAAGTGGTCCCGCTGTGCGGTCCTGAAAGAAGCGGCGCCCGGGGTAGATGCAATCGTTTTGCCCTGGAGCTTCGGGCCGGCAGTGCGCATCGCGCTGGCACCGGGAATTGGTGCTTTTCGCGCTGGCAAGGTGTATGACCACGGCGGGTTGACGCTGCAGGAGTCGGTGGTGCCGATGCTGGACGTGGCGCCCAACGAGCCGGTGCCCGGCAGACCGGCCTTGAAGGCTGTGGCATGGAACACCCGTAAGACCATCTGCACCGTGTCGGCGAGCGATGCCGAGGGCCTGCCGGTGACACTTGAGCGCCTGGGCACCGCGATGGTGGACCCGGCAGTCATAGGCGCAGATGGCAAAGCCAAGCTGGTGTTCGATGAGGTGGACGATTTGCTGGGCGAGGCCGTCAGCATTGTGCTTCGCCGCGAGGGCCAGAAAGTGGCAGAGGAACTATTGAAATTTGGGGAGGGCTGGCATGCAGCTTGATGAGTTGGACCGCAAGACGGCAGAGGCCTTCGACGGTTATCTGGTGCGCAAAGACCTGGTGCGGCAGTTCGCGCGCCAGTTTCCGGTGCCGACCTACGTCGTGGAATTCTTGTTGGGTCGTTACTGCGCGACCACGGACGAAACTGAAATCAAGGAAGGTCTTGAAATCGTGCAGCGGCAGTTGTCGGAGCGCACCGTGCGGGCCGGTAACGAAGAACTGATCAAGTCGACGGCTCGGGAGAAGGGCCAGGTCAAAATCATCGACATCGTATCGGCCCGGCTAGACGCAAAGACCGATTCATACGTGGCCGAGTTGCCGAGTCTGAAGTTGCGCGACGTGCGCATTTCGGCCGAGAACGTGCGTGAACATCAGCGCATGTTGACCGGTGGCTTCTATGCCGAGGTGACCCTGGGCTACGACCCGACGATCGCGCTGGAAAAGGGAGGCCGGCCGTTCGCTGTGGAAGGATTGCGAGCGATCCAGTTGTCTCGCAACGACGTGCTTGACGTGATGGCTGCGGCGCGCTCGCGCTTCACGTCTGCCGAATGGAAGGATCTGTTGTTGCGTTCCGTCGGCCTGGAGCCGACGGAACTGAACGAGCGAGCCAAGGACGCGATGCTGCTGCGCATGGTGCCCTTCGTGGAGCGCAACTACAACATGGTGGAGATCGGGCCGCGAGGCACTGGCAAGTCACACCTATTCCAGCAGGTGTCGCCCTACGCGCACTTGGTGTCGGGCGGCAAGGCCAGCGTGGCGCGGATGTTTGTGAACAACGCCAATGGACAGCGCGGGCTGGTATGCCAGTACGATGTAGTGTGCTTCGATGAGGTGTCCGGGGTTTCGTTCGACCAGAAGGACGGCGTCAACATCATGAAGGGCTACATGGAGAGCGGCGAGTTCTCGCGTGGCAAGGAGAGCATTCGTGCGGACGGCTCGATCGTGATGGTGGGCAATTTCGACGTGGACATAGAGCACCAGCAGCGCATCGGGCACTTGTTTTCGCCGTTGCCCCCTGAGATGCGCGATGACACGGCGTTCATGGATCGCATCCACTGCTACCTGCCCGGCTGGGATGTGCCCAAGCTCAGGCCGACGCTGTTCACCGAGCATTTCGGGTTGGTGAGCGACTTTCTCTCGGAATGCTTCACACACCTGCGCAACCAGAGCCGCGTTGCGGCGATGCAAAGCCGGGTATATTTTGGCGGTGCCCTTTCGGGGCGCGACATCAACGGCGTCAACAAGACGGCAAGCGGACTGTTGAAGCTGATGTCGCCCGGTGCCGATGCAGCCGTGTCAGACGAAGACCTGGAGTGGGCGGTGCGCCTGGCGCTGGAAGTCAGGCGCCGCGTGAAGGAGCAACAAAAGCGCATCGGGGCAGCCGAGTTTCGCAACACGCATTTCAGCTACACCCTGGGTGCCGACGGGGTGGAGAAATTCGTGTCCACGCCCGAGCTGCAAAGCCAGGGCGGAATCGGGGACGAGCCGCTGGAGGCCGGCCAGATATGGGCGCTCAGCCCTGGCGGACCGGACGAACACCCGGGCCTGTTCAGGCTGGAGATCACCGAGGGGCCTGGCAGTGGTCTCAGGGTGCTCAACAAGCCGGTGCCACAAGCGTTTCAGGAATCCATTCGCTGCGCTGAGCAAAACCTGTACGCCAGGGCAATGAGCCTGGTCGGCGACCGCGATCCGAGGGCGCACGAATTCTCGGTCCAGCTACGGGCGTTTGACACAGCAAAATCAGGCGCCAAGACCGGAGTGGCATCGCTGATTGCGCTCTGTGGTGCCGTGCTTCGCAAGTCGGTCCGGGGTGGTTTGGTTGTGGTGGGTGAAGTGACGGTGGGCGGAACCATTGAGCCCATCCATAACGCCGTGTCGCTGGCTGAACTGGCCATCGAAAAGGGCGCGAAATCCCTTCTGCTGCCCGTCGCTTGCAGACGGCAATTGTTTGACCTGTCGGACGATATGGCAACGCGGCTGGATATTGAGTTTTACCAAGATGCGCGGGATGCGCTGATGAAGGCGTTGGCGGAGTAAGCCAACTATTGGGAATTTCATGAATCGTGACCTCACCAAAGCGTGGTTTGCATCCAGCAAGCGGGCAATGATGGAGGGACGTTTTTGGGCGCTCTCCAGCTAGTTGGGTGCGGTGGTGTGCAACTCGCTGCGGTAGCGGGGGCAATAGTTGGCCAAGGCATGGCGTTTGAGCCAGGGCCACAGGTAATCCACTGGGTTGAGGTCGGGGGAGTGCGAGGGCAGGAATGCAATTTGAATGTGCCCGCCCTTCCAAAATACCCCCGAAACAGTCGGCTGCGATGCGTCCTCAATCCATCCCAGATCACCGCCGGTCGCTGCCTAAAGTGTTCATTGAGCGCCAGGCAACTTGACCGGTTCAATCGCCTGTCATTCCGCGTCAACAGGCGAAATTGCGTGTTTGCATTCTCATTGATCGTGTTAGCCTTTGGTCACATTTGGATTTGGGTCGACGCCCATGCCAACCTGCCTGCCCGGGCAAGGTGGAAACGCGAAAGCGGATGTGGCTCCTGCGGGAGCAACCAAGCGGGAGCAGCGTCGGCCCTCCATGATCGGAGGGTTTCTTGTTTTCAGACTCAGTGATCGATAAAGCAATGGTTCAGGCATACCTGGAGACGGAGTACCGCGTGTTTGGCAATGCGCCGTTCACTCTAAAAATCGGCATCAGCAGCCCTGCGCTTGCTGCGTTGCACAAAGCCCATCGCGTTACCAGCAGCGCATACATCACGGCGTGCAACCCGTTCAGCCAGGTTTTCGATGAGGTCGACAACGTCAAGCGCCAGAAGGCGTTTGCCGGTGAATTGCAGACGCAACCCCTGGTGTTCATCGATGGCATCGGGCAGCACCCTTCAAACAAGTGGTGCGGTGAGCCGAGCTTTCTTGTGCTCGGCCTGTCACTGGAGGCCGCGAAAGCGCTGGGGGTTGCAAACGAACAAAACGCCATTGTCTGGTGCGGCCCCGATGCGGTGCCCCAGTTGATCTTGCTGCGGTAGGCAAACAGGGCTGGTCAGCCCGCCGAAAGGCGAACGACTGGGGGGAATTTGATCCAGATTGCCGCCCCCGACATGTTGTCAAAAGCGGCTAAACAGGAGGTGGACCATGTCAGTGCGCAACGGCCTTTTTTCTTCGGAATCCGTGTCCGAAGGCCATCCCGACAAACTTGCGGATCGAATATCGGACCGCGTCCTGGACGCGTTTTTGGCGAAGGACCCGCATGCCCGGGTTGCTTGCGAGACGCTACTTGCCGACCAATGCGTCGTCGTCGCTGGTGAGTTCAGGACGCGGCGCCTGGAGGATTTCAGGGAAGTGCGTGATTCAGCGGTGTCACTCGTGCGCCAGGTCCTTGAGGATGCTGGTTACAGCAGCGCAGAGACCGGCATCGATCCAGACCGCTGCGAAGTCCAGATCCGCTTCAACGGCCAGTCGCAAGACATCAACCAGGGCGTAGACCGTGCGGACGGCGTGCTCGGCGCCGGCGACCAGGGCTTGATGTTCGGGTATGCCTGCGACGAGACGCCCGAATTGATGCCTGCGCCGATCATCTATGCGCATAGGCTGGTGCGCCGCCAGGCCGAACTGCGCAAGAGGGGTACCTTGCCGTGGCTGCGACCGGATGCCAAGTCGCAGGTCACATTCCGCTACGTGGACGGTCGCCCGACGCAGGTCGAGGCCATCGTGCTCTCGACACAGCACGATGCCAATATCGGTCTCGATGCGCTGCGGGACGCGGTACATGCGCATGTGATCGACGCGGTCATCCCGCAACACCTGCGCGCCCCTGGATTTCGCGCACTGATCAATCCGACCGGCCGATTTGTCACCGGCGGCCCCAAGGGCGATGCGGGGCTGACGGGCCGCAAGATCATTGTCGACACTTATGGCGGCTCTGCGCCACACGGTGGCGGCGCATTCTCCGGGAAGGACCCGTCCAAGGTGGACCGCTCCGCTGCCTACATGGCGCGGTTCCTGGCCAAGACGGTGGTGACCCGGGGATGGGCTACCCGGGCGCTGGTGCAATTGGCTTATGCCATTGGCATTGCCGAGCCTGTCAGTTTTGCGGTCGAAACCTATGGCACCGAGGCGGATTCACGGCAGGACATCGCTGGCGCATTGGCCCAGGAGTTCGATCTGCGACCGCAGGGCATCATCGACCGGCTGAATTTGCAGCGCCCCATCTACTATCCCACCGCCGCTTACGGGCACTTTGGGCGGACGGACGTGGTTCTGCCTTGGGAGGTGGTGCAATGAGACCTATGAGCAAGTGCGCGAATTGCTTGTGGCCCATGTTGACAGTTGCGTCGCAGAGCAGAAGTGATGGAATGCCTCGTGGATCGCCAGGGCAGTTTGACTGGAGATAGAGATGATCACTGACGATGAGGACGAAGAGCGAGAAGAGAGTTCATGTCCGTTTTGCGGCAGTACTGAGCATTGCCCCCATTTGCTCCTCCTTGTGGACAAGACGATGCAGGAAGTCTTGGGCGGCGCGTTGTTCGACGCCTTCAAAGCCCGATTCAGTTCCGATGGCGGCAGCTTCCGTGAACTTCTGGACGAAGTTGAATCGTTGGCTGATGCGTCTGACAGTTTCAATTTTGAAGCGGGCCCGGGTAGTTCGTCTGCCTGTGAGGTCTATTACGTGTCATCTGCGGTCAAGGCCAAGAGAGCTAGATCAGCCTTCGCTGCGGGTTCGACGCGCCCGTGACTTCATGGATTAGCACCCGCCAGAACACGGAGATTTGAATAATGACGAGCTTGACTACTTTGGTGTACCGGGAATCGCGCGGGACATTGGTATTCGCTGAGCCTGAGCTGGCCGAGAGGGTTTCCACGATTCATCACGCGATTAAGGCCAGCACTTGGGGCGAGTTCAAGTCCAGACTCCCCAAGGGGGAATTTGAGTCTCTTGACTTGCAGGACGACTTTGGCGACGAGGAAGGTGGGGCAGAAACGTTGCCGAGCGACACCGATGAATTCAACGCCGACCGGGTCCCCGGCTTTAGTGACGGCGACTATCCAGTTTGGATTCAAACGCTACAGGATCGGTTTTTGCCAGGGGATATTGCTCGCCGATTTGGCAAGCTGGAGAGTTCGGTTTTGAATGGCGCTTTTTGGCAGTTCGACCCAGAGGTCGAGGTGGAGATGGTCCAGGCGCTACGCAGCAGAGGATACGAAATTGTCCGTAGGGATGATCTGATGTTTTGGTGACGCGCAGGCTCTGTGCTCGTTCCTGCCACTTCGATGTAACCGTCGGCACCCAACAGGTTGTGTCGACTGGTGAATTCGGTCGTCTGCATCTTCTGCGCGTGACTCCGGGGCGGAGATCGATTCGAGGCGATGCAGCCATTCAGTTCGGCTTCCTTCCCAGAAAGAAAGGCAATCATGAAGGCCACTGCAGTTTCACTTCTAGCGCTCTTCGAAACGAAGATGCAGTTGGAGGTCCCCTTGTTCCAGCGCCAGTACATCTGGCAACGCGAGAAGCATTGGGAGCCGTTGTGGGAGGATATCGCGCGTAAGTTCACTGACTACCTGGACGGCAGAAAAGATGCCCCTGTGCATTTTCTGGGCGCCATGGTCTTGGACTTGAAGCAGACACCTGCCACGCATGTCGGCAAGCGACAGGTCATTGACGGCCAACAGCGCCTAACGACTTTTCAGATCTTCTTGGCGGCCTTCCGTGATTTCTGCAACGAGCATGGTTGCGAGGAGCTATCAAAAGAGTGCGCGGGCTTTACGCTTAACAAGGGACTTATGTTCGACCAGGAGGTCGACAGATACAAGGTCTGGCCAACGCTACTTGATCGCGCCCAATTCGCCGATGTAATCGGCGCGGGGTCCCGGGCCGAGTTGTTTATGCGACACCCCCTGCGCAAGAAGCCTTATACGAAGAAGTATGAGCCCCGTCCACGTATGGTCGAGGCGTATTTCTTCTTCTATGAGCAGTTTGAAAGCTTCTTTATCGGTACCAACCTAGAGCCGCCACTGGCAGCGGAGACCGCTTTGTCGCAGCGAGCGGAAGAGTGCTTTCAAGCGTTGAAGACGGCTCTACAAGTCGTTGAGATTGATCTTGAAGCGGGCGACGATGCGCAGGTTATTTTCGAATCTCTCAATGCCCGTGGTGAGCCTTTGCTTCCTGCAGACCTGCTGCGCAATTTCATTTTCTTGCGCGCGGCGCGGCGGGGGGAGCCACAAGAACCCCTTTACAAGAAATTTTGGGCTAGGTTTGATGATCCGTTCTGGCGGGTTGAGGTCAAGCAGGGTCGATTGTTGCGACCAAGAAGTGACCTATTCCTGCAACATTTCCTTGCGAGTCGGCTGACGGTGGACATCCCGGTCAAGCACTTGTTTATCGAGTACAAGTACTGGATCGAACGAAAGCAGCCCTTTGGCTCAGTGAGTGACGAACTTGCTTGCCTTGCGCGACAGGGGGACGATTTCCGGCGCATCATTGCGCCAGTCAAGGATGATCCGTTGTACGGCTTGGTGACGTTCCTTGATACCTACGACGTTCGTACCAGTTACCCGTTACTGATGACGTTGCTGGATTCGGGCCTTGACGACGATGGTTGGGTTGAAGTTTCGACAATCCTGGAAAGTTATCTACTTCGACGCGCTATTTGTGGCTTGACGACCAAGAACTACAACCGTGTTTTCTTGGGGCTGACTCGGATGTTACGGCGCGACGGCGCCACGCCGCAGAATTTGGCCCAACAATTGCGTGAGCAGACTGGGGCTTCTGCTGAGTGGCCTTCTGACGAGCAGTTTGCTGAAGCCTGGCGTACGTCGCACGCCTACTTGGTATTGAACAATCCGAAAATCGTCCACGTACTGAAGCGCATCAGTGACACCTATATGACCACCAAGAGTGAGTTGGTTTCAATTGAAGGCGCGTTGACGGTGGAACACATCTTGCCCCAGCAATGGCATGACAAGTGGATGTTGCCGGACGGTTCCAAAGGGCTTGCAGCAGACGCGCTGTGGACTGCTGCAAAAGATGATCCGAGGGCCGACGCGACGCGGAGGCGCGTTCTCGCCGTGCAGACATTTGGCAACCTGACGGTCCTGACGCTGGCTCTGAACTCGTCGGTATCCAACAGCCAATGGAGTGTGAAGAAGCCCGAGCTGCTGAAATACTCTCTGCTGCCGATCAACCAGCAATTGCATGACGTGGATGTCTGGGATGAAACCGCGATCGCGGACCGCTCGGAGCAACTGCTATCCCGTGCGCTGAAGGTCTGGCCGCGAATATAGGTAAGGCGTTGGTGGTGCGCCAATCCGAATGCAGCCAAGCGTGACGGTGGCGGATTGATTGCGCGGCTGCGGGAGTTTTCGATGGAGAGAGACTCAAAAAGGCTGCCGCAAGTGGAAGTGCAGGATCACCCCCTGAGCCCGTCGCTGTCCATGATCCCCCTGGCCACGTAGCGTCTACGCCGTGGTGTCCGCGGACCAGGCCGTGGTGACGGCCGCGCATCGCACGCGGCGACGGCGTTTGCATTGACGTCTTTTGCCTCTCCCTGGCGGATCGCATCCGCCTGGATTGCCGTATATTCGGGACAAGAACGGCGTCAGGCAATTTTTTGACCATCAAATTTACCCAACACGCCCTAGCTCGCATGCGGGAGCGCGGCATCTCCGAAGCAGAAGTGCTGTCTACCTTGGCTGCGCCAATTCTGACGGTCGAAGCGCAAAATGGGCGCATGGAAGCGCGTGGTTGGATCGAACGCAATGGGCTCAGACTGCTTTTGCGCGTCATTTGTGAGCAGGGCGTAGTGGTCACCGTCATAACGGTGATGGCGACCAGCAAATTCAGTAAGTACGGAGTGCTTCCATGAAAATCGAGTACGACCCCAAAGCCGACGCCATGTATATCCGCCTGTTGGCTGGCGAGGTGACCGAGAGCGACGAGGTTCGGCCGGGCGTCGTGCTGGACTTTGACGTCAATGGCCGTGTGCTGGGTATCGAGATGCTCGATGTCAGCCTGCGCACAGACAACCCGCGCGAACTGGCGATGGAGCTGATTGGCGTGTAGGAAGCCGCCCCATACGGTGCACCGCTCCCCCACGCTCACCCGCTGAGCCAGTCGAGCTTCCAATGTTGATCGCAAGCTGTATGCATTTGCAGCCTGGCGAGCCCACGCCCTGAGCCTGCCATTGCGCATGATCACCTCCCCGCATTCAGGAGCCCCGATCATGACCAATCCATCCCCCGTCGACGGTACCGGCGCCACCCCGTCCAGCACGCCAACGATCCTCATCACCCCCCTTCGCCCGGCTGTGCCCGCCGAAGGCGGTGCCATCGAGGTGCTGATGCGCGTGCAAGCCCCCTAACGCCCGCCCGAGGCCGCTGGCCCGACCCAGCCACGCATTCCCCTGCGCCTCGCTCTGGTAGTCGACCGCTCCGGCAGCATGGGCGGCGAGCCACTGACCGAAGCCCTGCGCTGCGTGCAGCATATCGGTGCGCTGCTGCAACCCGAGGATCACTTGGCAGTGGTGCTGTACGACGACAAGGTGCAGGTACCAATGCCCTTGGCCAAGTCGCCCGGCGCTCAGGCCGTCGCCCATGCATTGGCAGGCGTGGAGAGTGGTGGCAGCACCGACCTGTATGAAGGCTGGGAAGCCGGTGCGCGCCAGCTGATGATCGGGACGCCCGGAGCGATCTCGCGGGTTGTATTGCTTTCCGATGGGCAGGCCAATCACGGGCATGTGGACACTGCCTATATCGCCGATGAATGCAGGCGCTTGCTCGAGCGCGGTGTCAGTACCACCACTGTGGGCCTGGGGCGCGCCTTCAATGAGGAACTGATGGTCGCCATGGCCCGTGCCGGTGGTGGACAGCAGTATTACGGCCAACGGGCTGAGGACCTGTACGACGCATTCGACGAAGAGCTGTCGCTGTTGCAGGCCATGATGCTGCGCCAGCTACGCGTCAAGCCGGTGCCCGCACCCGGCCTAGTGGTCGAGGCGCTAGGCCGCGGCAGGCCTGCCGTTGACGGCTGGTTAACGCTGCCCGACCTGGCCTGGGGCGGCGAGGCCTGGATCCTGCTGCGCCTGCATGTGTCGGCCGAACCCGGTGCGGCGAAAGCGGGCAAGGCGGCAGTGCGCGGCACGGCAAAGCAGCCGGCGCAGCGTACGCTGATTGCTTTGTCATGGCAGGGAACGGACCTGGCTGGCGACGCGGTCGTGCAGCATGCCGCAGCGCTGGTGCTGCCGGTGCTGCCGGCGGCAGCCGTCGCTGCGCTGCCTGCTGATGAGGCGGTGGCACGTCGGCTGCAGGAAATCGAGTTTGCCGAGCTCAACCTGCAAGTGCGCGAAATGCTGCAGCAAGGACGACGTGCCCAGGCAAAGGCCGCGTTGACGCGGGCCAAGGCGAGGGTGGCAGACCACCCGTGGCTGGCCGGCAAGCTCGAACGCTTGAGCGAACTGGTGGCGCAGGATGTGGACATGGCGCAGAAGGAAATGCTGTATTCCAGCGGCAAGATACGCTTTCGGTTGGCTCAAAAAAGCGAGGTACCTTCGGTGACTGACGAGACCGCCAGCCTCGAGGTACCGGCGTTCCTTCGGCGCAAGGCCAGCAAAGCACCGGCCGCAGCAAGCTGTGATGATGGCCCCGGCACGCCAGGCGGCCAAAAATGCGCCGCAGCGTCGTCGGGTGGCGTTACGCTACGGTGCGGCCATGCACCACGACTCAACCAGAGGAATCAGATGATGAACGAACGCATGCCGGTCACAGACCTTCCGACGAAATACGAACCGACCGGCATCGAGCCGGTCTACCTACACCTGTCGGTGACCGATCCCGAGTCGGTCGCGGCGGTGGGCAGGCAGCTCGAGCGTCTGCGTCTGGGCAGCGGCGACGCGCAGGCTTGAGACCCCATGCAGCAGCAGGGGGGTGAATACTTGTTTTCCGCGACCGACCTGGTCGGATTCCTGGAGTGCGAGCACCTGATGGAGCTCGACCTGCAGGCGGTGCAGTGGAACAAGTTACAGGCGCACGGCGTGTCGACAATGGCGCACCTGGCCGCGCGTTCCGCCGCCGAACCGGTCGCTGGCATGCACAAGGACACATTTGCTCGCCTGCAGTCGCAGGCCGCATTGCAGGAACGTGCCCGCCGCACCGGGCAGCGCGAGGTGCGGGTGCTGCCGCTGGATCCGGAGGGCCAGCGCGGCTTTCATCGCCTGCCGGCGCCCGACGACGGCGACATGTTCTTTGACATGGAGGGCGCCCCGCTGGAGATCGGTGGGCTGGAGTACCTTTTCGGCGTTTGGCTCCACGACGGCGGCCAGTGGACGTTCCGGGGTTTCTGGGCCCACGACCGCGCACAGGAGCGCGTGGCGCTCGAGTAGTTCGTCGACTTCGTCGTCGCACGCCGTCTACGGCATCCGGCGGCCCACGTCTACCACTACGCCAGCTACGAAGAGACGGCGCTCAAGCGTCTGGCGAGTTTCCACCAATGCGAGCAAACCTGGGTGCCCTTGAAGCAAAGCCACAAGAGCGTTGGTGTCGAGAAGGTAGCGTTCACCAAGCATCGCGTTGTGCCCGCTGTGCCAGAATCGCGTCGCCGCGCCATTGCAACTGGCCTACCAGGGCAGCTAGCCGATGGTGTTCGATTTTTGAAGGCTCTTTATTGGCTGTGGGCGCGGATTCCAGAACAACCAGCACGCGTTGACCAACCAAAGGCTTCGGTGGGGTATCCAGCCAGACAAGCTGTGTACCGTTTATCTCTGCACTGTAGCTGCGTAACACGGCGGTTCTCCCAGGGGCAATCGAAGACAATCAGAAATCCGTTTTATGGTTTTTTTTTCGGCTCCTCGTGCCACAAACAGAAGTCGGCGCACACGCGGGTCGACCGATATCGCTTGTCCGCGGCCGCCTGATTGCCGCCTCTCACGTAAGACTAGGGCGGCGGTGGGTAAGCCGCCCGCCTTCGTCGCCCTGCGGTGATCGCTTGGATCAGTGCCCGCCGCAATCAGGCGGCACGCAGCGTCACGCGGCGCACGCGCATCCGCGAGACCGACTTGCGGATAGACGCCCATCGACAGCGTCTTTTGCTAGCCGTCGAAACGCTAGTTGAAGCGCCACCACTTACCGCCGTTCGGCGTAACAAGCAGACAAAGGCCACGGTCGTCACTCCCCATGTAGATCCTTGTTTGCATTTGATTTTTAGGTCATCTTGGAAGCTACCGAACCTTGAAATGATGGGAGGAGGGCTATCGAACAATGCCCGCAGACCCTCATGGAGTATGGGTTTTTCCATTTGTTTTCAGAAAGATGCCCCCAAAAATGCCCCGTGCCAATCGTCGCTGACACTGGGCTCCGTGCGCGCGATGCGGCCGCCAATGCAGATTTCTCCCCCGATTGAAACTGCGCCTGCGACTCCTCCTGGGCGTGACCGTCAGGGCTCGTCTGGCTGATGCATCCACGCCGGAATGTCCCGCTCGCCGTGCAGAACACGCCACACGTCGATGTGGTCGTCCATGTCCATGTAGAACACGAGGTGCGGATAACGCGCCAGGGGCCAGAAACGCAGACCTGGCAAGTTCAACGCGTGGGCGTAGCGGGGTGACCCGGTGGCTGCGTGCCTGCTGATATGGCTATACGCCTGCTCCAGGGCATTGATGAACCCGAGGGCCGCCGACCCAGCTTGCTGGTCAAGATAGTGCTTGATGGCTTCGTCGACATCCTCTTTGGCCAGCGCACGTGGGACGATGGGCTTGAACTTCACCCGCGGGCTTTGGGTTTGATGCCCAAACCGACTCGATCGCGTAGCGACTCGAAGTAGGCCTTGTCCGCAGGTGCCACTGCCTTCGAGCCCGCACCCTTTAGCAACAGATTTCGCAAATGCAGCCGGTCATGGTCCTTTCGGATCAACTCGCGAACATACTCGCTGCTGGTGCCGTACCCCCGCTGACTGACCTGCTCGTCCACGAAGGACTTGAGCGTATCGGGCAGGGAAATGTTCATGGTACCCATGGCGCAAGCTTAGACACTTTGCCAAAAATTGGCAAGACTGATGGACTGCCAACCACCACATCGCAGCTCGGTTTGGCCCCACCTCGCAAGTGGCTGCATTGGGTGCGGATTCACCTTGAGTCACATGTTTTCTGACCCAACACCCCCTGCTACCCTTGCTACCGATCAACATTCGCGCTGGTCGAAGGTAGCAAGAATAGCAAAAATAGCAACGCCCTCGGGTATCGAAACCCATTCGGCAAAGGCTATGTCCGCTTATCCAGCAGCGCAGGATTGATCGCTATCACCCGCCGGCGCCCGTCTTCCACCAGTGCTTCGAATTCACAATCTTCGCTCGCCGTGTCCTGCGCCCGGCGCCGCTTGTGCTTGATTGCTTCCAGAATGCCGGCCTTCTTCGCTTCAAACACCGCCGTGGCGGTGTCGAGTTTCGCGATTTCCGGGGACATTTCCAGCCGCTGCCGGGTTTCCCAATCTCGCAACTCCGGGGAGAAGATGGCATCACAGGTGGTCTTGCGTTCTCCCGAGTCGGCGACCGCCAGCAGGTAAGGGG
>ENA-ORBV01011247-ORBV01011247.1-microbial-mat-metagenome-genome-assembly--contig:-NODE-11247-length-14114-cov-5.493766_pt1 | contig 14114 bp, 19 predicted proteins | sample MGYA00237777_ERZ505514 | MGnify/ENA primary metagenome ERZ505514 (study PRJEB26160, sample SAMN06269048) | microbial mat metagenome | isolation source: Oligotrophic lake microbial mat | place...
CAGAAGACGGCATACGAGATTCGCCTTAGTCTCGTGGGCTCGGAGATGTGTATAAGAGACAGTTCCAGTAGGACTGCAACAGTTGATTGCCAAACGCCCCACGCTGTAGCAGGGCGCGCGGCCCTTGCTTCCACGGCTGGGCCACCTGCACTCCCGGCATCCCTTTTACCCCGCGCGTAGCGCCTTGTGCAGCGATGTCGATGGGTGCGTTCTTGTCGAAACCGTATCGAGCAGTTGGGGCGGTTGCGTCTCCAATAATTCGGTTCCCGCCGGACGCATCCATGGCGGGCATACCGGGAGCGGTCGGAGCGGGTGTACTTGAGCCTGCTCCCGGTGCGCGCTCGCGACGATAGCCTTTGCCAAGGTTGAGACCCTGACCGGCGCGCATCCGGTATGCAAGGTCGAGCGAAGAACCGCCGCCCTTACCGCCCATACGATTGTATGAGGCAAGCGACTTCTGTGAAGAACTAACCCCACCAGTCAATCCCGAACGCTCCTTGCCGTACGGGTTTCTTGACGGCAGCCCGACTGGGCCACCAGCCGCGCGACCGGGCACTTGGAACACAGGGGCGACCATGCCCATTGTGCCACCGGCCACAGGGCGGTACGGCATCACTGCGCCATTCGGCTCCCGAATAGGAAGCGTCGCAATCCCCGGTCGGCCTTCATTCACCTGTGGGCTTCCGCCATCAAACGGCCTAGGGAACTGAGGAATCCCCATTGAGGGAGCCATGGGCGGGATGGACATCTGCGGCGGGAACGGCGTGATGGACTCGTTGCCGGGAATCGACAGCGGCGTTTCGATAGGAAACGGGCCGCGCACAACTTTCCGTACGCTGGACGCGTCCTTGTCGGTCACACCGCTCTTGGGCGGGGAGCCGGGGTCGCGCGGGCGTCCATTGTTCGTCTTGCCGTTGTTCACGCGCTTGTCGCCAGCCTTCGCGCCTTTGGTGCGCGCGTTGACTTCCTTGGACTGCGAGGTGCGCCCGCTGAGCGTCTTGGTCGAGTTGCCACTGGCCGCACCGGGGCGATTGCCGCCGCGCCGCTTCAGGTAATTGGCCTTGCGGGCAGGGTCAGTAGGGATGACTTCAACGCCGCCACGCCCCTTGACGGTTTCGTCCTTGCCGTCCTCGGTGAGCGCCGCAACAGGCTTACCCATGGAGTTCACAATCCAGTGCGGAGCGCCGCCAACGGTCATCTGACCGCCTTTCTTGAGGGGACGCGGCGTGTCCGTTGCGTACGTCATGAGGTGACGGTTCCGGTACCAGTCCGGGTTGTACGCGTTGAAGACGCTCTCCAAGTTGTTCGGGTCAATGCCTTGCGCGTGTTCTACCATTTCGCGCGGGCCTCTAATCTGCAGTTCAATCGGTAGTCTGTCGTAACGCTCGCTAGAAAGGGCGGCGTCGCCAAAGTTCGGGATGTCTATGTCGAGGATTTGGTTTAGTTTTTGCAATCTCGTGCGCCACTCCGGGGTGCGGAAAACGCTGTCTTCCTCGCCTTTGTCCTTGAGGTTTCGCACTTCTCTAGCAGTATCGCGAACGAACGCTACGTCCCGAAGTTGGCTCCCGAAGCGCGCATTGATGTCGTCTAGTGACGGTCGTGCATCGGGCGTGCGTGCCGCCAGTTCAGCCCCGTATGCTCGGAACTGGTCAGCCATGGTGTTGCGAAACTTCTCAGCTTCACCCTTCCTAAAGCCGTATCCGTCTAGCTCTCCGGTGTAACCGGGGATTTCGACATCGCCGCCGCCCATGCGTCCGGCGACCTTTGCGTCGTCGTAATCCTTGAAGGCTTGCGCTTGGCCTGCCGTCATGGAGCCCATGCGCTTGTTCAGGTCTTGTACCTGCCGCGACATCGCTCCCTTGTTGTAGTCAGTATTGCCGCTCGCCACGCGGTCGTCGCCTGTGCCGCGCGTGTTCTGCCCTGCGTCACCAGCCCCGAGCCGTGCGCCGGTCGCCTTGTCTACCGAGAAACGGCCCCCACCATCCGTGGAGAACTCATACTGACCAGAGTTAGCGTTGTAAAACGCTTCATTGGTCTGGCCTGCTGAACGCGGGGCGCTCTTAGGCTGCTCACCTGCGATGGCCGCGACCTTCGGCTTCTTTGCCCGCTTTGGGGCACCGGGTGTGGTACTGCCACCCGCAACGCCGCCGGTCTCGTCGCCAACTGCGCCGTACATATTTGCTTCGGGGTCGCCTGTGCCGGTGCCGCTGCGGAAGCCCCGGCGCTCCTGCTCATAGATGGCCGCGTTCATCGGGTTGCGCCGCAAGTCGTCGTCACGCTTGACGCCTTCCATGGTGCGCCTGCCGTCTACCCAGCCTGTTGCTTGGCCCTTACTAAAGTCAAGCCCCTGCCGCGCCATCTCGGCTCCTTGCCGCCATACGTCGCGCTGCGCCGCATCCATGAGTTCTGCCGAGCCAGCATTCACCTGATACGGGTCAGCGTTTTGCACCCATGCGGGAGCGCCTGTAGCAGGGTTAGGCTTGGCAACAGACGCGAGGTACGCATTGTGCGCGCCTTCGTTATAGGTGCCTGCCTTTTGCTGGTCGGCAATCATCTTGAAGTACGCAAGTTCTTGGTCAGAATACTGACGCGGCTTCGGGGTGTTGTTAACCGCCATTATGAGTAGTCCAATCCGGGGATATTTGGCGCAGTGCCTTCTTCCCACTCAGGCGACTGTGCGTACGCCGCGAGAGGATTGAAGTTCAACTTGGGCCGCGCAGCTTGCACGGCTGCTTCGGCTCCTTGCCCGCCCTGTAGCGAGTAATTTTCGATGCCGGGAATGTTGGCGTGTCCGACGTTTTGACTCCACGCGTTCAGCGCGCCAGTCGTGCGGTCTGCCTGCAACTGAGCACGCTGCGTCTTCAGCAGTTCGCGGTTGTTGAAGAAATCTTGGCCTGCCTTCTCGCGCTCGACCGCAGCCGCCCGCTTTTGCTCTGTCATGCGGTTGCGCTCGAACTCGCGCTCGCGGGCGTCCTGCATCCGGGCTTCAGCCGCGCGCTGTGCAATACCTGCGTACGTCGCTGCCGAGCCGCCATCAGAATCAGGCGCGAGGTCGCGCAGCGCGGCAGCGTTCTCGGCGTCGAAGGTGGCTCGTTCGGTGGCCTTTTGTGCGGGAGTCATAAAAACCCAAGTCTGTACCCCGGCCTCGTACCCGCCGTCGCCGCCCATGCGCGCAATGACAGCGTAGTCTGCGTCCGGCTCGGGGTCGTCGTCGTCGTCGCCGTCAGCCGCAAATCGCTCTTCAAGTGTTGGCTCGTCGCCCGCGTACCCGCCCACCGCCATCTCGCCGCCGAACAGGTAGCCGGGGGTGTTGGGGCCGCCCATAGAGGGGCCAGCCATTGCGTTGCCGTCAGGCATCTGATGCGTCTGGGGGAAACGCGGCTGCGCTTTCGCCCCTTGGATGATTGAGAAAAGCCCGGGAATGTTGCCTATGCTCATACGACGGTATCCGTTGGTTGCTGCGCGAACGTGGGAAGCGGAGACGCAGGCTGGGTGCCGTCGTCCTGTTCTTCTTCCATCTGGGCCGCTTCCTCGACGCGTGGCCCCTCGGCGGGGATGCGTCCAGCGGCGCGTGCGCGAAAAATGTCGGCTGCCATCTGAGCGGCTGCTTCGGGGTCGTCTCGCTGAAGCGCGTCCCAAAAAGCAGGCCCAGCTTCTAAGAGGCGAAGCATCCGCTCTTGTTCTGAAACCTTAGCAGTCCCGAGGGGCCGACCGTCACGGCGCAAGGCTTTCACCGCCTGCACCACGAAGGTTTTCATCCAAAGAGTGTTTCGAGTAACTATCTCTTCATACGAATCGGCTCCCCAGACATCGCGCGTCTCTACTGTCATTGTACCTCGCATGGGATAGAGGGCGCAACCCGCCTATTTGCCCGCTGTTCTTTCGGAGTGGCCCACCGGCAGTTAAACCATTACTGTAGGAGCACGCCTTGTTGTTCGTCTGGTGGGATTTCTGGGACGGTTAGCCCCTGCCCAAGACCGGCTTCCGCCGCCCCGGCTGGCATCTCGCCCGAGATGGGGTTATTCTGTGGCAGCGGCGTGGTACCGCCAGCCTGCATGGCAGCAGCCTGAGCAGCCATCTCCTGCTCCTGTTGCATCTGGGCGTCAGCCTGCGCCTGTGCATCGGCAGCCGCCTGCTCCGGGGACATATTTTGCGGCAGCGCGAGTTCTTCTTCGGCTCCCGCGAACGCCATTGCCATAATCTGCTCCATAGCTTTCGGGAGCAACTGCTGGCGAATCTGCTCGTCCAGCACCTCGTCACCAATCTCGGACGCGTTCTCGAACTGCCACGCCTCTTCGCGCACCATGCGCATCGGGACTTCCCCGGCCTCATGGGCACGGCGGAACTCTTCAACGATACTGATACGGTCGGACGCCTTGCCAGCGGTCAAGCGGCACTGCACCTCGAACCCTGAGCTACACATCTCCTGCGTCAGGTAGATGGTCTCCACGCGCCCGTTCTTCTTGCCGCGCTCGCCTTCGATGCGGCGGGAAACCGGCAGGTCAGTCTTGAGGACATCGCGCACAAAGTCCATGATGAAACGAACTTCATCGGCGCGCATCTGTGCGTAGTTACGGAGCACGCCGTTGAACTGCACCATGCCTTGGTCGCGCATCATGCGCGTGGCCCACGCAGTTGACTCCCCGCTGGCTTGGACGTTTCCCGCAAGGATGGCTTGGAACCCGAATCTCTCACGGTCGGCCATGAGAGTCTGTTCCATCTTTTCCAGTTCCTCTAGGTTCGTCCACTGAATCGGAACAATTTCCCCGCCCTTGATGCTAGGGATGTTGGCCCCCGGCATGAGGAAGTGGATTTTGACGTTCCCGGCTTCTTCGTCTTCCGAAACACCTGCGTTGTACTTGACGTAAAACGGCTTGAACGACGAAAGGAACGCAGCATTGAGACGAGCCGTGCGCACCGCAGATAGTTCGAGCGCCAGCGGATACATCGGGAGCACGAGGGGTTGAAACTGATGCAGTGGGTCTTGGCTGCCGGTGAGAATGCCGGGGGCAAAGAAGTACGGCGGTCGCTTGAACGAGTGCTTCTGCCGGACAAGGATTTCTTGAACGCCACCGCTTTCCGCCACCAAGAAGAAGTCTTTGCGCGTCCACACTTCAAGGACAGTGAGGCTGTCCGCGCTGTCATCGAACGTGCTATTTGAACCGCTTCCAACAGAGGGGGTCGTGCTATTTCCATAGGTCGAAGCACCGGGGCCGTAGCCTTCACCCACTGGCAGGCGAGCAATCGCGTCCAGCACATTCTGGTTCTCTGCGTATTCTTCCGTGAGGGCAGTCTTACGCGCTCGGGAGTGTTCCGCTACTGCTGCCAGCCCGTTGATGTCGAACTCCCAGTACAGGGTGAACGGGTCAATGGCATGTTTGCGGAGAGGAAGTTCCTTCTCCTTACGGACGTACTCGGCGAAGGCGTCGCGCCAGCCTTTGTCGCCCTTGGACTTGCGCACGAGGTCAAAGTATTCTTGAGGGAATGTTATCTTCTCGACCGCTACACCGTCAGCGACTTGGTAGTCGTGGCACAGTTGTCGCGGGCGCTCGATAGGGTGGCGCTCGTCTAGCATTTGCATCAAGGCGGAGACGGCCTTTTGGGTCTCGTCCGCTTTGCGTTGCATCGCCTGTGTTTCGTCCGGGGCGTACACGATGTACTGTTCTCGGTTCTCCCCGAGAAGGGAGACAATCTGCCGTACTGCCCAGTCTAGCTCGGCTGAGTTGCAAGTAGGAACCATATTTCGGCCTGCAAGGAACAGGTGACTTGGCGCGGCAACTGCAATACATCGCACAGGCTCCGAGGGCAACAGTTCGATTCTCGTGACGAATCGTCTTTGGCTCTTTACAAGGCTGCGACGCTGACGGCAGAGCTTTCGTTCAAGGCGGAACACTGGCAACGACGAAAAGAACTGCGTGCGATACGTGTCCTTGTACGTTTCTTTGCGGTTGTCAAAACACACCACCGTCGTAAACTTAATACCGAGAGAAGCCAAAAGCTCTTCTGTCTGACGGGCAAGAAACTCTCTGGTCTGCTCGAACTTACACTCTCCGCGTACTGAGCAGGTTCCATCAGAGTCCATCAGTCCTTGCAACAGAGCCAGCCGTTGGTCAAATGACGCACGCAGGTAAGCAGCAGGAATGTGCTTATTACCGATAACACCAAGAGCCTTTAGCTCAGGGCCGAAGCCAGACGTTGAATACCCGTACGGGTTGCGCCGGGATTGATGCGGTTGATAGCCCGCCGTCGCGAACGCCTCGACAAGCTCTGGCTCGGCAATAGCCATCTTGCCCCATGCCTCGGCTCCGTCCCCCAACCAAAGGCCGAGCAGATACGGGTCAACAGAAAGAGGCTGCGCCGGAAGTTGTAGCGGTAGCGCGTTGTCTATGGAGAAGCGCGACTTACAACGAACACCGTTCGAGGCTTGAAGCCCTCTGTCTAGCATTTCTTCGGTGGACAAGACTCGTGCTGGGCGGTTACGCCTGCGGTCTTCAATATCACGCACTGACCAATAATGACCAGCGTCAGCCCGAATAACTGTGCCGTCGCTCAGCGTGACAGCATATACCTCATGGCCTTGCATGACGGCTGTAGCCGCAAGCACAAGCGTAGGCCGCCCTTCTTCATCAAACACCTCGTCGCCGACGCGAATATCTCCCATCGTCGTCCATCCCTCGGGGGTGGCAATGGGGGTGTCTAGGGCGAGCGCCTTGTGGCGCATCGCTGTGCCAGCATAGGCCTCTGGCAAAGGCACATCTTCTAGTCTCAGCCTAACACGGCGTCGCACCGGCCAAATTGAGTCCCTGTTGTTGAACGGGCGCTTGAGAGACGCCAAGATAGTCCAAGCGCGCGCGGCGTCAGTCGTGGTGTCTTGGGTTTTGGTTTTGGTCGCCATTTTGTCTTTGTTCCGTTAAAGGGGATAACCCCGGCGGTGCGCTCCTTAAAGGAGCAGACGCCGGGGGAGCATCGGAACTTATGACTGATTGAAGCTCCCGCCGCCGGACGAGATGACGCCCTTGCCACGTGGAGCAGTCTTCGCAGGCCCGCCGCGCGTGGGGTTGCCGGACGGTGCCCGCGTCGCAGGAACGACGGACTGGCTTGCGGGGTTGGTTCCCTTCAGATGCTTCGATACGCCCGTGCTGCCGCGCGACGGTGCGCCGGTCGTCGGAACCTTGCTGCCTTGAATCCCTTTGACATGAGCCATGATTGTACTCCCTTGACGGCTTCCCGTCCTAGTCTCCCTGATTGAGGACGCCGCGCAATGCGCCTCCAGCCCTGTTCGTCTTTGGTTTGAGGTTGGCGTCAAGCTCCATCTCGCCGTAACCGGGCACCTGACTTGCTGCCTTACGCGCAATCGCCCGCAGCTTTCGCTTGGTGGCTGCGCGCGCATCTCCCGGAGCGTTCTTGACCCCCGAGCCAATGCCCTTTGCCTTGTTCTTGATGGACTTGACGAGACTCATGCTACTCCTTGGCGATGACGCCGGACTTCTTCGCGCTCTTCGGAGACTTGCCGCCCTTGCTCTTGGCTTTGAAGCCCTTCTTCAGCCACGGCGGAAGATTCTCTTCCTTGCCCTTGGCCTTGGCCTTGTCTGCCTTCTTCGCCTTCTTGACCATTGCCATGGGAGTCTCCTTCGAGATTATGCAGCGGGGACGGCGGCGGCTGAGGATGCCGCCCCCGCGCTAGTGGGGCGTCACCTATGCAGTATGGCACTAATCATACGAGCCGTCAAGCGTCGTGATGGGGGCAGTCTGGCCGTTCACACTGGTCGTACGCATTGCAGCCGCAATCGGGGCAGCGGTCGTCCCGAGGGGGCTGCCACCGGGCACGAACGTCGTCGTCGGTCTTCGTGGTGGCTCCGTACTCGCGGTAGCGGTCTTCGTCGCACGCCCAGCAAGGAAAGTCAAAAGCCACACGTTCGTACGCCTCGCAGGCCCAATCTGGTAGCAAGGGGTGAAAATTAGCCCGCGTCCGTTCCTCCATCCGCTCGATGCGCTCGTGGCACCAAGCTGCGAGCCTGTGAAACCATTTCAAAGGATGGTCACACGGAATACCGTTGCCGTCGATGTCATCTTCAAAAATGTCAGGCCACCTTTCTTCGCAAACGATAAATGCGAGCTTGTTCGCCTATCCACCAGCGTGCCCCCTGCACGTCGCCGGACATGAATTGCCATGGAGTTCCCAGTACAGCGCCTTGTAGTAGGCTGCCGGGTTCTCTGGTACCGGCAGGATGCAGCCCAAGGAACAGCCGGGGCCGCACTGGTGGGCTGGGCCATGCTCACTGATATGTCCACCGGGCAGCTTGCACGTCTCGTCTTGCAAGTACGGGTATCTGCACAGCTTCAGGTAGTCTGCGGGTGCCTGAGTGGCGCTTTCGTTCATGGGACTCCTATGCTCTTGGTGCGCGCGATACAGTCTTGACACAACTCAACAATGACCCGGCTCCACGCGTCAATGTACAGCAGGGGGCGCTTGTCGCAAAGCGCCTGCGTGTGACCCGAGAACATCAGCCACGGGTCGGTCAGATGTTTCACCTGCGCCGTAAGGGTCGGCAGCAGGACACCATACGTGATGCCATTCTCAGTGTATATCTCCTTCTCGTCATCAAACATCAGGCCACCATTCCCCGAAGTCTGCAATCCCTGTGACACGGAACAGTTCTCGCAGGCTTATGCGACCGTGGTGGTACAAGACACGCGCGGCCTCTATTTCGCGTAGCTTTTCTCCGCCAAAATGCGCGTGACGCAGACCTGCATACAACGGGTGCACATGCGCCCTTCGTCGAGGTAGAGGGAGCCTTCGCAGTCACACGTGACGCACTTCGGGCTGGACGCCGGAACGCGGGGTCGGCATTCACTTTCGTGCATCACTTCGCCCTCTGGTATCGAGAAATAAGAATTGTTGCCAAGACATCGCACATGCCTTCCCGTGTCGCAGCGTATTGCTGAAGAACCTCACCAGCGCCGAAATAGCCTTCGAGACGGTCGTCCATGTCCGCAAAGAGAAGATGAATCAACTCGTGCACGATGACCTCTTCCGTGTCTGCGTCAGTACGGTGGTCACTGTTCAGCCACTTCTGCCCGAACAGAATCGACGCGTCCTTGTAGCTCGCTGACCATGCGACCTGCGCCGCCGTCATCTCTTTGAAAGCCCGGACGCTCAACCTGATGGTACCCCAGTGCTGAAGGCCCAGACGGGATTGCCACTTGCGCACCAACGCGTGAACAGCACGCGGAGGCTTCTCGTGGGTCAGTTTCGCTCGTGAGTAGCCGTATAACTTAGCCGTAGCCTACCTCTTGTTTCGGCGCGCTAATCGTAGTTGGTGCCGTCTTCGTTCACCTGATGGCGATTCACGTGCTCGGCAGCCCGCATCGACGCGGGTACGTCAACGCGGGTGAAGTATTCAACATGCGTGATGTCGTCCACTTCCAGACCGGGGTAGATGACAACCTCGTCGTAAGGGAGACGGTGGGCAGTGCAGTATGAGTCAACCCGCACGGGGCGCACGGCTTCCAGCATCGCCTGATGCGCGCGCTGCGAAGCTCCGAGCGCGTGAAACAGCGCCACGTCTTGCACGCGCGTTTCAACAGGGTTGGAGTATGCCCAGACGAGACAGCCGCACGTCCTACAGGAATCAAAGTCCTGCTTCGACACAGGCGCAGGGCCGGATGGCATCGGGCCGCATGTGTCCTGCGCAGACATCGGCATCTCGGCCTCGGGTTTCGGCAGGGTGTACGTCCACTCAGCGGCACTAGGGGGATTGTTAAGCCTCTGTGCCCATCGTGAGTACACGACGCACGCTGCAATCGCGGCTGTGAAGGTCAAGGATGTAGCGGTGCCGACGAAAACGTACAAAGGCACCGTGACGTAAAAGAACGTCCCTTGCAGGAGCACCAGCCCGAGGATAAGACTGGCTAGGGGCCGCACACCGAGGTCGATGTTCTTGCCCCGCCACATGCCCCATAATTGAATCGGGGAAAACAGAACGATGAAAAAATACGCCACGAATCCGAAAACAAAAACAGGCGTCATTTTGTGCTCCTTGGGCGTTTGTTCTTCTGCTGCTCTCTGTTCGTGGCCCACCTACAGTTACCCGGCTCATAGTTGCCGTCGTTGCGTATACGTGCTTATTCCAGCCGCCGGATTCGTCCTTCAATGACAACGGTGGGCCGGGAGGTCGTCATCGCAGTAGCAGCGAAAACACCTCGGGCACAGTGTGATGTCCTTGACGACCCGGCACTTGAAGCATCGCGCACTACCGCGCGTGTCAGTGTCCACTGGACAAGTCTCGGGCAAAGTGCTCTATCTTGGAGAGCTTCTCTACGAACGCCAAATCGGCGGTCAGCCCGTTAATCTTACGGTGCAGGTCATCGACGGTCTGGCTAACAACGACCATGATACAGGGAGCACAGAACCACCCCCACTTGTTGGCTTCCTCTTCAGCGAGTTGATAGCCCTCGTACCACTCAGCGAAAAAGCGACGCTTCCCGCAGCCCCAGCACCGGGTGTAGAACTGCCGATACGGAATGGGATACCACGCTGTGATAGTCTCTAGCAACACGCAGTCCGTCATGAAAGTCTCCCAACGCGATATTTTCGCACAAATGCTAACCTGCTTAGGCGGGAACGAGCCGCTTGCTGTTACCAATCAGCAGGTCTCCGCGCCCCCGCCTCAAGGCGGCTGCGCGCTCCCAGCCTTTGTCTGTCAGGCCGCACTGGACGCGATGGGTCTTCGGCCAATGCGTACCCGAGTTGATAGGCCCACGCTGCCCCGGCTCAACGTCCCACCACACTCTGTCCGGCCCTTCCACAGTGACGAGGCCCGCAGCCCACAAGTCAAGGATGCAGTCGAGGTCATCGTGGTCGTACTCCATGGAGCCAGCCTGAAGGCGCGTCGGGTAGTCGCCGCCGTTCGTCGCTTGGTTCAGCAACCCCATGAACGTGGGGTGGCGGGAGCCGTCGATGCGGAGTTGCCGATTGTCCAGCACCCCGCCATGGTTAACGACTCGGGACTCGATGTACAGGAGCGTCGAATTGTGGTCGTTGCCCCACATGGGTTCGCCAATGAAAGGTGTGCGGTAGGAAATCATCTGCTCAACCTCTGTGCGAGAATAGCAACTCGCGTGCACTCCATACCTGATGCTGTGTCCATCTGGACGCGACGTTCTCCGGGGCCGTACTCGATGGGGTACGCGGCAAGGACGAAGAACCCCCGGCTAAGGAGAACGGCTGTTTCTCGTGCAACCCACTCCGTGTCGCAAACAACATGCTGGATTTCTGCCTCGATGTGTGACACCTGTGCGCCGTACGGGGGCACCTCGCTCAACCGGGTAGGCAGGGGGCCGATGTCCGGGATATTGATGTTGACGCGCGTGTTTGCAAGGGTCACTGGAAGCTCCTGACGTACTCTTCAAAGACCGGGTTGCACAGGACAGCGTGTGACCGGCGACGGCGCAAAAGATTGATAGCCCGGTTTGGCGACATGCCATTCTGTACCAGCAAGAGCGCCGCGACAAGGCCCGAGCGGTTCAGACCCGCTTGGCAGTGAATGAGCGTCGGGCCATCATGGACGCGACGGCGGGCTTCGCGCACGATAGTCGCGATGTTGCTCGGCACGTCGGCATCATAGATATACCAGTAGGTCTCCGACCGGAGTGCGTCGTTGTTGGGCGGCAACGTGTACCGCTCCCACGGGTAGAGGGAGACGACGTGCTTGAACTCGTACGGGAGTATAAGCCCGTTGGTGCAACCGCCAGTCCAAAGGTTCCCTTCGATGTGGGAGATGAACGGCACGTCGAACGCCGTATCCCCATGGATGGCGAAGCCGCTCATACGGCGCTTTAGCGGGTCAAAGTCTATCTCGAACGCAGTCGGGTCTAGGCCCATGGTTCACCTTCTGGCCGGTTGGGGCAGTCAGCGCCGCTGCCCTGCACAATGTGAATGTGCATGGTATCGGCCAAGACCTGCTTGAGCAATTCGTCCGGGATGCTGGTGGTCGCAGAGTACGCGAGGAAGACGCGCGCCGCTATCTCTTCCGTAGGCGCGTCAACAGCGAACTCTACCATAGGGCCACCGCAGTCGGGACACGGGTCAGGCGGTACACCTGCACCCGGCTCTGCACTGTGTGCGCCTTCGTGACCTACGGGCAGGCTGCACGGCCCTTCTTGCGCGCTGTAAGCAGGGCATCGCGTGTTCTCGCCGATGTTCAGGCCGATGATGTCATCCATGTATCAGTCTCCATTGCAGCGTAAAGCGAACGAAACTTATGGACGTACTGCGAAACATCCAGCGGTCGGTGTCCTGCGGTTCGAGGAACACGAGCGCATCACCCGCGACACAGGCGCGCGGGTCAAGGTGGCAGCAGGGGCATCCTGATACGCGCATAATGCGTCCGGTCAGCCGTCCCTTTACCTGTTCCCAGACTTGTCCCACCTGAGGGCCGCGCATCCCAAGCACGTCAAGCTCTTCGCGACGCGCCATAGCACGGCCCATGGTCGTGGCTACCGCGCTTACGATGTCGGAGTTCGCGATGGTTGTCCGGTTCAACAGAACACCTGTGACCCAGTGCAGCGCGAGTCGGTCGGGGCGCGGTAGTCTTCAGACCGAACACCGACGTAGACAATCGCGCCCACGAGCACGAGAGCAAGAAGGAAAACCAGCGGTGAGTCAAAGAGTTTCATGCCATCATCCTAGCGCGCCCCGGCGCGGAGCGCAAGTCAGTCGCAGTATTCGTGGTCACACGGGCCGGGGTGGATAGTCGGGACGTGGGCACGCACGAACGCGCGCACTCGTTCCCACCGGGTCGGCGGAGCGGGTGGCTTGTAGCGCGTAATCAGGCGGAAGAATGCCGACGCGTCGAAGGCGGGAGTCAAGAGCGTCTTCTGAGCGTACTTCTCAAGCGTCGTAGTCTCCATGTCGTCAGTCTCCATGTCGTCAGTCTCCATACCCTTGTTGCCCCGGTGGTGCAAGGACTACTTTAGCAAGGCCCGTAGTGTCCGGCACCGTAGACACAAACGCGTGGAAACGCCGTACGCTTCCCTCTCAAGGCACATCGTTTTCACCGTCCCTAGAGTCCTTTGGTCTGTGCACTTAGGGATTCTACGGCCCCGGCGCAAGTTCTCCCGGTTGGTAACGGATTCCAAATGGTCGAGATTCACACAATCACGCCACCTGCACCCTTTTGCGTCCACGTGGTCAACGACGAACCCCAAGGGAATGTCCCCCTTGGCTAAGATGTACAGCAGTCGTGACACCCGCCACAGCTTCCCCTTGTACCGGAACTGCCCGTACCCGTCCCTGTCGATGTACCCTTGAAACCTGAGGCACTGTCCATCCTGAACTGACCGGGACAAAATGAGGGCAATCACCTCTTCCGGCGTTCTCACTACACGAGGTCGTTTCTTCCGAGCCATACTGTACTGTAGCACCGTGAGCGTCGGATGTCTAGTGTACGACTGCTAGACACCAATGTACCTAGTTATACCGGCAGGGCCACGACGGGAATCGGCACCCGGTGTCCCCCAGCACAAGGACGAGATTACAACCGTGCCCGAGTGAGGTCGGGGGTTAGGTTTGGTCGAAAATGTCAGGGAAATACGCGCTTTGCCATGCTACATACAAGGGTAGGCGCGCGCACCCCGACCGCCGAACACGCCCACCATACCGACGCGACGGTAACAGCACCCCTACCCTGCCCTGCCCTCAGTCGCGGAGCGCCCTCTATCCCACCATCCAGATTCAACCTAGCTTCCCAGACTGCCGCTTTTGTGCAAAAGCGGCAGTGACAGCTTCGGGCCAGCTTCAAACCCTCGCGCGCGGTGTCATTCTGACCCACGAAACGGCGTCGGCGCGTCGGCGCGTACGGCGCGTCGGCGTCGTGCGTCGTGGTATCGTCGCGCCTCGGCAGCAGAGTGTCGGCGCGTCGTCGTGACCGGACTCAAGAGCATCGCCGTCCACTACCAGGCCGCCCTGACCCCTGATGGTCGAGGGTCGGCGGTGCCTACAGAGGCGGGAGTGAGGCAGTTAACCCGCGACGATACCACGTCTCCAACCGTGCATACCGACATAGCCTATGGCCGGTGGACTGTGGACTGTGGACTGGGGGCGTTGTCGGTGG
>ENA-ORBV01011249-ORBV01011249.1-microbial-mat-metagenome-genome-assembly--contig:-NODE-11249-length-14110-cov-4.599230_pt1 | contig 14110 bp, 16 predicted proteins | sample MGYA00237777_ERZ505514 | MGnify/ENA primary metagenome ERZ505514 (study PRJEB26160, sample SAMN06269048) | microbial mat metagenome | isolation source: Oligotrophic lake microbial mat | place...
GGAATCTTAGGGATACTATTAGGGACAGTCCTCCTCTTCTGACGAAAGCAAGATTGGAACCGCGCATCGGTATGTTTCGGCAACCCAAAGTTCTTCTTCGCGGAAGCTTTTAAATACTCCAATAACAAAAAATGATCATCGAGCATCTGAGGCATAGATGCTGGTACAACAGTGGGGTTATGGACTTATGGTGCGAGGCATGTACCCTGAGGTACGTACGTACCTGCAGCATCGGTTGAGCGCTACGACCAATAAGTCTGAAAAACACGCATCATCGCTTCGTAAGATGAATTTGCAATGCGTGCATGATGCGTCAGCTCTCCGGAAGTTGTGGTGAAGACAATCACAGGCGTTTTGTTGGCAATGTTGGCTTGGCGTGCTCAATTCGCAAATATGAGATAGATGGTCAGTTCCTCCTTTTCTTCGCGCTGAACCGGCAACTGCTCCGAATGCGAATGTTACGACGTGCCATGCGCTCCAAGTGGCACTGTGCTGGGACAATTGTGCACTGCACCAAAAGCTACTGGCCTTTTGAGTGTTTGTGAATGAAAATTGTAAGCTTAGAAATGATCTAAAACCAAATGTGATTTGAGAGAGAGGTTCGATCAAAGACCTTTGATCTAATCCTCTTTTGCAACAGAGTGAACGATGATTCTGCGCAGAGTCATTGTTGCATGTCTTGTTGTTTCCATCATTGTCAACGAGCGTGGTGTTGTCAAAAGAGAACAAACCTTCTGTGCTGTCATCGAGTCGTTGCATCTTGTGCAGCGGTCACACATGGTCATGAAGACTTAAGGCTAAACGCAGACTTTCTGCCGATGATGTTGTCATGTCTTTCTTAGCTCTTCTTCCGTGAGCTTTTCAATTCTGGTGAAGAAAGCATGGGAATGAATGACACCACAAACAGCACCGTTAAGACATTCCACATGGGTGAGTCATTCATGAGTGTGAGTCATGAATGTGAGTCACGAATCCTGGGTCATGGGTGAATGCCCTTAACCTTTTTGGGGAAAATGGTGCGTTGCATTGAAGAATCAATGACTGAAGCAATGTTTGTGCCCAAGTGATTTCCTTTGGATGCGCAATGTGAGTGAGCTGCTTTTCATCGGGTGTGTCCCTGTGAGACTTGCCAACAGGCTAGCAAAATTGTCCCAGATTGATGAAGCAAATGAAGATCACATCGTGGTTGCATTTTTGAAGTTGTGACAAGAATGACAAAGAAGTTCAAACAAGGAGCAAGATGATGCTTTGATGATGGGAGCAGGCTCTGTTTGTTCTGACGTGTCGCTAAACATTTTTTGCTTCATGATGTGAGGCGCTGTCGTTTGAATTGGTTAACACATTTTTCAGTCATGCAAAGAAGTTTCTACAAAAAAACATGAGACAAAATTCTGAATTTCAAAAAAAATTGTTGAACTGCACCCGCATGGTCTTCTTAGCAGGAAATCAGAGACTCGAATGGCAAACAGTGTCAAAATGTAGCTAGCAAAGTTTTGCATTTGTTGGTTTCAGTTCTCAGCATGAAGACAACACAAAAGATGCAACATCAACAACAACAGCAGCAGCAAGTCAACAACATGTCGGCACGCAAGCAATGGGCTTCTGGCTGCTCCTCCGACAGAGGAGCTGAAACAAGAGGAGGGCGGGACATGGGACCTTGAATTGCAACCAGTCGGTGCAGCGTTGGTGAGTGATCCTGCGGCTGTGAGCACACAGTTGCTCGCGGAGGTGCAGAGCAAAGCTGTCTGCTGGGAGATTGCCTATGAGAGACAAGATGGAACTCGGGGACCTGCTTGCAATGGGCAGCTCGGGATGATTCGGGGAAGTCGCCTCACGCCTTCAGCCGTTGATCACCAAGTCACTGCCAAACGACGACGCGTGGGAGATGAAGACGAAGAAGATCCTCCTGCGCCGCCCAATCGCTGGGAATCCACTCCCATTGCTGCCCTCCACAACACAATTGACCATCCTAACAAGAATGAATGCTTTTCACAGTGCGAGATGAGCTTTGCTGCACCCCCGCAAGCTGTTCAAAATCCAACGTTTTCTGACATTGGGCAGTCCCTGACAGACGCTGACCGAGTTGAGCTTGTCCTGGCGAACGAAGAGGATGTGGCCCTGACTTGGAAGTCTCATGATGTCGCCCGGGGTCAGACCGCACGCGATCCAACACATTTCTTCACTCAAAAGCAGTTGTCTTTTGAACAGATCCCTTCCGGAATTCTCGTTGCTGTTGGCATCAAGATTGGAATGGTTGTGTGTCACAACTTTGACATTGATGTGTCCGACACTGGGGTTTCCATGTCAGAGGAGACACTCAGAAAGCTTGTTGGTGACAAGAATAGCCTTTGCGTCTTTGCGGGGGAGATTGCGGCCTTGCATGACAATCCTGAAAAATCTTTTGAACACTCAATCAACACTTATCAAGGATGCTCAGGTGCGATCATTTTTTTGTTGGACAAACATCAGCCAGCAGTGGAGATTGCGCAACACAAAGGAAACGCAATTGGTGTGCATGTTGGTGGACTGCACAACCGCCCAGCCAACTTGGGTTTCCTTCTCTGATCTCCCATGGGAAGGCATCAACTAAGTGACAAAGACAGGGCATGATTGATGCTGGTGCAGGCATGAATGTGGGTTCAGGGTTCCAGAGACTTAGACTGTGATGGGGGTTGTCAACGATGCATTTTCCGGTTCAGCTTCATTGTTGTTGTCCTCTGTCAATCTTTAGTTTGGGCACAACTGCATGAACCATGTCAATTTAACAGTGGCACAACATGACCGATTCCACAATTGCAAAAACTTGGCTAACAGTTCTGGTTTTTTGTTGTTGCCAAGAACAGCAATAATCATCAAAATTGTGCACACTTTGTAACATTTGATTTGGATCTGTTTTTTTAGTCCATTTTCAACCAACGGGTGTGACCAAATCAAAATTACCGGAACCTCTTGTCTTCAAGGCGCCTTGAACCCTACTACTAGCTAGCTAGCTAGCTGTAGTAGTAGTAGTACGTACGATGGGACCTGATTCGGGCTTCGCTTTCATCCCATCTGTGAGAACGCGAACTGATCAATGTTGCACAATCACTGATCAGACAGACTCCAAACTTAAACCACAAAACAAAGGATTCAACACCTGTCAATAACATCTCACGGACGCAGGCAACCAACTGCATGACGGCTGCACTCATTGATTCGTATTACTTACTTGCTTCAACAATCAAACCAACCGCCACACAAGTAATTTTTTAGTAAATATCATTATCGCCATGTACCCAGCAACAACAACAACAACCACCACACAAAACATTACCCACAGGACGAAAAATATAGCACTCTTGGGGTCTTTCTTCGTGTTGGGATCCTCCGCCTGGATTTTGGTCAATGGCTTGTACGCGGAAATTCCCATTATTGTTGCACACCTCCAGTATGACTACAGCATTATTTCCAAAATGACCCTTTGTATCACGTTGACATCCCTGGCTCCCATTGCCTGGTCCCTAGGGGCGGATCATTTATGGTCGATCGTGAGGCGACCATGGAACAAGTGGCGACCAGAACCGGCAAGAACGAAAGAGGAAGATGCCAAATCCACCACTACCACTACCACTATTGGCATTGGACTCCTCTTGATACTCGCCGTAGCAACATCTCTGACCATGGCATTGACGGATGCGGCCCTCCAAGAAACAACACTCCTCCTAGTCAGTGTTTGTAGTGGCATGGTGGGAACCATGTCTCGCGTCTTGTACTTTCCCCATGCCTCCACAGCCACAGCCACAGCCACAACAAATCCTACTGCTGCTCGTGACAACAACAACCATGAGGATCCAGAGAGTGGTGCTGCTACGACTACAGCAGAAAATACAACCACGGATAATATCGCGCCGCCAGTATGCCAATTATCCGCCATTCAACAAACGACATCCATGGCATCGGGAATTGGTGTCGGCAGTTTGTTGGTGGCCATTTTGGCCATTGTCCAGCAAATGGACGGACGAAGCAGCAGCACCACCGAAAAAGGAAACGAAGAACGCTTTACCCTTCAAGCTTATTTTGGGATCGTCACAGGCCTGTTGGTTCTGGCCATGATGGGCTTTGTAGGGACACTTGTATTGAATCGTCCCGATACTACTCGTGTACAGCAGGACGATAATGATGGAGGAGTACAATCAATATCACCCCCCGCGCCACCATCATCATCTTTGGCAGCCAATACTGCGGCAACAACGGCGTCAGAATTACCAGCCATGGAGAATGTTTGCCAAGATGAAAAGAACTCCACAGCCAAGCAGGCAGAAGCAACGTCAACAGAAATGACCCTTCTAGAACAGGCACCATCCTCATCCACCATGACTACACCGTCAGAGTTGCCACCATCCATGGAAATCATGGATGATGGCATCGGTGATGCTCCTCGGGACGTGGACAACGACAACGCAAACCACTTTCAGACGCATCCGAACAACCGTGACAATCCTCCACCACCATCATCATCATCATCATCACCCGCCTTTCTCTATACCTTTTGGGCCATAACTCGCCAACACGCTACCCTGAATGCCGGACAATTTCTACTCAATGCCCTTACCTTTTTCTTACCTGGCATTGTTCCCTACGCGATTCAACATTTTGAAGATTCCCAACGTGCGCTCCATTATTTGACCGTCACTCAACTCATTGGGCAAACTCTGGGAGCCATGGCGAGTGGATGGAAACAGTACCGCAATGTATGGCTTCAATTGGCCATCTTTGGTGTGTTGTGGATTCCTACCGTCCTTTTATCCTTTGTCAATAATCGGGACTTTCAACACACGAATCAACTCCATTCGGCCGTACCCATCGCCCTCAATGCGGTCTTGAATTTTGTCTATGGATATTCCAGTACTACCTTTTATCATTTGGTCCATGCCGATGCGGCAGCTGCGGCTAGCTCCGTATCAGAAGATCCTGATAACGACCACGACGATGGGGAGCACGACAACCACCAAAACAATACTAACAACAGCGGCAGCAATCCTCACCTAGCCTCGAGGGTTTTGGGTAGTTGGAATCAACTGGGAGCCATGTTGGGCAGCCTCATTGCCTACTTTTTGGTAGAGAAGGGGGCCATTTCCTAGAAGGATCTCTACTGCTTAAGTAGCTCCTAGAGGCTTGGAATGTCTCAGCTCGTGTGACGAACGGTGAGGAAATGGGAGGAAAAAGTGGATGGATCGAATCCAATCCCAATCCTGGACAGAACTCAAAATCTCTGAGAAACCATCCTTTTGTCAACTATTCGAGAAAAAGGATGGATCAGTGCTCCGATCATTGGGATGAAATGCTAAAGAACGGCATAGGATGTACCGGGTGTTGTCCTGATGGTCGGCGAATATAGATCATCCACGGTGTACTTTCTACCTGGGCAATGACAACCTCCGCGAGATCTGCTGACCACAAAGCCGTCAGCCGCTGAGGCTCAAGACGCGAGCCTCTTTGTTGTGGATACGTTGCCGATAGCTAAGAGATGAATGATGAAGCTAGCTGTCCGGCGAGAGGAACGAAGGATGAATGAGGAGGATGAACGCATCGGAGCATGCGTAGACTTGTTTAGAGTACTATCCTTGCAGCAAAGGGATTGCTTTTCGGAGTGGATCTATCGATGGAAGACGTTCGCCTCCTTTCTTCCAAGGACAGCCCCCTCCTTCGATTTGTTTCTTCGGAAACAAAAGCAAGTATCAATCATCCCCTGGTTGAAATCGGTACAGCTTGAAAGCGTTTCCAACAAACTCACAAATCCACGATTGCAATGGGCCAGAAAAATATGGAACCCTCCAAGTGGACGACGGACTAGTTTGTCCCACCCTCGGAGGTGGGCAAGAAAGAACAGGGGATGGGGGAGGTTTCGTACACGTTAGTACAGCACTGCCAACGACGTCACTCTTTAGATTCTATCATCATGTTATCGTCGTATGAGTTTCACGACATCGGGAAGAAGTTCCGTATGGCTGTCGCGGCGTCGCTCTGTCATGGATGATTAGCTTTAGGCAAATTCTGTTTGTGTTATGGTAATGAAAGATTATGATTTGACTCTATGCATTTTCTACCGGAGCAGGAAGTAATAGGAGGAGTACCAAGCAGCCTAAAATGAAAGCAATATTGTCCACCCATTGCGGCCTTTTTCACACGAGTGCCACGTCATATGCTATCATCCTTCTACCAGCGCTCCACTAGCGAGAGTAGGACGAAACTTAGAGACCGCTACCTGAGTGAGGCATATAAGCTGCTCGTCATTGTCGTGGGAAAAAGGAACTCGAGTGAGTCGGTATACCCATGAGACTCTTGCTTGCAAAACTTGCAGCTCTAGTAGACCCCGCATTCGTTCGAGAATAGTCGCGGTGGTCCCCATGCCACTGATTGCCGACTCGACTCGACTCCACGGACTCTTCATTGCCAGAAAGTTGGCGAGATTTTGTTCGGACGAAAAGAATCGCAAAACGCAGTGACAATGCCGATCGTCAGCCCATGCCTTGGGGGAATATGGACACGAGACCACTACCGTAATAGTACAATGCATTCCTTCCTTCGAAGCAGGGATCGCAGCGACTTTACGACGACGAATAAAGTTATGTAGATAGAAGCGACTTGTCAGGTCAGGAAAATTTTGAATCCTGTCATCTCGAGTCGTTTCACGACTGACGTATGAGAAGAGCACGTGACTTGTGCATGAAGCGCTCACAACCACAACGCTGTCAAAAGCTTGCATGACAGGATCTTCACATCGATCTTGTTGATGCCAATAGATATTGAAAGAAGCCAACACACAATATCAATTGGTCTTTCGAAGCACAAAGCTATCAAAGTTTACAGCAGTGCCTTACAATTATGTTATCCTTGCCATTTTATTGCTTCGCCTTTCTTCTCGTTGGAGCGACCGACGCTTTTACATTGAGTACACCTTCTATTGGCAGCTCTACAGTCTCCTCGCGCTATGGGCTTTGCCATCAACAACAACTGACGAGTCATCAATCCATTAAACTGGGCTATTTATCTAGGAAACCCCTCCGTTTATCTAGCACGGCCGACGCAACACCCAGCGCCGACGATGCTGACGATGAGGAGGTGGAAGCAGGAAAGATGCGAGTATCCGAAATCAAGGCAGAACTGGATATGAGAGGAGTTGCCTATGCCGACTGCTTTGACAAGGAGGCTTTGGAGCAGCGACTCGTGGATGCCAGGCTGAGTGGCAAAGCCAATCCAGCGTTGATTGACAAATTCAATAAACAACGGGTAAGGATTTTTTCCAATCTTGTGACGAGTAGGCTGGGTCGTTTTTTATGGTCAGAACTTAAATTCATTGGCTTTCTAATGCATGTTGTATCTTTGATATTCTCTTTGCATATAAAAAAACCCCAATGATAACTGGAATCCTACTCTTCCATTCGACGCACAGTTGGAAGACAATTTTGAGGGGCGGACACCTGTGGACGAAACGTTGAGCGACAATGATCTGTTGAATCAAGCCGTGGGAAATGACGGCACACTTCCTGGCGGCCTCAGTCCGGGTCAGTTCAAGGCTTTGATCGGGAATCCAGAGGTCATGGCCATGTTATCGAGCCCCAAAATGCAAGATGCAATGAAGTTGATGATGACGGGAGGGCCAGGGGAGTTAGAAAAGGCGCTCAAGGACGATCCGGAACTACTAGAGATGGTAGGAAAGCTTCAAGGTGTGTTAGGTGGACCTGCAAATAGTTAAGGAATCACACGAACAATAATACGCTCTCTGTATAAGTCTTTTCCATTATTACACGCGGGTTGCTTAGCTTAGTTGTAGCTGCCCAGTGGTGGACAGAACTTTTGTAGATTGACGGAAGGTGCTTTCGTGTCTATGGCTACCGTACTATTTACAAAGAACCACCATGTAGGCTGACTGGAACGAATAGTGTAGATATATACCTATGATGCTTTGGGACCAAATAAGAAAAGAACAGCTAGGACATTCATCCTCTATGCCGGCAAAACCCTCTTCGTCGTTGCAAAGCGAACGGATTGGATAAGGCGTACATTTGAGTTCTGGGCCAAGGAAAGATAGACTTTGGTCCGGCTCTTTCAGATGAAAGGTGTCGATTTCTCTCCTTCACTGCTAGTCGGTGGGCTCACTCTAGAGTTCCAGATGAATTGGTTCGATAGATATCAAGGTATTGCATATTACTCAATGGTGGAACGACCCTCGAAGGTGTTTCCGCCCAGGGGAGAGGATTGGACTTTTTTGTCACGGCGATAAAGCGAGCCCCATTTTATGATTGTTGGAGTCTAGAGAGAAGGTCAGTAGTTCTTTCCAGGGTCTTGTGCGGAATCGTTATTGAGGTTGCCTATCTCTGATTTTAGAAGGCTCTATGTTCCACCTTTAGATGAGCCGCAAACTCTGCTGTCCTCAATCAATCCATGCTTCTGGCTGCTCCTCTTTCAAGCGACAAATTAGCTTCGCCCCTCCATGCTGACAACAGTTCAGCCTCGTCTTGTATCAGCTCGTCGGTCCATGTGGATGTAAGATACTGCTTATCCATACTTTGCCTTGCAATTTTTCTTCCCATAGATATCACTAAGCGGGAGTGGACCAACTTTGTGCCCCCAAAGGGCTCTGGAGACCAAGCACAACTTTTGAAATAGATAGCCAAAGATATTCCGTCTTGAAGTAGCTTAGTTTTGCACGAGACCTTGTTATTCTTGCATTTCGATCCGCCATTGCCATGCAGGAGTAGGATGGAATCGTTGCTCACTATTTCGTGCCATTGGAGTAACGTTTTCCGTGTACCGGATCACTCACACGATCCAATGGATCTGTCGGATGTGCACAGCTTCCAGCACAGCTTCCAGCACAGCTTCCAGCACAGCTTCCAGCAACACGATGAAGTTGCGCATCTCCATCCATCCATCTACTAGCTTATTCGTCATGTCCGAAAGACCCGGCGAGCCATGCCATGCAGTACACGAGAGTGAGAGGCATATGGAACTCCGATTTCAGATTGTCGAGAGATACTAAAAAAAGTGAGCCAAAATTGTGAGAGCACGGCGACAAGTGAACCATCCTTAATTACCGTGTGTTTCAACGGTTGATGGCCAAGGATTACTTAGACGCCGCAACCTTCCGTCAGTAAATTCAACTCACCGGATTCATTCTTCGAGCATCCATGCATTCGACATCACATTTTCTAAATTACAGGCAGATATACCTCGGTTTTGCCCTCACTTCCTCGTGAGTTAGTTTGCAACACAACGTCACTATATAAGATTACACTAGTAGGTTGGATATAAGCCAATTAGCTAGCTACAGTAGCAGATAGACCATGGGATTCAAAAAAGTTTTTAAAAAGCTAACATGCCGTCCCGTCAAGCAAGAGCAAAGCGACGTAGAACGTGGGACACGCAAGACCGATTCTCTCATTCCTAGCCACGACGACAACGATCACAGCATTTTGGGTCCCATTCGAAGAGCCCAAACCTCCAGTCGAGGTGCCTCCGCAAGAAGAGCTCGGAATACCAGAGAAGAAGGATGCTCTCGGTACATGTTGGAATTGCAAGACCGCGATCTGTTTACCATAAGAGATCGAAACGGAAAGTATTTGGACATCCCGCGCTCGTTGGCTCCGGAACCCAAAATTTGGATGATGCTCTTCAAGTTGGTCATTTTGGCTTGGGTTGCGTACTTGTTTTCCGAAGAGTGGTCTACCACACATCCTACACGCTTCTTTTTTGCGACCTTTGATCATTGGGCCTTGACTTGCACCCTCCTCTATTTGTGGTGTTCCTTCTGTTGCAATGCCTTTTCGAGGTTCCATAAGCATGCTCCTGCAGATAACGACACTGCAACAACAACACCAACTACTACTAGCATCAATCCTCGACGACATTTACCCACAAAGTTGCACAAGATCACATGGTTCTTGTTTGATGTGGCGGCTCCCTCCCAAATCTTGGCCAGTCTTGGCTTTTGGCTGTTTCAATTTGAAAATGGCAAAAACTTGGAAGACGATTTGGTCGTGCATGGCACCGTGCTCTTGTTAGTGTTGGTGGAAGGGCTCGTCATCAATCGAGTCCCCGTCCGAGTCAATCATCAATGGTTCTTTTTTGGCTTGGTCTATACCTTTTTGTTATGGAGTTTGATTCATTCCTATACTTCCATGGGGAATCCCACGGCAAAATATGGTACGGATGACCTATATCCCTTTTTGAGGTGGCTCCGACATCCCTTTTGGACAACCCTCTGGGTTCTGATTATTTTCTTCATTATCACGCCGTTGGTGTACTTGTTCGTTTGGGCGTTGTCCTTGTTTGACTTTTTATTTTGCTTTGAGGGCAACAATCGACGATATCTGAGTCGAGACGAAAGCAAGCCACTGGAAGCATACGTCGAAAGTCAAGCATAAGGAAGCGATGAAGAAGAGTTTGGATCACATACATATTTCATATCATATCAAGTAGGAAAAGATCGTCTTGTAGGTAGGCTAATGAACACAGGAATATAAACACAGGGGGTAATCACAAGGTCACAATCATATCATCAAATATTGTTCATGGAATTTCTAATTTTAGTAGTAATGTGCTACACGAAGATAATATATGACATTGGAAAATGATCGAACGGACCGACTTCGCCACAACTGTAGGCATTCATTCCATGGAAGTAGCAACTTATGTTTACAGTCCACAGATATACCGCAGCACAGTCAGTCTTTTTGTAAATGCTTCTAACCTCTCTTTTGAATTAGAACTTGAATTTCCTTGTCGGGTCGGGTGACACCAATTCCTTGTTGATGAGAATCAACACTGGGAAGAGATTGTCCTGGTGCCAGTTTCATATCGTAGTGGAGCAACAGTTCGGCCAGCATGAGTTTGGCTTGATAAAAGAAGAGTTTGCGTCCCGGACAAATATTTTCATCGCCACCCCCCGCAAAGGCCACAATGGGAAAGAAGGGGACTTCCTTGCCACTTGGATACTTGTAGGTTTGACTTGGATCCACAAATCGATCGTATTCAAAGTGGTCGGCCTTGTCAAAGATCACGGGATCCTTGTACAAGACCGCCCAGGTGGGCATTAACTTGGATCCCTTTTCGATTTGAAAGTCTCCTTTGGGCGTCTCCAAGACAAAATCTTCCGCCACGACCCGTGCTTGGACATTGACTTGATACATGCGAATGGCTTCCCACAAGGTCGACTCGAGCAAGGTCAACTGATCCAAATCCTCCAAAGTCCACAATTTCATAGAGTCGTTCTCGGGCGAATCTCCATGGTTCGTTGTTGTTGTTGTGGATAATACTTTTTCGACTTGCGATCGACAAGCCTTCCACGCACGTGGATCTTCCATCAAGTGCAAGAGAGCCCAAAAAATGGCCGGCGCCGAATTTTGACACATTTGCCACATTAAAATCAGGAGGCTTTTTTGGAGGGCTCCCGCGGACAATTTCATGTCTTTCGTATACTTGGCCATGAACGGACAAGATGTTGTTGCTGTTTCTTTGTGACGCTCGTTGGCCAATTTTTCCAAGACCACGGATCGACCATGATAGGCTTTTTGAAGGATGACTTTGGGGGCGTGACTGCACATCATGAGGACGCCTTTTTCAAAATCTCGAAAGGCTTGGAGACCTTTCTCGTCCGTTTCCAAGTTGCGACAGGCCAGCACCGTACCCACTGTGGATTGGAAGACGGTGGCGTACACCATGGAATACATGTCCTGTTGCGTCCATTTTTGGTCGGGTGTGACAAGCTTTGGCAAGAGTTGTTGACGCAATTGTTGTTGTACAGCGTTCATGGTCTGTTCCAAAGCTTGTCGATCATCTACCCAAAATTGCTTGCAAAGAGATCGTTCCAATGTTCGAGAGCTTTCAACTTCTTTGAGTTCCTCCTCGTTACAGTCCTGGATACGTAGATTGAAGTCTTGTTCCAGATCCTTCATGTCCAAATGCTGGTCGTACTTGTGATTAAAACATTCATTGATGCATTCGGGATCCCCCACAAAGACACACTTGTCTCCCAAAATGGTCGCCGTAAAGACGGGACTTTGCAAGGCCTTGGATCGACTCTGAATAAACTTGACCGCTCCGGCACCCATTTCGACTGCCGAACCCAAATACGGCACCCACGCCTTGACATGAGGTGGAGGAATAGGAATATTAGTATTGCTAGTAGTAGTAGCCGCCGAAGGGCGATCTTTTTTCTTTTTGGAAAAGCCCATGGTCTCTTCTTTACTCTTTAAGATTCAGGGACCAGTACTATTAGTACTGACTGTCGGAGTTACATGTAGGGCTTGCACAAAAAATAAGGAGTCCGTGTGAGTGAATCAACAACAAATAAAGAAGAAGCTGTCACGCAGTTTGTTTTGCCGGCGCCGGATGCAGAATACACTACTGTAGTAGAAAAGTGAGCGCCGGCAATTTGCCGGGTTCGCCAACGCGACCAAGGTTTTGTCAGGACTGCTGTAGGGTGCGCGCGCCTTGCTTACTTCTTGTTATGATGACGCACAGTGTTGTGGGAGAAGCGACATCGATGCATGCTCACAATTTCAAGTTTCTCACAACTGCTTACTTACATTAGGTTTTTAAGCTGCCTTCCATGTTTGTGTCTGTCACTATCAACATGGAGGATTCCTCAGAAGGCGCCCTTTCACTGTGGCAACCTCAGAGAAATGACAAAGCAGCAACTGGTGGGATGGATTACGAAAGCTTGGATGTCACTTTCGGCAGTGTTCTGCAACCAAAACAATTGTGAAGGAAGGGAAATCAACAAGTCTGTTTCTTTCCAGATGACTTCGACACCACACTCCAGCAACAACACAAGTAACTTCACCAAACGGAAGTCATTGTGCATCTAAAATTTACAAAGTTTGCGTTGAGGAAACTTCACAACTGAATTTTGAATGCACCAGCTGTTTTTCTTGTTTGCTCTTCGGTTGCTCTTGTTTGCTGTTGCTCTCTCATTTGTGCCTGTTGGTGTCAAAGAATCCATGCATTCAGACCGACACCCCAACCAACAAGTTGAAAAGGTGACAAAAGCATAGCCCATGGGGTTGAGTCCTTCCTGTTCCCAAACAAGCTGGTGCAGCACATGATCTTTGTCCAGGGAAGGACATTTGTCTGACTCATTTCAACAGACCACTGCAATGGAAACCTGCGCATGTTGAAGAAACAAAACATGCAAGCTAAAATGATGCATTCTTCAGTTGCTCTTCCTTGCTACTTAGCATTCACATTGATGGCCATTCTAAGTTTGTTTCATGTGGGTTAGGGGAACAAACACAATTTTGATGCCTCTCTGACTGGTGAAGTTTCTCAATCTTCATGACAAACATGCTTTCCGGTGACATGCAACTGTTAGCACCAATGACCTACTTTTTGTTTCCTGCAATGTCAAAAGACATGGACACTTCAGTTGGAGAGTTTGTCCTTCCACCACGACTGACCAATGTTTTGATTTGTGGCTTGCTTTTCTTTGACAAGCCCCATGATTTTTTGCCAATTGAGCATCAACATGTGCCTTTTCTGTTGCATGCTAGCAGCTGTAATGTCACATGTCCAACAAATTGCGTCCGACCATTTGCAGGTCAAAGTTTTTTTTGCAGTCTGCACGAGCAGATCCAGTCCAACAATCAATCAAGAATCATTGACTGCAACACAAATTTCATGCCATTGACAAAACAAAACATTCTGCTGATCAAGATGTGGACGAGATATTCCAAAGAAGACAGAGGTTGGCCGTGTGCAATCATGACTGCAGTTCCAATTTGAGATTTGATCCAGATGGCCAAATGTGACATCATTCGGGTTGCTGCCATTTTTGCGGAGAAGTTGGGCAACGTGTTGCAAAGCATTGTTTGCTTCAGACAGGGGCAAGCATTCCATCCACCAAGACACCAAAATGACCAAAAACATGTCATTCAGCTGGAGGCATTCTTGTTGATGTTTTCTCAGGGGGGCAGTGACACAAAACCGGGGAGTGCACAGCACATTTTGGTGGCCTTTCTCCCTTTTTTTCCGTCATGATGAGAAGCATTGAAAATCTAACAATAGGCCGCTAACTTGCCCCTTAATCTGTCTCTTATACACATCTCCGAGCCCACGAGACTAAGGCGAA
>ENA-ORBV01011250-ORBV01011250.1-microbial-mat-metagenome-genome-assembly--contig:-NODE-11250-length-14110-cov-4.019953_pt1 | contig 14110 bp, 15 predicted proteins | sample MGYA00237777_ERZ505514 | MGnify/ENA primary metagenome ERZ505514 (study PRJEB26160, sample SAMN06269048) | microbial mat metagenome | isolation source: Oligotrophic lake microbial mat | place...
CCGCACGGTATCGGCAAGCTGCTCGTCGTCGCCGACGACGAGCAGCTTGCCGATACCGTGCGGTGCAGCCTCGCGGTTGCGGTACGCGAAGCCGCCCGGCACGGAACGCCAGCAGGGCGCGCCGCCGCATGTGCCGCCGGCCGGGACGCGCGCCGCGAAGAGCAGGGACGTCCGGTTGGGATCGGAGCGGGCGAACAGGCAGACTTGGTAATCGGTGGTGGCGCGCGGATCGCTGAGGGCCGCCGCAACCAGCGTCTCCGTCGCACCGCTGCGCACGGCGACTGCGTCGCCCTCGGCCGCACCCGCATTCCGCAACGGCAGGGTGGCGCGCCGCGGATCGCGCGGCCGGGCGCACGACGGCATACGCCAGGGGACGCAGAAACTCGGCCAACCGGTGCAGGACCAACACGGCTCGGTCGCACACGCGGCGCTGCAGCCGTCGCCGGCGCTGGTATTGCCGTCATCGCACTGCTCGCCGGCGGTGACGAAGCCGCTGCCGCAGCCGGTCGGGGGGCAGCTCACGTCGCAGCCGTCGCCGGACACGATGTTGCCGTCGTCGCACTGCTCGCCGACATCGAGCACGCCGTTGGCACAGCGCTCGACGAAGCAGGTGGCCGAGCAGCCGTCGCCGCCGGCGGTGTTGCCGTCGTCGCACTCCTCGCCACCGGCGACGACGCCGTTGCCGCAGGCCGACGGCGCGCAGGTCGCATCGCAGCCGTTGCCGGACACCAGGTTGCCGTCGTCGCACTGCTCGCCGGGGTCGAGAATGCCGTCGCCGCAGCGGCGCCGCGCCGGTCGGCCGAGAGCGGAACAGCACCTCGCCATCGCGCTGCTCGACGTCGGCGATGTTGTCGAACGCCAATCCGCCGGTCTGCTGACTGTGCACGTCCCACAGCCCGGACAGGTCGAAACACCAGGGCATCGCCACGCCGCCGCCACAGGCACCGGCACCGCAGGTCTCGCCGCTGGTGCAGTCGGCGCGATCGTCACAGGCCCCGCCGTCCGGCGTTGGCGCGCATACCGACGGCGTCCCGGAGCAGGTGAAGCAGGGTTCGACACGGCACTGCTCGTCGCACCCGTCGCCACTGACGGCATTGCCGTCGAAGCACTCGCAGCGTCTGGCGAGGACGCGTTCGGTGCCCGGCAGCGGCGGCGCGCCGATCACCAGACGCCCGTCGAACCAGTTGCCGCCCGGCAGAACGGAGGCGGGGAGCCCGCCGTAGCAACTCGGCGGGAGGCAACCGGGCACCTGCATGCTGAGCAGGCTGGTGACCGGGTCGTAGGAACCGGTCAGACTCACCGAAAAGCCGGGCGCAGGTTCGAGCCTCATCGACACCACGCCGCCGCTGTGCACGACGTCGATGAACTCAGTCCGCAGGCTCTGGTACTCGACGCGCTACGTACCGCTCAGATCGATGGCACCGGCGCGGCCGCCGGCAGCGGCGGCCACGAACACCAGCGCCAGCGCGAGTTTCCCGCTGCTCATCGCCTGCCCCCCTGCCGCCCCTTCCACGGCTCGTCGGTCCCGCGCAATGAAACACGCCCGGGCGGCGTGACCACTTGCGGTGGATCCGCCGGGACCGGCGTGGCCGGGACCGGCGTGGCCGGTATCCCATAGAGCCGATCGTGTACCAGCTGCGCCGCGCCAGGATTCAACATCAGGACCGCCTGCCCATCGATGAGTTGCGGCGTGATCAGGCTGCGGTCGAGCGTCACCGCGGTGATCCTCTCCCGCTCGATCCCGACGACCAGGTTGATCAGTTGATAGATCTGCCTGGGCGTCAGGTTGGCGTGCACGGAATCACCCAGCGTCTGCAGCAGGCCGCCAATCTGCGGCAACAGCCGCGGCAACAGGTTCTGATCGAGGAGCTTGTCGCGTACCGCCAGCAGGAGTTGCTGCTGCCGCTTCACGCGAGCGAAGTCCGCGCCGACCGTGGCGCGCGTACGCACGAACTGCAGGGCCTTGTGCCCGTCCAGGTGCTGCCGGCCCGCCTCGAGGTGGAAGGGGTCGACGCCGTCGTTCGCGCCGGGAAACTCAGGATCGTCGATCACCTCGTCGACGGTCACGTCGACGCCGCCGATCAGATCGATCAGTCGTTCGAAGCCGGAGAAGTTGAAGCGCACGTAATAGGGCACGGGGAGCTCGAAGACGGACTGCACCGTTCTCCGCGCCAGCGCCGGACCACCGCCGGGGAGATGCTCGGCCTCGCCGACAAGATGCGCGGTGTTGATTCTGCCCGCGCCACGGCCGTCGGGAAACGTGACCCACAGGTCGCGGTTGATGGAGAGCATGCCGGCGGTCCGCGCCTGCGGATCGAACGTCAGCAGCAGCATCGTATCGGTGCGGGTCGGCTCCGTCGTGCCGACCCGCTGATCGATACCCAGGAGCAACAGGTTCACGCGACCCGTCACGCCGCCGTTGGCAGTAATCGGACCCGTGCCGTCGTGGTCGAAGCCGCGCAGGGCGTCACGGCTCAGACCATAGGCGACGAGGCAGATGAGCCCGCCGATGATCAACGCCGTCAGCCGGATTGCGCGGCGGCGCGATTGACGCGGAGGAAATGTCACACGCATGCGCTGAGCCTAGGTGGAATCCGGATTCAAGCACCGGGCGGCGCGGGGAGGGACGAGGCGGGACCAGCGACGTCGCCCCGGTTGCACGCGATGGCCCCCTCCCGCATTGCGACTGCTGCGCTAAGCGCATCGCGCGGGTCGAATCGCGGAGGGATGTTGAGGCGCCGCATGCTGTTCCTGAGACGCACCGTGTGTCGCGATCGTCGCCGGCGGCGGTCGGTGGTGAGCCGGTCGACCGCGAACCGCTGATGAACCTGCTCGAGCTCAGCCCGTGGCTCGCCGGACGCGAGCCGCCGCTGCCGCCGCTGCGCGACGACATCGAGGTCGATGTCGCGGTGATCGGCGGCGGCTACGCGGGCCTGAACTCGGCACTGGAGCTGCGCCGAGAAGGGCGCAGCGTGGCGCTGTTGGAGGTCACTACGAGCAGGCGCCGGTGCGACGTACTCGAGAGCTACCGGTTGACGCCCGACAACCGCATCGTCGGCGGCACCAAGCAGGTCCGGTACGGGTACGGCGGCACCGTCTGCTCCGCGCCGGATGCGGGGCTGGTCCGAGCCGCTGCGCTGGCTGATCGTGCGCGCGCTGACCGGCTTCTTCGGTGGCATCGATCGTCGGGTCGATACCACCGTCAGATGAAGATCACAGGCCCCACCCTGCCGCGCGTCGACCCGCGCCGCGCCGCGCTCGATGCGGCGCGACGCCTGGACGGTTTCGCGAGCATCCGCTCCAAGGCGTCGCCGGCGCCGCGCTGCACCCTACGACTCAAGGCCGTCGCCGCCGCCATCCTCGCGACGGCGTGCGAAGTACTCCCCAACCCAGGTGTGCATGTCCGGCTTGGGCGACGCCCATTCCCAGCAGCCGTCGGGGCCGCGGCGAATGTCGGCGGTCGGGTCGTATCCGAACGCCTGGAGGCGCGCGTGGCGCACGGTGTATTCGCGATACACCCGATCGCCGTGCCACAGGTGGAACGCCGCGCCGTCGACGTAGGCGACGTCGCCACGCGCCTCGGCCGGCAGGCGCGCGGCCCATGCCTGGGCATGGCGCCGGTAGGCGGTGTCCGCGCCGCCAAGTGCCCGGTCGAGGCAGGCGGAGGACCAGCCGCCGCCGAACGCGTGCGCCATCACGTGGTCGCCGCCGCCGACGACCATCGCATCGTACAATCCCGCCGCGGCGACGACGCGGCGCTGCGCCGCCCACGCCAGGCCGGTTTCGCCATGCCGCACCACGTCGCCGACGCTGGCCAGCCCTCGATCGGCCGCGCACGTTGCGGCGAAGCCGCGCCGCTGCGGGTCGTGTGCTCGGCGCAGGCCCTCGAGCATGCGCAGCGGGCGCGCGAACGGCTGCACCACGGCGTACCGGTCGAGCAGCCGTGAGGTCTCGACCGCCCAGGCCGGATTGTCGAACAGCACGTCGCCATCCAGCCACGCCACCTTGGCGCACTCGGGCGGCAGATGGGCGATCCCCAGATTGAGCAGACGCTCCTTGTGCCAGAGGACCGCGCGCGCCCGCACCCGCAGCACATCCGGCGACGCTGGCAACTCGAACGGCGTCTCACCCAGCGCACACTCGACCGTCAGCAGGCGCAGGCCACTCTCGCGCAGGCGCCGCGCGAAGATGTCGTGGTTGTCCCGGCGCGTGCGGTAGCCCGCCGGGTTGAAGTAGGCGGTGACGATCCACAGATCGTCCACCGCGTCGTAGCGCTGGGTCGGCAGTGTCGCGGCGGCAGCGCGCATCCGCTCGTCCGGCCGCATGCGGCGGCTATGTCTCAGACGCCGGACGCAACCGCAAGTCGGCCCCGCGCGGGCGGGAGATCCGCAGCGATACCGGCTAGGCTGGCGCGACGCCGATGCCGACCGATCCCCTCGACCGCATGCCCGACGACCTGGGCGCCGATCTGCGCGCCCTGCTCCGCCAATACGGCGTACCGGTGCGCGCCGTCGCGCCCGTCAGCGGCGTCGATTCCCCCTTTCCCGCCCCGCGCGCCTTCCGCGTTGAACTTGCGGACGGGCAGGTGCTGAAGGCGGTGCGCGCCACCAGCGCGGCGCGCGCGGCGCTCGTCTTCGCGATCAGCCGGCACCTCGATCGCGCCGACTTCGCCCCCGTCCTCGCGGGTCACGGCGCGGCGTTGCTCATGCCGTGGACCGAGGGCCGGCCACTCCACGATGCCGGATGGGACACCCCCGAGGTCCGACAGGCAGGCCGCCTGCTCGCCACCCTGCACGCGCTCGTCGTGCCCGACGCCGCCGTCCCGCCGGACGGCACGGGGCTCGACCTGTACGCGAAGACACTGCGGCGAGACCTCGGCAGTCTCGCCCGTCGCGGTGCAATCTGTGGCGACGAGCGGGAAACGCTGCTCGCCCTCGCCTGGACGATCGCACCGACGAACGGCGGGAGCGGCGTCATCCACCGCGACCTGTGCGTTGACAATCTCGTGCGCCAGCCCTCTGGCGCGCTGTACGTCGTCGACGTGGAGAGCATGGCGATCGGCGCCTGCGCGGACGACCTCGCCCGCACCTGGTACCGCTGGCCGATGTCGACGCCGCAGCGCGCGGCGCTGTTCGCCGCCTACGCGGCGCACGGCGGCATCCTCCCCGACTGGCGAGAGTTCCCGTTCTGGGCGGCGTGCGCCGTCGTCGCCAGCTGCGCCCAGCGCCGACTGCTGGCCGCGGCCGGCGCCGCGGCGGCGATCCGCCGGCTGTGGGCGCTGCTGCACGCCCTGCGCACCGGCGTGCAGGGCGCGCAACTCGCTCTGCACGGCTGAGGAGACCCGGTGTCGTCGATCATCCAGCTCGCCTACCGCGACCTCTGCGTACGCGTGGAGAGCCCCGACGCGATGGAGCTGGTCTGGCTGGAGGAGTTTCTCGCGCCGGCCTTCGCGCGCCGCGACCGCGGCACTGCCGACTGCGTCGTCAGCGTCCGCGAGGACGCGCCGGACCTGGCGCGGCTGCGCGCCCGCGCCGGCGGCGACGACGTCGCCCTCGCGTCCTGTCTGATCCTCGATGGCCAGCCCGTCCGCCTGCCCACCTGGCGCGAGGGGGGCGCACAGGTCGCGGTCGACGACGGCGCGCGTCTCGCCTATCGCGTCGGCGCCGATCGCCGCCGCATCGACCTGGTGTCCGCCGCGCCCACCGCGGCGCGGCGCACCGGCCTGATGAAGCTCGTGCGCGAGCTGGCGATGTCGGCGGCGTGGACGCCGCGGGGCATCCTCCTGCACGCCGCGGCGTGCGTACTCGACGGGCAGGCGGTGCTCATCGCCGGCCCGCGCATGGCGGGCAAGACCAGCCTGCTGCTGCACGCGCTCGCGGCACCAGGCGCGCGGCTGCTGGCGAATGATCGTGTCGTGCTCGACCTCGCCGGCGCTGCCCCCGTGGCGCACGCCATGCCGGTGATCGTCAGCCTGCGCCCGGACACCGTCGCGCGCGTGTTCACCGATGGCGCCGCGCGCACCGCGGCGCTGCGCCACCATTTTCACCTGACGGTGCGGGAAGCCGAGGGCCGCGCGCCTGACGCGAATGCGGCACCGCGCGCGCTGGCGTGCTCGCCGGCGCAGCTTGCTCGGCTGCTCGACGTCGGGCTCGTCGACCGCGCCGCGGCCGCCGTGCTGCTGCTGCCGCGCGTCGACCCGACCGCACACGGCATTGCCGTGCGGCGCATCGACGCCGGCGCCGCCCGGGGGCACGAGGATGCCGTGCGCTTCGCCGCGCACGCCGCGCCGCAGGTCTCCGCGCTCTTCGCACTCGGCGCACATGCCGTCGCCCCGGCCGCGGCGGAGGTGAGCGCGCGGTGGAACGCGGCGGTCGAACGGCTACGCGTCTTCGAGTGCCGGCTCGGCCCGGATGCCTACGACACCGATCCGGCGCGTCTCTTGGCGACGCTGCTCGACACCTGAACCGCCGCGCCGGCGCGGCGGCGCCACGCCCACCTGAGACGTCGCAGGCAGGATCCAGCGCGGCGGCAGCGCCTGTCCGAAGAGCTGCGCGGGTCAGCCGCCGCGGCGGAGCAGAGGCGCCCTTGCGGTTTCGTTGCTCTCGTGTTCCGTCACCACCGTGCGAGAAATCGGCACATGGCGGTGTCCGAGCACGATCGCGCCTACATGCAGCGGCTTGGCCAATACAAGGCGGTGTCGCACGCCGATGCGACGGCTCGCCACCAGGCCCTACCGCTCGCGCAGCGATTGCAGCGGAGTTGGGCGCTGTTCGTCACTCGCCGCGACAGCGCCAGGCTCGAGGCGCGCGAGGATGACCCGAGCCAATTCTACGCCCTCGCCCGGGAGCGCGGCTTGTATCGCCCATGACCGACGCCATCGCGGCGATCGCCGCCGCCGTCGGCGGCGCCGGACTTTCGTCCGCGCTGATCGGTGGCCATGCGGTCAACGTGTGGCTCGAGCCGCGCTTCACCGCCGACGACGACCTGACGGTCGAGGCAGGGCCGAACGATTTGACACGACTCGGTGCCGCCCTGGTCGCCATCGGGCTATCGGAGTCGCAGGCGCATGGCGCCGAGCTGCCGTCCGGTCCGGATTTTGTTCGCGACGCCACCGCGGACGGCGGGACCGTGCTCGAAGTGCAGCTGGCCAAGACGGATTTCCAGCGCGAGGTCATCCACCGCGCCGTCGAGGAGCGAGGCCTGCGGATCGCCACCCCGAAGATCTGATCGTCATGAAGCTGATTGCCGACCGAGCGAAGGATCACATCGACCTTGGCGGCCTGACCGCGCTTGCGCATCTCGACTGGCCGTACGTCGAACGCTGGGCGTCCGCATGGGGCGTCACTGACCGCCTGCGCCGTCTTCGCGCCGCGGCCGGGATCGACGTTGACTGGAGAGGGGAATCTTGATTGAGCGCCGCTGACGATCCGCTGCGGCAATTCGCCGCAGCCGCGGTCGATGGGGAGGTCGGATGCGCAGCAAGGTGACTTCGTGGGCGTTGGCGGCCGCGATCGGCCTGGGCGGATGCGGCGACAGCGACTCGGGCGGCACGCCGCCGGTGTCCTTCAGCAACCCGCCGGAGATCGCCAGCCAGGACGGCGTCCTGTCCACGACGCTCACCGTTGAGCCAGCGGTGCAGACGGTCGCCAACGAGGCGGTGACCTTTCCGGCCCTGTACAACGGCCTGTACATGCCGCCGACCCTGCGCGTGCAGCCGGGCGACTCGATCGAGCTGGTGCTGCGCAACTACGGCGTGCAGTCGACCAACGTCCACTACCACGGGCTCAGCGTCACGCCGCTGACCACCGGCGACAACATCTTCGTCGAGGTCGAATCGGGCATCACCTACGCCTACGACTTCCCGATTCCGCCAACCCACCCGCAGGGGCTGTTCTGGTATCACCCGCACTTCGATCCACTGCTCAACACCCAGATCGCCGGCGGCATGTCCGGCGGGCTGATCGTCGGCGACATCCTGGCGCCGTTCCCGCCGCTCGCCGACATCCCCGAGCGGGTGATGCTGCTCAAGGACCTCAAGACCGAGGACGGTCAGCCAGTCCCCGACCCCGGCCCCACCGGACCGACGACGCGGACGATCAACGGCCTCTACCAGCCGCGCATCGACATGCAGCCGGGCCAGCTGGAGTTCTGGCGCCTCGGCAACATCGGGTCGAACATCTACTACAAGCTGACGCTCGGAAAGCAGCCGTTCAACGTCATCGCCCAGGACGGCAACCTGCAGAACCAGGTCACCACAAGCGACACCCTGATCCTCCCTCCCGGCAAGCGCGTCGAGCTGCTGATCTACGGGCCGCCGAGCGGCACCTACACGCTGCGCGCCGAGCCGTTCGACACCGGCCCGGCGGGGGACAACTATCCCGGCCAGCTGCTCGCCACCGTCCGCCCGCGCGGCGCGCTCGTGGCGGAGATCCCGCTGCCGACCCCCTTCCCGCCGCTCGCCGACCTGAGCCAGGGCCGCATCGACAGCCGGCGCACGATCACCTTCGCCGACACGGCCAATCCAAACCAGTTCACCATCGACGGCAAGCCGTTCAACCCCAACTGCATCGATACCGTCGTCGACCTCGGCAGCATCGAGGAGTGGACCATCCGGAACACGGCGCAGGAAGCGCACGTCTTCCACATTCACCAGCTCGACTTCCAGGTCGTCGAGGTGAACGGCGTCGCGCAACCGTTCGTCGGCTACCAGGACGTCGCCACCCTGCCCGCCGCCGTCGACGACGACACGCCGAGCGTCGTCAAGGTGATCATCCCGTTCGACGACCCGGTCATCGCCGGCAAATTCGTCTACCACTGCCACATCATCCAGCACGAGGATCAGGGCATGATGGCGAGCATCTTCGTGCGGCAGCCGGGCGTCATCGAGCCCGACCAACCGCTCTGCCAGCCGAAGGAGTAGCGCGCAGCAGGCGCAGACGGAGACGCGGCGCACCGGCGGAGGACTTCGGCCCGATCAGCGCCGCTGCGTTGCTCCGCGTCTCCGTGTGACGTCCTTCTCGTCGGCGCAGGTTTCGACGATATCCACGCGGCGGTCGGCGGCGAGGTTGCGCAGGGTCTGCGTGCAGCCGCTGCCGGGCCAGGTGATGTGCAGCGCCTCGACGCGCGTGGCGGTGCCGAGGCCGATCGCCTGGCGCCGCGGGTTGGCGCCGAAGCTGCCGCCGCTACCGACGACGCGGTGGATCGAGCGGCGCTGACCGTCTTCGCTGACGTCGAGGCGCAGGCGGGCGCCGATCGCGGCGCGGTTGGCGCGCCGCCCGATCAGCTGCAGATCGATCCAGTGGGCGCCGGTGCCGGGATTGGCGAACAGCACGTCGCCGAAACGGTCGCCGCGGAACATGCCGCCGGCGTTCATGAAGATATCCTGGTCGCCGTCGCCGTCGAGATCCGCGATGGCGATGCCGCCGGCCTTCTGCAGGTGGCCGAGGCCGGCGTTGGTGGTCACGTCGGCGAAGCCGCGGCCGCGGCGGTTGCGGAACAGCCGCTTCGGCGTCAGCCCCTCGTAACCCGGGTAGGCGGTGCCGACGTAGAGGTCCGCGAAGCCGTCGCCGTCGAGGTCGCCGACGCCGAGACCGCTGCTGAGCAGCACGCGGTCGAGCCCGAGCGCGGCGGTGGCATCGTCGAACCGCCCGTCGCCGCGGCCGCGGTAGAGGCGGCCGGTCTCGACGTCGGTCGGCAGACCGAGGGCGCTGGCGACGACGCCGGCCAGCGGCGTCAGCGGATCGGTGCCGGCGCGCGGCTCGGCGCTGTGCAGCGGCGTCGTCGCACCGACGTACAGATCGAGATGGCCGTCGTTGTCGAAGTCGGCGGTCGCCACCGCCAGGCTGCTGAGCGGGCGCTCGACGCCGGCCTCGGCGGCGACATCGACGAAGGTCCCGTCGCCGCGGTTGCGGTACAGACGGTTGGGCGTGGTGTAGTTCGAGACGTAGAGATCCTGCCGGCCGTCCTCGTCGAAGTCGCCCCAGGCGACGCCCTTGGCCATGCGCCCGTTGGTCACGCCGGCGGCCGCGGCGACGTCGACAAAGCTGCCGTCGCCGCGGTTGCGGAACAGCTGGCCGGTGAACGGATAGTTCTCCTCCGCCTCGTTGCCGACGTAGAGGTCGAGGTCGCCGTCGTTGTCGTAGTCGGCCCACGCCGCGGCCTGGCTGGGGTAGTGCACGTCGCCCAGGCCGGCGGCGAAGGTGACGTCGCTGAAGGTGCCGCGGCCGTCGTTGCGCAGCAGCGACTTCGGCTGCTGGCCGCCGCGGCCGAGCCAGGCGCCGCGCAGGACGAGCAGGTCGATGGCGCCGTCGTTGTCGTAGTCCGCCTGGACGACGTTCATGCCGCCGGTCAACCCGGCGAACCCCGCCGCCTCGCTGCGCTCGCGAAAGGTGCCGTCGCCGCCGCCGGCGAAGTAGCGCAGGGAACGCTCGGGATCGGAGGAGGAGACGACGAGGTCGAAGTGCCCGTCGCCGTCGAAGTCGTCGACCACCACGCCGCCCATCAGGTCCATACCATTGACCCCGGCGGCCGCGGCGACGTCGGTGAAGCGCGGAAAGGGCTCGGCGGAGGCGAACGTCGCCGGCGGGATGCGCCACGCCGCCGGCACCCCGTCGGGGTACTCGCCGACCGTCATGGCGGCGACGTTGAGCAGCCAGCGCGCGACGAGATCGTCCGGGCGGCGCGCCAGCAGCGCCGCGAGTTCGGCCATGCCGCGCCGCGAACCCGCCTGGTCGACGTGCACGCCGGCGCCGCCGATCGGCAGGATACAGCTCTCGCTGCTGTGGCGGGCGACGCAGTTGCGGCTCTCGCCCCAGCGCAGGAAGGACACCGCCATTGCGAACTGGGCGCGGTCGATGTCGGCCGGCGCCACCGCCGCGCCGAGGGCGGGCAGCAGCGCCGCCGCCGCCTCGAGGTGGCGCACCGCCCCCTCGGTGTTGCCGAGCCGCAGCTCGTAGGCGCCGAGGGCGCGCAACTGCCGCCAGCGCAGCTGCGGCGAGGCGTTGAAGCGCGGCTCGGCGATGACGGTGCGGAACGCCCGCGCCTGCGCATCGCCGGTGTAGCGGTTGGTGTCGGCGGACGTGCGCGCGATCTCGGCCAGTGCCGCGAGCATGCGCCGGTGTCCGTCGGTCGGCGTCGGCACCGCCGCGGCGCCGGCCGCAGCACCGGCGGCGGCCACCCAGATCGTCGCCACCAGGCCCACGGCCAGCCATCCGCGCCCGGCGCCCATCGACGCATCACTGCAACGGCCGCGGCGCGAATGCCAGCCGGCGAGTCGGGGGGGCGCGCGCGGGTCTTGCTGCTGGGAGGGATCGCGATGATGCGGGACGGGAACCGATGCGCGTCATGCGCGGCGCTCGACGGAGGATCGCCGCAAACGTCTTGCGCTTGAAGAACCTCCGCCCAACGCCAAGGTTCGCGCGAATGTCCCCTTCCACCCTCGCGACAAAGGAGAATCGCCATGAAGAGATCCGTCGTCGCAATCACCCTCGTGCGTCTGGCGTTGCTGGGCGTCGGCATCGCCCTCGCCGCGATCCCGCAGACCCAGGCCCCGGACAAGAACATCGTCCTGGTCGCCGGCGCCTCGATCGTGACCTCCAACGGCACCATCCACGTCATCGATACGGTGCTGCTGCCGCCCGCGGCACAGTAGCCGCCGGCAGATCCGCGGCGCACGGCGCCGGTGCCGCTCCCCTGGCGCGATCGGCTCGGGCCGACCGCGCCCACCGTGGCGCAGGCGATCTTCTTCGCCAACCTGCTGGCGGCCAGTCGCATCTGACCGGCCGTCCCCTTCGAACACGCCCCCACGGAGCTGTGTCGAGTGCGGCGCCCTGTCCGGTTGCGATCCGCACGGTCGTCAGCGCGCGCTGCGTGACCAGCTCGACGCGCTCGGACGCGCAGTGCGGCGCAGCGCGTCCGTCGAGAACGTCCCGTCGGTCTGCTATGCATAGTGCGTGAACGCCTTCGACCGACTGCCGGATCTGCTGGCCGCGTCGAATGCCGAAGAAGTGGAGTAAGTGCTCATCGGTGGCCAGGCGGTCAATCTGCACGGCATCCTCAGGTTCACCGATGACGCCGACCTGTTCATCGCACCGACGCCAGACAACGTGGCCCGCCTGCGCCATGCGCTGCGCCGGGTGTGGGACGATCCGTCGATCGACGAGATCCGCGCCGAGGACCTGGCGGGCGAGTACGCCGTCGTCCGGTATGGCACCCCCGACGATTTCTACATCGATCTGGTATCGCGTCTCGGCGAGGCGTACGCGTTCGCCGACATCGAGTCTGAGTGGCTCGAGCGGCAGGGGATGCGTGCCCGTGTCGCCACGGCACGCATGCTCTACCGGATGAAGAAGGGCACGGTCCGCCGGCTCGATCGCGCCGACGCCGCCGATCTGAAAGCCAACTTCGACCTCGAGGACGACTGAGATGCCGGTACAAAGGTTCCGCACCTTCGAAGACGCGCGGCGGGCGCTGTGGCTCGCACCCGACGATCCACGCATCTGGGAGCGCATGCGTCGCCTCGGCAACATGGCCCGGTCGGCGCGGTCGATCCGGCGCGGCGTGACACGACTCCATACCATCGAGGAGGCGAAGCGCGACAAAGGGGCGGCGTGGCAGGTGCGGCCGGATCTGTGAGCATCGTCGATCTCCTCCGACCGGCGGTGAATCGACGCCGAGTCTGACCCGAGAAGGGTCGATCCTGTGCGGCCCAGACCCGCGATACCCGCAGCAGCGGGCGGCCACGCCAGCGCGGCCGAGACCTCAACTCGACGCCCTCTCTGGGCGGCGTCATGGTCGCGCCGACGTGTTCTGACAATCGGGGCAGCTCGGTCGTTCGACGACGGCGAGGAGCAGCCGCTCGGCGGGGAACAGGGGGGCGGCGACGTTCCGCGGCGCGGTGTCGAAGTCGATCGGCCGCGCTTGGATTTCGTAGTCGCGACCCGCGAACGTGGTGAGTTCGAGGATGCGAGGCGCGAACGTGTACGTCAACACATAGTTGCCGCGCTCCCCTTCGGGCAGAACGACGTCAGATCCGACGTCGGCGATGAACCAGCCGCGCACCTCGATCGTATGCGGTCCCGGCCGTAGCACCACGCCGCGATCGCGCGCATGGAACTCCGGGTTCGCGCCGGGCAGGCGCACGCCGTCGACCGCTTCGATGCGCAGCTTCACCAGGTTGGCGTCCGCCTGCAGTTCGAGGAGCGACGTCTCGCCGCGCGGCAGCGGCGGGCCGGGGTAGACATGGACGGCCTGCGGCACAGCGCAGGCGCCCAGCAGCGTCAGCACAAGGAGCCGCCTCGTCCGCAGGACGATTCCGACTCCGACGCCGCGCCGCATACGCCGCCTCTACGTCAACGTCGCCCGTTTGTCATTACGGATCGAGCCCGGTCGCGCGCGGCCGAGACCGGCGAGGAGGGCGCCTCGCCGGCGCCTACGGACAACCCGCCCCGCTCAGGACCAACTCGCGGGCGGGCGCCGCGCCGCGAGCGCCAGGCCGGCGACCAGCAGGCAGGCGCCGGGCAGCCAGAAGGTCGCGGCGAGGCCGCCGTGCACGGCGAGCCAGGCGCCGAGCAGCGGGCCGATGACGTTGCCGGCCATCATCGCGGTCGAGCCGAAGCCGGCGACGCGGCCGCGGCTGCCGGCGGGCGCCTGCGCGTTCATCGACTCGAACGCCAGCGGCACGAAGCCGGCCATGGCCAGCCCGGCGACGGCGCGCAGCGCCAGCACGCCGCCGAGCCGCGGCGTCAGGCCGATGGCGATGTTGGCAACGCCGGTGAGGAGCAGCGACCCGATCAGCGCCGGCCGCAGGCCGACGCGACCGCCGAGCCGCGCCCAAAGCGTCGTGGTCAGCATCGCCGGCAACCCGGCGGCGAAGGCGACGTTCACGAGGGCGAACAGGGTTCCGTGGGCGTGGGCCAGCGTCCACATGTCGCGCCGCACCCGATAGGCCGGGTCGAGATAACCGCCGATCTTGAAGCCGTGCAACGTTTCCAACCCGATGCCCAGCGACAGGAACAGGAGCAACCCCCACCAGCCCACGAGGTGGTGCCGCGACAACCATTTCCATCGAACCACCCGTCAAAAGAGCGCTATCTTAAGGTTTGTGTGTGTG
>ENA-ORBV01011251-ORBV01011251.1-microbial-mat-metagenome-genome-assembly--contig:-NODE-11251-length-14108-cov-4.622906_pt1 | contig 14108 bp, 9 predicted proteins | sample MGYA00237777_ERZ505514 | MGnify/ENA primary metagenome ERZ505514 (study PRJEB26160, sample SAMN06269048) | microbial mat metagenome | isolation source: Oligotrophic lake microbial mat | place...
GTCAGCGTCGCGACGCTGGTCGTCACGACGCTGACCGAATCCTTCGGCGACTGGCGTTTCACTGATCGCGGCAACGGCAGCCGTCACATCTTCAGGTCCACTCGCGGCGATTGGTGAAGCGGTGACGTCTGACCCCTGGTCGCCCTGCTGGGGCGCATCGCCCTGCTGGGGAGCGTCCGCGTTCGGGAAACCCTCGCCGTCGATCGGCTGACCATCGGGTCCACGGTTGCGACCACGTCCGCGACGACGACGACGACGACGCTTGCGATCGCCGCCCTCACCGACGGGTTGATCGCCAGGCTGACCGTCCTCGCCTTCGGGGCCATCTTCACCATCGTCTCCATCAGCATCTTCCAGCTGTGACGAGGCGCCCGAAGCAGGAGTTGGGACGACGACATCAGCCAAACTGGAGGCGTCGAGCAGTTCCGGCTCGTTGTTCTGCACGGGGGCAGCCGCAACAGCCTGGACCGGCTGAACAGGGGGTCCGTCGCCGGACGCTGACGCGGCCATGGCGATGGGTTGAATGGCGTGGGATGGGGCCGGCGCTGCTGCAGCTGCCGGTTCGGCGGTGCGGGCTTGGATAGCAGCCTGCAGAGCCTCGATCAGTTCATCGCGGCCGAGTCGGCTGCGGTTGGAGATCTGGTGTTCGCCTGCAAGTTGACGCAAGTCCTTGATGGTCAACGAGGCTAATTGCTCGGAGTCGTTCATGTGAATCCCTGGATGTCAAAGCGGGGCGCTGCGACCCTCCGGCCACGCGCCACCCGGTCGGCCGACCAGGCGCACGCTGCGCACGGTCCTGGCCGAAAGGATGCGGGATAAGACGAACCGGGGTGAAAAATGCAAGTACTTGAACGGCAACATCTGGCATAGCTCGAACTACGAGCCGGGATTACCCAACCGGTAGACCAGCGTGCTGCGTGTTAACGAGCAAACACGCCCTTCGGCTAGTACGCCGCGATGTTTGGATCGCCGGTATGCTCACCCCACGCCAGGATGCCGCCTTCCAGATTGACCACCTTGGTGAATCCATGTTTTTTGAGGGTGTCCAGGGCCTTCATCGAACGGCGGCCGCTCTTGCACTGGCAGACCACCAAACGGACCTTCCATGCTGCCAATTCACCAAGCCGTGCGGGTAGTTCGCCGAGCGGGATGTGCGTGTTCCCCTCAATCTGACAGATGGACAGTTCGTAGCCTTCACGGACATCCAACAACAGATGGTCGGTGCCGGCCTCGCGCAGCTTTTCATACGTGGGGGCATTCATCTCCGCGGCCGGAGCTTCCTCGGTCTGGCTACGACCCAGACCGCAGAACTGGTCGTAGTCGATCAGTTGAGTGATGGTCGGATGATCTCCGCACACCGGGCAGGCCTTGTCGCGGCGGATCTTTAATTCCCGAAATTGCATGTTCAAGGCGTCGTAGCGCATCAGGCGGCCGGTTAGCGGCTTGCCCATGCCGGTCAGGGCCTTGATCGCCTCGGTCGCTTGGACCATGGCGATGATGCCGGGCAGGACGCCAAGAACACCGCCCTCCGAACAACTGGGGACTTCGCCAGGGCTGGGCGGCTCGGGGTAGAGGCAGCGGTAGCACGGGCCGGCGCGCGAGCCGTCAGGCAGTTTGCGGCCGTCGAACACCGTCGCCTGGCCTTCGAAACGGTAGATCGAACCGTAGATGTTGACCTTGCCAAGCATGACACAGGCATCGCCGACCAGGTAGCGGGTCGGAAAGTTGTCGGTGCCGTCAATCACTACGTCGTATTTGGCAACGATCTCAAGGGCGTTCGCGCTGGTGATGCCTTCTTCATAGACATCTACCACCACCTCAGGGTTGAGGTCGTTGATCGCCCGTTTGGCCGACCGAGCTTTGGGCGTACCGATGTCCTGGGTGCGATGGGCGATCTGACGTTGCAGGTTGGATAGGTCGACAGCGTCGAAATCCATAATGCCGATGCGGCCAACCCCGGCGGCGGCCAAATAGAGGGCGAGTGGACTACCCAGGCCGCCGGCGCCGATCAGCAGAACGGAGGAACTTAGCAGCTTCTCCTGGGCGACCGCACCGAATTCGGGCAGAGTGAGGTGGCGGGCGTAGCGTTGGCACTGGGCGGCGGTCAGGGTCATGGCGAGAGCAGGATCCGTCAGAGGCGCGCTCTGCCAAGTCCCAAGGACGCCAGCCTTCGTTCTTCCGCCTCCCTACCTCGGGCGTATGGTGGCGACGATGTCCGGCCTATCCGCGATCCTCTGGCGCATGCGCCGGGCCTCGTCCAACCTCACTCACGCCGCGGTCGTGCTGCAGCCGATGCGCGGGGCAACCATCCTGGCGGTGGTTTCCGGTGTCTGGCTGCTTCTAGCTGGCCTGTTCTGGTCACTGCTGATCTTTCTGTCTCAGGACCAGTACCTCGCGCTGAAGCCGCGTTTGCTGGAATCGCTGCTGGCGCTGTTCTTCCTCACCATGGGCGTGCTGGTGCTGATATCCGACACCATTCTGGTGTGGTCTAGTCTCTATCGCACCCGTGCAGCCGCCTTCCATGCAGCCCTGCCGCTTGCCGACCGCGACATCTTCTGGGGCGCGGCAATCGAAGGTGGTCTGTGGGCAAGCTGGGCCGTACTGGTGCTGGTGCTGCCTCTAATCGGCACCCTCATGCGCGAGGCCGCCCAGCCATGGCTGTTCGCGCCCGCCGTACTCGTGACATTGGTTGGGCTGATCGCCCTTGGCATGTCGGTCGGGGCTCTGGGAGCGCAACTGCTTGCCAAATTGATCCCGATGCTGCGTCGCGGAGTACGTGGGATTGTGTTGATCTGCGTACTGGCAATCGCCATCGGCTTGTTCTTCTCACTCGGCTCGGCAGACCGCCACAACGAACCGGTGACATTCATGACGGAAGTCATCGGGAATCTGCGTTTTGCCGAACACCCGTTCCTTCCCAGCTGGTGGACCCAGCAAGCCTTTTCCGGCGCTCTATCCAGTCGATGGCACGACTGGGGCTATTACACCCTGCTGCTGATGGTGAATGCCGGCGGGGTAGCAGTCATCGCCGAGTTCGTCGCCGCCCGGCGCTTCCGGCGCGACCTCGATGCGTTGTCAGGACGGCCCGACGACAGCTCCAGCAAGTCGGTCACCCAGCCGTGGAAGCCGCTGTGGTTCCTACCCGGCGAACTCGGCCTGTTGGTAGCAAAGGATCTGCGCCTGTTCCGGCGCGATCCGGCGCAGGTCCTGCAATTCACCGCATTCTTCGGCCTGCTCGGCTTTTATCTCTTGATGTTGCCGCGTCTCGGCAAGGCGTTTGCGTTCGACGAATGGTGGCGACCCGCAGTCTCGGTGCTGAACCTGACTGCCATCGGCATGGCTCTGGCGACTTTCACCGGTCGTTTCGTCTACCCACTGCTGTCGTTGGAAGGTCGTCGCCTGTGGGTGCTGGCCCTGGCGCCCTGGCCGCGACACCGCGTGGTGACCGGGAAATTCCTTTTCGCCATCTTGGTTGGCGTGCCAGTCAGTTCCGCCCTGGCCCTGCTGTCCGGACTGATGCTCGACCTGCACTGGACCATCATCCTGTATCAAATCGGCATCATTGCCTGCATGGCCACCGGGTTGGCAGCAAGCGCACTGGGCATCGGAGCTCGCCTAGCCGACTACCGGGAGGATGATCCCAACAAGCTGGTCGCCGGCTATGGCGGCACGATCAATCTGCTCGCCAGCCTGGTCTTCGCGGGGCTGCTGCTGGCCGGGGCTGCGGCACCGGTATTGGGTCGGGCCCGTGAGGCCTGGATCATCGGAGCCGGCTGGTCGCTGTGCATCACCGGGGTCTGGAGTGTCCTGTTCCTCGGCCTTGCCAAACGCTGGTTTGGACGCCTGGAAGACCGGCCGTCGGCAGGCTCGCCCAACTAATGGACCGCATCCTGGCGCTGTTCCTGCTGATAGCGCTTGGCACTGCCGGCGAGAATGCCGGGCAGGCGACTCCGTTTCATTGGAAGGCCGGATCTACGACCCTGGCCGACGCCGTGGATGCGTTGAGGGCCACTGGCAATGCCATCTGGCTAGCAGAGGGCGTCGACGATCGGCAGATCCACGAGATCGCAGCCGTCGACGGTGTCTGGTGGGATGGCGTGGTTGCGATGTGCAATGCCTTTAACCTGTGCCCTGACCCTGGTGATCCATCGGACGACCAGCTTGACCTGCCAGGCACCCCCATCCCGGTGGGCCATGGCGGAGTGATCCTCAGTCCTGGAACGCAGCAGATGCAGGTGCAAGGCTCTCTTCTGGCGGTCATCGCTGGTACCGGTGACAATGGTTTTCGTCTGTGGCTGCGCGCCGAGCCTCGCCTGCCTCGTGGAGCGTTGGCCTGGGCCAAGATGGAGGAAATCAAACTGATCCCGCAACTGGTGGGCCTGGAATTGGCGGACGTCAGGGAGGATGGTCAAACGATGTGGCACCTCACAGCTGCCGTCCCCGCTGGAACTCGCTTGCAGGCCAGCGTCAAGGTCGCGGGTTTCCACCAATGGACCGCCAGCGCGTCGCTGACCGTGGGCAAACCCGCAACCATGACAGTCACGGAACGCACCATCTCCGCGATGATGATCATTGATCCCCTGCTGGAGACCTGGGAAGGGGCGACCCTGCCCGAGCGACGCCCGCTGATCGCCGTGGTCGGACCACAAGATCTGCTGCAGCGGGCAAATCTACGACTGCGCCAGGGCGAGAGTGAATTGGCATCGCGCGGCAGTTCGACTCGACAGGCTGGCGACCGCTTCGTACAACTGCGCTACCTGCGCAGCGTCCCCGAAGGTGCCGTAGACCTGCAGCTGGATGGCCGGCTCATGCAGTCGCCTGACCAGTTGGCGATCCTGCTGCCGCTGCCCAGCGAACAGCCCCCAAAACCGATCGCCATCTCCGACGCCCCATCCATCCTGACCTGGGCAGCTGGTACCGGGCCGTTGTCCGACTGGGTCCGTCGTCTGTCTGCAACCGGCAATCCTGTCCTGATCGAGGTCGGTCTCGATACGCGAGCCATGATTACGCTGCCGGCCTTCCGCGGCAATTTCTGGGACGGCGTCAGACTGCTGTGCGGGGCCAGCAGTCTGGCTCCCGCCTTGGCCGATGATGCCGCACTTGGCGGAGGAGCCGTTCGTCTGGTCCAGCGGAACCAGGCGGCAAACACCGCAACCGGCCCCCTCCTGCTGGTCGCATCGCGGGTCGACATCCGCGATGGCCGGGCGGTGATCCAGCTGCAGTCCGCCTTGGAACCCCGCCTCAGTGTCGATCACTATGGCCCGCCGACTGTGGCCTGGGCGAGCTGGGCAATCGATCCTGCCGGAGCCGTCCACCCGCTGCGTGAGACGACCAACAAGCGGGATGGCCGCATCCAGACCGAGATCACCGTCACTCCGTCCACTCCCGGACTGCGCCAGGTGCAGCTATCGGGCATGATCCAACTTCCACGGATCCGCAACCAGCGGTTGTCGGTCACCCTGGTTCCCGATCAGCCGGTCGAGTTGCCCTTCGCGGGCCGTGCCATCCAGTTCCGCGTGCTGCCAGCACCTATCTCGATTGGCAACAGCCAGTATGGCCCAGGGTTGCTAGTACGCGGATTGGTCGGCTTTGATCAGGTAGCCTACGCACTCATCGGCACTGACGGCCAACAACTCGAAAATGGTACCTGTAACCGTGCCTCCGGAATGCCCGGCACCTATTCCTGGTTGGCCCGTACCCGCATTCCACTGATCGCCGGCATGCAGGTGGACCTCTTGGCACGAGTCGAGCAGCCACCCATGATCCTGCCATTCACCCTCCAGGTCCCCCTGCCTGAAGGGCTTTGAGCGCGGCGCGCGGGCGGTACAACCTGCTCCGCCATGTCGATCGTCCTCCACAATACGCTCACCCGCCGCTCTGAACCGTTCGTGCCCCTGCGGGCCGGCGAACTGGGCATGTATGTCTGCGGACCGACCGTCTACGACGATTGCCACATCGGCCACCTGATGGGGCCGGCCATTTTCGACGCGGTGGCGCGTTGGTTCGCCGCCCGCGGTCATCGCGTGCGCTTCGTCAACAACATCACCGACATCGACGACAAGATCATCACCCGCAGCCGGGAGACCGGCGAGTCATGGCAAGCGATCACCGAGCGCATCATCGCCCAGTACAATGGCTGGCTGGCCAAGCTGCACGTCGCAACCATCACCGACCAGCCGCGTTGCACACAATATGTCGCCCATATGGTGCGGTACGTCCAGGATCTGGTTGCCACCGGCCGGGCCTACGTGGCCGCCGACGGGGTCTATTACGACATCACCAAGCAGGCCGATTACGGCAAGCTCTCTGGCCGACGTCTTGATGAGATGGAGGCCGGATCGCGCGTCCAACGCGACGAGCACCTGCACCACCCCGCCGACTTCGCGCTCTGGAAGCTTGCCAAGCCCGGCGAACCGAGCTGGCCGAGCCCATGGGGCGATGGACGACCAGGCTGGCACATCGAATGCAGCGTGATGAGCAGTGAACTGCTCGGTCGCGAGTTCGACATCCATGGTGGCGGCGACGACCTGAAGTTCCCGCACCATGAAAATGAGATCGCCCAGGCTGAAGCGCATGGCGACGCCTACGCGCATTGCTGGATGCACAATGGCCTGATCCAGTTCGAAGGTGTCAAGGTCGGCAAAAGCGACCCACGTATGAAGGATCCGGCCTTCAAAAAACAGTTCATGGCCGACCATTTGATCGGCACCTACGGCGCTGCGACCATCCGCTTCCTGCTGCTGTCGGGCCACTACCGCCGGCCGATCGATTTCGCTCCCCACGCGGTCGGTGCCGCTCGTACCGCCCTGACCAGGCTGATTCGTCAGCTCGGACCACGCGCCGAGCTCGCCGCGACGGTCATCGATGCCGCCGGACTGGCTGCGCTTATGGCCATCCCGGTGCCTGCTGCCGCGGACAAAGCCCGTAACGCCTTTTGCACGGCCCTAGACGATGACATCAACACTGGCGGAGCCATCGCCCAGCTGTTCACCCTGGTTAGCGAGGCAAACAAGGCCACCCCAAGTGAACGCGAAGCGATGCTCGACGTGTGCTGCGGCCTGGGACGGGTCCTCGGCATGTTCCAACCCGGCGATCTGTCGGCCCTAGGTGTTGGTCAGTCGGCCGGTGTCGCCGATGAACGGCTCAGCAAAGTCATGTCACTGGTCCTGGAACTCCGCCAGAAGGCCCGAGCTAATCGCGATTTTGCGACCAGCGACGTGATCCGCGACCAGCTCAAGGCAGCAGGCATCACGGTGAAGGACGGCAAGGATGGAGCGTCCTGGGATTAATTACCGTGAAGGATGCGCAACCAATAGACGCCATAATCAAACTGCGGGCTATTGTCGGCGTCATGACAAGCGACACAGGTCGAGGCCGATAGCTGCGGCATCGTACCGTCGAGCGGGCGACCAGAGCGTGCAGCCGCGGTGTGGAACGACCCCGGACCATGGCAGGCCTCGCAGCCAACCTCGGCAAACGTTGTGGAGCCGCGCGTATAGCCCCCCTCACCCAGGCCGGTGACATGGCAGCGCAAGCAATCGGGATCGAACTGGTAACCCTTCCGTTCCAACGCAAGGAGGGCGTGGTGATGACCGCTATCCTGATGGATGCGATGGGCGTTCTGGTGGCAGGTGGCGCAGATTGCCGTGCCAACCAAGCTTGCCGAGCCCAAAGTCCGTAGGCCACTGTTTCCCGTGCCATCGAATCCAGCTTCGCCCAGGGCTTTCTGGTAGTCGCCAAGGATGGCGCGCTGACCTGCATCTTCCGGAAGTTTGTCGTGTAGCAGTTCAAATGCGGCGGCCGGTTGACCCCACGCCCACGATCCAAGCACCTTGCCGTGGTTGCCGGACCACAGCACGCGCACCGAACCGACAGCCACCGGTTCGGGACTCGGATGGTCGGTACGACCGCCGATGATTAGGGCAGCCTGCGGAACCGCCCGAGCCAAAGCCTTGCATGCATCAGGATCAAGATCGGCGAGAATGACCAGGTCAAGGCCAAGCCGCACTGCCTCGACTGCCTGAGTCGTCACCGACTCTACTGGGTCATGCAAGGTCAAGCCATTGCCAGCAGCATCGCGATCGACCACGGCAGTAATCAGGCAGCGGCGTAGTCCGGCGGTGATCACCACATGCGGGTCGTAGCCTTCAAGGTTTGCACAAACTAGCGGCAAGCCGAGCAACTTTGCCTCGGCACGTAACGTTCCGAGAGACGTCGATCCCAGGGCGATCTCAGCGGTACCGACAGCGACTACGTCGACACCGGCGGCCGCAAGTCCACGCAGATAGAAACGACTTCGCAAGAGTTCGTACGGCTGATGACCGCCTGACCAGCCACCGAGTTCGCACGACAGCACGCGCTCGCGCGGCAGGCGCGAGGTCAGAACAGCGCGTCGCATGAGACCACCGAACATGCCGGCAACACAACCACATGGCTCGAAGCGGGCTTTCGCTTGCGCTACCCACATCACCACGGGGGTGTCCCTGGGTACATCGCACAGAGCCACTGGAAGCGGCAGCACAACGGCTACCGGAAGTGATGCGATCTTAGATGTGCTAGGCTTGGATGGCAGCAACCACAATCCGGCAGCGGCCATGACGGGGACGATGATGGCAGCGACGATAGCCAGTCGTTTCACGGAACTGCCTCACGCAACCAATCGAGCCGGCCCTGGGCCTTGGCGGTGATGCCAGACATCGCAGCTTTCCATGCCGGATCACGGGCTTGGCGCTGGGCTAATGCGCCTCCCACGGCATCGGCCGTCGCCGGGTCGGCGACACGTTCAGCCAGTGCGATGAAGACGGCTGGGGCAGGTGGCAGTACCGCAATCCACGCAGGCAAGGCGCGAGCGCCAAGGCGAAGGACCAGTGCTGCGGCCGGCTCGGCCAAGGCGTCCCACTTACCCTCGCAATATCGCTTGGCTGCCGCAGCCGCTTCGCTTTGCACGGGCGATGGCCAGTTCGCCACACGGGCCAGGAAAGCAGCTGGCTCAAGCCGGCCTTCCTTGAGCGCAAATGCAGAACCAACCAGAGCAAGCTCAGCGACACGAGACGATTCGGCCTGACGATAGGCATCCAGCATGCCGGCTTCGGCTGGGATACCGCAGCGTAGCCATGCCGCGGCAGCCGGATCGGATCTTGCCACCACTCGCGTCAACGCCGCATCGACTGCAGCTGAATTAACAGAACGCAACCGCCGTATCGAGCCTGCACGCATCAGGATCTCGGTTGGCGTCCAGGTGACGAAGCGGGCGACTAGGACGTCCACAGCGTCAACCGCCAGCGGAGCGATGGCCTGCTTCTCCGTCAGTCCAGGCCCTTCGGCGAGGGCAAGTGCAGACGGCAGCAGCAACGGACCGCTGATCTTAATCAGCTCCCCGGCGTACTTTGCCAACGTCGGCTTGGCGAGAATGGCCGGAAGAAGCTCCGAGATGCGCTCAGGCGACAGCACAGCGACAACACGGAATACTGGTTTTACCTCGTAATCACTGACCTCTTCCTCGGCCACCAGCATTTGTACTCCGACCGGTGCCAAGCGGGCAGGATCGAGCTTCAACCATGAGCGGAGCTGCCAGAGACTGGACTCCCCTGGTTTCATGTCGGCTATGATGCGGGTAACCAGAGCGTCCCGGAAGGTAGGCCAGGAGGCAGCCAGGAGGCGGCACAAATCGTCGTGGTGGCGCCAACCCGAAGCGAGAGTTGGCGCCGGCTCGCTGCCAGCAAGCCAGGCGACAGCCAGATCGCGGACGACGCGATCGTCATCATCATTGGCTGGCAGGGAGGCGACTAAGGTAGCGAGTATCGCCAGATCGGCCGAGTTTATCCCTGGAGGCGGAGGGCCGACCAGCCGCCAGGACAGTTCTTCGTCGTCCCACGAGTCCCGTTTCGTCGGCACTGTCGCTTCAACATGCAAGACTGTACCATCACGCAACTTCAGCGTGCGGGTACGCTTGTCATTCTCGTTGTTCGAATCGGTATGGACGACGTCGAGCAGATCCTTGGCGATTGATGCAACGCTGGCAAGGCGATCCGGCGAGCGGGCGGCAAGGGCCAGCGCACGCCGTCGGATAGCGTAGTTGGCACGTTGCTCCTTGGTCGATGCACGCTGGGCCACTTCTGCCACCAGCACCACTTCAGCGGTGTTGGCAGCACGATTGGCCAGCACCGACAGGACGCGGTCACGGACATCCGCATCGCCGTCAACATGGCTCAAGGCGGTCGCGATGTCGATCAGCCCAAGTTCGCAAGTCAGAGCGGCGTGTCCGGGCAGCGAAGCCGACGCGAGAACCGCACGCAGCTCCGGTTTGGCCCCGACCGCCAAGATCGCTTTGCTCCGCTCGTCGCTCGCGTCTTTCAGCCCCTCAGCCAAAGCCAAGGCTGCACGATCGGCATCGGCGCCACCGGCAATCACGCGTTGAGCCAGCAACTCGATCACTTCAGGTTCGCGACGATCTACGGAGATACTCAAGGCCGCATCGGTCAGACCGCGCTTGAATAATTTATCGATCGCATTGCGTAAAACCGCACCCTTCGATTGACTATCAGCCAAGGCCATCACCGCAGCGGTAGCGATGCGTGGCTCGGGATCGTCGACCATGCGGAGGATTGAGGCCGTCACCAGTGCGCCCGAATTACCATTGCGGACATCGACCGGGCCACGCTGGTTGATCTTGCCAAGGACGGTGATCACAAGGACTCGTCGCGCCGTCGGAACCTTCGGATCTGCGCTGAGACGGACGAGGGCGGGGATCTGCTTGGAACCCACCTGAAGCTGCTTGATCGTCTCCAGCGCTGTCCCTACGACATCGTCGCGCGGCGACATGATCAGGGCCATGACGTCATCAATCAGATCAGTGGATTCCAGCGATCCGACGAGCAGCAACCCAGCGATCTGTTCGTCCGGACCGCCCTCGCGCAGACAACGACGTAAACGACGGACCATCTGCTCGGGTTGGAAGAGGCCCTCGGCTTCTATTCGCCATGCGCGTTTGAAGCGCTTGGCCTCGTCCGATAACCGCACCAATTGGTCGAGTGCGGTGGCCCGCACAGCGCTGTCTCCATCATCAAGGGCGCAGACCAGAATGAACAAACCATCAGCGTCAGCGCGGGTACGGATCTCGCCGACCAGCTTGCGTAGGCAGGCCATTCTCCGAGCTGGGTCGGCGTGATCGAGATCAGCGAAGGCAGCTGAGCCAAGGGCAGCATACAGTGATTGTGGTACACCATGCGCCAGTAGGCGGGCAGCGGACTCAAGATCCCGACGGCGGACACGGGTTGCATCGGCCTGAGCGCGTTCGATCGCAGCAAGTGCTGCTGGACCACGAGCGAGCAAGGCGGTCAACGCTTCCGGTGCGGGCAACTCGGCAACCAAGGCCATCAACTCAGGGTCGGGTCGTCCAAGCGAGGGCTTGGCAGCGAGGATGTCGCGCCAATCCTGGGCCAGTAGGCGACGATCGCCGGCGTAAGCGTCAAGGCTGCGCTGCGTGCGCGTCAGGGCCTGGAGCGCATCATGGGCTGCGGAAACAACCTGAGAATTAGCATGTTCCAGAGCCTTGAGCAGCGGTTCACCCCAGCGTGTCACGGTGCCACGACTGGCGATCAAGCGAGCCGCTTGCAGGCAATGATGCGGATCGGTCAGCCAAGCCTGGATGACAGAACCCAGCGCAACGTCTGCTAGGGGATCCTCGGATGGATGCTCGATGATCAGGGCAGCCAGTACGTCGCTGTCAGGCAATTTGGCGAGATCCGCAAGAGGGAGGTCTACGCCACGCAAACCGGTAGCACCAAGCCGCCGGACCTCACTGTCACTGCTCGCAAGCAGCGCAGACAGCAGGCGATCAGCCGCCACTGGCAACGCGGCGGCGAGCCGGGCCGCACCACGACGGGTAGCCGGGTAGGCATCGCTGAGCTTGGCAAGCAGGCCTTCTGCCTCCCAGGTCCGCGCAGCAGCGGCTAGCTCGGGCCCGGAGGCCGGCAGTCGCAGCGCCGCAGCGGGATCCGCCGGTTCGGCGGCAGTCAGGGCAGTGGCCAACAAGCAGGCGATAAGCCTCATGGCGTGGCCTCGGTCGCTGCACGCCACGCCTTGGCCTGGACTGCACGATCAGAGGCGTCAGCGAAGGCATCGTAACCGTGCGTATCATCGCCATCTGTGGTAAGAGCGGCGGCAGCATCAGCCCGCACCGACAAGGATACATCGATAAGCAAGGGCCAGAGTAGTTCCCGCGCCTCGGGCTTGGCCGACAAGGCGGCGCAAACAGCAGCTCGCATGCCGGCAGGTCCTCGTCCAAGCATTGCAGCCAGTTGATTTCGACCCTCGGCCGTCTGGGCCATCGCCGTGGGATCGATCCGTCGCGCCAGCGCACTGGCCGTACCAGCCTGCATATCGCCACTCAAGGACAGCACGCGCAGCGTGGTCGCCAGATCGTCTGGCTTGAGGTAGCCAGCAACACGGCGTACCTCTTTTCCGGTCCGACTGATCAGAATTAGCGTGGGATAACTGCGCACGCCAAGCAGCGCCGTAAGATCTGGACGTTGGGCGGCATCAAGCACGGCCAGCACCACATCGCCCGAGGCACGCAAGACAGCCGGAGAGGTGGACGATTCCTCTAGCATACGATGGCACCAACTGCACGACGGATGGCTGACCAGCACGGCGAGGGGTTTGGGGGCCGCAACATCTCGGGCCAGGGCAGCGGCAGCCTCGACGTCTTGACGCCACGGACCGCCATCCTCGACGGCAACGAGGGAGAACGCGAGGGACAACAACAGAACAAATGGAATGAAGCGCATCATTCGACCAACGCAAAGACCAAAACGTTGGCGACAATTTCTTCGGCAGCCTTCACCTCGTTGCCACCGCAGCAGCAGCAGCCCTGGGTGTGGGCAGTGTCGTTGAGTCCCTCTGGGGAAAACAAGCAGACCAAGCGCCCATCAAGGGTGAGACCCTTGAATGAGCCGATACCACCATGCGACAAAGGCGTCGAGGTGATCACGAACAACGTCTTAAAGATCGCATGGTCGAGCCCGACCTCGGCCATGCACCCGGCCCCAAAGACGGATTCCATCTCACTAGAAAAGCTAGCATTCCATTGTTGCGAGGAACAGCCCGCGCTGGCCAGCAGGAAGCCGCCAGTCGACAGCCAGGTCTTGAGATTGACGCGCTCTTCGGGGGTAAAGCGGAACGCCTCCTGGCCATTCATCACCGCGAACGGCACCGATGCGAGATCGGTTGGGTCAGCAAGCCGCACGCTGCGCATGCGCGTCGCCACCTCGATGCCAGCCTCGACCTTGACCGTGGTGAGGAAGCGGTCGGAGAAGCATACCGAGGTCTTGTCGCCCGCGTAAGTCAGGTTGCCGATCTCGACCCGGCGCGAATCGACCGCGCAGGCAGAGGAGGATAAGGCCAGTATGGCTATCAGCCAACGCAGCAAGGCGAACGCTCGATCCCATCTCATGGTGTCGTCTCCAGGCTCTTGAAGTAGTCGTCGACCAGCTTGCGTTCATCGTTGGCGAGCGTGCTGCGCGCAGCGGCAGTCCCACGGGCCGTTCCGGCCTTGCGTACCGCCCGGCCGAGTCCGCTGGCTGATCCAGACGCAGCCATGGATCCGATCGGGTCGTTGCCATCGCGATTGTGGGTACCGCCCATGTCACCGAGGTTCTCTGGGCCGAAGAGATCAGAGCTGGCACTAGGCAGTGAGCCGCCCAGATCGTCGCCGCCGAGGAAGGGCTTGACGCCGCCGCCACGCTCGATGCGGTGCGCGGCTACGAGGGTGCGGGCGCCGCCGCTTACTTCGGCGCCTGGCGCACGGCCCTGCCGCAGGCGTGGGGCTTCCAGGGCCGCGCCTTCTATCCGCCGCCTGACCCGGTCAACGCGATGCTCTCGTTCGGCTACACGCTCTTGATGCACGATGTGCTCACGGCGGTCCAGCTCGTTGGCCTGGATCCGTACTTCGGGGTACTCCACGTGCTCGAGGTCGGCAGAGCATCCCTCGCTCTCGACCTGATGGAAGAGTTCCGCCCCCTGGTGGTCGACCGCCTCGTCCTCGCGCTGCTCCAGACGGGCCAGGTACAACACGCGCAGTTCGAAGCATCCCCTGGCCATCCCGACGG
>ENA-ORBV01011254-ORBV01011254.1-microbial-mat-metagenome-genome-assembly--contig:-NODE-11254-length-14107-cov-6.463364_pt1 | contig 14107 bp, 7 predicted proteins | sample MGYA00237777_ERZ505514 | MGnify/ENA primary metagenome ERZ505514 (study PRJEB26160, sample SAMN06269048) | microbial mat metagenome | isolation source: Oligotrophic lake microbial mat | place...
GTGAAGCTGTCATTGCAGCACCAATCTGCATCTGACACAGAGTCCGAAGATCTGAATCCAACATGGATCCACATCTCCGAAGGAGTGTGTTGGAAGCACAGCTGGCACAGCTGGTGTTCCACAAGGGGCAGGTGTGCACCTGTGAACAGGTTGAAGTGCAGCTGAGTCAACAGCACAGAAGACTCCAGAAGATCTGCAACCACAGCTAGCAGCAGCGCTGCATGTGCTTGCAATTTCTAACAAATTGAACTGTTTCATCAAACAAGCAGGTCTCTTTGATGTCATCATCCAACAGTCGGCATCACGTTTTTGCCCAAAACAAAGATCGAATTTTGGGGCAACGTTTCTGATGTCACAGCTTCTGTTCTCAAACGTTTGGCATCGGATCAGGATGCAGTTGTCAGACATGCTGTTGCAAAGTGCGATCGCATCTCCTTCAAGACCGGACATTGAAGAAAACATTTGTTTGCTTTGTGCCTTTTTTTAGCAAGCGTGTTTTCTTTTGACATGACTTAAGTTTGTGCATGTGTTGGCAGTGTCAGATTGCACAGCTTCAACGTGCTGCCCGACAAGATCATTCTTCCAGGTTTGAACTGCGACCACGGATGAACATGCACAGCAACGTCTTGGTCATGCGCAGTTTGTTTTGGAAAGAAGCTAGAGAGCATGGGAAGTTTTGATTGGATTGCCCAATGGTTCTGACGGATCACTTCTTCAACACAAAACATTGCAGTGAATCGCCCCCGGCTCTGTCATCCTTCTCGATTGACACATCGTTGTGGCTCTGCCTCACACAAAATGCTAGGTGCTCCGTTTGCTCCGTTTGAATCTAGGTGCTCCAACGTGGGTGTCTTCCAAGACTGCACCGGCATGCAAGCTTCACTCAAGCATGCAATCTTGTGCAGTGCTTCAACTCCACTGCACGCAGTCTCATTTTGACTGAAAAAAACACTGTGACACGCTTGCAAAAATGCAGCAGCAGTCAAGAGTGAAGCAAGGACATGCAAGCTTTTTCTTCCACTAAAGCACAAGTGTTGCAATCCAACATGCAAGAAGGCTGTTCAGATCGGATGCTGCGAAAGGATTGTTCCAGTTCAGAAAGACAAGGAACCCAAACCTCCCTTGCCAGACAACCAAGTTGCTTGCACCATAGCATGGTGCACTGTTGTTGCCAAGGTTGATGCCATTGACAACCAATGAACTTGGCAAGTTGACAGCAATGATGGACCCCAAGATCCAAATCATTCAATGAAGATCTTTTTGGATTGGTGGCGCCAACCTGGAGAGCACAAAAACTGTCCCGGAAAGAACAACGAAGGAGTCATAAAGATGACGGTCTTTGAGGGCATTGCCAACAAGATTCGCAACGGCAAGGAGGCCACGAGGAGGTTGAGCATGGGTTTTCGAAGTTTAAAGATTTATTCAACGAAGTCAAAGGATCGACCAGTGAAGCAGGTTCTGTTGAAGATCAATCACATGATGGCGCCTTTCGTGATGCACATGAGTGGGTGACTGGTGTGACTGGAGCTGGTGTTCTTGCGGAAGAAGGCGAGCTGTCGTGGAAAGCCAAAGTGAGACAGCAATTTGATTGCTATTAGCTCAAACTCTATGATGGCGGAACGTCTTCACAGTGTTGTGTAAAGGAGGCCTTCTGCTACTACTATTAGTACGGTTTTGCCGAGCTTGCCATGCAAGCTGAGCTTGCTATTGGAAACCAAGCGGGTGGGGCTCCGTTAAGAGATTGCGGAGACACAACTGACTGCGCGACTTGACCGATGCAGCATTACCGATGGGATAAAAACTATCTCACATTTTCGAAGAGTATCAGCCCTGCTTCAAGCTTTTTTATCCACAGATTATTGGAGCAAGGAGCGAACCGACAGGAATCGAACAGAAATGTCTTGACTTGCAAGGCTGGAAAGTGGTTGCGGTCCATAGTAAATGCAAGTCTTTGGTGTACTGGATAGAGGGTTTGAAACGTTGACATAGCTCAGATTCAGCTGTCTCGTGACAAGTACCAGACTCATCTCTTGACTTTTAGTCATTCCCAGCTCACCTTCTCAAGTCAACAAGGTACCGATGATAGGGAAAAGGTTTAGAAGAACTCTCAAAGCTTTGGCAAACAGCAAATGGAAGCCTTCCCTGGATGGAAATGAGTTTTTGGAACTCTAAAGGTCGCATCTATGACAACTAAGGTCATGGAAAAGTTATACAGTTTGTGGTGCATTTTATCACTGGGGCTAGCTAGTATGTGTGTTATAATAGTTTAAGTAGTAAACTAGTCTTTGCTGTTTTCCTTTTTCTTGTGGATTCACGAATCGCAGGAAAGTTATTCGTTGGATAGAATTCACGAATGACCTCCATGTAGCTCTCGCATGCTCTTTTCTGACTATTCGGGGTTGTAGCATTTGCGAGGGTTGGCGCCGCTCTTGTATTTTATACTGTATCTCTAACGTAATGTTTTCTAAAGTTTGTGGGCATGTTCGACGTCCATACTATGCATTCATTCGTTCCTACAACTCGCTGGGTTCTCTTTTTAAGGCGTCATCAACAAGGAATTGTTTTCTTTTTGAATTTCCAACAAATGCTGATCCAACGCCCCGCCACTTTCACCAAAGAATCGGTCCACGACCTTGAACATGCTCTTGACATTGTCAATGATAATGGGTGTTGTCAGCCACGTTGGGAGACTGCCTCCAATTTCGAGTTGCAATACGTATTCCACATCAAAGGTATTGTCGCCGGTGGGAGTCATGGTGGTGGCAAACAAGTGGGATTTGGCACGGGTCCGACGCTCCGTGTCTTTGGGTAGCAAGTGATCATGCCAGGATGCCATTTCCGTGCCCCAAATAATGGCCGAGCCATCCGAGCATTCATTAATGCCACACATGGTCAATTGTTCTCGGGAATCCACACCAAAGGCTGGCTTGGTCGTACAATATCCGACACCTACTTTGGTACAAGCGCCATAGGTTCCAAAGCCCATGGCCATGTTGACCGCGTCCAAATCTTCGACAGGATAGCGTTCGTAGACATCATCGACCGATTTATCCCACATGGAACGGAATTTGGTAGTCGTCAAAAAATTGGCAAAGACATGCGCCAAGCAAGGTCCCTGGATTCCTTCACATCGGAATCGAATGAGTGCGGCAGGATGCCCTTGAAAGTTGTCAATTTTTTCAATGCGATGCACCAATCGTTTGGAATTGCTTTCCACGGTTTTCCATTCCAATGTCTCCGGGACTGTTTGTTTTTGTAAGAGACAAAGATCAAGTATATCAGTGAGCAAAACGAGACGGACTACACGGAAGTGGAATATACGTTGGATGAACAGAACAGCGCAATTTATTTTGGAGCGACTCACCTTGGCCATTTTCAATAGCTGCCAGTCCCCGTTTCCCATTCAAAACTCCGCCATGTTGCAAGGCTACCTTGGCCAAGGGCGACGTTTGTTCAATGCGGCCAAACAACTCTTGAAAGTCGGGAAGTTCAATATCCACACCGTGCAGAGTGGAGGGAGATGTCACTTGTTGAATGAGCTGTTCTTGGAAGAGAGTGCTGCTGAATCCTTCTACCGTTGTCGACAGGAGTGAGGATGAAATAGCCACCAGCAACAAAAGAGCGCATCGTGATCGTCGGCCGCTGCCGGCAATGGTAGTCGTAGGAAGCACCATGATGGAAATATTTCGAATTTTCAAACGATCAGTAGTGTAACAGAAAAAGGATTCCGGAAATGTGATGTTGCGATGTTCCAATGGTTTTTCTTGACGGCCAAATCGAGGCAACGTTTCACGTGCCGCGTGGCAAAAAAAGAATTCTGATTGTTCTCTTCAAGTTGTTGGATCTGCTTCGTCGTGCGACGTACCACGACGAACGAATCTAGGTTCCCTCCACTGGATTCGGAAATATTGGAGCAAATGTGCATTTTAAGTTTTTAACACATTCACAAGGCTAGCTAGCTAGTAGCTAGTAGGCGCACTTTTGCTCTTAACTCAACACAATTTCAAAGGGAGTAAGTAAGCGCCTTGAAACTGGCTGCAGGGCGGCGTCAAGCAAGCTTGCGAGCATGCCCCTACAAACTTTTTCAGGCGGCCCACGGTTTCTCTGCCATCCAGATAGCTAGCTACTACTTAGAAACCGGTACGTAGAAGTAGCTAGCGACTCTAGTTAGCTAGCTGGCCTACTCTTTGGAGGAACCACTGAGTTTCTGGCAAATCCAACTTGGCTAGGTACTTTATGTTTGTCTACTATTGTAGGTCAACCTAGAAATGTAATTCAAGGTGCGGGTGGCCCGTCAGCGGTCAATTCTTGAGTTTGTTCACTGTTTGTGGGCTCCAACACGGACGGTGCGTTTTGTTCATGCTGCAAGATTTGAATCACTGACATGGAACCTATGACCACCCAAACCGGAGCGAATGGTTGATAAGTAACGAACGGGCTGCCGGGATCGAGTGGGCGATTTGGCAGGGAGGGGTTGAGAGCGAATGGGCGATTGCGTTCGCGCAATGTTTTGGTTTGCCCGAGTGGAAAGGAGACTCACGGCTGGAACGACAACGCTCAAGGCATGTTCCAGTTTGGCAATGCGGGCACGTAGTTCGTCCACAGTCGTATCGTCTTCCATCGTGTAGCTGCTGTGGCCGCCTACGATCCGATGGCAAGCGTCATGCTTGCCTTGTCGTGGACTATGAGCAGAGCCTTGGAAAGATCCTTGGTAAGAATCGTGGAAAGACAAATGGAGAGACCGCTCCCCAGAAGCAACAGTACTCGCAGTCGAGCCACTTGAGTTACGCCCGGATGAAGCAAGATCTGCTGCTTTTGCAGAGGCCTTGGCCACAACTTGTTTGGACGCTGCTAGTCGACTTTTCATGGTCGTTTTGGCCATTGTCATCTCGTCTCGGTTGTCAAACACAAAATAAAATGGTCTGCTGTCAGCGCCACACAAGGTTACCCTCAGCTTTTTGGTGACTGTTCCATCTTGTTTTTCAGCGCTGGCTGTGATTTTTTCAATACCTTTCCAATGCCACCTTTGAATCATGTTACCTTCCACAATGAATTTCAGCGAATGGCTTCCAATCCGCATTGCTCCGGGTTGACTTTTGTGGGTTACCTTGTAATAGTATGCCATTTTGGGAGGTTTGCATTGTGCGCAATTTTTTCGGTCCTATTTTTTTTAATCAGGACAACTAACCAAAGTTTCAACTCGGAATACTCAACGCAAAAGTAGTAGTCTAATAGACCAGACTTTCGGAATACCGGTGGTCGTGCCGTTTTGGGGAACCAGTATAAACAAAAATGAGAATGCGAAGCAGGAAAAGGCGAAGCCTATCCCTTACCGAATAATAATATTGCATCCATACTTTTAACGCAGTGTTCGTGGCAGTATTTCTTTGATCATATTTGGACCTACATACCGTTGTTGAAAATGTGGGAACTACCCCACAACTGCATTCACACCGCTTTGCCTAAACTAGCTACTAGCTAGCTCTAGCAAGTAGTATGACCTGAACGTAGTTTAGTTACGGTAGATGGCTGACGTGGTACCAGTACTAGCTAGCCTTACGCCACTGCACTGTGTTGCTACGGCGATCAAAAGTGGGACTCAGAGTCGAGAGATCTCCACTGACGATTTTACATGAGCAACAGTCCATGCAGGTTTTTGAGCTATTTCTGGTGGCTACAACAACTCTTTTTTTCTAAAAAATGAGTGCACATGTTTCAAACGACCTAGCTAGCAGCAAACACTAAGAACAAGATCTAAAAAATATGTTTCCATGCATGTGTGATGACAAGACCAAAAATGTCTGTTTCCATGCATGTGCGATGATGAAGCAAGGCACAAATCACATCAAATGGACATGCAAACATGTTCAGCTGTTTTGCTTTGAGGTGTGCTCACCTGTTCCACAAATTGATGCACAGATCATGTCTTCCTTTTCAAACCATTGGAGCATCTTTGCATCACAAATGTGTCATGACAGCACCAAGTCATTTTCAATGAGTGCATTGGACATTCCCAAAAAATGACAAGAAGATGTGACACATGAGAAAACAGATCAAATGTTCTTGGTTGAGCAGCTGTTCTTGACTGCCTTTGATGAGTGGTCTCCGTCCTTGCACTGCGGCAGCATTCAGTTGGACAGTTGACGGAATCAGCTGAACACAAAAACAATTCTTTCTTTGATCTGGCTCACACATCTTTGGGTTCATGACATGGTGCACACCATGATCTGTCACCAATGGCAGTGTTGTCAGTGAGACTCATGGAACACATGGAACATTGTCAAGCATTGCAATCCTTTGTGTTGTTTCCTAACATCATGCTTGACAATCCATCTTGGTCACTGGGATTTTTGCCATCCTGTTGCCAACAAAGATGGATTGCGTGGTTGGGAAGATTGCTGCAGCAGTCATCTTTCTTGAACCAGATGGGGGAGGAAAAGGATGCATCAAGATCACCTCTGCTGTTGACGCAAGAAAGACAAAGACATGTGATGACACATCGAACAAACCTCGGGGGGGGGGCGTTTTGGAACAAATTTGTGAAGAATGTCAAAAAATGACCAATGAAACCATGCAATTGTTGTCATGCACTGCCATGCAAGCAAGTGGAAAGAATCATCAGAGTGGTGAAGGAAATAAGACTACAATCATTGAAAAACTGAACAATGGTTCCTTGCCTGCATGGCAACTGGGAAAGGTGACGTGCTGTGGATGGCAACAATGGCAAGGGCCGTCTGTCCTTCCCTCCCCCCAAAGACGGGGTGCATCCTTGCGATTTTTCCTGTCGTGCTTTTGTGTGGCATTTTGTACTACTAGCTAGCTAGTAGTACTGTACTTCCGAGAAGTCCTACAATCATCATGATATGGCACCAAAAATACACGCGTAAATGGCTGTTGATGACACAAGAATTTTGTTGTCTGCCGCCCAGAAAAATACTAGCTAGCTAGCACATGCAAGAGGTGACAGTGACTTCGGATGCATGATACAAAGCCAAGTTAGTGGCTGATGTACTACTGTTGATCCCACTCCCAGTATAGCTAGCTACTCTAGCAGACTACGCTACTTACTTTGATCTGGGAGGCTATTTATGTACTAGTACGGTACCTTTAAAAATACAAAATGAAAAAAGAGCAACAAGAAGACGACAACGACGACATTGAAGATGGCGAAGTCCAAAAATTGGCCGCAGCCTTGGCACCCCAAGTCCAAGCCCTGGAAACGCTACTCGATGATCCCTTGTTTCGTGACTCAAAATTAACGCGCCATGTATCCTCGCAAATGTCGCGAATTGTTTCCGAAAATGATGACATTTCTGGAATTGTGACTAGCGGCGAAATGGGCCATCCTTCCAGCAATCACAACACTATGGATCGTAGCAGTAGCAGTAGCAGTAGCCACCACAATAACAACACCAATCCACATCAAATGACCGATGACAACAATGACAATAACGACAATGATGACTATGACTTGTACATGATGGATGATGACATGGATCAAGAACTCCATCAATTGACGTATTCCGAAGACATTTTACGCCGCGAAATGGAATTGGCGACGGATTTTGCCTCCTTTTTTGGGACCTCGCCCATGATGAGCATGGAAGACGATGCTACTGCGCCTCCGCCTTCCCTCAATTTGAATCTGAATTTTGATTTGGCGTCCTTGACACGCACGCAATTGTTTCAAGAAGAGGAAGCCTCGCCCATCAAGTTGCAGCCGCCGCAGCCGCCGCCGCAGTCCACAAGAATGTCGCAAGAAGTAACTTCACCACCAACATCCAATAATAATTATGCTGCGGACTTGAATCCCACTTTTGAATTGGAAGAACAAGTTCCACAATGCGAGGCAGACGCAGATGACGATCAGGATCTACAGGAGGAAGACGAAGGAGTTACTGATTTGAATCAAAGCGTTCAGGAAATTCACAACACCAACGACATGAATACAATCAGCACTTTAGAGGATCCTCGTCCCGCTACTTCTCAGGGTGGTGTTGACAGGAACAACGAGAGTGAGGTGCCACCAGCAATAAACGCTGCAGTGCCGTCACCGCAGCCTCCATCGCCTCCAAAAATCAAAAAGTCCGACCAAGAAAAAAACAAGGACAGCACGAATATCCAAGACAATCATCATCATCACTCCAAATTAATGACTCCGACGCCAAGAAAACGAAGTTTCGTCAATACCCCCGTCGAGACACCCCAAACGTCGGTGCTATTATCCAAATCCAATGATTGGAATTATTCCTCTGCGGAACATTTTCAGTATTTAAATTTGCGAAAAGAGCCACAGGGAGCATGGTATTCGGTGGACTTGACGTCCCATCTGGTCCATAATTTTGTTGGCAACGAACAAAACTCACAAGAAAATAATTTGACATCCTTGGTAGGTCTCGGCATGAAAGAATATTGTTTGAGCATCACTCAGTGGAAGAGGCTTTTTGTGGGCTTACGCTTAGAAGGAGACGAGGAAGAAAAACACCAACAACGAAAGCAACAGCAACAACAACAGCAAGAAGAGGGACACCAGCAACAAAATCTTCCACGCACGCCACCACCGCCGTCGGCCAAAACTACATCAACCTCCAAAGCACCCACAACAACAACAACAACAACAAGGAGTTGCGAACCAGCCGTGGAAAATGTCACCAAAAATGTTCCTCCCGCCAGGACCATTTCGATTCGTATCCGACCCGATGTCCTTTGTGGAGCGGTCATGGATGCTGTCACACAGACCTTGATGAATGGTCCAAGTAATAATGCTTCCATTATCAAACGACAAGGAGCTCACTTGCAAGCCACGGTGCAGGGTCGACTCGTCGGAACAACAACAACAACAACCACAACAACGTTAACCTTTTTGGTAGATGTCCAACTCTGTACGCAAAAGAGTAGTGCGCAGTGTGAGCGAGTTTTGCTCTTACGGATATATCATTGGACCGATGAAGACAGCCATCGCGCCGTCGAGGATGCCGATTTGTGGTCCCCATCGTCGTCCAACGCTACGGACATGTTGTCACCCGGTGGTTATGGAATGGAAGAGCACCCACCTAATAATAATGGAGATACTATCGATCCATCCGGCACGTCCCTACTGGATTCGGATGATGGTGTGGTGGACAACAACGATAAGGATCATCTGGCCAATGTACACCTTCGGGAAGCCTGTGCTCTGATTCAAAGGATCGAGTCGCCCGAATTGGCACGGAAAATGCGCCCCTTGGTGATCAAACCACAATCCACCACAACGACAGCACCAACAGACGACGCCAACAACACGGACGACATCATGGTCCGCAACAGAGCATTGGTGTCGGAGCATTTGCTTCACAATTATCGAGCATGCCCTTCCGTACTACAGCCGGATACTTCGATTACGCTTCCAGCACTGTCTCCTCAAGACGCGCCTGTAATTCAGGCGTCGTGGACTTGGATTCACTTGGTGTGGGAAGAGTTGGAAACACGAGAATTGACCTACCTATCGATGCTAGGACTACCAGCCTGTGGACCGATATCAGGTGTTGCGGATCCTGTGTCACCGCTGCCCGTGGCTAGATTTGGGGCCTTCCCCGCCTTGCCTACGCTAGATCTTCAATACTGTTCCCAACTTCGACGATTATCTCGGGAAGCCATGATTGGCCAATTGCTGAAATCGGCCTCTGTTTTGGAGGAGTACGCACGGCAAGCGGAATTCCAATGCGCGAATTTGATTGATCTACTGCGGCCAACCTTTGTGCATTACAAGGTGGACGCTCCGATGTTACCCAAGCCAGCCCCACTGTCGGCGTATCCCTTGGAATACATGCCGCCTCAAACGCTCTGCCCACCATGGGGAAGGATCGTCATGGAGGCGTTGAATCAGGTTGCCGCCATGAGTCAGGAAGCTGGCCAGAATACGGACCGCGAATCTGCGACCAAGGCGGCAGAGGGTACAAACCACAACCAGGACACATCGTCTGAGTGGCAAGAATCTTTAGACTTGGCAGAAACAGCAGTGCAGATGGTTTATGAAGCCTTTCAGAAACAAGACGACGAAGAGCAGAGTGCACGTCTGGCACGCAAAAATTTGCAGGTTATGGACCGGCTTGAAAAAATGCAAGGGCATACTCGTGCCTCCATCAATGCGATTAGCGTAGCTTATACGGACACTGCGATTGCTGCTGCGGACGAGTTCTGGGCGCGCACGAAGAATGCTCTGACTCCCGCTACACAGCAACCCGCAGGACAAGGAAATACGTCTGCGCCGTCACAGCCGTGGCGGGAAGTCCCTTTGTTAAAATGGACCATGGGAGTTGGGGGCTCATCCGGCACCTGCACCATCACTGCCAACCAATTACTGTTCACGCCAGCCAAGTTTATTCCTCTTTTGAGCAGCAACAGGTCAACGTGGTTTTATCTTTGCGATGTTGAATTTTCCATCTCGGAAGGGCAACAAACCCTGCTCAATCCCCTATCTACCACGATCAATGTCTTGGAGCGCAATAGTGGCGCGACAGCCTATAGCTTCAAACCATCTTCTGCGGCGCGAAGGCTGAAGAGCTTTCTCGACTTGGTTCAGAAGGAATCCGTGTAGTCAGATGAAACCGTGTAGAGGCATTTTACTAAACTATTCTTTAGCACGTGTATCCTTACAATCCAATCAGAATCCGTTCTTTTTCTGACGATCCACTTCAATCGAAACGCCGTGTTGCTGTAGAAGTGGGTTTCTCCCAGGTTGATTCCAGGGCTTATCCATTTGGCTAGTTGGCACATCATCTAGTTCTGTTTCTATGTGCTTCTGTGGATCTGGCACTTCACAACTGGAGGGTTTCGTTGTGTTTCCCAAAATTGCACAGGGCCATGGGCTTCACACTTTTGAGTTTATGAGACTGTGGGGACGAGGAGTGATCATCACAGCTCTAGAGCACAGTGGTTGCAGCACATGCATCTGCATCAGACTCCCAATTGTAGCATTTCATTTTTTAGATTTGAGCTGGATGTAGTCAAAACACAGATGGTGGTCACTGGGTTGCAGCTTTCTTTGCTGCTTGCCCGACTAAGCATGTTGTGTCATCCCTCGGAGCTAACAATCCGCAAACTTTTGAGATTGTCATCCAGAGGTGCAATAAAAATTTATGTTGACACCCGGTTTCTTCTTGAGCTAATTTATGAATGCTCTAGGCATCGATCACAAAAACTGGCACAAGCAGCAAGTTTAGCACATTTAAGGCAAAATGGGCCTCAAGTCAAACCCATGGCATGAGTTCTATTGCCCGCTGGGAAGCCTGTGAAAATTGGGATCATGCCATGGAAAATGACCAAGACAAGGGGGATTGCACATTCTGATGTGGCGCAATCATGGACAAGGCAACCGGTCACCATGTCCTGACTGCTGGAATTCGGCTCACAAGGGTTGTTTGCCCCCATGTGATGGCAAACACCCAAGAAAAATGACAACGTTGACTTCTGTGTCATGCCAGAAGCTGAAGCACGTACCCTATGGCACATGTCATCAAAGGCAACTTTGAAAGGTCCAATGCTCAGTTGGAGGTGTCAGACAAGTTCGCCCGTTGACAATGTGCCTGCTGGAAACAGAGTGAATGCAGGAAAGGACACAAAGATTCACAAAGCTGAGATAATTTTGTCCACCAGGAATGCACAAATTAAAGCATAAAAACATTGTGGGGTTCATTTGAGAATGTTCAGTAAATGCTTGTGGTTTTAGAAGGGTGACAGTGAATTCATAAACCGGTGTTAGATTTCATAACTTCTTTTTCTTCCTTTTTTTCTTCGTACTGAGATCCGCAAGAGACAACTACTATGAAAGGAAATGATAGGCGCGCATTTATTCGGGTGTCAGCGAAACAAGCAAGTAGCAGCAACAAGAACACTTCCATTCATTGCCATGCTACATCACTCGAGTCGAGTATGGAAGCCACTTGCAACAGAGTCGGGGAGGTAGAAGACTTTGATAGCCGCAGTGTAAGCTCGTTGACGACAGTGCCAGTTTCCAATAGAAGCAAGGCAACTCCAGATATCAGGAGGAGGGCGGACAAAATACCACATAACAGCGATGAAAAAGAGGTAGAGACCATCGACACTGATGCCACTCACACAGTCGGCTCTGGCCACCAGAGTGTGTTCTCCGAGATCACTACTTCTGACGTTGGCGACTTGGACGAAGACTTACAGGAGGAGGTTCGACAAGCTGAACAAGCTGCTCGAGAAGCTCGAGAAGCTGCTCGACTAGCTATACGACAAGCTAAACAAAAAGCTAGAGTTAGGCAGCAAAAAGCTAGAGTTAGGCAGCGTAAGCGCCGTTTTGAAAAGGCAATGCAAAATGAACACGAAGACGCAAAATATAAGGATAAGAAACACCGTGACGATGAGAACGGAGACGAAGGCGGAAATTCCGACTCGAAGCTTCGGGTGGCGGCTGCGGTTCCAGCTCCTGTTGATGTTGCTAGTAAATAAATCGAGGGGTGTACAGAGTAAATAAATCGAGGGGTGTGCAGAAAGGGACGCAGTTCACGCCGACAAGGGCCGCGTTTGAAATTGTGCTTGGGGCAGGCTTCAGGTTTTTTTCAGGCGTTGTGTCTATCGGTGTGCATTCATGGGTTTGAAAAATCGCAACAGGTTGGAGAAATCACAATGCCATCCCACCTGCAACAATTACACATTTGCTGGCTATACCCAAATGTGCTTTTTATAATTATTTTGATAGCCTGAGGTCTTTGCATCTTTGTCAACTTCACTGCAGCGGAGAATAGAAATAATTGACATGGCCTTATCGCGTGCAGCACCATGCCTATCAAAACAATTGACATGTTTTTGTTCACTAGAGCAGCTGCAAGTCATCACTCTAGTCAATGCATTTCATTTTTCACTTATGGATGGCTCTGTCCGTCACTGCTAGCAAGAGCAAGAAAAACAGCATGCAAAAATAAAAGTGTGTTAAGAGAAGAAGCATCAATGACAACAAAAACACAAATGTGTCATCTTCTTTTCATAAAGTTTGTTTAAAAAATTGACGAAGCAACCACTTTTTGTGCGTGCCTAACATTGACATTTGTGCCAAAGAAACAAGTGTGTTTTGTTCAAAACGAGATCAATGTCCAAAGGGAAAGCTTCATTAAGCTTGCCGGTGTGTGACAAGAAATGCACGCTACAAACAATGGGCTTGATCAAAAAACATGTGGTTCAAATAGCCAAAAATGTGATTTGAATGAGTTCGTTTCGAAGTGTTGCCCAAGAGGATGTGCAACCACAGACAAGAAACACAATGCAACCCTGAACTTTTTGATGCCCCACGTGTTGCAATGATTTTTTGCAAAATTGCAGTTGGGACAAGGGAGAATGTCCAATTGAGAAATGTTTGCCATTGGAGAGAATGCAATCCTGAATTTGCATTGAAAGGAAAACAAAATGTTGGAGTCTTCCGTGCTCTCATCATGATCCATTTGGAAAAGGCAGAGACTCAATGTGGGTTTCCACAATCAGTGACACACACCCCCTAGACAACATAATTTGCATTGGACACAGTCCGGGCTTAGGAAGACACTTTGATGCACATTGTGAAATTCATGACATGCCAGAATTCACAGCAGTCGCTGTCACGCCACTGGCGCTCCAATCCTTGCAACATGGTGTGACTTCAATTTAGAAAACAATTTGTGAAAAGCCCTTCACCATCTTTCCAAACACATGTCATTAGCACAAGTGTTGCTGATGCAGCACATCTTCTTGCCAATTGTTTGAACTCATTCACTGGTGCTTCATCGGACAAAGTTGTGATGAATTGTGCTGACGCGTGATCCTGCGAAGATGCAGGCGCTGTTGTGGTGTTGCTCTGCACTGCACTGCTCTGACAGACAGAGAAGGTGTAGATTAGAGATCTGATTGAGCATCTCTCAAATTGCATTTCATTTGTAACTCATTTCTGGAGCTTGCAATTTCGTTTTAACCACAACTGAAAGGCATTGCTAAGTCCGCAATGCACAGACTTTTCATGTGTGATGGTATGGCGTCAGTGTGCGTACCGAAACTCGATTTATCCGTTATATATGAACCCATGGTGGTTATTGAATCCTCCTTTGAGTTCTTGGAAGTTATGCAACCGTTACGT
>ENA-ORBV01011256-ORBV01011256.1-microbial-mat-metagenome-genome-assembly--contig:-NODE-11256-length-14105-cov-4.874394_pt1 | contig 14105 bp, 10 predicted proteins | sample MGYA00237777_ERZ505514 | MGnify/ENA primary metagenome ERZ505514 (study PRJEB26160, sample SAMN06269048) | microbial mat metagenome | isolation source: Oligotrophic lake microbial mat | place...
AATTTCGCAAGGGCGCCCACCACATTCCCTTCGATTCGTTTTAGTGTATCGGTATTATCGGCAAGTTGGAATTTTTTGCCAGTTAAAACTTCGAATAGCTCGGCGTAGCGATTGCGGATACTTTGTACAAATTCGTCGTCCATGTCTGGCACTTGCTGACCATCTTGCCCACTAAAGCCGCGCTCCATTAACCATTCGCGTACGAATTCTTTGGACAAATGTTTGGGCGGAGTTTTGCTTTTGCCATTTATATAATCTTCAAAACTTCGTTTGTGAAAGTATCGGGCGGAGTCGGCGGTGTGAACTTCGTCTATGACGTAGATTTTGCCATCCAATTTACCGAACTCATATTTGGTGTCAGCTAGGACGAGTCCGCGCTCGTCAGCCATTTGTTGCCCACGCGCAAAGAGTTCGCGTGTCAGGCGTTCTAATTCTGCCCAATCCTGTGCGCTAACAATTCCCTGCTTTAGAATTTCGGCTGGGCTGATGTCTTCGTCGTGACCGGCCTCTGCCTTGGTTGTTGGAGTAATAATCGGTTCTGCGAATCGACTGAATTCTTTTAAGCCGTCTGGCATTTTAGCACCGCAAAGTTCGCGACTTCCCTGTTTGTACTCGCGCCAGGCATGCCCGACCAAACAGCCGCGAATGACCATTTCTACTTTGAAAGGTTCACATTTTAACCCAATCGCCGCTTGCGCGTCGGGTGTGCTCAGCAACCAATTTGGCGCAATATCTTTTGTGGCTTCCAAAAAATGTGCGGCCAGTTGGTTTAAAATCTGCCCCTTGCCAGGAATTGCTCGCGGCAAAATAACGTCAAACGCCGAGATTCGGTCGGTGGCAACCAGCACCATATATGTATCATCAATGGTATAAACATCGCGAACTTTGCCATGATACACCGCCGTCTGCCCCGGAAGATTAAAATCAGTTTGTGTGACTCCGCTGTCGCTCATTTACGTCAATTGTATCAGATGCGTGAAATGATCGTGATATCATAGACGCATGAATGGGACCATCGGGATTATCGGTGGTGGGCAACTCGGTCGCATGCTAACGCTGGCGGCTAAACCTTTGGGGTTTGATGTGGTGGTTATAAATCCGAGTGCGAACTCCCCCGCTTCGCAAGTTGGTGCCGAAGAAATCGTCGCCGATTTGTACGACCGTGATGCGTTGAACGAACTTGCCGAGCGGGCCGACTTTATTACTATCGAAATCGAACATTTAGACGCCGGCGCGTTGGAGGTAATCGCGGCGCTTGGCAAGCCAGTAAATCCAGCGCCGAGCACAATCGCAATTATTCAGGATAAACTATGGCAAAAACAATTGCTGCGAAAATCTGGCGTAGCGGTGGCTGATTTTGTAGAGATAAAAAATCTAGATGATGCCGTGCAAACACTCAAAATTTTTGGCGGCAAAATGCTTTTAAAAACCCGAACCGGTGCGTACGATGGCCGTGGCAACCGTGTCATTAAAAAAGAAAAAGATTTGGTTAAGGCGCTCAAAGATTTTGGCGACGCACAGTTGTATGCCGAAAAATTTGTGCCATTTAAAAAAGAACTAGCCGTAGTGATAGCTCGCGACATACACGGAAATATTTCGATTTATCCGCCGGTCGAGACAATCCACAAAAACAATATTTGCCACGAGGTTCTCTCGCCTGCGCCGATTAGCAAAAAACAAACCAAAGCCGCGCTCAAACTTGCCTATAAAACCGCACAATTGCTGCACGGCGCCGGCGTATTTGCAATTGAAATGTTTTTGACCAGCAATGGCAAAAACGGCAAAGTTTTGGTAAACGAAATTGCGCCGAGAGTCCATAACTCCGGACATCACACGATTGAGGCAAATTACACATCGCAGTTCGAGCAACACATTCGGGCAATTTCTGGCCTGCCGCTGGGCGATCCGCGTATGAGAGTTCCGGCCAGCGTGATGATAAATATTTTGGGCGAGCGCGACGGCGACGTTGAGCTAAAAGGTGCTGAACGAGTTTTGGCCAAGGCTCGAACCAGCTTGCATTTGTACGGTAAATCGCCAACCAAAAAAGAGCGCAAAATGGGCCACATCACCGCCACCGGCAAAACCATTGCCGAAGCCCGCAAAAAAGCCCGCATCGCCCGCAAAAGGATTACAATATAGTTATGAGTAAAACGTCGCCGCAAATTTTAGTCGGAATTATTATGGGTTCAGATTCGGACCTCGATATTATGAGCGAGGCCGCAAAAACACTTGATGCTTTTGGAGTAGCAAATGAAGTGCGCGTTATTTCTGCTCACCGCACGCCCGATAAAATGAACGAATATGCTCAAACTGCTGCTGGCCGCGGTTTACAAATTATTATCGCCGGCGCTGGCGGTTCGGCGCACTTGCCTGGCATGACGGCTTCGCATACTCCTCTGCCCGTGATTGCCGTGCCAGTAAAGCGCGATCATCACGACCACGAAGCGTTGTGGTCTAATGTCAAGATGCCACCAGGAATTCCGCTAGCCACCATGCCAGAAAACGGCGCGCATAACGCCGCACTTTTGGCGATCGAAATCCTAAGCTTGCAAGACAAAACCCTGGCAAAAAAATACCAAGCTTTTCGCACTAAACTTGCCCAAGAAGTCATAAAAAAAGACGCCCAACTCCAAGCCAAAGGCTGGCAAAAATACATGAAAGTATCATAAGAAATGTTACTATCGCCTGTTTCGCAAGAATTTATGGTGCCAAAACTCCTTACGCTCGATTTTGACGATACTATTGCGTTAACTTCCGAATCGGCTCCAGGTATAAAAAGTGTCAATGATGCTTATGCCGAAGCGATTGATGCTTGTATCGGGTTAGAATCGGCCGAGCAATACATAAGTAGCGGCGGTCACAATGGGCGCACGCCGGCTGAAATAGTTAGCGACCTGAAACCCGACATGTCGCCAAAAGAAGCAACTCTTTATGGTTTGGATGTGGCTCGTATCAAGCTGGATATCTTACTTGACCAGATCGGCAAGCCGCTTCCTGATGGCGAAATTTGGCCGAGACTCTCGCCTGATTTTGACAAAATGTGGCTTTTGAGGGGGTCGCGATTACCGGCAGGTGCAGGCTTCGACACAGCTGTGCTATCCGCGGGGATCACCAGATTTATAAAAAATTCATTTGAACAGCATGATCTATCGCCACCAGAAATACTTATTACTGACGATGTTCTTGGCGAGCTGGGACTTCATGCGATACCTCCAGAAAAGCGTGCCAAACCAGAAACACTTTTGCTTGATCTCGCCGAGTTTATTTGGCGACAACGAAATAATATCGCCGATGAACAAATCATTGATCGTAAGAAACAAATAAAACATGTAGGAGACGACGAAATAAAAGATCGGGGTTTGGCGCAAAATGCAGCTGTTGGTTTTCAGCAGTTTCGGGCTCGTAACTCAAAAGAAATTTGGGGACGAATATTACGTTGGACAAATGCAGGGACTATTTCGGTCAGGAGTGCGGTAGAGAATGTCGCAAAATAACTGGTACGTAATCACTGGCGGGCCATCGAGTGGTAAAACTACGCTAATCAATGAGCTTACCCGCCAAGGCTTTAAGACGGTTCCTGAGTCGGCCAGAACATTTATTGATCAACAACTTGCGAGAGGCAAAAAGATAGAGCAGATCCGTGCAGACGAAGAGAAGTTTCAACACCAAGTCCTAGGATTAAAAATACAAACTGAGTCTGCCTTGTCGTCGGACGAAACAATTATATTCGACCGCGGAATGCACGATACGGAGGCTTACCTTCGATATTACGATTTTCCTGTTTCGTCCGAACTGCAAAAAACTTTTGGCACAGCTAATTACAAAAAGGTTTTTATTTTAGAAATGTTGCCCGAATTTCAGACCGACTACGCACGAACCGAGAATCAAGAGTTTGCTAATAAAATAACTGGTTTGCTTGGAACTGCTTATAAAAACGCCGGCTTCGTTGTAACTAGCGTACCCGTCCTGCCGCTCAAAGATCGAGCGGAGTTTATTTGTGGTCATATTCAGCAAGCTGTCTGATGCTACAATGATTACAATGAATGATGACATAAATGTTTGGCTAGAAAGTTTGGGTAGCAAAACTCCGACGCCGGGTGGTGGTGCGGTGGCGGCTTTGTCGAGCGCGATTTCTGCGGCGCAGTTGGCTATGGTGGCAAATTATACAACCGGCAAAAAATTTGCCGATGCAGAAACTCGTATGCAAGAAATTGCGCAAGAACTGACCGACCTACGCGAACAATCTTTGGACCTTATTGCGGCCGACGCCAAAGCGTTTTCCAAAATTGGCGCGGCGTATTCTCTGCCAAAAGAAACTTCTGCGCAAGAAGCAACTCGCAGGATCGCAATCCAGTCAGCGCTATTGGGCGCAGCAGAACCGCCCACAAAAGTCGCCACAATCGCTAGTCGGTTGGTTAAGATTGCCGACGAACTCGCGGTTGCTGGTAATAAAAATGTAATTTCTGATGTAGCAGTTGGCGCAAGTCTGGCGAAAGCCGCGCTGGAATCGGCGATTGTAAATATTGAAATAAACAAGACTTCTTTAAAAAATCAGTCAGAAAAAAATGCATTGCAAATTGCGATCGACCAAGCCACAAAAAATATTGCCAACGCCGATCGTATCGTGCAAGATACCAGAAAGCATTTTGCGTAATGCCAGTAAAAAAAATTGACGGCAAGGCTTTAGCGGAATCAATAAAAGAACTTGTTAAGCTATCTGCCACAAAACTTGATAATCCAACACTTGCAGTTGTGCTGGCAACAAAAGATGAATCAGCACATTATTATTCCAGACATATTAAAAAGTCTGGCGAAGCCTGCGGGATAAAAGTTAACGAAATTAATTTGTCGGCCGACGCCACGCAAGATGAAATTACGCACGCATTATTAAAACTAGCCAACGATAAACATACTCATGGAATAATTCTTCAAACTCCCCTACCCGATTCACTCAGTACGAGCGAAGTAAATCTATTGAGATTATTAATTCCGCCCAGCAAAGATATCGATTGCGCGAACCCTGTAACAGCCGGAGAATTATTTTGTGGCATGTCTGCGTTTACTCCAAGTACAGCTGCGGCGGTTATGCATATTTTGCAAGAAAGTAGAATCGATCTTAGTGGAAAACACGCGGTTGTGGTTGGCCGTAGTTTGGTTGTCGGAAAGCCACTCAGTTATTTATTACTTGATCAGGACGCAACGGTAACGATTTGCCACTCAAAGACCAAAGACTTAAAAAGTATTTCACAGCGTGCAGATGTTTTGATAGTTGCCGTCGGCCAGCCGAAAATGATCGATAAAAATTACGTAAAACCCGGAGCAATCGTGATCGATGTCGGAACAAACGTTAACGACAATGGAAAATTAGTTGGTGATGTCGACGCAGAATCAATAAAGGATTTAGTTGGTGCCTACACTCCTGTTCCTGGCGGCGTCGGACCCGTAACGACAGCGCTGGTTTTGCAACAAACCGTTCAAGCTGCACAAACTACAACAAAACATGCATCGTGATATATTGCACAGATTTGCACAAAAAGGTTATGATAAGATCAAGGTATGGGGAAAATAAGGAATTCGAGGGATTGTTGTAATGGCTGATTTGGGAACAACGCAGCTCAGCGAAAAATGTGCCGTGTTTGGTGTATACGGCCCCGACGATGGCGCGTCGCGCGTAACCTATTATGGGTTGTGGGCGTTGCAGCATCGAGGCCAAGAAAGTTCCGGCATTGCCACAAGCGATACTAAAAAGATACATCGCTACACAGCAGACGGACTCGTCGCCCACGTATACAAAAACGAAGATTTAGACAAACTGCCCGGTGGAATTTCCATCGGGCATAATCGTTACGCCACTTCTGGCGGATCTGGGGCGGATTTAAATCAACCTTTTGTTGATCAAAAATTGCAGTTCTCTTTTGCGCATAACGGGAATTTGCCGGATACCACTAAGCTCGAAGAATTTTTAAAGAAGCACAAAGTTTCTACCAAAGATTTTAACGATTCGTGTATGATGTTCGCCGCGATCGGTGTCTATGTCAAGCAAGGTCTAGCGCTGGACGCGGCAATCAAAAAAGCCTTCCCGCTTTTTACCGGAGTATTTTCTGCAGTTGCCATGGATAATAACCAGCTGGTGGCTTTCCGCGATCAGTGTGGCGTTCGCCCGCTTTCGATTGCAACTACGGATGACGCTTTTGTGGTCGCTTCGGAAACATGTGCGTTCGATACAATTGGCGCTACATTCTTGCGCGATGTTTTGCCCGGTGAGATGGTTATTGTTGACAAAGACGGTTTACGATCCGAACAAATTGTTAAGGGCAAGCAAAAGTTAGATATTTTTGAATTTGTATATTTTGCCCGCCCAGATAGTGTTTTGATGGGTCAGCGAGTTAACAGTGTTCGCGAACGATTTGGCGTTGAAATGGCCAAAGAATTTCCGATTGACGCCGATGTTATCGTGCCGATTCCGGACTCGGCGGTTCCGGCTGCAATAGGCTATGCGCAAGCCAGTGGCATTCCGTTCAACACGGGGCTTATAAAAAATCGCTACATCCACCGGACGTTTATTCAGCCAACTGCCGAACTGCGCAAACGCGATGTCAAAATGAAGCTTAATCCAGTGAGTGACGTAATGGCCGATAAGCGCGTGGTGCTGGTTGATGATTCAATCGTGCGCGGAACAACCATGCGTCAAGTTATACAAATGGTGCGTGATGCTGGCGCCAAAGAAGTGCATATTTTGATTAGTTCCCCTCCTGTTCGGTTCCCTGATTTTTACGGGATTAATACTCCTGATCAATCCGATTTAATAGCTGCTCGCCAAACTGTCCAAGAAATTCGCGAATATCTAAGCGCGGACTCTCTGCACTTTTTGTCGTACGACGGAATGGTCGAGGCGACACATTTGCCACATAGCATTTTTTCTTTGTCTTGTTTTGACGGAGTTTACCCAGTTGATATTGGTGAGCGCGCCAAAGATTTCGAAAAACTGCAAGTCGTTAACAAGACAACCAGCGCCATCGAAGGCCAGACCGAACTGTTCGAAGAAGATCAACCAATCCTGGAAACTCATCAGGCACTTGCCTAGAATAATTCTATGAGCAGACCGCGCATTGCCATTTTTGCGTCAGGCTCTGGAACTACTGCCGAAGCGTTTATTAATGAAAGCGTTGCCGGGAACATCGACGCTACCGTCGGACTCATAATCTGCAATAATCCAAGCGCCGGAGTAATCCAGCGCATTAGTTTTTTGAACAAAAAACATAAATTGACGGTAGAAGTCATAGTTATAAATAACAAAACACACCCGGATGCAAACGCCCCAAAACGTGGCGAGCAAAGTATAAACGCCCAAAAAAAGATGATAGAAATTCTGCGAGCTGGGAACTTTGATGTAATTGTGCTGATGGGTTACATGAAAAAAATCGGGCCGCTTATCATTGATGTATTTGGCTGGAGACCAGAATTTACAACTCCATATCAGTCTGTGATGCTCAATACACATCCGGGCCTTTTGCCAGAAACAAAGGGTTTGTATGGAATTTTTGTTCAAGAGCATGTCATACAAGAACGCTTGAAACATGGTGGCCAAACATTACATGTCGTGGCGCAAGACTACGACGAAGGACCGGTGATTGCTGAACATAAGGTTGATGTAGATTCTAGCGATACGCCCGAGAGTCTATTCGAAAAAGTCAAAACTGCCGAGAAGAAATACTTGCCCGCGGATGTAGATAGCTTTATAAAAAATCGGCGTGAATATATAGAAACACAAGGAGCATACAGATGAAAGCAAAAGTTTTAATAATTGGTGGCGGCGGCCGCGAACACGCCTTGGCCTGGAAACTCAAAGAATCACCAAAAGTTGGCGAGTTATTTGTCGCGCCAGGAAACGGCGGCACGGCCGAGATTGCTACAAATGTCGACATTGGATTTACTGATGTTGATGGATTGTTAGCATTCGCGCAGAAAAATAACATTGACCTGACGGTTATCGGCCAAGAAGCTGCCAGTGATGCTGGAGTTGTTGATGCGTTTTTGGCGGCTGGACTAAAAATTTTTGGCCCAACCAGCGCTGCGTGCAAGATCGAATCGTCCAAAGCATTCTCGAAAGATTTAATGAAAGCGCAAAACATTCCAACGGCCGAGTTTGAAAACTTTACCGATCCAACAAAAGCAAACGAATATATACAATCAAAATCTTTGCCGATTGTTATAAAAGCCAGTGGTTTGGCGGAAGGCAAAGGTGTTGTTATCGCCGAAGACATGGAGACTGCCGAGCAAGCCATTGACGACATCATGGTAAAAAAAGTTTTTGGCGAAGCCGGAAGCGAAGTCGTAATTGAGGAATTTTTAGGTGGCCAGGAAGTTTCGATTCACGCGCTGTGCGACGGCAAAAACTCAATACTCTTCCCTGCCTCGCAAGATCACAAACAGGTCAACGATGGCGGCAAAGGCCCGAACACTGGTGGCATGGGCGTCGTTGCACCAGTGCCATGGGTGACGCCAGAGCACATGAGTTTCGCCAAAGAAAAAGTTGTTCGTCCTACACTCGACGGCTTGCGCGACAAAGGCGCCGAATTTAAAGGCTGCCTCTATCCAGGACTCATGGTCGAAAATTCAGACATCAAAGTTTTAGAATTCAACGCCCGCTTTGGTGACCCCGAAGCCGAAACATACTTGCGATTGTTAGAAAGTGATTTGTTCGACATTTTAATGGACTGCGTTAACGGTACGCTCGACCCAAGCAAAGTTGTCTGGCGCCCGGGTGCGGCAATTTCAGTGGCGGCAGTTTCGGGTGGTTATCCTGGAAAGTATCCAAAAGGTTTGCAGATTCACGGGATAGAAAAAGCAGAAAGTTACCATGATGACGTCGTGGTATTGCAGGCCGGCAGTAAAAAAGACGGCGATACATTAGTAACAAACGGCGGTCGAGTTTTATACGTGACGGCTTACGGCAAAGATGTCGCTGATGCCCGTAAAAAAGCCTACGCGGCAATTAAAGAAATTTCCTTCGACGGAATGCATTATCGCACCGACATTGGCCTCGCAGCAGAATCCATTTAGCGCGGCACCATAAATACCAAATAACAAATCTCAAATCACAAATAAGCACCAAAAAACAATAACCAAATCCAAAACGTTTCGTACTTCGAATTCGGAACTTGGAATTTATTTGTTATTTGGAGTTTATTTTTTGGTATTTTCTGCTTTCAGCTGGGGATAATATCACAACACAATTGAGACGCTTATGCTTGTGCCCCAGGACAGCGGTCGTTACACTAGAAAGTATAAGTTTTGAGGGGTCGAAAAAATCGTGAGCAATACGCAAGATTCATATTCTCGTTCCGGCGTTGACTACAGCAAGCTGGACCCAATAAAACTTCTTGCGCAAAAAAAAGCTCGATCGACGTCGAATCAATTAACCAGTTTTGGCATGCAAGAATTAAAAGCCAGCCGCGGTGAATCAGCATATGTTTGGGAAGAGCCCGGTAGTTACCGTGCACTTGTTGTTGAAGGCCTGGGCACAAAAAATCTTATTGCTGATGCTGTGCGAAAAATTACCGGCAAAACCTATTACGATAATATTGCGCAGGATACAATTGCGATGATCGTGAATGATTTAGTGGTGGTTGGCGCATTGCCACAAGTTGTAAATGCATACTTTGCGGTTGGCGATTCAAACTGGTTGAGCGATGAACAGCGCGCCAGCGATTTGATCAACGGCTGGGCGGAAGCTTGCAAAAAGTCTGGCGCCACGTGGGGTGGTGGCGAAACGCCAACGCTTAAAGGCATTGTTGATCCAAAGACAATTGATCTTGGCGGTTCAGCGGTTGGAATTATTAAACCTAAAAAAAACCTAGTGCTCGGAGACAAACTGGCGGCTGGTGACAAAATCGTACTTATTGAAAGCAGCGGTATTCACGCCAATGGTGTAACACTAATTAGGAGTCTGGCTAAAAAGAATCCAAAACTGTATCGCACCAAAATGTCTGACGGCCGATTGTTTGGCGAGGCTTTGCTCTCGCCGAGTCACTTGTACGTAAAGCTTGTACAAAAACTCCAAGCCGAAAAACTAAACGTACATTACATGGTTAATATAACCGGCCACGGGTGGCGAAAATTAATGCGCGCCACAAAGTCTTTCACTTACGAAATGAATGTAACCCCAAATCCGCAACCAGAATTTTTACTGCTACAAAAAGCCGCCAAACTAACTGAGCGCGAAATGTACGGCAACTACAACATGGGCGCAGGTTTTGCCGTGTACGTTCCAGCAAAACAAGCCGAGCAAGTTGTTCTGTGCGCCAAAAAAGTCGGGCTTAAAGCGTGGGTTGCCGGCACAGTAAAAAAAGGTCCAAAAAAAGTTGTAATCAAAAACACCGATCAAAATATCGACATAACGTTTGATAGTAAAAGTTTGGGCGTTCGGTAATGCTGACCTTCAAAGGCATTTCTGCACTGAGTAATCCGCAAAAAGTAAAACTGCTCAAAGAACTTCGTAAAGCAGATTCTGGCATTACAGATGTTTCGGCTGAGTACGTGCATTTTGTGGACAGCAAAAAACTTACAACCATTGAAACAGAACAACTGCAAACAATTCTGACATACGGACAAGAGTTTCACGGTCAGCCAACAAAAAAACTAGTGCTCGTTGTACCCAGGATTGGGACGATCTCGCCGTGGTCTTCAAAAGCTACGGACATTGCACATAATAGCGGCCTCGACATGGTTGCAAGAATTGAGCGCGGCGTTGTCTATTATATTTCTGGAAAATTCTCGTTTAAGAACGTAGCGCCACTTTTGCATGATCGTATGGTTGAATCTGCGTTTGAAAGTTTTGACGCAGCAAAAAATTTGTTTAAACAGCACAAACCAAAGCCGTTTAAGTACGTCGACGTGGTACAAGGTGGTGTGCGTGCGCTAGAAGCTGCCAACAAAAAATGGGGTTTGGCACTGGCGACGGACGAGATTGATTACTTGGTTTCGGCTTATCAAGAACTCGGGCGCAATCCTAGCGATGCCGAGCTTATGATGTTTGGTGTTGTAAATAGCGAGCATTGTAGACACAAAATTTTTAATGCCGACTGGGTTATTGATAATCAGAAACAACCAAAAAGTTTGTTTAAAATGATTCGCAATACATACGAAAAAAACGGTGACAATGTTCTGTCTGCATATACTGACAACGCTGCGGTCTTAGCTGGTCCTGTTGCGGATAGATTTTTTGCGGATCCAAAAGACAATGTTTATCGCAGTCACACTGAGCAAATGCCGCTGGTTATAAAAGTTGAAACGCATAATCATCCAACTGCCATTGCGCCTTTTCCTGGCGCGGCAACCGGAACTGGTGGCGAGATTCGCGACGAAGCCGCAACAGGACGCGGCGCAAAATCAAAAATGGGCTTAACTGGTTTTACGGTATCGAACCTCAACCTACCAGGCGCGCGGCGACCGTGGGAAAAGCCATACGGAAAACCCGATCGCATTACTCCCCCACTTGGAATAATGATTGACGCCCCGCTTGGTGGCGCTGCTTTTGCAAACGAGTTTGGTCGAGCAAACTTGAGCGGATACTTTAGAACATTCGAGCAAAAAATTGAAAACGAAGTATGGGGTTATCACAAGCCACTCATGATTGCCGGCGGTCTTGGAAACATTCGCCCTTCTCATGTCAAAAAACGAAAACTTTTGCCTGGTGATAAGCTGGTCGTGCTTGGCGGGCCAACAATGCTTATTGGCCTTGCCGGAAGTTCGGCCTCGAGTCTACAAACCGGCGAAAACAACGAAGACTTGGACTTTGCATCGGTACAACGCGGTAATGGCGAAATGGAACGTCGCGCCCAAGAAGTCATAAATAGTTGCTGGGCACTAGGTACTAAAAACCCGATCAGCATGATTCATGACGTTGGCGCTGGCGGAATATCAAATGCTTTCCCCGAACTGGTGCATGATTCTGGGCTGGGCGGAAGTTTTGAGCTTAGAAGTATTCCAAATGACGAACCGGGAATGTCTCCAATGGAAATCTGGAGCAACGAATCGCAAGAACGATATGTACTTGGCATTTCGCCAAAAAATATGCCAGCGTTTGAAAAGTTTTGCGAACGCGAACGTTGCCCGTACGCAGTTGTGGGTGTTGCAACCAAAAAGCAGCAACTGGTTGTTACCGACAAGCAGTTTAATAACAAGCCGGTGAATATTCCAATGAATCTTTTGTTTGGCAAGCCGCCAAAAATGACTCGGACATTCGAAAGAATAGAAAGCCAGTTACCAAAACTCGATACGAGTGCGATCAAAATTGATGAAGCCGTAGAACGCGTGCTAAAACTGCCGGCCGTTGGCAGCAAAAAGTTTTTGATTACAATTGGCGATCGAACAGTCGGCGGCCTGACGGTTCGTGATCAAATGGTCGGACCATGGCAAGTTCCGGTTGCTGACGTGGCCGTGACAATGAGTTCGTTTGGCAGTAAAACTGGCGAGGCCATGAGTATGGGCGAACGCTCACCACTCGCAATAATTGATTCACCAGCATCTGCCCGAGTTGCAATTGGTGAGACGATTACCAACATCGCTGCTGCAAGCATAAATAACATTAAAGATATTAAACTCTCAGCAAACTGGATGGCTGCGGTAGGCTACAAAAACGAAGATCAAAATTTGTACGATACTGTTAAGGTTGTCGGCGAAGACTTTTGCCCGGCACTTGGACTGACTATTCCGGTTGGCAAAGATTCGCTGAGTATGCGCAGCATTTGGCGGCAGTCAGGAAAAGATAAATCGGTTACTTCCCCACTTTCACTTATAATTACTGGTTTTGCGCCAGTTGTAAACGTGCAAAGAACGCTGACGCCAGAGCTTAAGATGGATGAAGCCTCAGCACTTTTGTTTATTGATCTTGGGCAAGGTAAAAATCGTTTGGGCGGCTCGGCTTTAGCGCAAGTTTTTAACCAGGTCGGAAACGCCACGCCGGATATTGAGCCCATGCTACTCAAAAAATTCTTTGCTGCAATCCAAAAACTTAACACTCAAAATAAATTACTTGCCTACCATGATCGTTCTGACGGTGGGTTGCTTACGACGTTGTTAGAAATGAGTTTTGCGGCGCGCACCGGACTAGACATTGATATAAAAAGCTTGAAGGGCTCCGATCTTGAAGTATTCTTCGCTGAAGAGCTCGGTGGAGTAATTCAAGTTCGCAAAAAAGATAAAGTAGAGATACGAAAATTCTTGCGCGAACAACTAGGCCCGATTGTTCACGAGATTGGTTCGCCTACGAAAACTCAAGACGTAGTTATAAAAAACGGCAGCAAAACAATCTATAAAAATTCGCGAAGCGCACTTGAGCAAATGTGGGCAGACACCAGCTATCGGATTCAGTCACTGCGCGATAATCCAAAACTTGCTAAGCAGGAGTTTGATCATATTTCGCGTGCTGACGACCCTGGCATTTCGTCAAAACTTACATTTAAGATCGCAAACAAAAAATACAAAAAACGACCGAAAGTTGCGATCTTGCGCGAACAAGGCGTGAACGGTCAGGTCGAAATGGCGGCTGCTTTTGACAGGGCTGGGTTTACAACAATAGACGTCCATCTAAATGATATTATTCGTGGCCAGCAGAAGCTTGATGATTTTGTAGGCTTGGTCGTGTGCGGCGGATTCTCGTACGGCGATGTTTTGGGTGCTGGCGAAGGTTGGGCTAAAACAATTTTGTTTAACCAAAAATTGCGCGCCCAGTTTAAAAAGTTTTTTGAACGAAAAAACACATTCACGCTCGGTGTTTGTAATGGCTGCCAAATGCTATCGAACTTAAAAGAGCTTATTCCTGGTGCCGAAAACTGGCCGAGGTTTTTACAGAATGATTCTTCGCGCTTTGAGGCCCGACTTGTAGTCGTGCAAATTAATGACACGCCATCAATTTTCTTTAAGGGTATGAGTGGCTCACGTTTGCCAATTCCGGTGGCTCACGGCGAAGGTCGCGTTGAGTTTGAATCAAAAGTCGACGATAGTTTAGTTGCCATGCAGTACGTCGACAACAACGGAAAAACCACCAAGCAATATCCGTTTAATCCAAATGGTTCCCTGCTCGGCATGACTGGTTTTACGAC
>ENA-ORBV01011259-ORBV01011259.1-microbial-mat-metagenome-genome-assembly--contig:-NODE-11259-length-14105-cov-3.845737_pt1 | contig 14105 bp, 6 predicted proteins | sample MGYA00237777_ERZ505514 | MGnify/ENA primary metagenome ERZ505514 (study PRJEB26160, sample SAMN06269048) | microbial mat metagenome | isolation source: Oligotrophic lake microbial mat | place...
AATGATACGGCGACCACCGAGATCTACACCTCTCTATTCGTCGGCAGCGTCAGATGTGTATAAGAGACAGTCATTGGGGCGATCGAGTTTGACAAAAAGCGGATCTATTTCTTCGCCAGCCTGTTTGAGTCACGGATTTTGTTCATGACGATCGAAGGCGAAATGGGGCTGCTGGTCGCCTTTGGGGAAGATGCGAATTTTGTTGTTTCAGTCGGTGGTTTCCATCCTCGCTTTAATCCTCCGCCCCTACCTTTCCCCAACCCGGTTCGCATTGCCATCAACATTCTCAATGAGTCCAATGCACGAATTCGCGTCATGGGCTACTTTGCGGTGACGAGCAACACAGCCCAGTTTGGGGCGCGGGCGGAACTCTTTTTTGGTTTTGATGCCTTCCGGGTGGAGGGGTTCATCGGCTTCGATGCATTGTTCCAGTTCTCGCCGTTCTATTTCATCATTGAGGTTTCGGCGGCTGTATCGCTGAAAGCATTTGGGGTAGGGCTATTCAGTATTCGCCTGCGGTTTTCGCTAGAAGGGCCAACGCCGTGGCGAGCTAGGGGGACTGGCTCGATCTCGTTCTTTTTCTTTGAAATCTCGGCAGATTTTGATATTACCTGGGGCGAATCCCGCGATACAACATTGCCCCCGATCGCCGTGATGCCCATCCTCAAGGCTGAATTTGAGAAACTAGAAAACTGGCGTGCCCTATTGCCTACTGCCAATAACCTGCTGGTGTCACTGCGTCAGCTCGATCCAGTCGCTGATTTGGTGTTGCATCCTGTTGGTAGCTTAAGGATTACTCAGAAGGCAATTCCACTGAATATCTCGATCGACAAAGTAGGGAGCCAAAAACCAAGCGATGCCAAGCGGTTGTCGATCACCGTAAGCACAGCTGGGCTGGGTAAAAAAGCCGATGCAACGGAGTTGTTTGCGATCGCTCAGTTTCAAAATTTGGATGATGCTAAAAAGCTTTCAGCACCCGGCTATGAACCAGAACCAGCCGGATTAGAACTCTCCGTCGTCGGATCGCAGTTTAACTCCAGCAAAATGGTGAAGCGGATTGTCCGCTACGAAGAAATCATCATTGACAGCAACTATAAACGATTTGTTCGCCCCTTCTTCCTATTCGTTGGTATGTTGTTCAGCCACTTCTTACGCGGCAACAGCATTAGCAAATCAGTGTTGTCGCAGGCTTACCAGACGCAGCTACAACCCTTTGCCGAAAAAATTGTAGTTCGTCCTGACATTTATGCCGTGGCGTTTCAGGCAACCAACCAGGTGTTTACCACCGAGACTAGCTTTGTTAGCGAAGCGATGGCGCGGGATTTTGTGCAGCAGCAAGTTGCCCAAAATCCTGACCTGCATGACACCCTTCACGTAATTCCCCAGCATGAGGTTGCGGTATGAGCGATTCCCTTGGCACTTACTCGTTTCTGCCCTGGCTGCGGCAAGGAATTGCTAACAGCATTACTGCCGTCGATCTGGATACCAGTGTCAAGTTGAGAGCTACCATTCCTGTACAGTTGCAACTGACGGGTGAGGGCATCAATGGTGGAGCCGTGACGCCTTTAACTGTTGACAAAACCGTGCAGTTGTTTGGGCCGGGAGATGTTGTAGGGATTGAGGGACGGGCGATCGTCAAAACCGAGCCACGCCACTGGATCACCAACTTTGAACCCAATTACCTGGTATACATCGATTTCTACGACGAAGATTTTCCCTGGCGCTACACCCCCGCTACGCCGGATATTGTCCGTAGCCGTCTGCGCCCTTGGCTCATGCTCGTGGTGCTGGAGGAAGGAGTGGAATTTGAGGAAGGCACCAACATCAAAGACAAACCGCTACCGTTTATCGACGTTCCCAATGCCAACACACTCTTCCCGCCTGCCGAGCAACTTTGGGCATGGGCACATGTCCATGTGAACCGCGACCTGGCTGCCAGCGAAACGGAGATTTTTTCGACCAACATGGGAGCCGTTCTGCCTAAATTTCAGGCAGTGTTGAACGAAAATGCTGACTTTGCCTACTCGCGCATTCTCTGTCCCCGTCGGTTACAAGAAAATAAAGCCTATCACGCCTTTTTGGTGCCTGTTTTCGAGAGCGGACGCTTGGCAGGGCTTGGGCTAAACCAGAAACCCGACCTCAGCGCAACCGCCTCTGCTTGGGATGGAGATGCGTCTAAAGAGGAGGCAATCTACTACCCCTACTACCATCGCTGGTATTTCCGCACAGGTACAGTAGGCGATTTTGAGTATTTGGTGCGGTTGCTCAAACCCAAGCCTGTCGATGCCCGCGTCGGGCGTCGGGATATGGACGTGCAAGACCCCGGCTCGAATGTACCGGGAATTACCAGACTGGAGCCGAGTGGCATCTTGAAGCTCGGCGGCGCACTACAAGTGCCAGAAATCAGTTTGACCCCAGAAGAATTAGCTGAAGTCAAAAAATACGACAACTGGGCAACCCCTTATCCACAAGAGTTTCAGGCAAAGTTGGCAGACTTCATCAACCTGGCGGATGATTACGAGGAGAAGACTGCCGAAGCAGCCAATTCAAATTTCCTCCCACCCGTTGATGAGACTGATCCGACGGCCGACCCGCTCGATCCAGATCCCTTAATCACCCCGCCACTCTACGGACGCTGGCACGCTCTGACCCAGCGTTTGTTAGAAGACCGGACTGGGAACCCTGTTTCGCCTAATAACAACTGGGTGCATGAGTTGAATTTAGACCCACGCTATCGGGTGCCTGCAGGGTTTGGCACTGATGTGGTGAAACAGTATCAAGAAGAATACATGAACGCTGCCTGGGAGCAGATTGGCGAAGTGCTGGAAGCCAATCGTCGGATTCGGTTGGCGCAATTGGCAAAGGAAATTGCCTGGATCTGGTACGACCGACACTTGCAGCCGTTGCGCACCGCAAATTTAGAAAAAGCGCTGGTGTTTACGGCTCCGGTACATCGACGGGTCATATCCCAAGGCTTTACGGTGCATCATCAGATGTCCATCAGTGTGGTGCCGCCGACGGTGATATCCACTCCCATGCGGAGAATTGTGCGATCGCGCGGTCGGCTCATGCGTTCCCTCCCATTTGCGGGCAATATCCAACCCAACACATTGCTGCAACGCATCAATGTCGGTGAAGTCAGTGCAGCTCCAGCTAAACAAACCCCGCCCGGTTTGGTGACGGTTGATCAGGTAGCAGATGCAGTGGCAGCCCAAGATCTTCTTAAGCCCTTAGGAGATTTGCTACGGCGTTTTCCCTGGTTGCCCAACGTCATTCTGGTCATCCTGATCTTGCTGTTAATCTTGCTGACGGCAACAAGTGGTTTGTTGTTTGCGATCGGGTTGGTGGTTGTGGGGGTGCTGGCAGCACTCTACCAGGTGTTGCAGCGAGCAGCGATTAACCAGGCGCAGATTGATGCCATTCACGAAAACAATCAAACGCCGGAATCAGTGAATGATTTGCCCCGTAGCCCCGACTTTGTGATTTCTGAACCGGGTGCAGGCGTTCAACCCCGACCTGGGGCAAGTGATAGCCCTGAGGCGGTGGCATTTAAGACAGCGCTGACGGATTTGCATCTCTTACTAAGAGCCAGCAAAGAGGCTTTAAAGCAGGAACCTAAAATTCGCCTGGATTTGCTGGGAATTACCAACACCACTGTTTTGGGCATTAACCCGGAAGTCACCATTCCTCGCCGTACGCTCTCAACCATTTTTCTGCCAGATCGGCTGAAAGCAGTTTTGAGCGAAGAATTCCAAGAGGCAATGGCTTATCCCGAAATCGATCTGCCGATGTATAAGCCGCTCAGCGATATTTCAGCAGAACTCTTTTTACCCAATATCAACCTGGTGGAGCAAAACAGCATCACTCTGCTGGAAACAAACCAAAAATTTATCGAAGCCTACATGGTAGGACTGAATCACGAATTTGCCCGCGAACTGCTCTGGCGTGAGTACCCCACTGACCAGCGCGGCAGCTACTTCCGACAGTTTTGGGATGTCAGCAGCTTCTTCAGCCCCGAAAATTTGGACAATGAGCAACTGAAGGAAAAACTACGGGATATTCCACCTATTCATCGCTGGTCTAATGCATCGAATTTAGGCGATCACGATCATCGAGAGCAGGCTGGCGACAAGGAAGAAGAAGTGGTGTTGGTGATTCGGGGTGAATTACTCAAGAAGTACCCCACCGCCGTTGTCTACGCGCACCGGGCCAGGTGGCAGTTAAAGCCAGACGGTACCATCGACAACCAGCAGGAACGCCGACTGCTGGAGTTAACAGCAGCTGAAAACGCAACACCGCCCCGCGACAAAGTAAAAACGCCACTCTATCAGGCCAAGGTGGAGCCCGACATTTACTTTTTTGGCTTTGATTTGACCGTTCTCATTGCTATAGGTGGCACGGGCGCAAACCCCGCTGATGACCCCGGTTGGTTCTTTGTGATTAAGGAACGTCCAGGTGAACCCCGGTTTGGACTGGATATCAGCAGAGACGGAGCGCTCAACGTTTGGAACGATTTGGCGTGGGCGGATGTGCTGCCCAATGGCAGTGGCGAATTTATTCAAATTACCAACGCCGCGCCTGCCTTCACTCTAGTTAAACCAACGGCGACAGACGTACAAGAAAAGCTGCCCCAGTATGAAGAAGACAAATTTGTAAGTTGGAACCGGGATGCTAGTTCTGCCGAGCTTGCCTATGTCCTGTATCAAGTACCAGTGCTGGTGGCAGTTCATGCGGCTGAAATGCTGCCACCCTCGCATAACGCTCTATAACGAGGTGCTAAAGATGCCGGAATTTGAAGACCAACGCGATCGTCTACAACAGGCGCGCACCCAGAAGGAGCAGGCGCGGCTGGATTTGTTCCAGTCCAAAGAACAGATGAAAAAAATCCAGGCGGAACAAACCCGTTTGGATCAGGTCTTCAACCCAAACAATCCAGAACATGTATCACGCCGACAGCAACTGGATCGCCTTTCAGCTAGTGCAGATGCTGCCATCCAGCGGCAGGAAGCAGCAGATCGCAACGCTCGGCAGGCTGAAGTTAATGCCTTTAACGCGTTCAAACCGCTGCTGGATCCACGCAAGCAGGTGAATCGGTTAAGCGATCGCTACCCCTTCCTCTTGCTCCCCGTCCGACTGGAAACCCGCTTCAAAACCATCACCGCCCCCACCGGAGCCATCAGCCAGGAACTCTGGGTGCGTGTCTATCCCGATGATTGTGCGATCGACACCTTTGAGCCATTCCTGTCTGAAAGTGAACTCAAAAGTCTCAGCACCTATTGGATTGAGATGTGGAAAGCCGGGGGCATTGAGAATCAAGAGCGGGGCGCTTGGCGCGGCTTGGTCAGTAGTCATGGTTCTGGTCGTGCTGCCTGGATGCTCCAGCAGACGTATCAGCCATTGAATTCCAAACCTACTAAGACCCTCGAAACCGATGTGATTTTGACGATCGCCCCTGAAACGCTGCCCAGTGAAACCGAACAAACGGCTCTCCAAAATTACTGGCGAACAATCTGGTTAGCAGATAGCGATCGCGACCAGACAGAAGCCGCTTTCGATACTTTAGTCGGTGCCATCAGCAATGATTCGACACGAGCAGCAACTCTGATCCAGCAATATATACCAGTCAACCTGAAGGAACGCCCCAAGCTACCGCTGACTAAAACCGATGTGACCGTCAATGTGGCGTTTCTGCACTTGCCCGATGTACAGACAATTTTCACCAAACAACAATCCTGGTCCCAGGCTCCCAGAGTCAACATCCTGCCTGACTGCTTTGTACTGATTGCAGAGGACGGTGGAAACACGCTGGAATTCATCGGAGAACTGATTCCCTCTCCCCTGGTGGTTGGACCAGATCTTTCAGCCGCCCCCACCGAACAACTCCGTCAGGAGAATGGCAATCTCGTCATCAGCGAAGACATGCGGTGGATGGTGGATTTTGAGCGGGCGGTTGCCGTGGGCATGGGGTTCAAGATTCCCCTTGATCTCGCACAAGCCCGACGCGGGTTCGATCGCATTCTTGTGCTGGGGCTGCGACTCAGCGCTAATGAGCAAGAAAGCAAAACTATACTGGAAACGCTGATTCAGCATCACCATAACGGCAGAAGCGGATTTAGCCTGTTACCCCAGGGCACGCCAACCAATAACACCGATCGCGCTGGGTCAGGGTTCAGTCGTGCCGATGATGCCGACGACAGTTTCAACGACTATTTCCGTAATGCAACTCAGGGAACGGACGCCGATTCGCTGTTTGCCGAGGTCGATGACCCGTTGCAGAAGCGGGATGGTCAGTGGTTAGCAGAATTGTTGGGCATTGACCCCAGCCTGCTGAAAAAAGTCCGCCATAGCGACGGCACCGATCAATGCGAAGCCAGAGCTATGAACACCGCCCTCTGGCCCGCCACCCTGGGCTACTGGATGGAGACAATGATGCATCCCGTTTTCACCGACACAGCAATCGAAGACACTCGCACCTTTTTTACCCAATTCGTGACCGGGCGCGGTGCTATTCCAGCCATTCGGATTGGGAGTCAACCCTACGGTATTTTGCCGACGACCGCATTTTCACGCATCCGCTGGATGTTCCCACCAGAAACACCGGGTGTTGCTGCGATCGTCCGTCCATCCCTATCCTCCGGATTTCTCGTCCGCCTTTACGAAATTCTGCAACTAGTGGATGAGGACTGGACAGATCTTTCACGCAATGTTTCCTTCGTTGGCAAATCGGGCGATGCCCACAAAATCTTGCTAGATGTTTTGGGGCTGCACGCAGGTTCCGTAGAGTACTATCAGCGGTACGCCGAAAGTTTGCAACACCTGTTCAACCGCCTCAACCTGGGTGGTTTGGGGGGCAACCTCTTAGCCGCGCTGATCGCGATCAGTTATACCGCCACTGGGATGGATCTGCTGCGCCAATTAGGGTATGCCAATGAAACCGTCCCGGACATTCTGGAGAAGTTCTTCTTAGGTAGCCAGAACTTACTGCAAGGGGTGGTGGTGGACGATCGCCCCCTCTCTGAAACCGAACCGATTCGCGGCTATACTCCGCCAACTACCGAAGCTCCCAATAGCGTTAATTATCTCCAATGGCTGATTGATGCCGCTGTAACCTCCCTCAATACCCTGAGACAACAACAGGGCTTCACCGACAATAAAGAGCCTACAGCACTCCTCTATCTGTTGCTACGCCATGCCTTAATTTTGGGCTACTGGGATGCAAGTCTGCGACTGCATCAATCGGCTGAAATCCTCTCTCCCATAGAACTGACGGCGCTGCGTCGAGAAGCCAATTTTGTGCATGTCCGCCAGCAAGCCACCACCAGTGAAAGCCGCTGGCAGTATCTCTACAAAAACGAATCCCGGATTACTGGCAGTAATGATCTAGCGATCGCCGACTATATCCCTCGTGTAATTGGCGAACTGATTGCCACCCGCCATCTGGATGATCAAATCAAAGCCCTAGAACATCTCAAAAATACACCCACAGCACGATTGGAGCGGGTATTTGCCGAACACATCGACTGCTGTAGCTATCGCCTGGATGCATGGCAGCTGGGATTAGTAAATTACCAATTGCAAGCCATGCGCGGTCTGCTCAGTGCCAAAGCGGAGGACAGCAAGCCTGTGCAAGGACTTTATCTGGGTGCCTTTGGCTGGCTAGAGAATGTGCGCCCCGAAAACAAACCCTTGAGTCCGCAGCCTCTGGATGACGAGTTAGCTAAGATTTTCAATCAAAGTCCTGCCTATAGCCCCATTATGCAAGATGCCAGTAATGGCGGCTATATCCACGCACCTTCACTGAACCAAGCAGTCACCGCCGCCGTGTTACGCAACGGCTACCTCTCCAATGCCACCCCCGCCAATCCACAAACCCTGGCGGTGAATCTTTCCTCTCAGCGGATTCGACTAGCATTGGGAATTCTGGAAGGCATTCGCAACGGGCAAAGTTTGAGTGCCCTACTCGGCTACCAATTGGAACGCGGACTGCACGATCGCTATGCCCTGGCAGAAGCAGGAATAGAAGTGGACCAATTCATTTACGAACTACGCAAGGGATTCCCACTACGAGCCAATCGTTTCATTACCACGGAAGAACTAACCGAACCGATTCAATCTCTGGAAGCCCGCAATGTCGTGGATGGACTGAGCCTGATCAACCACATCAAACAAACCAGCAACAAAACCTATCCCTTTGGTAAATCCCTAGAACGGGGCAACCCCACCCAAGAAGCCGCCATCAATGCCGAAGTCGATCGCCTGCTGGATATTCATGATGCTGTAGCCGATTTGGCACTGGCTGAGAGCGTGCACCAGGCAGTACAAGGCAACTACGATCGCGCCGCTGCCACCCTCGACACCTACAGCAAAGGCAACTTTCCCCCTGACCCTGACGTAGTGCAAACTCCCCGCAGTGGCATCACTCTTACCCACCGGGTCGGGCTACATCTGCGAGCAGGACTAGCTCCCGATCCAACTGCAACGCCCCGCGCCCAGTCAGAACCTGCCCTCAACCAATGGCTGACGAGTGTGCTGCCACCAACTGATCAGGTCGCCTGCAAGGTGACGTATCACAATCCCATTACAGGTGAGCCAGTTCTAGATCCTGTCACGGCTGCACCCATCGCCCAGACGGTGACACAACAGCAATTGCAACTTCAGCCGATTGATTGGCTATATGTGTTACGCACTGATAGTCAACCTGCCATGACCGAATTGGACGATCGCATCCTGCTCTACGTCACGCAAACCTTCTCTCCCCGTCCCGATACTCTCCTGAAGATTCACTACACAGAGCGGTTGACGGGTAAAATTAGCTTCTTTGAGCTGGCACCGATGATGCAGAGTTTGCGATCGCTAATCTTGCGTTCTCGACCGCTCAAAGCCAGTGATATTGCCTTACACAACGAAGCCAACCAAGCTCAAGAAGAAAAGGTCTTTGTCGATCCTGGACGGGTCACGTTGATGCAAACGAGTCTGTCAACGTGGCAAACAATAAATTTACCACCCTTCAAAACCACCTTGACGACCTTACTTGCCGATACGGTTGCAAATCGGACTCAAATTCTGACAGACATCGACGCGAACATTGCGACTGCCATCAATTTGCTATCCACCGCCAGTCGCTATGGCATTCCCCAAACAGGTTGGGGCTTTGCGATGGAATGGAAGCAGCGTACCTTTGGTGAATCTCTTAAAAAAGTGCGTGAACTCGTCGATCGCTGGGACGATCGTCTGACTCAGTTTAGTTTACGGCTTACAGACTACAGCGCTCTGCCACCAACGACAGCCGACCAGGAGCGCTATGATTTATTGCAACAAGCCGAACGGTTGGTTTCTACCACTGTCACGACCCCACTACCCGCAACACCCGCCGATTTGCAAACTGCCATTCTCACCAAACGGGATAACTTCTTAACCAAACTGAACGCCTTCAAGGCGATTTTAGCCACCCCAACGACAGCGATCGCCACCCTCCATGACAACATCGTCTTCTTGCTGCCCATCGCCGACTTTGATGTCTTAGCCTTCACCCTAACGGATCAGGAAGACGAAACGGTACGGTTTACTGGTGAATTGTTCAATCTCATTACTAACCTGGATGTCGAAATCGGGCGACGATTGACCCAACTTCAAGACTACTTGAATATCCACAACACCAGTACTCAATCAACCGTGCGGGTGCAAGCCCTGCAAGATGCAGCAAAAGCCTTGTTGGGCGACGAATTTCAGCTGATTCCCGAATTTGAACTGACCGCTGACCAGGGTAATGCCTGGGAAAACTCCTTCAACGATAGCGAGAGCGGCAGCCTAACCAACTACCTCACAGGAACCGTGGGAATTGACTTCCCAGTGGATAATTGGCTCTATGGGGCAGCACGGGTACGCGAAAAGCTGCATCACTGGGAACACCTCGTTATGTTGACGGGAGCATTTGAGCGCCCCGAACCGGAACTGCAACCGATTCAATTGCCCTACAAAACTAATGATCACTGGTTAGCATTACAGTTTCCCTACAACCCCGACCCGGCTACGAAAACAGACCCAACGCAGAATTATCAGTTCGATGGTGATCGCCTCCTCTACACTGCCCACTACGCCGCTCCCTTCCAGAAAAATCAACGGCAGTGTGGTTTGTTGCTTGATGAGTGGACTGAAGTGATTCCCAGCGACACCGAAACCACGGGCATTACCTTCAACTACGATCGCCCCAACTGCGAACCACCCCAGACCATGCTGCTGGTCACGCCGCCCGACTTTACGGGGAGCTGGCAATGGCAAGACCTGGTAGCTGCCCTGAATGAGACCTTAGACATGACAAAGAAACGCGCTGTCGAACCCGATCAGGTGGATGCCACTCCCTATGCCCAGTTTCTGCCAGCCACCATTACGGCAGTCACGCTTTACCAAATCTCAATCTCTGCCAACTTAGCGTTGAATAACAAAGTTCTGGATATTTTGACTGAGGAAGACGCATGACCAACCGCTATACCGTTGCCAACATCAGCGAAGCGCTGGTAAACCAAACCTTCCCAACCATCACACTCTGGAATCGGCTAGAAGGTCGTCCGCGCACCGCCAACTTTGATCGCGCCCTTAAAGCCGAAGTCCGCGATGCCCTATGGATGTTAACCCGACAATGGCAAATCGGCGAATTTCAGGGCGACGATGCCGGATCGCCCGTCTTTGCTAAACTCCACTTGGATACCACCCGCCTGACGAAATATCAAGCTAGTCCCAATCAGCCCGATAGCCCTCCGGTTGAAGCCTTTGAAACCGCTATTCCACTAGAGGCAAAAGTCGAGCGCCGCCCCATTCCATTTGTGCTGGAAGGGCAAGAAATCTCCCTTGATCTCCGCTTATTAATGGGACGGCAGTGGTTGAAACTGATGCGTTCCGTAGGCGACTTTGCCCAGGCGTATCGCGATCACTATCCAATTGCGCTACCCAACCCTAGCCTTAAGGAAGATGCCCCCCTATGTGCTCACCAGGAAGTCTGGCAAACCTTTACAGCTGTTGCCGATCGCCGCATGGATGGCTACGCTCTCTATCAGTACCTAACAGAACCTGCCACCCCAGACCATCACGCCTACGACGGTATTTCGGGTATCGCTGGCAACGAAGCAGCGATCGACACGCTGGCGACCAAATTTATTCAGTGGTTTGAGACGCTTTACTACCAACCTACCCGCCCCAATGCCTGGAACCCCAGCCGCTTGGAATATCAGTTTACCTGTTCTGCTCCAACTGCCACAGGCGAAAAAGTTTACACCGCTGAAGAATATTATCAAGGGCATCTCGATTGGTACAACCTGGATATAGACCCTGCTTCCAAGGAGTTGGGCACCCTCTCCACTCCCCCCGCTGACCCACGTAGCCCCGATACACAGACCTTAATTCCCACTCCCATCACCTTTGAAGGAATGCCGAACACCCGCTGGTGGGCATTTGAAGACCGTAAAACCAATTTTGGTGATGTCAAACCCGACACCACCGATCTCGCCAAACTGTTGTTGATCGAATTCGGGCTGGTCTATGCCAACGATTGGTTCCTGATTCCCTACACCCTCCCTGTGGGCAGCATCGCCAGTATTCGCGGCATGATGGTGACGAACGTCTTTGGCGAACGCCTCTGGATTAATGCGGCAGGCAGCGGTGTAGATGATCATTGGCAACGCTGGAGTATGTTTACCATCAATACCAAAGGCAACGCCAACGAAGTCGCCGACACCAGCCTGTTGTTATTGCCCACCGTGCCCAAAATTCAGGAAAGCGCCCCCCTAGAAGAAATTATGCTGGTGCGGGATGAAATGGCAAATATGGTCTGGGCGATCGAAACAATCATTCCCCTTGCCACAGGCAGCAGTAAAGCCGGTAGCGAGGCAGCGATCGAAACCTACAATTACTATCAACGATTGATTGGCGAACCGTCAGATGCTGATCTGCCGATTGCAAACATCCGCTATCGAGTCATGACTACCGTGCCAGAAAACTGGATTCCGTTTATTCCGGTTCACCGGGAGAACGATAGCCGCCAAATTCAACTACAGCGCGCAGCCATGCCCCGCATTTTGGAGAACAATCCAGAAGTTCCTGAAAAAGTGCGTCCCCGTGCAATCTTGATGCGACCCGGTTTAGACCAATCCCCGTTGGCACCCTACTACATCCACGAAGAGGAAGTTCCACGGGCCGGGGTTCGGGTCACGCAGTCATTCCAACGCACCCGCTGGAATGATGGTCGCACTTTCGTGTGGCTCAGTGTGCAGAAGCAAACGGGTCGAGGCGAAGGCTCTAGTGGTCTGGCGTTCGATCGGATTATTGATGTGAAATCTTAGCAACTAAGTCTTATCTATGCCGCTACAGTTCTCAGGTATGAATAATCCCAATTCCTCCCCGCGTTCCTCCTATGCCTATTTCTAACAACCATTAACTGAAAGGGGCAGGCTCACAGCCACCGCCGCCGGATGCCAGGACCTTCATTTCCTTGCTACCAACATAAAAAAGAAAGCCTGATTCCAAAAGGAATCAGGCTTTTGAGATTTCGACGCAATCAACTATTCATCATCCAAGTCCAGGTCATCCTCATCGGAGTCCTCTAGTTCATCACCAGACTCCTCTTCGAGTTCATCGTCAAGATCCAGATCGTCCAGACTATCAAGCACATCAGGCGCATCAGGTTCAGCCGCTTTTCTACCGTTACGGCGTTCCAAGCTGCGCCGATTCACATCAATCAACGCCCGAATCCCCTCATCTGAGTCTTCCGGAATGGAAGCATCAAAGTGAGCCGCAATTTGCGCCATGACCGCCAGGTCAAACTTTAGCGAGTCTAGCTCACCGAACAGTTTGGGAAACACCTTCGTGTTCCACGCTTGCCAGTCAAAGGTGCCGTTGTTCTTCTTCACCGCTGCGGACGTAGCATTGCCCATCACTTCTCGAAAACCGTAATAGGCTGTAACAGTAGCACTTTCAGCCCGCAACGCGACCTTGACCTTATAGAACCCATTTAGGATCTATTAATATGGCAACGGTTTCTTCGCTAAGCGTTTGAGTAGCAGTCGGATAAAACACAGCTTGACTTTAGCAACGGCATGTTCCAATGTTTGCTCAAAATTCTTCACCAAACTCTTACAGCGCTCCATCCAAGCATTGGAGCGCTCAATCACCCAGCGAGTCGGAATGACGACAAAGCCCGTCTTGTGCCTGCTTTTCAGCCTTGGTCGGCTTGGGAGCTAACTCAAACTGAATCTTGGTCATGATCTGAGGATAAACTTGCTCTAGCGCCTCAATCAGCACCGAGGGGTGGTAGCCGTTATCGACCAGGATCGTCAACTTGGGCAGGTCATCTGGTCGGTCTTGGAAATAAGCAATATTAGCCGTCAGCATTTCAATTAACCCTTGGTCATCCGTGACGTTGGCTTTGGTGCAAGGCACAAAGAACGGAAAGCCCAGGGTATCGACGGCTAAATGTCGCTTGATGCCATTGGTCGCTTTGTAAAAGCAAAAGCCTTTTGATGCCGCCCCAGCCGTACAGGTATTCTTCACCGCTTGGGAGTCAATCAACAGCAGGGTTGTCCATTGCGGTTTTTTTTTGACCTGTTCGCGCACTTGCCCATGTAAGGTGGTCAGGATTGTGTCTAGTACCCCCTCTGAGCGCCATTGCTTGTAGTGCCAGAATACAGTGGAGTAGGGGGGCAGCTCTCGCGGTAAATCACACCAGTTGCACCCGTTTTTGAGTTGATACAACACCCCATCTAGAATTTGTCGCTTTGACCAAAGTGGGGGTCGGGTTCGTTTCTTCTGGGGCATCTTAGGGGCTATGCCTGTCTAACGCCTGACCTGTGCCCGGTTACGTCCATGTCCGTTATTTCCACACGGTTAAGGGGATGTCCCTGCGGCTGTGCACTGGGACTCACAACTCAAAATACCCCCCGGCGCTTGCCCTTGCTTACTGCCTTTGGAGCGTTTGATGCTGCCTCCTGCCCCTACCCCACACGCGCTGTTAGAGCAGTTAGACCAGCTAGTCGTGACTGCCCCGTCTGCAACCAGAACAGTGTGACCTCCCCTCCCTGCTTACCCTATTCCTCAATGCGATCGCCCCTTTACCCGTC
>ENA-ORBV01011264-ORBV01011264.1-microbial-mat-metagenome-genome-assembly--contig:-NODE-11264-length-14099-cov-18.366496_pt1 | contig 14099 bp, 14 predicted proteins | sample MGYA00237777_ERZ505514 | MGnify/ENA primary metagenome ERZ505514 (study PRJEB26160, sample SAMN06269048) | microbial mat metagenome | isolation source: Oligotrophic lake microbial mat | place...
ACGATTCACTATCTGCTCTCGTCTGACGATTGATGATCGACAGTCCGCCGGCGGGGACACTCGCCGGCGGGCCTTCCGACAGGAGCCTGACCCATGCGCCATTCGACGATTTTTCTTGCCGTTCTCGTCACCGCCTCCCGCGCTCATGCTTCGTTCACCGTCGTGAAAGGCATCGACAACTGGAACGCCGCGGTTCCTACGAGCACAACGATCGATTTCAATCTCGGATCGTCCCAATTCGTGAGCAACCAGTACGAGTCGCTCGGCGTCATGTTTCCGGACGCCGAGGAGTGGGCCTATGCGTTCGACGGCTTCCAAATAGACGGATGGGGCTGCAAGGGAGCATTAGACGGCGATGCCGACATCCATCTCAAGTTCCTCCAGCCCCAGTATGCCGTCGGCGCGTGGTTTCCGGGCAAGCTGTTCGCGAAGCTCTACTGGCAGGGTGAACTCATCTATTCGAGCCAGAGCCTTGATTCTGCCCCTCTCACCTATGACTTCGGCGGCATCGTTTCCACCCAGCCCTTCGATGAAGTTGTGCTGTGGGACAGCGACGGCTTCGTCTTTGTCGACGACATCAAGTTCTCCTCGACGGTGCCGGCGCCGGGCGCGGCGGTGATCCTGCTCGCAGGAGCGCTGCGGGGCCGCGGGCGTCGGCGCGCCTGAGCCAACCAGCTCACATAGACCATCTCGCGTTGCTCGCACCGTCGGATGCAATGACAGACGTTCGTTTCGGAGGGGTCGAAGAGATACTTGCGCGAGAATCTCATGAACGACGGCGATGATGCCGTCTCGAGGAACACCTCGGTGACTGAGTGCCGGATGTGTGGAAGGCGCGCTGTGCCAAGCGGGGGGAGTTGTGTTGGCGGATCGGAGTCGTCTCTCACACTCATGACCAGCTTCCGCGCAAGTTGGCCGTACAGCGAATGACTGTGTCCATTACGGCGCGTCTCTTTCCCGTTCAGGAAGTAGCACAGTGAAACGGATCGGCACGCTCCAGCGCGCGCGCCGTCAGGAACGGAGCCAGCATCGACGCCGCGGGCTCGCGCGAACACGAGCAGCCCTTCAGGCTGCAAATGAGAGAGCCGCTTGATCCGGAGGTCGCGCTCGCGGACTCGGTTGACCCCGGACTAAAGACGATCAGCCCTTCGAGCTGTCGGAGTGATACGCAGCGGCCGTTCTCTCACCTTTCGCCCTCAACGAAGGACCACACCGTAACGAAGTATCCCGCCCCTCAACGAAGCGGCGCGAACGCTTCAATCAGCCGGCCAAGCTCCGAAAGCCGGTCAATCGTGCGGTCCGGCCGCGGCGTGCAACGGTCAATCGGCGCCGCGTCGTCGTAGCCGCCGCGCACGGCGATTGCGACGGCGCCTGCGTTTTTGGCTGTGGCGATGTCGGTGACCGAGTCGCCGATCATCCAGATCGTTGCCGGGTCGGGCGTCTCGCGCAAGGCGTCCGCGGCGAGCGCCAGGAGCGGCGCGGGATCAGGCTTGCGACCGACCGCCGCGTCACCTCCGAGCCACCCGTCCACGCGGGACATGATCTCGAAGTGTTCCATGATGCGCCGAGTCGGCGCCGACGGCTTGTTCGTGAGCACCGCCGTGGCGATGCCGCGGGCGCGGACGTCGTCCATCGCTTCGAGCGCGCCCGGCAGGAGCGTGCTGTCCACCCAGCAGCGGTCGATGTAAACGCTGCGGAATTCAGCGACCGCGGCGGCGACGTCGTGCGGCGCCGCGCGGTCTTCGAATCCGCCCGTGAGACATCGCGCGATCAGAAGGTCCGCACCCTCGCCGACCCACGCGCGTACCTGCTGCTGCGGCCACGGCGCGCGGTCGCGGGCCCGCATGACTTCATTCACGGCAAAGGTGAGGTCGCCGACCGAATCGAGGAGCGTGCCGTCGAGGTCGAAGACGACGACGCGGGGCGGTGGCAATGGTGCAGCGCGCGCGAGGCTCATGTGTCGGTCCGCGACTCCTCGTCCGACGTGAAGTCACGAGCCGCCACCGGGTGTTCGATCAGGTCGGCGATGAGTTCGAGGCGAGTCGCCACGCGTTCCATCGATTGCGGACGGGCGTACACATCGAGCTGAATGCACTCCATGACCTGCTTCGAAAGCAGATGATGAATGCCCGGATTGCGTTCGTGCGGTGCCGCCGGCAGGGGAATTCGCTTCTCGTCAATCGCCCCTTTGTACAGGCCTGACTGCTCTTCCTTGGGCGGCATCGCCGTCGGAATGACTTCGCCCATCAGGACCCAGTACATGGTCGCGCCGAAGTTGTAGACGTCGGTCGCCGGCGTGATCGCCGCGCGATGTGCCTGCTCCGGTGCCATATAGCCCGGGGTGCCCTGGATGCGTTTCTTGACCGTTCCGATCGGGCAGGCTTGGCCGAGGTCGATGATCTTGACGATTCCCTCTGCGATCATGACGTTGGTCGGCTTCATGTCGGCGTGAACGAAGCCACGCTCATGCATGTGTGCGAGTCCCCGCGCGACCTGCGCGAAGATCCTCGTCGCCTCGAGCTGGTTCTTCGGCATGCGCTGATCGATGCTGCCGGCGTCGACATATTCGAGCAGCAGCCCGACCTCGATCGTCTTGAAGAGCTTCTTCTTGCGAAAGAGATCAACGGTCGCGCGAAGGTTCGGATGGTTCAGCCGCTTGCCGATCGCGAACTCGTCTTCGACCTGCTGGATGAACCGGTCATCCTTCTCGGTCCGACGGACGACGTGCTTCATCGCCCACACCTGCCTGGTCTTCATGTCCTGGACGAGATGAATCTCGCTGGCGGCACCCTGCCCAATTCGCGCCAGGATCTTGTAGCCAAAGAGGTCCGTCGTCATGAACGTTCCGGCAACGAGGCGGAGGCGTCACACAAGGAGCTACCGAAGCGAATGATCTGCTCCCGGCGCTGCCCCATGCGATGAACTTGCCGGGGGGCCATGCACGGTACCGCAACGATTCGTGGACGGCAACGCGCGAAGATGGGGGGCGGGGCCCTGCCTCGAATGGCGACACAGCGCATCAGTCGCGCAGGAGCGATTCGAACGCGGCAACCGGGAAGAAGCGGCCAGGGCTCGCGACGTCGGAGAGGTCGGAGTGGAGGTGAACCTGCGTGTCGGGAATGTTGAAATTCCGCTGCAGCTCGCTGACCAGATCGGCGAGCCGAGTCACCTGGGATTCGCTGAAGCCGCGGCGCTCACCGTTGCCGACCAGGCAGATGCCGATCGAGTGTTCATTGAACCACTCTGCGGTCGGCTCGACCGCTGCTTCGCGCGGGGCGACGTGCGCGCCCGGGTCCTGGTGGAGCCAGCGCGGGCCGGTGTAGATGGCGCCGTCGCCGAAGTCGATGCCGTTGCCGATCACGAAGTGGTAGCCGAGCGACGCATATCCCAATGAACGATGAAGTCGATCCAGTGACTCAGGGCTGCCGCCCGGCGAACCGGAGTGATGGATGACGATCGTCTTGAAGCGATCCGTATCCAGTTGAAGCGTTCGCTGCGGGAAGCTGCCGCTAAAGCTCACATTCGATGCCAAGGGCGCGGCGCCGAGCCCACCGTCCAGCCCGCCGCCCGTTGCCAGCAGGCCGCCGGCCGCGACGGTCATGGCAGCGCCGAACGCCGTCCACACGATTCGCGTGCGACGCGCATGCTTGCGACGTCCCGCTCGAGCAGCGGAGGAGTTCGAGGACTTTGATTTGCTCGACGAGGACTTGCTCACTGGTAATCTCACTTAGGCGCAATCATGGGGCGCAATCATGGGGCGCAATCATGGGGCGCAATCATGGGGCGCAGAAAGGTACCTTCGTCATCGGTCATCTGCGGCGCAAACTATTCACAAACTCCACAAATTGGCTCAAGCCCCTTCAAAGCCCAATCATGCCCGATCAGGCCCCCAAAGCGGTCGCGATGAAGAAAGTGGTGGTGATTTTCGAGTCGCGCCGACTTATCGCCCCAGCTTTGTCCCAGCTTTGTCCCAGCTTCGAGCCAGCTTCGAGCAAAGCTTCGAGCAAGCGTCGTCACCGCGTCTGCGGACCGAGTCGAGCCCGCAACGCCGGACGCGGCACGCCGAAGACATCGGGCTCCTCCAGCGGGACGTAGCGCGACCGCATGCGGTCGTAGGTCTCAAACTGCGTACGCGGCGCGCTTTCGGGAAAGAGCGGTTTGACGCATCCCGAGCAGCTCGCGAGCGCGGCAGCGGCGATCCCAGCTCGAACGACGAGTCGGGACACGCGGATGGTGCCGGGCATGTTCATGATCGTTCGCCGCATCGCAGTTCGCGCCATCCTACCGGGCTTTGAAGAGCCCGTGACGTGAGCCGACCGACGACACATCACGGGACCGGATCCGCGACTTCCAGCCGGAACGCAAAGGGCTCCGAGAGTTCGCGCCCGCTGAAGCCGTCACGAAACGTGACGTTCACCACGGCCGAAAGGGAGCCCTTCGCTTCGGACAGATCGATCACGCAGATCGCGGTGTAGTGATTGCCGAACAGGCCGGAACGCAGCGCCTCACGCAGCTCGCCCGGTGCGAATGACAGTCCCCCGATCAACTTTGGCACCGCGCCGTACCCCGGGAGCGATGCGATAGTCACCTCGAGCCATCCCGTGATCGGCACGAAGCGGTCGCGGCTGTCGCGGGGACTGATGTGCAGGCTGACGGTCGCCTTGTCAGGATCGTCGGCTGTGCGCTCGATCAGCGAGCCGAGCTCGACGACGAGTCTTGCAGCCTGCGGCACATTCTGGAGCACCTCGGGGGAGATGCCGGCTGTGTTGACAGCGGCCGTCGCGCTCAGCGTCGCGCGAAGCTCCCGATTCTCGGCGGCCGTCAGGGCCAACTGGGATTCAAGCGCCCGGATCTGATCGCGATATGCATCATGCTCGTTCGGCACGAGCGCACGGGCGCCGGAGCATGCGGGCATCGCGCAGGCGGCAATCAGCATCGCAATGGTGATCCGATTAACGACACGGATCATCGTACGCGCCTTTTAATCCGAACGAAATCTGGAACGCGAGCTGCTCGAGCGCGACGGTGAAGTCGACATTGACGACGCTCAAGCGTTCGGCACCGCGCACCTGTGTCTGAGGAATCTCAAGGCGGCGCGGTGCAAAGTTCAGAATGCCGATGACGCCCGCCTGAATCAGCCGATCCGCGGTTGCCTGCGCCGCTTCACCAGGCACGGCAATGATGCCGATGCGGATGCCGCGCTCGCGTACCAATGGCCGAAGTTCCTGGAGCGGGCGGACCTTGTGATCGCCAACAGTGGTTCCGACGACGGCAGGGTCATGATCGAAGATGGCGACGATGTCGAACCCCTCGCGGCGAAAGCGGCCGTACGGCATCAGTGCGCGGCCGATGTTGCCGGCACCGACGACGCACGCGTTCCACGTGCGGTCCTTGCCGAGAATCGAGCGAAGCCGTTCGATCAGTTCGTCGGTTCGATATCCGACGCCGGGCTGACCGAACTGGCCGAACACCGCGAGATCCTTGCGGACCTGCGAGTCGGTGAATCCGAGCGCCTGGCCAAGCTGCTTGGAGGAGATCGTGCTCTGGTCGCCCTCCTCGCGCATTTGCAGTTCACGCAGATAGAGACTCAGCCGTCGCACGGTCGGCTCAGGGATTTTGCCGCGAAAAGGCATTGGTTCGCGCAGATCGTAACGTGGTTCGTAACGGCGGCACGCTCCGTGTGTGCCGCTCACGGTGGGCCTCGCGGTACCATTGCGCTGCAATGCACATTGGCGACGTTTTTGCCCGCGACAGCACCACTTTCTCGTTCGAGTTCTTTCCACCGAAGTCGGATGCGGGATGGGATGCGCTGTTCGGGACGATCGCTGACTTCGAACGGCTCGGACCGAGCTTCGTCTCGGTCACATACGGCGCAGGCGGATCGACACGCGCCCGCACGCATGAGCTGGTGGAAAAGCTCAAGTCCGACACGACACTCGATCCGATTCCGCATCTCACGTGCGTGGGTCATCGCACCGCTGAAGTCGAGGACATTCTCGAGCGCTACGCCGCCGCCGGCGTGTCGAACGTTCTGGCGCTGCGCGGCGATTCGCCGCGCGGCGCCGATCCCTCGGTTTTTGAATCAGGCGACTTTCGATACGCATGCGATCTTGTCACGGGAGTGCGGCGCTTCAACGAGCGCGGCAGGCATCCTGATCGACGCGGCTTCGGCATCGGCGTGGCAGGTTTTGCCGAGGGTCATCCTCAGACGCCGAACACGCTCGTGCAGCTCGATCATCTCAAGTCGAAGGTCGACGCCGGCGCGGATTACATCGTCACGCAGCTCTTCTTCGATAACCGCTCGTTCTTCGACTTTCAGGAGCGCTGCAAGTTGCGCGGCATTCACGTCCCGATCATCGCCGGCATCATGCCGGTGACGAGCGTCGAAGGCCTGAAGCGGATGGCCGATCTCGCGGCCGGCGCGAACTTTCCCGCGCCGCTCTTGAAGGCGATCTATCGATGCCAGGATGATCCGGCAGCCGTCGCGCGCGTCGGCCTGCACTGGGCGACGGAACAGTGCCGTGATCTGCTTGATCGCGGCGTGCGCGGCGTGCATTTTTACACGCTGAACAAAAGCGACGCGACGCGGAAGATTTACGAGACGCTGGGCGTGCGAAGAACTTGAATTGTTGTTGCCGTGTCAGGCCCGCAGGTCGATGTGTCCCGGCGCGGTCGTCGGCAGCGCTGCCGGCTTCGCTGGCTCGTGCGACGCCGCAGGCTCCGACTCGTCGTCATGCACGAACTCGTCCCGGCGGCCGTCGCGTCGTCCCTGCTTCGCCTGCGACTCCGTGTCTGCATGTTCATCCGCGGTGCGTCGCACGGCGGACTCGCTCTCGGCGCCGGCGACGCGATGATCGCGGGCGTCCTTCATGCGCTGGCTCTCCTCGTTGGCGGGACGCGACCGCTCGAGCGACCGGTTCACCTGCTGTGCGGCGAGGGCGGCTTGCGCGGACCGAGGATCGATTGGCACGGGACCGAAAACGCTCATTGGAGTGCAGTTACCATCGGATCGACGCGGTCAAAGTCAACACAGAAGAGGCAAACCCGTGCTGTCGGCCCAAGAAGGCGGATTTTTGAGCGCATAAACAAGGGCCGCGTTGCGCGCGGCCCCTGTGTGGAGGACCTGCTGTGTCGCGTTCAGCCGCCCTGTTTCTCGGGCGACGCGCGACACGCTTCAATGCGGCGGATCGGATCGAGCAATCCGACACGCATGAGATCGCGGATCCGGACTCGTGCGATCACGAGTTTCGAGCCCACGTCCGACGCCTCGACTTCCACTCCGTTCGTCTTCAGTTGCCGAAGCGCTGCCGCGAACTCGTCGGCATTGGTGGCCAGAATGAGCATCGTGACGCGCGTGCGGCTGTCCGCATCAATGTCCGGCGCGGCCTGCAGCGTGCGCGCCAGCTCGATCGCGCCCGGCTGATCAATCTGCGCGGCAAGGGCAAGGAGCAGCAGCGAGCGTTCGATGCGTCGGGCGAGAAGGTCACGCTCGGCAGCCGAGAGCTGCGTTGGACGCGCGGGTGCCGGTTTCTCGGTGAGCTCACCAGCGGCATGCTCGCGCACGGCTTTGTCGGCTCCGTCCGCTGCCGGAGCGTCCGATGCTTCCTTCGTCAGCAGCGGCTCGTCGGCCTGGCCCCGCTGCCATGGGAAACTGAACTCGTCTTTCTTCTCGTCTTTCTTCTCGTCCTTCCTGAGGACCTCGTTCTCGACGACCTTCGCGGCGCCGGTCGCGGTCGGTTGCTGATCACGCGTGTTCGCAGGAGTCAGTTCAGACGGCGCCGGTGGCACCGGCGGTGCAGCGAGCGCCGGCTCCGCAGCCTTCGCGGGAGCGGGCGGTGCGGGCGGCGTCTCGCCACGGTCACCCGGCTTTGCGGCTGCTCGTCGTTCCAAGCCGCCCCCACCCCTTCCGTCCGAGACTCCAGGCCCGCTTGGGGCAGGGACGGGTGCACTCGTGGGCTTGCGCTTGCCAGGCATAGCACTGGTCGACTGGAAGACGTGCTGGCTGATGGGGGTTCCCCCGGCCGCACTGGTGTCGGTCGCGCCGATGTAGTTGACGTTCCCGTTGCTCGGTGCAGGGGGCGCTGGGCTGAACTGGTACGCGCCCGACGCGCTTGTCAGCCGCCTCACATCACTGCTCACTCCGCCATTCGTGTCCTCTCCGGCCCCAGCGGAGGTGCCATCGCCGTCGAACCCGAGCGAGATCGCGGCGAGCTGGTCGATGCTCACCTGCTCCGCGAACCACAGCCGCGCATCGGCCGCGTCATCCGACAGCGAGTCGGCGTGGCGAATCGTCCGTACGTCTTCCGAAAGCTTGCTTACGAGCTCAAGGCGCCGGCCAAGCGTCGCATCTGAGCCTGGCTGCCCAAGCGCCCACTGCGCCGGCGACACGCCCTCACCGAAGAAGCCCTGCCACGACGTGCCTTCCGGCAGTTCGATCGGGATCTGCACGAGCATCGGCGTGCCGCCCACCGTCACGCGACTCTTCTCAATCGCGACGAATGACGTGAACGGCGTCATGATTCCATAGTTCTCACCGAGCGCCACGATCTCAGCCTTCACCTCGGACGGCGCGTTTCCCTGTTCGATCGCCGCAGCGACCGGCGCGATGACGGTGTCGACCTTGGCACGTGCCCAGAGCGTCGCGAGCGAACTGCGATCCGTCGCAGTTGCCGGCAGGTCGAGCGCGATCGTGCGCTCCCAAGGACCGGCGCCGTTGCGGCCGCGGACTGTGACCATGCCCTTACCGGCGTTCTTGTATCGACCCAGCAGAACCAGCGGTTCGTTGTCGTAGAGATCCGGAATCTGTTCGAGAGTCGGCAGCAGATCTTCCACTTCGACGCCGGCAAACGTCGCTTCGATATCGATGAGCACTGGCGACTGAATGCGGCGCGTCAACCGCGCGACAGCTTCATCAGCATTCGATGCGAGCGTGACGAACTCCGCAACGCCGCGGCCGGCCCGGGCTGCGCCGTCGAGCAGCGCTCGATTCACGCTGTTGCCGATGCCGAACGAAAAGACGCGCGTGGTCTTCGCGTTGTCGCGGACCATCTGCACGATTGCCTGGTCATTTCCGACGGCGCCGTCTGTCAGCAAGAACACCATGCGATTCGCAACGATGTCGCTGCGCGCGAACGATGCATTGTCGACCACAAACACGCGGTCACCCGCGCTCGTCATCCAGCGTCCGGTCATGCGGATTGTCTGATCCTGCATGCCGCTCGTCGGAATCGAAACCCCGAATGTCACTTGAACAACTTTGCCGTCACCGAGCGCGATCGTGTTCGCGGTCGTGTCGACCTGACTCATCAACGCTTCGACCTGCATCGTGCGCCCGTCCGCGGGGAGATTCACGAGCTCGCGCACGTTGGTCCACACGCGCTGGCCACGCGGGTTCAGCGCCGCTTCGAACGCCTTCATCATCTCGGTGCCGCCGCCACCGCGACGCCCCTCGACGAACTGCGTTGCGGCGCGCCGGTTCTCTTCGGTCGCCGTGCGCGGCTCCGGCCACAGCACGTGCGTGTCACCCGCGAACGTGATGATGTTGAACGTGTCAGCGGGACGCATCGCGCCGATCGCCTTCGTCATCAACTCCTTCGCCTTCTCGATCGGGAAGCCGCTCATCGAGCCGGACGTGTCCAGCACAAAGATGAGTTCGCGCGACGGGATCTCTTCGACGCGCGGCCGCGCCGGCGGGTCAAGAATCACCGCGAAATAGCCGCCCTTTGTCGCATCGTCGCCGTTTCGGACGTGCGTCAGCACACCCTGCCCGATCGTGTCGCTGCTTGATTTCCAGGACAGCGCGAAATCGCGGTTCGGAATTGCGGTCTTTGATTTCAGCTCAATCGTTGTCGCCCCAGCGCGCGGACCGGCGCGTTCGACGACATCGTGCAGTTCGCTCTTCACGTCGAAGACGGGCGGGCCGCCGGTATCGATCGTCACGCGTACGGAGACATCGTGACCTGCGCGTTCCGTCGGCTTCACGGGCATCGGCGTGATGCGGCTCGCGTCGGGAACTTGATTCGTATCGGCTGCGAAGCCTGCACCGGAGTGCTTCGCGTTGATAGAGAACCAGCGGCCGTTCAACTGACCGATGCCGCCCTGTTCAAAATACTGTCCCTGCTCCTTGGCGCCGGTTGTGTACGTCACTACGAAATCGAGTGGCTGCTGCAGTCCGGCCGCGGGACGTTCCATCCACGCGGGTGACGGAGTACGGATCGCCTGCGCGCTCGCGAGCATCGACTGCAGCGCCTGTGGCGGTAGCGTGGCATCCGTGGAGGTGATCGTGACTTCGGCCGGCCCAAGAAGCACGAGACCAGCGCGAGCCTGCAGACCCTCGGCGAGCTGATTCATCGCGAGCGATGGCGTGCCTGGGATGTAGCGCGGCCCCACCACCATCGGAAAATCGAATGAGTAAACGCCGTCTTTACGCTGCAGGAATTCGAGATAGCTGATCTCGACAGTCACGCTCGCACCGGGCTCGATGTTGGCGACTGACTGCGTGAAGATGTTGGAGCGCTCCTGCTCGAGGAGACTCGCGACGTATCCGGCGCGCTTCGCCGATTCATACATCTGCCGGGCCAGCGTGCGCTCCTTCACTTCGCCCTCGACGATGCGCTCGGCGCCGTCCGGTCCCTTTACCGTGATGCGCATACGGTCGACCGCGGAGCGATGCGACAGAGGAAACGTGTAGGTCGCTTCCACTTTCTGGTGGTACGGATTCTTGTACAGCTGCTTGATGCTGACGCGCGTGACAGGCCCGGTCACTTCCGCATCGACGGCGGTGTGCTGCAGCGGGCATGGACCGAGACGGTCGCCGTCAGCGGTGAACGCCGTCAGTTCGCCGCCTTCTGGCACGTTGATGACATCGGCAGATGCCGTGTTGCGCGTCGGGACGAGCACAATCGTTGCGAGCGTCGCGACGAGCACAAGTGCCGCTGCAATGCGCGCCATTCGGCCCGTCACCGCGTGACCGACGCGTGCGAGGACGGGTCGCGTGAAGACGCGGCGCGCAATGCGGCTACGTTCAGGGCCACGTTCATGGCCACCTTCATGGCCACCTTCATGAATTGTGCCTTCTGCCGTGACGGCAGCGAGAATCTCCGCGCGTTTCGCGTGGGCGAGGTCCGCGTGTTCCTGGTGCCAATCGCGGAGGAGTGAATCAAGGTCATCGTGCGGCGGCGGGCCGGCATCGTCGGTGTCCATGATGCGGAAGGAATTCGTGCGGTCGTTCATCGGTGGGCCTCCTCGCGCAGGAGCGTGGCAAGGTGTCCGCGGGCGCGGGCCAGAAGTTTGTAGAAGCCGGAGCGGGAGAGGCCCAAGCTGGACTCGGCGGCGGCGACCGGATCGGGATCGAGGTAGTAGAGGTGGACGGCGAGCCGTTCCGCGTCCGGCAGCAGCCGCATCGCGTCGGTCAGCCGACTGAGCGATTCGCGTTTCGCGGCGATGTCGGCGCCGTGCGTCGGAGGCGTCAGACGCTCGCGGTCTTGAGCAAGCGTCATGGCGTGGTCCTCGTGTTTGTGTCGGCGGGCTTGCGAGCGCCGGCGTTCAGAGCAAACGAGCCTGGCGATCTGATATAGCCAGGGGCGCATTCCGGTCGGGTCGGTGAGACGGTCGAGCATTCGATAGGCACGGATGAAGACCTCCTGCGTTGCGTCTTCGGCATCCGAGAGCGACCGTCCGGGAATCAGGGTGCGGCACAGCGCGAGGATGACCGCCGCGTGCCGGTCGTACAACCGGCCAAACGCGTGTGCATCGCCCCTGCCATGGGCCTCAAGATCGGAGCAGTCGTCGCTCACGTGCCCTCCGATGACTTCGATGGATGGTGCGTCTCCAACGGGAAGTCTGGATTGTCGGTGTTTTTTGGGGCGGAAGTGACGGAACGATGGAGTTGAGGAACCTGCCGACCGATGTTCTCCCGCGAAGGAGAACCCCACCATGTGGCCTGCACGCGGCGTTGCGGAGCACGCATACTGCCCTCGACTCTTCTACTACATGACGGTGGAGGGGGTTTTCGCGCCAAGCGCCGATACTGAACAGGGGGCGGCGACGCACTCGCGAGTGGATCGTCCTTCGCTCGCCCCGCCACCGCTGGTTGATCCGACCGCGGCGACGCTTCCGGTGGAGTTTGTGAGTGACACCGAACCGGATCCGCAACGACCGTTGAGTGTGCGGAGTCTGGTGCTGAGCAGCGAACGCCTGGGCGTGACCGCGAAGCTCGATCTGGCAGAGATTGAAGGGCGGCGTGCGACGCCGGTCGAGTATCGCAAGGGACGACCCAAGCGCTCGGGCGTGCGCGCCGAGCAGGGCGATGAACTCATGGAAGAGCCTGCGCTCCTTCCGGGACCTGAACCGTGGCCGACCGACCGCGTTCAGATCGGACTGCAGGTGCTGCTTCTGGAGGAAGCCGGATATGAAGTCTCGGACGCCGTGCTTTACTACGCCGCGGAGCGACTTCGTCTGCGCGTGACTGTCGACGACCGTCTTCGCGCGGAAGCGCGTGCCGAACTGGAAGCCGCCAAAGAGTGTGCGAAGGGTGCACGTCCGCTCCCGCTCGTCAACGATGTCCGGTGCCCTCGCTGCTCGCTTCAGCCGATCTGCCTTCCCGACGAGATCAATCACCAGCGGATGACACCACTCACGGTCGCGGGACGCAATCCGGACGCACGCAACGATGCCGGCGAGCAATGGACACCTCGAAAGCTCTGGCCTCCACGGGACGACGGCATCCAGGTCGTGCTGCAGCGCGAGGGCGTTCGCGTCGGCGTGCGCGGTCATTGCCTGCGCGTGACGGACCGAGACGGTGATTTGGTGCGAGAGATTCCGCTCGCGAACGTCGAATCGCTCGCAGTCATCGGCGGCGTGCAAGTCTCGACGCAGGCGTTGACGGTGCTGGCAGATCACGAAGTTCCCGTCGCGTATCTGACCGGCGCCGGCCGGCTCGTGGCAATGATGGATCCGATGGGACCGACAAGCGCCGCCGTGCGTCAGTCGCAGATCCGCGTGCTGGATCAGCGCGGCCGCGCGATCGAACTCGTGCGATCGATCGTGTCGGCGAAGATCACCAATCAACGAACGCTTCTCATGCGGAACCATGCTGATCTGCCCCGCAGAGTCCCCGGCGATCTCGCGGCATCGATTGCAGCGGTGGGTCGAGCAGCATCGATCGACGAGATTCGCGGTCACGAAGGCAACGCTGCCGCGATCTATTTCGCGCACTTCGCCGGCGTGTTCAAGGAGTGTGCCCGGCCGCTCGCGCAGCGCTTCGATACGAACGGTCGTCAGCGTCGGCCGCCCCCCGATCCGATCAACGCCGTGCTGTCATTCGGATACTCCATGCTCACGAACGAGTGTGTGGTCGCATGCCGACTTGCAAGTCTCGAACCGACAGTGGGAGCGCTGCACGCGACGCGCCCGGGAAGACCGGCGCTGGCACTGGATCTCATGGAACCGTTCCGGCCGCTCATCGCGGACTCGCTGGCGATCTCCGCATTCAACCGCGGCGAACTCACTGCGGGACACTTTCTCGACACGGCAGCCGGATGCGCGCTCACCGATGCAGGAAGAAAGGCATTTTTCTCCGCGTATGGACGGCGGATGGATACGGAAGTGACGCATCCTGAATTTGAATACCGCCTCAGCTATCGGCGCATGCTCTCGCTTCACGCGCGGCTGATTGCGGCATGGTTCCTCGATGAAGTCCCGGGCCTGGCATTCCTGACCACGAGGTGAATCGATGCGGCGCTGCTACCTCGTCTGTTACGACATCCGCGATGCGAAACGCTTGCGACGTGTGCACAAGGTGATGAAGGCATACGGCGAGCCGTGGCAGTTCTCGGTGTTTTACTGCGTCCTGCGTGCGATCGACCGTGTCCGGCTCGAGACAGCGCTGCGAGAAGAAGCGAATTTGAAACAGGATCAGATTCTGATTGTCGATCTTGGGGCGAACGAAGAGGCCGCGCGCGAGTCGTCTGCGTTTTTGGGAGTGGGGGTGCCGGAGGTGGGGGAGCGCGTGGTGGTGATATGAGTAATACGGATCACAGTAACAACTCGCGCGTGAGCCAAGACGTGTGACACAGCGACCGAAGCGTCGCCTTCTCGAG
>ENA-ORBV01011265-ORBV01011265.1-microbial-mat-metagenome-genome-assembly--contig:-NODE-11265-length-14099-cov-8.112395_pt1 | contig 14099 bp, 6 predicted proteins | sample MGYA00237777_ERZ505514 | MGnify/ENA primary metagenome ERZ505514 (study PRJEB26160, sample SAMN06269048) | microbial mat metagenome | isolation source: Oligotrophic lake microbial mat | place...
GATTGACCATGAAGAAGGCCAGGTTCATGGCATTCGTGACGGCGGCTTCGGTGATGACCATGAAGTCCTCCAAGCCCCAGAATTGCTTGGCATCACGAAACGTGAACTCGATTTGGAAACGCAGGTGGTAATCATCGCGCAGTTCTTCCCAGGCCAGCGCACGGTCGCTGCTGAACAGATAGACATGCGCCTGTTTGCCCGTGGTCTGATGCTGCTTGACGATCACCACGACATTCAGCGGTTGGTCAAACGTCTCGTGCCGCGCCTCGATCTGATAGATGCAGGTCTCAACGTGATCCTCCACCGTGCTCTGCTTCAGGTAGCGCTCCGGGATTGCGCGTGGGTCGATCCGCGCACCAGAGATCCGACGCGGGCCACGCCCGGCGTAGGGGCCGTCATACGGATAGTACAACGCCGAGTCGCTGCGCAGCTTCGAGATGAGGTGCAGACCGAGCCGACGGGCCATCAGCATGGCATTCTGATTGCCAAAATGCCCATCCAGTACCAGATAGGTCAGTTTCAGGTGCGGACCGATGCGGGCCAAGAGCCCCGCGATCATGGCACTGATACGGGTGTGCTCGGCATTCAGGGGCGCATCGGCCTTGGCCTGCGTGCTGCTCCCCTTCGGGCGTCCCGGTTTCCGTTTGGCGGGGGGCACCTGCGGGGTCGGTACTGCTGCGGGTTCACGGACAATCTGCTCAATCTGCACCGGGAACGCCTGCCGTTCGCGGCAACTGACCAGCGCGAGCGCAAAGAGCGACACGCCGGGCACCGGTTTCCCAAAGATGCTGGAGAAAAAGCGATCCACGCCGTGGGTTTCAGTACCCGCCTTGGTCACCACACATGCATCGCCCACCCGCAGATACCGATCCCCTGGCGCGACCAACTGGGTGCGTACGAAGGCCCAGAGCAGCGCCGCCCACGGCAAGGTGGTATGAAAGAACCGCGGTATGCTGCGATAGCTGCCACCCGTTCCCGTCCAACGCGCGAGTCCCAACATCGTGACTCGCCCGGTCATCGCCAGCATGGCCAGCGCAATCCGACCCAGTTGCCGAATGGTCGTTGTCTTGACTTCACCGGACAGACATTGGAGCAGTGGTAGAATGGATTCCATGGCTTGTGTGGTTCTTCCGTGGTGTGCCTTTGAACACCCCAACGGTACCACAGAAGCCATGTTCATTCCCGGTCAGTTTTGGCGAAGGTATTGGATAATAATGACTGGTTTAAATTCCTCGCGACCATCGTCGCGGTGTTCGGGCCAGGTGTGTTCGTCGCGTGGACTGCACGGCGTGAGCTGCCGCAGCTCGGCTGGCGCCTGATCAGCGCGCTGGTGGCGTGCTGGGCGATCGGCTTCCCGGGCGTATACCTCTACTCTGTCTTTGGCTATAACCTCTCTCCGCTCTCCAGTGCAATCGGCGGCGGGCTCTACGGCCTGATCTGCGGCTGGATCACGGCTGTGCTGCTGCGGCGAGCGCTGGAACGCACGAGGCCAGTAGTGTTACACGAGGGTGCAGCTGGCCCGTAAGATTAAGGACACAGGGCCGCAGCAGGAAGCCAACGGCAGGCCCAGACGCTAACGCTCGCTAGCGAGTCAGTTGCCACGCCAGGCGCCATTGCTCGCAGAGGACAGCTACCGTCCTGGTCCCCTCTCCCGCAAGCGTTCAGGGGCGGACAGAACCCATGCATGGAAGCGTCGTTTCCGCGTCTGGACGGTACAGCCTTCCTCCTGGCCCCCCCTCTCCCGCCCGGCGGGAGAGGGGCCGGGGGTGAGGGTCACTGGCGCCATGTAAAATAAGTGAACCACAAGAACCCTGTTTATGCCCTTGATCGACATCAATGTGCAAACGCGACGAGTAGACACAGCCCGCCCGTAGATAACCATGGTCACTACGATCTTTTGCCCGGCTTGCGGCACCCTCGTCCTCGATGCAGATCAGTGCCCCAAAGGCGATTGGCGCCGCCCCTCGCCGCCGGACACGGTAGGCACCCTCGCCTGGCGCTCGGAGGTAGGCCAGCCCCTCGGTCGCTCCGCCGTGAGCCCCGCCGTCGCCGGTGGCATGATCTGCCTGCCCACCGAGGACGGCGCCCTGCTTGCCTTCGAGCACTCCACCGGCGTGCAGCGCTGGCAGCGCCGCCTTGAGGAGCACACGCTCTGCCGCGACCTTGCCGGTCGCGGTGATCTGCTTTTCGTCGGGCCGCACGACATCCGCACGATCCCCAGCGGCGCGCGCACGCTCCTGGCCCTCGACGCGCGCACGGGCGCCCTTGCCTGGAGCCGCTCCATCGCCGCCCACAGCCTCTCCGCCGCTACCCTCGGCGAGGGCACGCTCTACGTTGCGGGGAGCGACGAGCAGCTCTACGCCCTGGATGCTGCCGACGGCGCCGAGCGCTGGATCGCCGCCACGACGGCCTGGGGGCCTGTAGCTCCCGCCCTCGGCGAGGATCTGCTGATTGTGGGCGGTCGCGGCGATGTGCTTGTGGCCCTGCAAGCTGCCGACGGCGTCGAGCGCTGGCGCCACGCGGGCGGCGGCTGGTTCGCCGGCCCCATCGCCGTAGCCGGGGGGCGCGTGGTCGCCCTCGCCTGGGACGGCGTGCTCCAGGCCCTGGATGCGGCCCAAGGCCGCCCGCTCTGGCAGCTCCGTGGCTCGCGCGGGCGCGGCTTCTCGGCGCCGCCCTGCGTCACGGCGGCGAGCGTCTTTGTCGGCGACAGGATCTATCTGGAGGCGCAGGGCCAGCGCGCCCCCGGGTACGCGCTGCGGGCGCTGGACGCCGCCAGCGGCGCCGAGCGCTGGCGCACACTCCTGGAGGGCCGGGTTGCCTTCCAGCCCGTTCTCGCCGGCGATACCCTGCTCTGTGTCGAGGAGGAAGGCCAGCTGCGGGCGCTGGACGCCGCCAGCGGCGCCGAGCGCTGGCGCCTCCCCCTGGGGGCCGCGCTTGTGGGCGTGCCGACGCTCGCCGGCGATCTGGCGATCGTCGCCACACGCGACGACACGCTCCACGCGGTGCGCTGGCGGCCCACGCCGGCCCTCTCCACGCTCGCGCCCGAGGAGCTGCTTGCCCATGGCGATCTGAGCGGGGCCGCCGTCGGCTTTGCCCTGGACGGTGCGCTGGCGCGGGCCGGCGTCCTCTACGAGCGCCTCGGGCGCCCGCGTGAGGCTGCCCAGCTCTTCGAGCGCGCCGGTGAGGGCCCGCGCGCCGCCCAGCTCTGGCTCGAAACGGGCGATTTCCAGCGTGCCAACGAGCTCTACGCCTCGGCAGGCGAGCGCCTCGGCGTCGCTATCACCCTGGAGCGGCTCGGGCAGCCTCTCGACGCCGCCCGGATCTACGAGCAGCTCGACGAGTACGCCAGGGCGGCGGCGCTCTACGAGGCCGCCGGCGACAGGCCCCACGCCGCCAAGCTCTACCAGCGCGCCGGGCGTTTCGACGAAGCTGCCCGCATTCTGGCCGCCCTTGGGCTCTGGGAGGAGCAGGTGGATGTGCTCGTCGCCGCCGCTGATCTCGACGAGGCCGCCCGCCTCTGCGAGCTCAACGGCCAGAGCGAGCGCGCCGCCGATCTCTTCGAGCGCGCCGGTATGCTCGCCGATGCCCTGCGCGTGCGCATGGCCCTGGCCCACTGGCCGCGCGTCGCCGAGCTTGCCGAACAGCTGGGCGACTACGAGCGCGTTGCTGAGGCCAACGAGCGCCTGGGCAAGAGCGAGCAGGCCGCCGCTGCCTATGAGCAGGCCGCCGCTGCGCGCGCCACCGCCGGGGCCGACGCGCGCCTCATCGCCACGCTCTTCGAGCAGGCCGAGCGTCTCTACCGCGATCGCGGCGACCTGGAACGCGCCGCCGCCTGCCGCTTACAGGTGCTGCGCTTCCGCGAGCTGCCGGATCTCATCACCGTCGCTCGCGCCGCTAGCGCCTTTGTCGAGAATAGCTGGAACGTGATCGATGTAGCCTTCGAGAATGTGGGCTTCGGCCAGGCCCGCGAGATCACCGTGGCTGTGGGCGGTCCCTTCGAGGCCCGTGGCATCCCTGTGCTCCACGCCCTGGCACCGCAGCGCAAGGCTAACCTGAAAGTGCCGCTGCGCCCGCTGCCGGGCGAGTACGGCTCCGCCGTGCCGCTGGAGCTGATCGTCTACTACCGCAACGCCTACGGCGTCGCGTATGAGGAGCGCGAGCAGATCACCATCCCGGTGGTGCAGGAGGGCCGCGCCCCTGCGCCCGCCACGCCGCTTGAGATCAAGGTGGCCCGGCAGCCCGTTGTCGAGGCGGCGGCCGCCCTGCGCCCGCCGCCGCCCGCCGATCTTGCGGTGGTGGTGCGCTTCATTCCCCAGCAGCCCGGCGTGTCTCAGGTAACATGGGAGTCGGTCGGTGCGGGCACTGCCCATTGCAGCTTCACCGCGCCCTACAGTGGCGCCACCCTCGATCTGGTGATGCGTGCCCTCGACCACTTGCAGTCTAACGTCAACGGCCTCGACAGCCATGATCTGGAGCAGCTGGCCCGCCTGGGTCTCCCTGTGGAGAGCGGCATGCTTGCCCCCAACGCCGCCCGCACCATCGGCGAGGCGCTCTACCGCGCGCTCACTGCTGACTCCGCCGCAGTGGCGCATATTGCTACGGTGCGCAATAATGCGCGGACACAGGATCGCAATGTGGTGGTGCAGCTGCGCTTCCCGCCAAAAGCGGTGGAACTCGCGGCCCTCCCCTGGGAGCTGATCTGGGGTGATAGCGCGGTGCCGCTGCTGCTGGATAGCGGCCAGTTCTTGAGCATCACCCGCCACCTCGATCTGGAGTTGCCGTCGCCCGCGCCGCGCCTGCGCAGCGGCCCCCTGCGTATCCTCGCCGTCACGCCCCTGGCGGGTATCGCTGCGGCGACGCGCGCCCAGGAGCGGGCAGCCCGCGAGCGCGCCTGGGCCGGGCTACTCAGCCAGGGCGCCGTTGAGATGAGCGAGGTTACACCGCCCGTCACCCGCAGGCGCCTCTTCGACGCCCTTCAGAGCGAGCGCAGGCCCGACATTATCCATTTTGTCGGCCACGGGCGCTACCTGGATGGCAAGGGCTACCTGATGCTCGACGACGACAAAGGTGGCTGGGATAAAGCTCCCGCCGAGCTGGTTGCCCAGCTCTTCCGTGAGGCGCGCCTAGTGGTGCTGCACGCCTGCCAGGGCGGCGCTGTGAGCGAGGCCGGGCTGCTCACCGGGGTGGCGCCCGCCCTGAGCGCCGCCGGTGTTCCCGCCGTGGTCGCCATGCAGCTCACCGTCAAGGTGGATGCAGCGGTACGCTTCAGCGAGGTGCTCTACGCCGCCCTGGCCCGCGACGAGCCGCTCCAGCGGGCCGTGAGCCGCGCCCGCCAGGCGCTCTTCGTCGAAGACCCCGATAGCGGCAGCTGGTATGTGCCAACCCTGACGATCAACTCGGCGGGCAGCGAGCCCTTCCATTTGTGAACTGCCTAGAGGTGCGTCGCTTCTTGGTTGTGCTCGCGCTGTCTGCGTATGCCTGCCGGCAACGTGAATGCGCGAATGGCAGCCCAACGCCCAGCTGTGAGCTGCACCGCTGGCAGGCATCGAGGGGAGGGCGGGCGTGGGGGAGCGGCAGCTGCCAGGCAAACGGCGAGCTGCCGCCAGCAGGTTGTGGCATGGGCTGACACAAGCAGGACGGGCCAGGATGCAGACACCAGGCGCCGTGATGGCGCGAGGCGACCGTGCTTTGCCGGCCACGATCACGCCCAGATCAGGGCCGCGCCAGCGGCGTCGAGCGGCACAGCGTGGTTCGGCGGCGTTCCACCAGCCGATGGGCTTCTGGTCGCCGGCGGTGCTCGTGGGCGATGCGAAACGCCACGGCGTGCGTGGACGTGAACCAGAGCATGACTCGCTGCACGCTCGACGCCGGGGCGATCCGGATTGGGCGCGCACGGGGTCGCGCGCGGTGATCGAGCGCCTGATCCTGGCGGGCGCCCTCGATGGCTTCGGCGTGCCGTGCCGCACGCTGCTCTGGGAGCTGGGCGGGCTGCGCACGAGCGCAGGCGAGCTCGATCTTGCCGTGCCGCTCCCACCCCTGGACCTGGCCACGCTTACACCCTGGGAGCTGCGGCGCCAGGAGGAGCAGGTGCTGGGGCTGAGCGTGGGCGACCACGCCTTTGGGGCGCTGCGCAGCTGGCTGGCGCGCCAGGGGCTGGCGAGCAGTCGGGCGCTCCGGCGGGTGGCCGATGGAAGCCGTGTGGCGACGGCGGGCGTGCTCGTGGTGCGGCAATCGCCGCCGACGGCCAAGGGGCACGTCTTCCTCACCCTGGAGGACGAGCACGGCTTGATCGACGTCATCCTGCGGTCGCGCGTTGCGGAGCGCGTGCGTGCCATACTGGAGGGAAGTGCCGTGCTCCGGGTCGTGGGCATGCTCCAGCGCGCGGACGGCGTGCAGAGCATCCTGGCTTGGCACGTGGAGCCGCTGTGGATTCCAGGGGGGGCAACGCAGCCAGACTGAGCGCGCCTGTACGGTCAGCATCCCGCAAGGAGTCTCAACCTTCACATGCTTGCTCCCCGACGCCCGAGCGTTGTGCAACACTCCGACCACGTTTGTAGGCCCCGGTCGTGACGTTGTGCGGACAGGGTGAGCGAAGGAGCTACTGAGGTATCATTGTAGACATGGGACTCAACGCCGCGTTGCGGGGCTATGGGAACGCGCATTCCAGAGCATAGGCACCTCTCCCCAAGCCTTCCAGGGGTGATACAAGAAGCGGGCAAGCCCTTCCAGCCCCTTGACGGGCAGGTCTGTACTTGCGACAATGGGGGTTGTTCCCCCGGCTGCTATCCGCTGTCCGCTCGTGCTTCGAGAAACCTGATGGACGCCCTGCTTGCCTATCTCCCAGAGGACCGCGCCTGGGCCATCGCCCACGATGTGAGGCTACCGGAGCGCGCGAATGGCGCTGCCCTGTTCGCTGACATCTCCGGCTTCACCTCCCTCACCGAGGGCCTCACCCAGGCGCTCGGGCCACGTGTTGGTATTGAAAACCTCACTGATCGGATCAACACGGTCTACGCTCGTCTTACCGCCGCCATCGCCTGGTGGCGCGGCAGCGTGATCAGCTTCAGCGGTGACGCAATCACCTGCTGGTTCGACGACACCGACGGCCCCGCCGCACCTCGCGCCGCAGTCTGCGGGCTCGCCCTCCAGGCTGCGATGGCGGAGTTTCGCACGCTTCCCTTGCCCGGCGGGCGCACCACCGCCCTCGCCCTCAAGGTCGCGATTGCCACTGGCCCCGCTCGGCGTTTCACGGTCGGCGATCCGATGCTCCAGCAGCTTGATGTGCTCGCCGGGGCCCTCCTCGGCCGGATAGCCGCCGGCGAGCAGCTCACTCACCCTGGTGAAGTGCTCATCGACCGCGCGACCGTCGCCGCTCTCGGCCTACACGCGTCCCTCGGCGAGCAACGGCTCGACCTAGACTCCCGTGAGCACTTCACGCTGCTGCGTGCTCTGGCCGACCCACCCGCCGCTGCCCCCTGGGTGCAGGTGGCGCTTCCCGCTACGGCGCTGCATCCTTGGGTCCACCAGGCCATCTGGTCACGCCATGAGGCGGGGCTGGGCGCGTTTCTCACCGAGCTGCGGCGGGTCGTCGCACTCTTCCTGCGCTTTGGCGGTATCGACTTTGACATCGATGACCGCGCTGGCGAGTGGCTCGACGCCTTCATACGACGCGCCCAGGTCGTCCTTGCCAATACGGGAGGCTCCTTGCTCCAGCTCACCGTCGGCGATAAGGGCGCCTATCTCTACGCCGCCTTCGGCGCCCCTATGGCCCACGAGGATGACACCCGTCGTGCCGCTCGCGCCGCCCTGGACCTGCACGCGCTCGCCGCCGATCTTGGCCTGCCCCCGTTCCAGATTGGGCTGAGCCAGGGCATCGTCCGCACTGGCGCCTACGGTGGGCCGACGCGCCAGACCTACGGCGCTCTCGGCGATGAGGTGAACGTCGCTGCCCGCCTGATGCAGGCCGCCATGCCAGGTACGACCCTGGCTACTGAGCGTGTCCGCTCGCTCGCCGGCGACACCCTCGCCTGGGCGCCCTGCCCCGATCTGGTGCTCAAGGGCAAAGCCCAGCCGGTCACGGTGTATCGCCTCCAATCCTTGCGCGCCGACACGCCGTCGCCACAGCGTGGCGCGCTCACGGCGCAGACCATGATCGGGCGCGCGGGTGAGCTTGCCGAGCTAGAGGTCATCCTCGACGCTCTGGCCGCGGCACGGGCCGGGCGCACCGTGGTGATCGAGGGCGAGCCAGGGATCGGTAAGTCGCAACTGGTCGCGGCAGTGATGAGCGCCGCACGCTATCGTCAGGTGCGTGCGCTGGTGGGAAGTGGTGACGCGGTGGAGCAGGCCACGCCGGCCTTCGCCTGGCGCTCGGTCTTCAGCCAGCTCCTGGGCCTGTCTGTGCTGGCCACCGATCTCCCCGCGCAACAGCAGTACGTGCGCCATAAGCTCCGCGCCGCCGGCGAGGACGAGGAGCTTGCGCCGCTGCTGAACGTCGTCCTGCCGCTCGGCTTACCAGAAACGCCAGCGACGGCACCCATCGTCGGGGCGGCGCGCGCCGAGCAGGCCGCGGCGCTGCTGCTGCGCTTGCTGCGCCGGGCCGCGGAGGCGGAGCCGCTGCTGATCGTACTTGAGGATGTCCACTGGCTCGACCCGACCTCCTGGGAGCTGCTGCATCAGCTGGGAGCGGCGCAACTGGCGGTGCTCATGCTGACAACGCGCCCGCCGGAGGTAGAAACCTATGGGGACTATGGACCACTTCTCGCCACCCCGGAGACCCGCTGGCTCGTGCTGCGCCCGCTGGAGACCGACGAGCTCGTGCCCTTGCTTTGCGCGCGCCTGGGTGCCGTTCAGATCGCTCCCGAGGTGGCGGCGCTGATCCTGGAGCGCGCTGATGGCAACCCCTACTTCAGCGTCGAGCTGGCGACGGTGCTTCAGGAGCTTGGTCTGGTACAGGTCGAGGCCGGGGTGTGCCGGTTCGCCCCTGGCCGGCAACGGGAGACCGTGGTGCTGCCCGATACGCTCCAGGGCCTGATCGGCTACCGCCTGGATCGCCTGGCCCCCGAGGAGCAACTCACGATGAAGGTGGCCAGTGTGATCGGCCGGGTGTTCGCTGCGCAGGCCCTGCGCGCGGTCCACCCGCTCACCCCCCAGCCGATCCAGCTGCATCGACAGCTGAACGCGATGGAGCAGCTCAACCTGGTGGTGCGGGAACTACCGGGGCCGGAGCTGCGCTACGCTTTCCGCCATATCATCGCCCAGGAGGCGATCTACAGTCTGCTGCCCACCGAGCTCCAGTGCTCGCTGCACGGGGCTGTGGCCCGCTGGCTGGAGGAGACCTACGCGGCGGACCGGGGGTCCTACGCGCTGCTCCTGGCCTACCACTGGCAGCGGGCCGACGCTCCGGTGCGCGCCCGGGACTACCTGGACATGGCCGGGGCGAAGGCGCTCCGTGGCGGAGCCTTCCGTGAGACCCGCGAGCTGCTGGAGCAGGCGACGCTTCTGGAGGCGAAGGAGCCGGCCCTCGCCGAGCCGAAGGACGCGGCGGTGTTGCGGAAGGTGCGACGCAACCGCATGCTGGCCGAGGCGAACTACGGGCTGGGCGAGCCGACGCGGGCGCTACCGTACTTGCGAGCCGCCCTGACGCTTGTGGATCGCACCCCGCCTCGTGGTGCGATTGGGCTGGCGGCGGGGAGCGCCGCGCAACTCCTGCGCCTCGCGGTCCACGAGTTGCGCGGCATCCAGGCAGCCAGCAGTGAACCGGAGAACTCGCTGATTGGCGAACTTGGCTGGGTGTATCGGCTCTATGGCTTGACTGCCTTTGTCGACAATGACGCCCTCACCGCTATCTACACAGGCTGCTGGTTTATTGTCCTCGCCCAGGAGGGCGGTTCGCCAGTGCAGCGCGCCCACGCAGCCGCGGGTGCCAATGTCCTTTTTACCGTGCTGTTCCTCCCCGCAGTTGCGGCCCACTACAAGGCACGGGCGTACGCCCTGCTCACCGAAGGCGAGGCTGCAACGGGCCGGGCCTATGTCGAGTCGGTGCTCGCGAGCAGCGACATAGGCCAGGCCCGTTGGCAGGAAGTGTTCCAGCAACTCAGAATCAGCGACCGGCTCACCAGACAGCTCCAGGATTGGCGCACCTGGGGTGAGGCGACAGTTACGCTTGGACTTGCCCACTATTTCCTCGGCGAGTTTCGAGCCGCTCAGGCGGTGTTCCAGGAGCTGGCGGATGTGGGGGGAGAGCGAGGCGTACTGGAGCACCAGGCCTACGGGCACAACGGCCTGGGAATGGTGGCACTGCGGCAGGGGCACGATGCCGAGGCGCTGGCGCAGCTGAAGCGGGCCGCCGAGCTGCTGGAGCAGTCCAACGAGCTGCGCATGGCCAAGCAGATGAACTACGCCGCGCACGCCATCCTCTACGCCCGGCTCGGCCGCCGGGAAGAGGCGCGGCAGATGGCGCTGCGAATCGCCGAGGCGACTGGTCTCCTCCCCCAGACGCTCGCGCACGGCATCGACGGGCTTATCGGCTGGACTGAGGTGGCGCTCCAGCTTCCGGGGAGCCGGGGCGGGCGCGCCGACGCCCGGCGGGCAGTAGCCGCCTTGCGCCGCTTCGCCCTGTTTTATCCGATGGGGCGCCCGGCGGCGTGGCGCTACCGCGGCCAACTCGCCTGGCAGGAGGGGAAGGCGCCGACGGCCCTCCGTGCCTGGCGCCGAAGCCTCACCGAGGCCCGGCGGCTAGCGATGCCCTACGACGAGGGGCTGGCCCACGCTGAGCTTGGCCTGTATCTGCCGCCGGCCGACCCGCACCGTCACGAGCACCTCGTGCGAGCCATTGCGATTTTTGGTCGCCTCGGCGCCCGCCCTGATCTGGAGCGGGTGATCAACACGGTGAGGGCAGAGCGGGCGCGCTCGCGTTCAGTGAAGCCATGACGACCGGTGAGCCGCCTGCGGCGAGGTCGGCGCCGAAGGAGAGGACGTTCGCCGATACTTTTTGTAAAGGCGGGCAGCACAGGCTGACTTGCGCGTCAAGCTGATCGGTGGTAGCTATCGGGCCGCCAGCTCGACCATCTCGCGCACGGTGCCATGCACGCCGCCGACACCGCGGCTGAACTGGCGGTCCTGGGGGTGTGCGAGCATCGTCAGGCCGCCCAGGGGCGAGATGGTGATGAGTCCGTAACGGGCGACGCGCGTGCCCGCCGGCAGCTCAAACCGGTAGCGCTGCAGCAGCATCGGCAGGACGATCTTCATCTCGAAGAGGGCGAAGGTTGCGCCGATGCACATGCGCGGCCCGACACTGAAGGGGCTGTACTCGAAGGGCGAGGGGCTGATCGTCTCCCAGCGGCTGGGCAGGAAGCGCTCGGGCTCGGGGTAGAGCTCAGGCATGTGGTGGGTGAAGTAGGTGCTGGTGAAGATCTCGGTGTGCGCCGGGACGTGGTAGCCTCCAAGCTCCACGCCCTCGGCGGCACGCCGGAAGACCCCGGGGACGACGGGGATCACCCGCATGCTCTCCTTGATCACCCGGTCCAGCAGCGGCAATTGCTCCAGCTGCTCGACCGTCGGGGCGGCCCCGCCGAGCACCTGCCCCAGCTCGTCGAGCAGCGCGGCGGTCGCAGCTTGGACGCCTGCCTGCACGGCGGTGCTGCTGGGGATGAGTCCATCGTCAAGCCAGGAGCAGAGGATGCGCCCGCGAAGTACGGTGGCGTCAGGCTCCTGGGCAATGTGGCCGGTGAGCACGGCGTAGGCAAGCGTGACATCCTCCACCCGGCGTGCCATGGGGCCGATCGCGTTCAAGTGCCCCAGCCTCCCCTCAGAAGGCGGCCAGAAGCCGCGCTCGTCAAGGGCACCACTGGTCGGGCGCAGCCCGACGATGCCGCAGAAAGCAGCCGGGAGCCGGATGCTCCCCGCGATATCTGAACCCAAGCCAAGGGGTGAGCCGCTGGCGGCGATGATGGCCGCCTCGCCGCCGGTCGAGCCTCCAGGAGAGCGGCGGAGATCCCAGGGGTTATTGGTGCGACCGAACAAGGCACTGACCGTTTCCTGATGCCAGCAGTTATCCGGAGTGTTCGTCTTGCCAAGCACAATCGCTCCGGCGAGGCGCAACCTTGCCACGGCGGAAGCATCGGTTTCGGGGATGTGCCGCTTGCGGCTGGTGAGGCCACAGGTTGCAGGGGCGCCGGCAACGTCGAAGGCATCCTTGATTGTCACAGGGACGCCGTGGAGCGGGCCTACCGGCTCTCCGCACTGGAGTCGCGCATCCGCAGCGCGTGCTTCACGACGGGCTTGCTCGAAGTGGGGCGAAACGACGGCGTTGAGCTGCGGGTTGACAATCTCGATCCGGGTGATATGGGCCTCGATGACCTCTGAAGGCCGGAGGTCGCCCTGCCGGATGAGCCGGGCAAGCTCGACGGTCGACAGGCCGATGATCGCTGGGTGCATGACATTATCCCAGGATTGAATGCGATGAACGCTGGCTCCTGTCGCACGCTCGCTGTCATAGCTGCCAGCATGTGACACCACAACCGTACCAATAAAGACAGACAGTGTCTATCAAGAAGATTGCGTAGCTTCACTACGTAGCGCACAGCACCACCCAAAAAATTGACGGTCATGAATGATTTACCCCATCATAAAGAGGCAAAAGCATGAGAAGTGGAAGTAATAATCCGGCTTGGCTACCATAATGCGCGCTCCTCAATCAGCAATCAGGTAGCATCTAGTGGCATGAACGCAACGGGAGCGGTGCATCAGCACCGCTCCCGTTGCGTTGTCGTGGGTCGCCTATCGCTTGCCGGAATCGAACGTGTGCAACGTGCCGTACTACGCAGCTTCGACCTTCAGAAGACCGGTGCTGGAGGTTAGTCCTTCGCCGTACTGCTGCTTGAGGCGGGCCAGCGAAAGCGTGGGCTCGGCTCACGCGCTTCACCGCCGCTGCTGGCGAGGTCGCGTGTGTTCTTCTGCACCGTTACGGCGGCAAACATGGCAAGCACAAAGGCCATCGCGTAGAAGCCCTTCTCGCTGAGCAGGAGCGAGGCGTTCCAGAGCCCGACGGTAAGCAGGCTGATCGCCAGGGCCACCGAGGCCCAACTCAGCCCGAAATAGATCGGCGTCACCGGGATGCCCTCGAGCTGGTCGCGGACACTCTTTTGGAGCGAGATCGCCGCGAACAGCCCGTACATCAGGACCGTGAAGTAGTAGCCCTTCTCGCTCAGCGGCATCCCGGCATTCCATAGCCCGACCAGGTAGGCAATGCTCCCGGCGAAGAGGGCGGCCCAGGACGCCAGAATAAAGGCGGTAGACGGCTTTTGGGGTGTGGCGTTCATTAGGGGTGCTCCTCGTCGGTCACGTTTCGTTGTACCTGGAAGCAGGATAGCGAAGAACGTGGTATACGCCTATGGCTCAAAAGGTGAAGCGTGCACCGGTCGGTGACGTGGTGGGCGCGATCGGTCATGTCTGGCGGACGCGCCCAGCGCGCATGTGCCCGCTGCTACGTCGGGCCAGGCGGGCTGACGCGCGCAGCGGTGCAGCGGGGCGGATCCGCCAGGTTCGCCTACAAGAGCGTCAGCTGATCAAATGCTTCCTCCCCGGTGGGCGCTGCGTGCGGTGGTGACAGCGCCCGCCGCTTTGCCAGGGCGGTGCCGAACTGCAGCGATGGGGTGCGCTGCCCGCGCTGCACTGCCGTCTGAAAGCTGAGCGAAGTGTCCGTCCTGCTTCCCGCAGTCGCCGTATGCGACTCGGGGGCCGGCGTATCTTCGAGCCTTTCTGCACGCTGCGCCTGGGCCTCCATCCAGGCGAGGGAGCGCAGCGCCGGTGGAATAGTCACGGTGAGCGCAGGCTCTGCCTCGTCGGCGCTCTGGAGTGCTACAACGGCGGCGATGGTTGCGGCGTGCAGCGTCGTCGTCGTGTCGGTGCCTGGTGCGTCGGCGGCGGGCGCGGCGGCAGTTGCCTGCGCTCCAGCTTGCGCTTCCTCTTCCGCTACGGCAAATGCCGTGGTGATCGCCGCGAGCTCGGCGACGGCCGCGTCGTAGGCGGCCTGCCCGTCCCAGGTTGCGAGCCGTGCCAGTTCTTGGTCAATGGTGGCGATGCGCGCGTGGCGTGCAGTG
>ENA-ORBV01011266-ORBV01011266.1-microbial-mat-metagenome-genome-assembly--contig:-NODE-11266-length-14099-cov-4.201612_pt1 | contig 14099 bp, 6 predicted proteins | sample MGYA00237777_ERZ505514 | MGnify/ENA primary metagenome ERZ505514 (study PRJEB26160, sample SAMN06269048) | microbial mat metagenome | isolation source: Oligotrophic lake microbial mat | place...
CTACCACTACTACCACTTTTCGCCCGTGATACCACCATCGAATAACAGCTTACGCCGACAAATGCCATTGCTTGCAAACGCTCGGGGATGCACGTAAGATAAGTAGCGATAGAGTTTTGAGCGTTTTTCGGCGGGTCTTACTGACCAGCTCGACAAGCTGGGGGTCAAAGGTTCGAGTCCTTTATCGCCCACTTTCATAACCTCTGCCGACGCAAGTCATTGCGTCCACCTGTCGACAGTCGGCAGTGCAGGCCAAACCGACGACCAAAGGGACAAATGTCCCTTTGGTCGAAAATGGGCATGCACATTTCGAAGTTGTCGGACGTCATCGCCACACTCGAAGCGCCGACAGTCAAGCTGCTGACCAGCCACGAATTCCTGTACCACCCGTTATGAAGGAAACGGTTGGGTACAGGAATTCGTGGCTGGTCACTACGGCTCCTTGTTCGCACCGACACTTGGTGGGCAAACGGGTTAGTGATGAAGTTCTCTCCGGTCTTGGGACACTTGGGCGACACGAACGCCGACGACCAAGTCGACATCGAGGACCTCAATAACGTCCGCAATAATTTCGGCGGGGACGGTCTCGGTGATACCGGGGGCGATAACGATATCGATTTCCGCGGCTTGAACGCGGTGCGCAACAATTTCGGCGCTGTCGGCGCGACTGCGGTCCCGAGGCCGCCATCACTGGCGCTACTGGCCCCTGCGGCGATTGGGCTTGTACTGTTCCGCCGCCTATGCGCGAGGCCGCATAGAATTGGCGCATGGAACGGAAATGCTGCCCTCGCTGTTATCGAACGCTGAATGCGTCAGCGGATTTCTTTCCCCCGCCATGCCGGCCGCGCGGATGGCTGGCACGACGAATGACGCGAATGTCGCTCTAAACGGCGACGCCCAGCTTTTTCGCGCGACGGCGGAGCGCCTGCTGGAAATAGACCAGCGGATACGGCCGCCGCTTGCGGGCGTAGGCGAACGTGGAACGCACCAGGCTTTCCGATAGCACGCCAGCGTCGACCAGCGCGACGATGCCGTCGATATACGCAAACTCCTCGGGCCGCCGGCACTTGAGTCCGGTAGTGAGCATGTCGCGTAGCGTAATCGTGCGCCCCGGGGACAGCGGCTTGCTCCCTTGCGCGAACAGCCGACCGGCGACAGACATCATGCCGGTCAATCCGAGAAAGCGCACAAACTGCCGGCGCGTAAAGATGCGAGTGTTCATGCGCGGCTTATAGTAAAGCGCAGCAAACGGTGCAAGAGCAATTCGCATCCTCGAAAACCGGCGAATTGCTTCCAGCTTGCGCCGAAGTTGTTAGCGCTCAGCGTGATCCGCGGACGGCGTCGCGGCCAATTCGTTCCGGATGCCGACGCTTCCGGCGCCCGTCGTCCCGGTCGCGGTCTCCGCATCCGCGGCGGGCCAGAGGATCGCGGTGCCGTCGCGGCTGGCGGTCAATACGTCGAGGCGATCGCCTTCGGCGGTGAAGGCGGCGCTCGTGACCTCCATGGCGTGGCCGCGGAGCGTCAGCAGTTCCTTGCCGGTCAAGTCCCAGATCTTCACCAGGTTGTCACTGGCGGCAGTGAGAATGCGGGAGCTGTCCGGCGAAAAGCCGACGACGGTGATTTCCGCCGTGTGGCCGGAGAGCGCCTGCAATAGCTCGCCGGTTTGGGCATTCCAGACGTGCGCGATATTGTTGGCGTCGCCGGCAATCAGCAGCGCCCCGTCCGGCGAGAGCGACGCCGTGTTGAGCGGCGCGTTGCCATCGCGGAATTCACGTTCCGCCGCGCCCGTAGAAGCGTTCCAGATCGTCGCCGCGCCGTCGTTCGACGCCGTGATGATCCGCGCGCCATCCGCGGACATTTCCGCCGACCGCACACGTCTCCGCGCGTCAATCCGCGTGCTCGGCTGCGCGGTGGCGATGTCCCACAGCACCAATTTGCCATCTTCGCCCGCGGTGAGAATCTGTGAATCGTTCGGCGCGAAGGCCGCCGACGCGAGTCTGCCGGTGTGAACTCCTTCGAGCTTGGCGACCACGCGCTGCTCGCTCACGCTCCAGATTTTGGCCGTGCCATCGGCGCCGGCCGTGACGAGGCGGTCGTCCGAATCATGAGCAAAGGCGAGATGTGTAATCGCGCCCTGTGGGCCAAAGCTCCGCTCCTGTTGGCGCGTGGCCAGATTGAACAACCGCGCATGGCGTCCGCCGACGGCCAGCAAGCTATCTCCATCTGGCGAGAAATTGGCCTGCCAGACCGAACTGCGCCGCGGCGCGTGATCGAGCCAGCCATGCGCCGCATCGGACTTGCCGAGTTCCTCGAACGTATGCAGATCCCACAGGTGAATCTGATACTCCGCTTCCAATCCGGATACTTCGCGGTGGCTGACTGTCGCGGCACGAGCGCCATCGGGCGAGATCGCGACGCTGGAAACCGATTGCGCGCCATGCGGCAATTCGGCCACCACCTGGGAAGTTGCTCGGTCCCAAACGCGGACCTTGTTGTCGGCGCAAGCGGTGATCGCTAACCGATCATTCGGAGTGATCGTCATTGCCCGGACGGGGCGCGGGTGGAAGAGCTCGCGGCCGGAGCGCTTTTCGCCGGTGACAGGATCCCATTCCAGCACGGTGTGATCGTCGCTGGCCGTGATCAGACTCGCGCCATCGGAGGTGAAATGCGCGGCGTTGATCCGTCGCACGTGTCCATGCAATTCGTGCAAAGGTTGGTTTTGATGTAAGTCCCATAGTTGCCCTGGTCCGTCGTCACGGCCGGTGAAGAGCAGCGCCCCTTGCGGCGCAAATGCGGCCGCCGACAACGAGACATCGGCGCGGGCCTCGAGCGACAGCACCTGCGCGGCCGGCGTGGTTTCGCTAAGCTTCCACAATTGCGCGAAAGGACGCGCGGCTTGCTGCTGATTGCCCTTCTCAGCGGCGGGCGAGACGCCGGTGCAGAGCCATTGCCCGCTCGGCGCGAGCGCGGTGACGACATCTTGTGCGGCGCTGCCCGTGCCAGTGAGTCGCGATTGTTCCGCGCCGCTGGCAATGTTCCAGATCCGCACGGTGCTGTCGCGCGCGCCGGTCAGAATGCGTTGACGATCCGGGAAGTACGCGGCCGTTTCGCCAAGGAAATCGTGACCTTCCTCCAGCGTGGCTTCCAGCTTGCCGGTCGCGCGGTCCCAGAGACGTACCGCGCCGTCTTGATGCGCGGTGGCGATCCACTTGCCGTGCGGCGATGCGGCGCTGGAGAGGACCGCGGCGGCGCTATCCTCGGAGTACACAATCTGTTCACGGTATTCGGCCACGGGCCAGACGGCGACCGTGTTATCGAAGCTGCCTGTCACGGCCTGCCGCCCGTTGTCGGCGAAGCGGCAACTGCGGACCCAGCCGTCGTGGCCGCGAAGCGTTTTCACGAGCGTGCCCTTCGCCGCATCCCAGACCTTGACCGTGTGATCGTTGCTGGCGCTCAGCACCTGGTTGCCGTCGGGGGCGAAATCGACGGAGCGTACTTCCGCCGTGTGGCCGCGAAGTTCCAAGTAACGCGGCGCGGCAGCCGGCGCTTGTTCGCGCGCCAGTTGATCGAGGTCGATCGATTCGATCTGATCGATGTCCCAGATCAGCACGCGGCGATCAGCGCCTGCGGAAACCACGCGGCGGCCGTCGGGCGAGAAGGCGCAGGCGTACACCGCGCCGGTATGCCCGCGAAACGCCGGCAAGGGCCAATCGTTCTTGGTTTCGTCGAGCGACCAGATGATCGCCGTGCGATCTTGCCCCGCGGTGACGATGTGCGTTTGATCCGGCGAGAAATCGATATCCCACACCGCGCCGGAATGCCCGATCATGGGGCGACGCAGAGGTTCGGCGGTCGGTTGCGCGGAATCGAGCGCGAGGCTCCACAGTTGCACGGCGCCATCCGCGCCGGCCGTAACCAGCCGCGAACCGTCGTTCGAGATCGCGGCCGCGAGCACCGGTGTTTCGTGCGCCGTGAACTTGAGCATTTCGCGCGGCGCTTCGGCGGACAAGTCCCACAGCTTAACGACGCCTTGTTTCGCGGCGCCGCCCGCCGTGAGGGCGCGCTCTGCGCCGACAAACAATACGACGTTCAACGGACCGCCGTGCTCGAACGCTTGGAGCGATTCGCCCGTCGCGGTGATCCGCCGAACGCTGCCAGAAGTAGCGCCGACGAGAATTTCTTCGCCGTTGGGCGCCACGGCGATCGATTTCACGCGATCACCGACGGGCACGCTCAAATGAGGTTGGCTGGTCAAATGCAGCAGTCGCCGCCATTCCCAATTGCGGTAATCCTGGCTCTCCGCGCGCTGCGGAATGCAGAGTTGCAATAGCTCGAGCGCCTGACCGGCGGCGTTTTCCTCGATCTTGGCCGAAGCTAAACCGATTTGGGCGACGTACGCCTCGTATTCCCGCTGCGAACGCTGCTTGGCTTCGGCCGCGGTGGCTAGCTGAGCCTTTTCGAAGTTGGTCTCGGCCGCGAGTCTGTTGGTGTTGGCAATTTTCTCATTGTCGCTCGCAATCCGCGCATTCGTCTCCGCTTCCGCCCGCTTTAGGTCCAGGTCCTTATTCGCGTTGACCAGGCTTGCTTGAGCGTCGAGGGCCTTGTTGCGCGCGACGTTGGCCTCGTTCCAGTAACGATAAACGACGACAAACGCCACGCTCACGACGGTCAGTACCGTGAAGATGAGCGCCGCGGCGACATTGCGCAGCATGCGCAATCGATTCTGGCGGGCCTGGCGTTCCTTTTGCGCCGCGATGATTTTCTTCCGCAGATCCGCATGGCGAGGTTCCTGCGCGTCCAACAGCGAGGCCGCCAGGTCGTAATCTTCTTTCGCCGTCGCGGCCTTGGCGTAAGCGAGTTTGGCTTCGATCAGTCGCTGCGAAGCCTTGACGTTGCCGCTCCACAGCGCGACCGCCTCTTGAAAGCCGAATAGCGCGCGGGCGTACGTTTGGTAATTGTTAGTGCGCTGCGCCTCGGTCAGGTCGTCTTCCGCCCGCGTCGAGAGGACGATGCTCTCCGAATGCGATTGATACGCGCGGACCGCGGCCTGAAATTCTTGGACCGACCCGTAGCGGCGCGACTGGTCGGTCGACATAGCGCGCTTAGCGATATCCACCAATTCGCCGCTGTGTTTGGTCGGCTGGATTTCATTCCGCGCCGCCGCGTACAGGCAGTTCATGATGTTCTTGCCGGTGTGCGGCGGCTGCCCGGTGATGACCTCGTACAGCATGCCGCCGAGCAAATAGATATCACTCGCCGTGGTGACGCGATCGACCGGGCCGGTGGCCATTTCCGGCGCCATGTAGGCCGGCGTGCCTCCCATGCTGCTCGATTGCGTGATACTGCCCGACTTCCGGAACGTGCCGGTCGAGAGCGCCAGGCCCCAGTCCATCACCAGCACTTCGCCGAAGCCGCCGAGCATCACGTTCTCGGGCTTCAAGTCGCGGTGAATCACGCCGCGGGAATGCGCGAAGGCGACCGCGTCGGCCACCTTCATCAGCACTTCCAGATTCTGCGGCAGCGCATATGTCGTCAGCACTTCCAGCCAAGGCGTGCCGACCACGCGCTTCATCGAGTAGAACAGCGCGCCCGATTCGTTCGAGCCAAGATCGTAAATCGGGACGATGTTAGGGTGGTCCAACTCGCCCGTGACGACCGCCTCGGAAAGGAACTTATGGCGCTGTTCCGCGTCGCCGGCGATCTCGGCGTTGAGCATCTTGACCGCGACGACGCGATCGATGGACGCCTGGCGGGCCGCATAGACCACGCCCATCCCGCCTTCGCCGATCAGGTTCAACAGCTCGTAGTCGGCCGAGATGCTATCCGGCTCTTCCGACTTGCGGACGTCGCGCGGTTTCACGACCAGCGTGGTGCGGCGTAAATCCTTCGCCGCCGCGTCGCCGGTCCGCACGGTCATCCGCGGCGTCACCGCTGGCGGCGTGGCCATCCCCTTCCACATCGCCGTGACGCGGGCCTTCTCTTCTGGCGAAAGATTGCGGACGTCGATCGTCTGCCCAATGGAAGTGATGCGCGAAGCGTCCTTCGATTGGTCGTACGGCTCCTCGAAGAGTCCGGTGCGCAGCGTGTCGCGGACGTCGTCTTCGCCCTCGCCAGGAGGCAGGCCGAAGTTCGAAGTCCGCGCGAGTGACGGATCACCGCCCATCACATGCGCGGAAAAGTCCACTTGGGGCGCGGACCGTTCGCTCACCGGCGACTTCTGCGACTGGCGGACAATTGCGGACAATGTGGCGCGCACCAGCGCCACGGAATCGGTGATCGACGCGTCTTCGACGTACTCCAGCTTGACCGGACGGTTTTCCCATTGATCCGCCGCGGCGGCGCGCTGCTGATCATCCAGGTGCAAAGCGCCGCCGCACACCGGACAGATGCCGGTGTTAAAGACCGTTTCGCTTAGCGTCGAGGAACAGAGTGGACAGGACAGCATAGGGCCTCGCCGGTCGTGCGCCGGCTCAATCGTTGAACGGGATGCTTACGGGCGGGAATTATGTGGCGTCGTTGTGGGGCGCGACGAGCGGATGCTGCGGCGATGCCAAAATCGCTTTGCGGCCGGCACCGCGTCGATGCGACTTGCCATGCCGACTAGACCGGCGGCGGCCAGGTCGAGCGACGTCGTCTGATCGGCGTAGTTCTGCTTCAATTCAACATCTGTCTCGACGGGGGGCGTCGCCGCGCGGCGTCCGCGCGGTTGCCAGGTTTCCCAAGCGCGGTCCAGGCTGGCGTCGTTAACGGGTTGCTCCGGCGCGGCGGCTTCGGGAGGCGCTTGTTGCACGTCGTCCGACGGCTGGTCCAAATCCTCAAGGTCCGCCGGGTCGACCATTTCTCCTTCGCGGACGTAGACCTCGATGATCAGGCGCTCCGCTTTGCCTTCGCGGAGGTCAATGCGATAGTGGCCGTCGGGCCAGATGCGGAAGAAATCGCGAAGGTCCTTCAATTGTGCTTCCGTGAGCAGCAATTCCTTCACGCGTCCGGTGACCGCGTCGCGGACCAGGTCGCCGTCGGGGCGAATAATCCGCAATACGATTTCGCGCACGTCTTCTTCGCCCGCCGTGTCACCGCCCGCTGCGTTGTCGCCAGTCGCTTGCACGGTTGCCGAAGCGGCTGTGTTGGACTGCGGCGCACTGTCGGTGCGATTTGCCTGGGTCAACGGCGCCAGTGAGGGCGCGGCGGGCGGCGCAATGCCGAGCGAGCTCACCAGGCCGGTGCCGGGCACTTGAAACTCCGCCAACTGTACGACCACGCCGCCGTCGTCGTCCATGATCGTGATGCGAATCGGAATCGGCGCCGAAGGATCCACCAGGCCCGACGAGTCGAACAGGTGACTGGCTGCAAACACCGTGGGCGCACCGGGCAGGACCTGGTAGACGTCGTTGGGCTGCCCGTCGCTCCATTCGATCGTGATGGTCCAACTGTCCGCGCCGGGATCGGCGAATTCGCCGTTCAAGTTGCCCGTGGCGTCGGAGCCAATATCCTGCAAGAACAGATTCGTCACGACCGGCGCGACGTTGTTGACCACGATGTTGAAGGTGCGCTGTTGCATGCCGCCGTCGTCGTCGTTGATCGTGACGGTCACGGTGTAATTGCCGTTGTCGGCGTAAACGTGGCCGCCGCCGAAGAAGCCGCTGCTGGAGACGCCGGGCGAACCGTTCGCGTCCGGTGCGGCGCCGGCGCTGTCGATCGACCCGTCGCCCCAATCGATCGAGTAAGTGAACGACTCGGCCTGCTCGCCCGGAAGCGGATTCGAGGCGTTGTCGAATCCGGGATCGGTGAAGGAACCGATATCATTGATGATGATGGGCGTTCCTTCATCGGTGACTCGGTCTCCGACCACGGTCAACGTCGGCGCCACGTTCGTCACGGTGACCTGCACGACTTCGGTGTCGACGCCGCCGTCGTCGTCGAAGAACTGCACGGTGACGAGATAAATGCCATTGTCCGCGAAGACGTGACCGACCAGGCCGCTCGTCAGCACGCCCGGTCCGCCCGGCACTCCGGAGAACACGATTCCGGCTTCGGCAATCCCGTCGCCCCAATCGATGGAGTAACTGAAGGTCTCCGCAATCTCGCCGTTCGGAATCGGGTTCGCGAAGTTGTTGAAGCCAGGATCGGTGAACGTCACGGTCACCACGTCGCCTTCGTTGCCCGCGCCGGGCGCAGTATTGATCGTCGGCGCGACGTTGTTGACCGTAATCGAGAACGTCTGCTGGTGGAAGCCGCCGTCGTCGTCGAAGACAGTGACCGTGACGGTGTAAACGCCGTCGTCGGCGTACGCGTGGCTGCCGTCGAACGAGCCCGCCGTTGGCGTCCCCGCGGAGCCAGTGGTGTCGATCGTCGGCGTGCCGCCGAAGCCCGCGGTGCCATCGCCCCAATCGACGGTAAACGTAAACGTCTCGGTTTGCTCGCCGGGCAACGGATTCAACGGGTTATCGAAACCAGGGTCGGTGAACGACCCGATGTTCGTCAGGTTGACCGTTGCTCCTTCGTTGGCTGCTTGATTGCCGCTCACCACCAACGTCGGCGCGACGTTGGCGACCGTGATCGTAAAGGTGAGTTGATGCGAGCCGCCGTCGTCGTCGGCGACCGTAACGGTGACGGTGTAAATGCCGTCGTCGGCGTAGGTGTGCGTGCCATTGAACGACCCGGCCGTCGGCGTGCCCGCGGCGCCCGGCGTATCGATCGTGCCCGCGCCGTTACTGCTGGTCGTGCCGTCGCCCCAGTCGATCGAGAACGTGAACGTCTCATTCACAGCGCCGCCGGCGGGCGGCGTATCGAAGCCAGGATCGGTGAATGTGCCGATGTCGATGAGCAACACCTGAGCGCCTTCGTTTGACGCCTGATTGACGACTACGGCCAGCGTGGGCGCGACGTTGGCGACGGTGATCGTGAACTGCCCGGAATCGGAATCGTTGTCGTCGTCGAAGACCGTGACGGTGACGGTATAGATGCCGTTGTCGGCGTAAGTGTGGCTGCCGGAAATCGTGCCCGCGCCGCCTCCTTCCGCGATCGTACCTGGCGTCGTAGTGCCGTCCCCCCAGTCGATCGTGGCCGTGTGCGTGGCGTTCGGATCGACGTTGGTGTAGTTACCGACGGGATTCAGCGCAATTTGCGTCCCTTCGTTGGTGCTCTGATTGCCAATCACGTTCAACACCGGCGGGATGCCTGCGACGTTGATCTCGAACGTCTGCGTATGGAATCCGCCGTCGTCGTCGAAGACCGTCACGGTGACGGTGAAATTGCCGCCCGTCGTGTAGGTGTGGCTGCCGTCAAACGAGCCGGCGGTCAACACGCCAATTCCGCCCGGCGTGTCGATCGTGGCCGAGCCCGCGCTGTCCATCGAACCGTCGCCCCAATCGATCTCGAAGGTGAAGGTCTCGGTTTGCTCACCGGGCAATGGGTTCGACGGATTGTCGAAACCGGGGTCGGTGAACGTACCGATGTTGGTGATCGAAATCGGCGTGTCTTCGGTGCCGACCTGGTTGCCAACCACGGTCAGCGTCGGATCGACGTTGGCGACGGTGATCGTAAACGTGCGCTGGTGCTGGCCGCCGTCGTCGTCGAAGACGGTAACGGTGACGGTATACATGCCGTTGTCGGCATAGGTGTGGCTGCCATCGAACGACCCGTCCGTCGTATCGCCCGCGCCGCCGACATCATCGATCGTCGCGGAACCGGCGCTTCCCGCCGTGCCGTCGCCCCAATCGATCGTGTAAGTGAACGTCTCGCTCGTTTCGCCGCCGGGAATCGGGTTCGATGGATTGTTGAAGCCTGGATCCGTGAACGACCCGATGTTCGTGAACGTCGCCTGCGTACCTTCGTCGGTCGTGCGGTTGCTCACCGTTAACGTCGGCGCCACATTGTTCACGGTGATCGTGAATGTTTCCGTGTCGGTCCCGCCGTCGTCATCCGTGATCGTGACGGTGACCGTGTAGGTGCCGTCGTCAGCATAGGTGTGGCTGCCGTCGAAGGAACCGTCGGTCAAATCGCCGACGCCGCCGACGTCGTCAATAGTCGCCGTGCCGGCGCTGTCGGTCGTGCCGTCGCCCCAATCGATGGTGAACGTGAACGTCTCGTTGACCGCGCCGCCGGCCGGAGGCGTGTCATAACCGGGGTCGGTGAACGCGCCGATATTGGTGATCGAGACCTGCGTGCCTTCATCGGTCGTGCGGTCGGTGACGACCGTCAACGTCGGCGCGACGTTGTTCACGGTGATCGTGAACGTCTCCGTGTCAGTCCCGCCGTCGTCGTCGGTGATCGTGACCGTGACCGTGTAAATGCCGTCGTCGGCATACTCGTGGCTGCCGTCGAACGAGCCTTGCGTCAGCACGCCGACGCCGCCGGCCGTGTCGATCGTCGCCGTGCCCGCGCTGTCGGTCGAGCCATCGCCCCAGTCGATCGTGAAGGTGAAGGTTTCATTCACCGCGCCGCCGGCCGGGGGCGTGTCGTAGCCAGGATCGGTGAACGTGCCGATATCCTGGATCGATACCGGCGTCCCTTCGTCGGTGCTGCGATCGGTCGCGACGGTCAGCGTGGGAGCGATGTTGCTGACGGTGATCGTGAACGTCGCCGTATCGGAATCGCCGTCATCGTCCGTGATCGTCAAGGTCACGGTGTAAATGCCGTCGTCGGCGTATTCGTGGCTGCCGTCGAACGAACCGTCCGTCAAATCACCGACGCCGCCGATGTCGTCGACCGTCGCCGTGCCGGCACTGTCGGTCGAGCCGTCGCCCCAGTCAATCGTGAACGTGAATGTCTCATCCACCACGCCGCCGGCCGGGGGCGTGTCGTAGCCGGGATCGGTGAAGGTGCCGATATTGGTGATCGAAATCGGCGTTCCTTCGTCGGTGGTGCGATCCGTCGTGGCCGTCAGCGTGGGCGCGACGTTGTTTACGGTGATCGTGAAGGTATCCGTGTCGGTCCCGCCGTTGTCGTCCGTGACGGTGATCGTGACGGTATAGACGCCGTCGTCGGCGTACTCGTGACTGCCGTCAAAGGAGCCGTTCGTCAAATCGCCGGGGCCGCCAACGTCGTCGATGTCCGCCGTGCCGGCGCTATCCGTGGAACCGTCGCCCCAATCGATCGTGAACGTAAACGTCTCGTCCACTCCGCCACCAGCCGGAGGCGTGTCGTAGCCGGGATCGGTAATCGTGCCGATATTGGTGATCGAGATCGGCGTCCCTTCGTCGACCGTGCGATTGGTCGTCGCGGTAACAGTCGGGTTCACATTCACGACCGTGACCGTAAAGGTATCGCTCTGGAAAGTGCCGTCGTCGCCCGTGACGGTCACCGTCACGGTATAAATGCCATCGTCGGCATAGAAGTGCGAACCAGTCACCTCGCCGTCATTGCCGCCGTTCGGCTCGTCGATGACGCCTGCCGTTGCGGTGCTGCCGTCGCCCCAGTCGATCGTCGCCGTGTGCGGATTGTTGCCCGGGACGTCGTCGTCTTCGAACGTCGCATTGACGTCGACCTCCGACCCCTCGTTGACGCCGGCCTGATTCGGACCGGCTTCGACGGACGTGACCGACAGGACGCGGCGCTCCTCCAGCCGGCGCACGCGCCAGCCGCGAACTCGGCCGTCGTCCCGCACGGGGCGACGCTTCCGGAGGCCCAGTTGCGTGCCGAGCCAGCCGTCGCGAACCCAAGAGCGCCAATGCACGGGCACTATCTCCCGGAGAATCATCAAGGTTTGCCGGAGCGGGCGCAGCGTGAGCGTTGCGCGGCAGCCCGTAACAGAAAGCTTCGTCCGTCGCGCCCCGGAAGATTCATTATCACGAAGATTTGCGGAAAGTGTCAAATATTCGCTACGCCCGGCCGTCTTTGCGCCATCGGCGCTGTGGCAGAGGATTCACCGCAGAGAGCACGGCTTCCGCTCACTGCGCTCGATCCTCCGGTTTCGCCACGCGGCATAATCCTGCGCTCGCACGCGGTGCGGCCGGTATAGCCCGCAAGACCCGGTTGTCCGGTCATTCCGGCAGCGCGCGTGGCAACGCCTGAGCCTGCAATTCCGTGCGAACGCCTGACAACGGTCGAACGGCCGCGACGCCGTCCGTCAATGCGTTGCGACGTGGGGCGACGAAAACACGTATGCCAAGCGGAGCGTTTGTACCTCCGCTAGCGATGGATCGCGACGCGCCGCCTGTACCACGGTGCGCTGGTTGTCAGGGAGGATGGTTCGCATGGCAACGGGTCGGCGCTGGATGTCGCTGCGGTTGGAGATGATGTTGCTGGCCATCGCCTGGTCGGGAATGGCCGCCGCGGGCGAGCCCAACCGGCTGCGCATCCTCGGTCCCGGGACGGCCGCGTCTCCCGTGCAATCGGCCGCGCAAGCTGACGACACCGCGCTGGAAGAATTGCCGGCCGGCTCAGAGCCGCGCCCGCTGCCCTCGGCCGAGGCTTGGGATCTGAAACCCATCGGCGCCGTGACGCTCGACACCGCCGCGCCGGCGGGAGATTTTCCCGAGAACGTCGCCGCCCCTTACATGGAAGCGGCGGGCGAGTATACGGATCAGCCAAATCTCGAAGCCATGGGTTGGAGCTACGGCTACTACTGGCAAGCCTCGGCGTTCTGCCACGGCCCGTTGTACTTCGAAGAAGTGAATCTGGAACGCTACGGCTATTCGCTGGGCGTCCTGCAACCGGCAGTCTCCGGGGCGCACTTTTTCAGCACGCTGCCGCTGCTGCCGTACAAGATGGCGGTCGATCGCCCCGGCACCTGCATCTATACGCTCGGCCAAGCACGCCCCGGCAGCTACACGCCGTTCCAAATCCACCGCCCGCCCCTCCGCTGGGACGCGGCTCTGGTGGAAGGCGCCGCGGTGACCGGCCTGATCTTCCTGATCCCGTAGACGACTTTGCAAGTGGAACCGCGGAAGCGCGGAGGGAAGGCGGCTCGGGCGAGGAGAAAGCGTAGGGCGGGCCGCGCGCGAAATAGATCTAGTGACGCGTCAACCGCGTTCCGAATTTGGATCAACCGTAAATGTGCCAGCGAAGGCCCGCCGCTTCTTGATCCGGCGGGCCTTACGTTTCACAGGTAAAGCGAATCTCGCGTTAATCGAGGCGTTCGAACAACAGACGCCGCTCATAGGCGCGGCCCGCCCTTCGAGCTTTCAAATTCTCCACTCTGCCGCTGATCCCATTCGTGTTGTTCGCGTTTTTTGCGGTTAAATGCGCCGTCCCTCGGCGCCTCCAAGGTTCAATCGCACTAGCCGCCGTTTACCGGCCGAGCGTCGAAAACTTGCCGAGGACGGGCACGCCGAGAGTGCGGCGGACTTCTTCCGTGCTGCGGAGCACTTTGCGGCGCGGTTGCTTGCGCCAGAAGGTCGCGCCTGCCAGTGACAGGGCCAAGAGGGCCCCGCCCCAACGGATTTGCTCGCGACCCATTGATTCATCCGGTTGCGTCGGAATGACGGCGCTCGTGACGCAGGTTTGCAGCTCGGTGCGTAAGGCGGAAAGCTCTTGCCAGGCGTCGCGTTCTTGTTGCACCGCGATCCCAAGTTGCCGATCCGCCGCCGCGACGCGTTTGCGCAACTCCCGCAGCGCTTCGCCGTCGGATGGTGCAGGTGCAGGGACTGGTGGAGCAACTCGCGGCAGGGCTGGCTGCGTGTCCGCGATGACCGGAGGTAGCTGGTTGACGATCTGCTGATTCGCGCCCCCTGTGAATTCCGGGCTGGAATGCAACTGATCGCGCAACTGTGCCAATCGCCAGTCCAAGTCACGGATGACCGGATGCGCCGGAGTCATTGTCAGCAGCAAGCCAGCGCGCCGTCCTTCCAACTCGCCGACGTGCCGGGCGAGGTCGTCCCACAGGGGATTGCGCCGCTCTACGATCGGAGCTTGAACCGGAGGCGCGACAACCGGTTGCGGCGGCATCACTACCGGCGTCGCGGGCGGCGTTTCCGGCGACGCCTTCAATCGCTGGGCGACGTGTTCATCGAGTTGTCGTTGCGCCCGGGCGCGCTCGGCGCGGGCGTGATGTAGCAACGTCAACAGCGCGCGATGACGCTCGTCCGTAAACCGCAGGCCTTCGCCGCGCAGCTCGAAATGGGCGGCGTCGAGCACTTCGTTCACGGAGATAGTCACCG
>ENA-ORBV01011268-ORBV01011268.1-microbial-mat-metagenome-genome-assembly--contig:-NODE-11268-length-14098-cov-13.385208_pt1 | contig 14098 bp, 14 predicted proteins | sample MGYA00237777_ERZ505514 | MGnify/ENA primary metagenome ERZ505514 (study PRJEB26160, sample SAMN06269048) | microbial mat metagenome | isolation source: Oligotrophic lake microbial mat | place...
AGAAGACGGCATACGAGATTCGCCTTAGTCTCGTGGGCTCGGAGATGTGTATAAGAGACAGCAAGGGAACCTACTGATTCTTTTCCCATGCACCTACGCTGCCTCCCGCTCCTCCGCGCCCTCTTCGCCCTCCTCATCACCTTCGCCTCCCTATCCACCCCGGCGCAAACCACGCTCGCACCCGCCGACGCCCGGGCGGTGCGCGAAATCATCGAAGCCCAGCTCGAAGCCTTCCGAAAGGACGATGCAGCAAGCGCATTCGCGCTGGCAACACCCGGCATCCGCGAGACTTTCGGCTCCGCAGAGCGCTTCCTCGAAATGGTCCGAAGCTCCTACGCCGTCGTCTATCGCCCCGCGACGGTCAGCTTCGACGCGCCGGTGCTCCTCGAAGGCCAGGTGGTGCAGCCGGTGCGGCTCACCGACGCGCAGGGCCGCGCATGGATCGCGCTCTACCCGATGCAGCGCCAGCCTGACGGAAGCTGGCGCACGAACGGCTGCCAGCTTGCAAGGATGCCCGGGCAGCAGATCTGAATTACTGCCACGTGCCGGTCGGGGAACGCGCGCCTATTCCGGTTCCAGGCCGATCTTCGCCGCGAGCTGGCGCAGGCTGTCGGTCTCGGAGCGGATCAGCTGCGTGAGTTCCGCCGGCGTGCTGGTGGCCGGCAGGATGCTCAGGTCCTCGAGCTTGGCGCGGAAATCCGGGGCCTTGAACGCCGAGACGACCTCGACATGCAGCCGCTCGATGATCGACGCCGCTGTGCCGGCCGGCGCGAGCAGGCCGTACCAGGAGCCGCCGGTGAATCCGGGCATGCCGGCTTCGGCCATCGTCGGGATCGTGTCCGCCTTCACCAGCCGCTGGGTTGCGGCCACCGCGAGGATCTTGAGCTTGCCGCCCTTGGCCAGCGGCAGCGTCGCCCCCGGTGTGGCGAACGAGTACTGGATCTGCCCGCCGGCCAGGTCGGCAATCACCGGGCCGCTGCCCTTGTAGGACACATGCACGGTGCTGATGCCCGCGGCGGCCTTGAACCGCTCGTCGATCATGTGGTTCTGGCTGCCCTTGCCGAACGAGCCGAAGTTGACCTTGTTCGGGTTCGCCTTCGCGTAAGCGATCAACTCGGCCAGCGTATTCGGCGCAAAGCCCGCGTGCGTGACCAGCACGTAGGGCCCGCGGCCCGCAAGCGCGATCGGCTGCAGGTCCTTGAGCGGATCGTAGGGCAGCGCCTTCACGGTCACCTGCGCGATGGTCAGCTCGGCGTCGGAGGCGAACATCAGCGTGTACCCGTCCGGGTCGGAGCGCGCCACCGACTGGGTCGCGATCCTGCCGCCGGCCCCGGGACGGTTCTCGACCACCACCTGCTGGCCCAGCGATTTCGACATGTGGTCGGCCAGCATCCGCGCCACGGTGTTGGTGCCGCCGCCGGGCGGGTAGCCGACGATCATCTTGATCGGTTTCGCCGGCCAGGCCTGCGCGCTGGCAAGCGCCGGAGCCATTGCCGCGAAAAGCGCGACGCCCAGCGCGCGCAGCCGGCGCACCAAAGGCGGCAGCGCCGCCGGAGTCGTGGTGCTGGTCATGAATTACCCCTCTTGTTGTTCAAGCATCGAGCAGCTTCAGGCGCTGGACCTTGCCCGAGGGACCCTTGGGCAGGTCGGCCATGAACCTGAAGACCTTTGGCGTCTTGAAACGCCCGAGCTCCTTTTCGCAGAAGCTGCGCAGCTCCACCTCGGTGGCGGTGCTGCCGGGCTTGAGTACGATAGCGCAAAAAATCTCCTGGCCGTAATGCGCATCCGGAATACCCACTGCCGCGGCATCCATCACGGCCGGATGCTTGTAGAGCACGTCGTCGATCTCGCGCGGCGCGATGTTCTCGCCGCCCTTGATGATGAGTTCCTTGAGGCGTCCGGTAACGAAGTAGTAACCGTCCTCGTCCGCAAAGCCGAGGTCGCCGGTGCGCAGCCAGCCTTCGGCGTCGAACGCCTTGGCGGTTTCCTCTGGATTGGCGTAGTACTCGCGCATCACGTTGTCGCCCTTGACCGCCAGCTCGCCGATCTCGCCAGGCTTGCACTCGCCGCCATCGAGCCGCAGCACCTTGGCGACGTTGCCGACGGGACGGCCGACCGACCCGTACTTGCGCGCGCCCTGCTCGAGCGGATTGGTGAAGATCGGCGCGGCCGTTTCGGTCATGCCCATGGTCTCGATGATCGACAGGCCGAACTTGCGCTCGAAGGCGCGATGCAGCTCGGGCGCAAGCGGCGCGGAGGCCGAGCGCCCGAAGCGCACGCGCGCGCTTCGGTCCGGCTGCTGGAGGCCCGGGTCCGCTGCCGCGAGGTAGGAAATGATCGTCGGCACCACGTTGAACCACGTGCATTCGTAGCGGTCGAGCATCTCCCAGAACTGCGAGGCCGAGAACCGGTGCGGCGCGACCACGCTTCCGCCGTGCACGAGCGGACCGACGGTCGCCACGATCTGCCCGTTGATGTGATAAAGCGGCAGCGAAGACAGCACGCGATCCTTCGGCGTCAGCTCGTGCGCCTGCTGCACAAAGAGGCCGCCCGAGATCACGTTCTTCTGCGTGAGCAGGCACCCTTTCGGCCGCCCGGTCGTGCCCGAGGTGTACATCAGCAGCGCCGCATCCGATGCCTTCGGGGCGGGCGCCTCCCGGGTGCCGAGCCTCTCCTCCAGGAAAAGATTCGGGGCATCGACATCGATCACGATGATCTCGATCTCTCGGCCGGTCGCCTTGACCCGCTCGCCGAGCGCTTGCGCGTGCTCGGCGTCCGTGAACACCAGCCGCGTGCCCGAATGTTCGAGCACGTACTCGAGCTGCGAAGCGTGGGACACGAGGTTCAGCGGGACCGAAACGAAGCCGCCGTACATCGTACCGAGGAACACGGCGGCGGTCTGGTAGCCATTGGCGCAGTAGAAGCCGATGCGATCCCCCGGCACATAACCGCAGCCAATGAGGAAGCGCAAAAGATTGTCCGCCTGGCGCTTCAGCTCACCGAAGGAGAGCTCACGCCCGGTCTCGGGCGCGATGAGATAGGTCTTGCCCGGCCTCTCGCGTGCCTGCAGGTCGACGTAGTGCCGAACCGTCCTCGCCACGTTCTAGCGCCCGCGCTTGGCGTGATAGTCGCCGAAGAGGTCCTCGGTGGTCGGCACGCGCGGCGGGATCGTACGCACGATGCGTGTCGTGTTGAGGTAGTGCCTGTAATTCATGTTCTCGGAGATCGAGTTGCGCCCCCAGGTGCCGCAGCCCATCGAGAGCGAGAACGGCAGGCCGTTGTCGAACGCGCCGCCGTTGGCGATCGCATGCGCCTGGTTCACGATCACGCGCGCGGCCGGCATCTCGAGCCCAAGCCGCATGACCTGTGCGTCATCCGACGTATGGATGCCGACGGAATGCCCCGCGCCCTGGTGCGCATAGATCTCGCGCACCGTGTCGAAGGCGTGGCCGAAATCGCGCACGCGATAGAGCGTCAGCACCAAGGAGAGCTTTTCGCCCGAGAACGGGAATTGACCGCCGATGCCGGTTTCCTCGACCATGAGGAATTTCGCATCGCGCAGTCCGGGCCGGTCGATGCCGGCGATCCTCAGGAGGTCGGCCACCGGCCGCGCCATGATCGCCGGGTTGAGCTTGCCGCCGGGCCACATCGCAGCGCGCAGCTTTTCCTTCTCGGCCGGGTCGAGGAGCACGCCGCCAACCTTCGTCAATTCGGCCAGCGCCTTGTCGAAGACGGCCTCCACGACGATCACCGCGTTCTCGGAAGAACAGCTGGTTGCGTTGTCGAAGCATTTGGAATCGCGGATCTTGGCCGCGGCATCGGGAAGGTTCGCGCTCGCATCGACGATGACTGCAACGTTTCCCAGTCCCACGCCCACCGCTGGCGTGCCGGACGCATAGGCCGCGCGCACGTTCGACTGCGAGCCGGTCGCGACCACGAGGTCGGCCTGGCGCATGAGTTCGTGAGTCGTGTCCTTGGTGACGGGCGAGGGCAGCGCCTGCACCAGGTCCCTCGGCGCGCCGACCTTGTCGAGCTCCGCGTGCACGAATTCGAGCAGCAGCGCGGCTGTGGACCAGCCCTTGGGCGAAGGCGCGAGGATCACCGCGTTGCGGCCCTTGAGCGCGTTGATGATCTTGTTCGCGGGCGTGGCGCCGGGATTCGTCGAAGGCGTGATCGCGGCCACAACCCCCACGGGCCGCGCGATCTCGATGAGGCCGAGGTCCGGATATTCGGCCACCACGCCGACCGATTTCGCGCCCTTGAGGTCGCGCAAGAGGCCCATGGTCTTGCGCTCGTTTTTGGTGATCTTGTCGGGGACGTTCCCCAGCCCCGTGTCGCGCACCGCGAGCTCGGCCAGGCGCCGGTTGTTCTCCGGCTTGACGATCGCCCAGCCGGCGGCGGTGACGACTTCGTCTACCCGGGCCTGGTCGTAGCCCTCGTAGAGCGCCTGCGCGGCGCGTGCGCGCGCGACGAGCGGCGAGACGATTTCCTTTGCGCAGACGAGCCCCGGGTTTGCGACGACAGCAGCCATGCCTAAGTGTATTCCACGCGGGTATTCCAGCTATTCCAGCTTTATTCCCGCCTGCTGGATCAGCGTGGTCCACTTCCTGAGCTCGCTCTTCACGACCTGGTCGAGTTCCGCGGCCGTGTTGCCCACCCCGTCGGCGCCTTGCTCCAGCAACTTCTGCTTCACTTCCGGAATGCGCACTACCCTGGCGACTTCCTGCTGCATGCGGCCGACCATGTTCGGCGGCGTGCGCGCGGGCGCGAAGATCGCGTACCAAGAATCGACCTCGTAATCGGGAATGTTGAGCGCTTCGGCCACGGTGGGCACCTCCGGAGCGGCGCCCGAGCGCTTGAGCGTGGTCACCGCGATCGGGCGCAGCTTCCCGCTTTTCACATGACCCATCGCGGCGGGAATCGAGACGAACAGCAGCGGCACCTGGCCGCCAAGCACATCGGTCACCGCCGGTCCGCCACCCTTGTACGGGACGTGGAGGAGCTTTATGCCCGCGCGCAGGTTGAGCAGTTCGCCCGCGATGTGCGAAGGCGTACCCGCGCCCACCGAGGCGTAGGCCACCTTGCCGGGCTGTGCCTTGGCCTGAGACACGATGTCCTGCATCGTCTTGTAAGGCGACGCGATATTCGCCGCAATCAGCTGCGGCAGGCTCGCCACCGTCGAGACCGAGACGAAATCCTTCTCCACGTCGAACGCCAGCTTGTAGAGCAGCGGATTGATCGTGTGCGACGAAAGCGTGAAGAGGAAGGTGTAGCCGTCGGGCGCTGCCTTGGAGGCCGCTTCGGTGCCCACCGCCCCGCCGGCGCCGCCGCGATTCTCGATCACGATCGGCTGGCCGAGCGCTCTGGAGAGCGGCTCCTGCACGATGCGGGCGATGACGTCCGTGCCTCCGCCCGGCGGATACGGCACGATGAAGCGCACCGGCTTGCTCGGCCAGTCCTGCGCGGCCGCGCCGGCAGAAACCAGCACCAGCGCGACGAGCGCCGCGCGCCGCGTTAACAACCCTGCGATCGATCGAGTCATGTCTCCTCCAGGTGCGCGGGCCCGTCTGTGCGGGGCTCCGCGCTGTTCAGTGATTACACGTAAGACTTGTACTTGTCGAGGTGGCGCACCGGGTGCTTGAGCGCGTCGCGCCGGAACGGGTCGCCGAGTTCCCTGGTCACCATCACGTCGATGATCGTGGTCTTGCCGTCCTTCTGCGCCTTGCAGGCCGCGGCGAGCGCGGGGCCGACATCCGACAGGCTGTCGACCGTGACGCCTTCGGCCCCCAGGGACTGGGCCACCGCCGCCCAGCTCGGGTTCTCGAGGTCCACGCCCTGGAACCGGTTCTTGTAGAAATCGACGTGGTTCTTCTTCTCGGCGCCCCACTGCTGGTTGTTGAACACCACCGCGGTCACCGGGAATTTCTCGCGCACGCAGGTGAGGATCTCGCCGAAGCTCATGCCCCAGGCGCCGTCGCCCACATACGCGATCGCGGGGCGCTCGGGTGCCGCGGCCTTGCAGCCGATCATGGTGGGGAAAGCGTATCCGCAGTTGCCGAACATCATCGCGCCGAACATGCTGCGCGGCTTGTCGAACTTGAGGTAGCTGTTGGCGATCTGGCAGATGTTGCCGATGTCGGTCGAGACCATCGCGTCCCTGGGCATCGCCTTTTCGAGCGCCTGCAGCGCCTGGCGCGGGTGCATGTACTTGGAGCCCCTGGCCACCTCCATGCTCCAGGAATCCTTCTCCTGGTGCCAGTTGGCAAGCTCCGCGTTCCACTTGTCGCGCTCGGTCGCGATAGCCTTCACGCGCTCTTCCTTGTTGGCCATGCAGGCCAGCGTGCGGCCCTTGAGGCGCTGCACCAGGGCCATCGCGGCTTCGCGCGCATCGCCGTTGATGGTGACCGAGGTCTTCTTCACCAGCCCGAGCATCTTCGCGTCGGCGTCGATCTGGATCAGCTTGGCGTCCTTGGGCCAGTAGTCGAACTCGTACTGCGGCAATACGCCGAACGGCCCGAGGCGCGAGCCGAGCGCGACTACCACGTCCGCCTTGCTCAGGATCGTCATCGCCGCCTTCGAGCCGTGATAGCCGAGCGGCCCGCACCACAGGCGATGGCTCGCCGGGAAGGTGTCGTTATGCAGGTACGAATTGCAGACGGGCGCTTCGAGCGCTTCTGCCAGCTGGATGCACGCATCCGCGCCGTTGGACATGATCACGCCGCCGCCCGCGATGATCACGGGGAACTTGGCTTTGGACAGCAGCTCGGCCGCCTCGTCGAGGTTCTTGCCACCGCCAGGGCCGCGCTCGATGCGGATCGGCTGCGGGATCTCGCAGTCGAGCTCGCCGTAGAAGAAGTCGCGCGGGATGTTGAGCTGCGTCGGACCCATCTCGAGGATGGCGCGGTCGAAGGCGCGGCCGGTGAGCTCCGCCATGCGGGCCGGGTTGTTCACATGCGCCTGGTACTTGGTGATCTTGGAGAAGATCGGCAGCTGGTCGGTCTCCTGGAAGCCGCCCAGGCCGATCCCCATGCTGCCTGTCTCGGGGGTGATCGCGACCACCGGCGAGTGCGCCCAGTAGGCGGCGGCGATCGCGGTCACGAAGTTCGTGATGCCCGGACCGTTCTGCCCGATGCACACGCCGTGGCGTCCGGAGACGCGCGAGAAGCCGTCGGCCATGTGCGCCGAGCCCTGCTCGTGCACCGTCGGCACGAAGCGGATGCCCGCGGCGGGGAAGAGATCGAGCGCGTCCATGTACGCCGAGCCCACGATGCCGAAGACGTGCGTCACGCCCTGCGCAACCATCGTTTCGACGAAAGCCTCGGAAGGCGACATGTGCTGCTTGCCGGAAACGACAATGCGTTTCGCGTCGGAAATATCGGTCATTGGGGCGTCTCCGGATCGGGGAAATGAAGCGCGGGAAGTCTCTCACAAGCGCGGCGCAAAACACAACGACCAGAAAGCTAATTAGAACCGGATGTTCCGGAATATGATAATTTCAGCGCATGGCCAGGAAGGAAGACAAGATCCCCGCGACCCTGCGCTCGTTCGCCGTGCTCGAAGCGCTGGTGAAGACCGAGCGCCCCGCTTCGCTCACCGAAATCGTCACCGCCTGCGCGCTGCCGAAGCCCACGGTGTACCGGATGCTCGCGATGCTCGAGTCCGCCGGGCTGGTTGCGCGCGATCCCGGCGCGGCGCGCTATGCGCCGGGTCCGCGGCTTGCGGCGCTGGGGTTGGGCATCATGCAGAACGCGTCCTTGAGCTCCGCTCGCCACGCGATCCTCGCGCAACTCGTCGAACAGATCGGCGAGACCTGCAACTTCACGATGCTGCATGGCGGCGAGGTGATGTACCTCGACCGCGTTGAAGCGGCGTGGCCATTGCGGATGAACCTCACGAGTGGATCGCGGGTGCCGCTGCATTGCACGGCGAGCGGCAAGCTGCTGCTGGCTTATATGTCCAAGCCTGCGCGCGACCGGCTGCTGGACAGCATCTCGTATCAGCGATACACGAACTCGACGATTGCGGATCGCAAGTCGCTCGAGGCCGAGCTCGCGCGAATCCGCAAGGCGAAGCACGCGACGGACAACGAGGAGTTCCATGCCGGTCTCGTATGCGTGGCGGTGCCTACCCGCAGTCCGGGAGGGAAACCTTGCGCGGCGGTGGCGGTGCATGCACCCGTATCGCGGATGCCGCTGGAGCGGGCGTTGGAGTATTTGCCGCTGCTGAGAAAAGCGGCCGAGGCGATGGAAGGGACGTTCCAGTAGGCAGTGCGGGCGAGTTCGCAGGTGCCAGGCTCCTGCATCTCTTCGGGGCGGATTTCCGCGCTCGGCGCCTAAGGACCGACGTCAACCGGCTTTGTCGTTCGGAGTAAGATGACGCACGAGGTCCATGGCATCGTGGAGCAGCCGCAGAACCTCGATCGCTTTCCGGCCTTTGTCATTGCCGATCCGGAACAGGATGAAATGGCGCCCTTTGCGCCCTTTGCGCGCCACATGCAGCATGAACACCCCCTTCGCAATGTCGTCACGTGATTTTGCGCCAATGGTTTTCGGGCCTTCTGCCAGCGACTGCAATGCTGCCGAGAGCGTGCCGGCATAGACGCGCGCCTGCGCCGGTCCGAACTGCTCCGACGTCCAACGCAGAATGCCTTCGAAATCTGCCTCCGCGGCCGCCGTGAGGCGAACCAGCCACGGTCGCATTTCCGGCGTCACTTCGATCGTACGACAGGCACTTTCCGGCCGATTGCGTGCTCGGCAAGCGAAGACAGGTGATCGCGCAGGTCTGCAGGCGACTCGAAGCTTCTGTAGCTTCCCGCGTCGATGTCGGCAATTCCGATGCGGGCGGCTTCGCGCAGCGCCTTCAGGCGCGCTTTCTCCTCGGCCTCCCTGCTCTCGACCAGGCGAAGGCCTTCGCGCAGCACTTCGCTGGCATTCTGGTAGCGCCCGGAGGCGACGAGCCGTTCGACCAGGTCGGTTTGGAAGTCCGTCAGGACGACGTTACGCGTCGGCATTGGGCACCCTTTGGTTTCTACGGTTGAGGATTGGCATAATATGCCATAACCTGCCGGAGGGCGAGTTCAGCGGCGAACCACCCTGTGCGATCAAAGCCTTGCGTGCATCTCCCAGAACTTCGCGGGCGTCACTACGGGGTAACGCCCGGCCATCGCCAACAAGTCCTTGTCGCCTGTAACGAGATCGCGCCGCAACAGGCCCAGTACGACTTGTGGCATGCCGAACGCGAAAAACGGATCAAGGTCAGACCGGCGCAACGAACCGCCGCATCGGCCTGATCACTTAGTCATGGCCGACGTTCCACAGCCGCCGGCGATGGAATCCACCTTCGTTTCCGACTAGGCTTTCAGCGCACCGCTCTGCAGCGCCTTTTCACGATCGTCCGCATGCTGGAACCTCGGCGTCTCGTCGCGCGGCTGGCGTGTGTCGCCGCCTTTTGTTCGCGCGGCCTCCGCCCGCCAGTCGCCCGTTTCATTCCATCGATTCGGCAGGCTCACGATTGCGCCGGGCTCGCCGGCCGATTCGAGAAAGCCCAGCGCACGGCGCAGCACATCGAGCTGGTCGGCCTGGTCCCGGGGCTTGCCCGCGCTGTGCCCGAGCGGATAGTCGAGAAACGCCGCCCGCGGCGGCCGGCCGGCAGCGAGGATATCCAGCGCGCTTCCCAGGCACAAAGTCGGGATGCCGTTGGCTTCGAGGTGCCGCGCGACCAGACACACGGTCTGGTGACAGACGGGTCATAACGCGACAAGGAGCGCTGCGTCGACCTTTTGCGCCTTGAAGGCTTCGAGCAGCGCGGGCGCGAGCGCCTCGCGAACGCGGCGCTGGGAGTAGATGCCGCCCATGCAGGAGAAGGCATCCCCGGCAACTTCGCCGATGAATCCCTCCGCCGCAAGCGTTTGCATTGCCCGCAGCGGGAGCACGCAGCCGGGATCGCGCCGTGCATCGACGAGGTAGTTCTCGGTGACGTGCGAGAAGCGCAGGTTGCCCTCGGGCGTGGAAGCCGGGATCCGGCGGATCGACGCGTCGTCCTTGTAGTGATACGCCACCTGCCCGAGTGCATACGCGCCCGCGCTCGAGAGCACGCCCACGCGGCATTCGGACAACCGCTTTGCGAGCGGCGTCCATGCCGGGGGCGCCTCGGCGGTGTACCAGCGATACGGCGTGTAGCCGAGGCTCTGGTACCGCTCGGTGATGGCCCGCATGTATTCGACTGTCATTGTTCTCTCCTTTATCGGAAGGGGTCGATGCCGGTCAGCTCGCGCCCCTGGATCAGGGTCAGGATCCCGGGCGTCCCATCCGGGATCGTCAGCGTCCTCACGTCGCGCGCCAGCTCTTCGAGCCCGAGCTCGCGGCTCAGGCCCATTGCGCCGTGGATGCGCATTGCGAGCGCGATCGCCTTGTCGCAGGCGTCCACCGCATAGCGCTTGGCCATGGCCGACAAGCCGTTGGCGCGTTCACCGCGATCGAGCGCCGCGAGCGCGTTGTAGCAGAGCAAGCGGCTGGAGACGACGGCCGTCTCGATTTCCGCGAGGTCGGCCTGGATGAGCTGGAACCCGCCGATATACCGGCCGAACTGCTTGCGCACGCCCGCATAGGCGCGGGCCGCGTCGAGCGCCTTCTGGCCCATGTTGACCGCGAGCAACCCGACCAGCGGCCGGTTCGCAAGCCACGTCAGCGTCAGCAGGCGCGCGGTATCGCCCGTTTCGGGGCACAGGTTGCGCTTCGGGACCCGGCAACCGTCAAACAGCACCTCACCGAGAGGCGCCTGGCGCAGGCCGTGCATGCGCACTTCGTTTGCCTCGAAGGGCGACTCGAGCGGATCCACCAGCACTCTCGCAAGGCTCGTCGTGCCATCGGCGTTCACCTTGCGGCAGGTCACGTTCATCAGGTCGCACACGGTGGAGTTCGAGATCCACTGCTTGCGCCCATTAAGCACCAGGTTGTCGCCCTCTTCGGTGACCGTCGTCTTGACGCCGCGCGGATCGGAGCCAACGTCGGGCTCGGTGCTTGCGGTGCAGGCGATCTTGCGTCCGCCCATCAGGTCGTCGAGGTAGCGCTCCTTTTGCTCTTCGTTGCAGCCGAAGTACACGCGCGCCGTCGTTGCTTCGTGCGGCTGGACGATCAGCGCTACGCACGCCGGCATCTGCTCGCCGATGAGGCCGTAATCGAGCATGCGCAACCCGGCGCCGCCGCCTGCCTCGGGGATCCTCGCCGAGGTCAGCCCCAGCTCGGCGGCCTTCTCCATGACCTTGAGGATCACCGGCTTGGGCAGCGCGCGGTCCTTGTCGTTCGCGTCCAGCAGCGGCTGGATGTGCTTTTCCACCAGCCGGCGGGCCGCATCGACCATCATTCGCTGCTCTTCGCTGAGGGAAAGATCCATGTTCGTCGTGTCCCTTTGAGGTTCAGGCGTACGCCTCGGGCGACCTGATGTCGTCCGGGTGGTAACCAAGTTCGGAGGAGATTCCGGCGGCGGCGCGAACCACATGGGGAACGAAACGGAGTTCGAGCTCGCGGGTCATGCGGAACGCGGGTACGCCGATGCCGATCGATGCGATCACCAGTCCCGCGTGGTCCCGTATCGGCGCGGCGATGCCGCCCACTTCAGGATGGTTCTCTGCGCGCGTCACAGCGTAGCCTGCCGTGGCAATGTCCCGGAGCGCGGCACGGATGCGCTTCGGATCGGTCACCGTTTTCGGCGTGCGCGGCTCCAGCTTCCCCGCAAGCACCCGCGCTGCGGCGGCCGGGTTGAAAGCCAGGATGCTTCTCCCGGTCGCCGTGCACCAGGCGGGGCTCACCTGGCCGATCTGCGTCTGGACCCGGATCGACCTGGGGCTCTCGACTTTGGAGACGTACACGATGCCGCCGGACACATCGAGCACTGACATGTGCACGCTCTCGTCCGTGGCCGCAACGAGGCGCTCGAGCCACGGCCTGGCGACCTTGACCGCGTCCAGCCTCCCGACGACGACGGCGCCCAGGCGCCAGAGCTTGAGCGTGAGGCTGTACTGGCTGTTTTCACGGTCCTGGACCAGGTAACCGGTATTGACGAGCGTGGACAGCATGCGATGCACGGTGCCCTTGGGCTTGCCCGTGGCCTCGACGACGCCCGTGAGCGTTGCTGCGCCTCCCCCGGCCGCGATGGCCTCGAGAGCTTCGAGCGTCGCGGCAGCCGAAGCAATCAGGTGGTTGCGATTGACCCCGCGTGCTTCGCCCGGCTTGCGCCTGCCTGCCTTGCTGAGGTTCGACATACCAGCTCCCGCGTTGATTCTGCATTGCAGAACCTAATCCGCAATTGCTTATTCTACGAGCCTTGTGCACTGCGAGAATCAAGGTCTTCGCGCTATTCTACATAGCGAAACCTCCGTCCGGTGGCGAAGCTATAGACTGCCCGGCATGAACCCGCAAAAGGATGACCGGGGCCCGCTGTCCGACTACCGCGTGCTCGAGCTCGGCTCGACCGCCGCCGGCCCGTTCTGCGCTCGGCTGCTCGCCGACTTCGGCGCCGAAGTCGTCAAGATCGAAGCTGTGGAAGGCGATCCGATCCGGCAAATGGGCGAGGTCGTCGAGGGCAAGTCGCTCTACGGCGCGAGCATCAGTCGCAACAAGCTCATTGCCTCGTTCGATTTCCGCAAGCCCGCGGCGCGCGAGCTCATCAAGGCAGTCATCCCGAAGTTCGACATCGTGGTGGAGAACTTCCGCCCCGGGACGCTGGAGAAGTGGGGACTGGGCTACGAGACGCTCCGGGGGCTCAAGCCCGATCTCATCATGACGCGCATCAGCGGCTACGGGCAGACCGGCCCCTACAAGGACCGCCCGGGCTACGGCGTCATCGGCGAAGCCATGAGCGGCCTGCGGCACATGATCGGCGACCCCGATCGGCCGCCCTCTCGCGCCGCCATCCCGCTCACCGACTACATCACCGCCCTCTATGCGGCATTCGGCACGGTGATGGCGGTCGTCGCGCGCCAGAAAAGCGGGAGCGGCCAGTGCGTGGACGCGTCGCTTGTCGAATCCGCATTCAGCTTCATGGAGTATCACGTGCCGGCCTTCGAGAAGACCGGCAAGATCGGCATGCGCACCGGGACGCGCCTGCCCGACAGCGCGCCCAACAGCCTCTACCCCACGCGTTGCGGAAGCCACATCCACATCGCCGCGTTGGCCGACGCCGTCTTCCGCCGCCTCGCGATTGCCATGGGCCGGCCGGAGCTCGGCACCGACCCGCGGTTCGCCGAGCAGAAGATCCGTTACCACAACCAGGAAACCATCGACGCAATGGTGACCGAGTGGACGCTTGCGCATGACATCGACGAACTCGAGGAGATCCTCAACAAGGGCGAGGTGCCCGCGAGCAGGATCTTCACGATGGCCGATATCTTCGAGGATCCCCACTACCGCGCGCGCGAAATGCTCGTGCCCACGCCGGACGACGACCTCGGGCAAGTGACGCTCGCGGGCGTGGTCCCCAAGCTTTCCGGCACGCCGGGCAAGCTGCGCTGGGCGGGCCGCCGGATCGGGCAGGACACCCGCGCCTTCCTCAGGGAGGCCGCAGCGCTGTCGGATGCCGACATCGACCGGCTCGTGGCCGAAGGCGCCGTTTTCTGCGACCCGAAATCCGAAGCGATGCGAACACCAACAACCACCCAGACCTGAGGTACCCCATGGCCCCTTTCAAGGCGTTCCGCGTCCACACCATCGAAGGCAAGCCGGTTTGCCGGTTCGAGAAGCTCACCCTGGACGAACTGGATCCGGGCGCGGTCGTCATCAAGGTGGCGTTCTCGGCGATCACCTACAAGGATGCGATGGCCGCGCGCGGCGTCGGCAAGAATGTGCGCACCGACCGCCCCTGCGTCACCGGGGTCGACCTTTCCGGCGAAGTGGTGTCGTCCACGGACCCCCGCTTTTCCAAGGGCGACCAGGTCGTGGTGACCAACTACAAGCTGGGCAATGATCACGATGGCGGCTACGCCGAGTACGCCCGCGTGCCGGGCGACTGGATCGTGCCGCTGCCAGCCGGGCTGACGCCTTACGAGGCCATGGGCCTGGGCACTTCCGGACTGACCGCCGCGCTTGCCGTGGACCGCACCGAG
>ENA-ORBV01011271-ORBV01011271.1-microbial-mat-metagenome-genome-assembly--contig:-NODE-11271-length-14097-cov-6.065906_pt1 | contig 14097 bp, 12 predicted proteins | sample MGYA00237777_ERZ505514 | MGnify/ENA primary metagenome ERZ505514 (study PRJEB26160, sample SAMN06269048) | microbial mat metagenome | isolation source: Oligotrophic lake microbial mat | place...
CACCGAGATCTACACCTCTCTATTCGTCGGCAGCGTCAGATGTGTATAAGAGACAGATATAGATAAGATGTGTTGGTACCTGTAACACTCTCGCAACAAATCAACTCGATTGCATCCAGTAACGATCAAAAAGAAGCAAGCATTATTATGTAACGCACCTGTTGGTTCAAACTTGGAACCTGCATCCGTCGTGACATGCCAATACATTCATGAGGGATATCTCCTGCCCCGGCAATTTCGTTGGACGTGTCGACAATGACGACTGATTTTTGTTGACTCAGCGCGTGCGCCGCATCTCGCACGATACTGGTCTTGGCCGATCCGGGTGGCCCCACAAACAAAATGCTACCACCACCATTGATACCAAACAATAGATCGGCAATCATCATGGCATTTCCGGGAACATACCGTCCGGCACGGAGTGTGGCTCCTACAATCTGTCCGTCACGATTGCGCATGGCACTGATCCTATGCAAACACCGATTCAATCCAGCTCGATTGTCCGTTCCAAATTTTAAGTTGCCCAATGCCTTTTGTAATACTTGCGTGTCCACAAGTTGCTCCGACAAAATGATCCGCTCCCCTTTGACCCAGGCAAAAGGTTTTCGACCCACATCCATGACCACTTCCATGAGATGTTTGCGGTATTCTGGTTTGTCATCAAAAATGGTAGCATATTCGGGTGGAATGAGTTGCAGTAAGGACTGTGTTTCATCGACAATGTCCAAGGTAGGAGTAAGGACCATATGTTCGGGTTGCTTCGCCAGTGTTGCCGTATCGACTAGTTTGTAATGATTGGATTTGTCAAAGCAATATTCATTGTTTTTCAGTTCGGGTTGTTGTTGTTGTTCTTCTTCTTCTTGTTCTTCTTCTTCGTGGCTTTCATCGTCATCACTTTCCATATCACTGTCAATATTGTTGGCATCATCTTCATAACTGTAGTCGTCATACTCCCAAAGTGCGACTGCATCGCCACTCATATGGGGTACCAGTCTACGCACTAAGGTTTCCTTGTCTCCCTTGCTGGAGATTCCCATATTTGCACACATTTGCGCAAGCTGAAATCTTTGCAAGCGCTGTAATTCCTCCTCCCAATCCCGCCTTTCTTCGTCTTCCAAATCGCCTGCCTCCAAATCAAAGCCTGAATGTTCTTCCTCGTTCTGGTCGTCCTTCCCCGCTACTGCTTCAACATCAGCTTCAGCTTCCTCCTTGGGACGAGGCATCCCAAGATTTTCTACGACCATCACCACAAGGACAAGAACTCGTGCTGTTCACCATGCGACAGACATGGAGATTATGATGATTGGTAGTAGGTCGAAGGTTTCCTTTCCGTGTGCGCTGAAGATGAGGATGATCATGGCGGCGGTAGCCGTAAGCAAGAGTGGAATTATAGTGGACGTGCTCGTACCCAACATTAGTAGTATGGAATTGCGTGACGCGGAAAGGACAGCGCCGTCGTTGCCATGACAAAGAATTTCGTACGGTAGTAGCTACCACCACACCCGACGATCGAAGCATTTTTATTATTTACAACTCTATCGATAGTGCATGGACGATATGAATGACACACAAAGATAGTAAGCAGCTTGGTCGGCATACCACACTCACTGTTTCCAATTTAATTGGGAAACATGGTTGGTGTTGCGTGGCTATTTTACTAAGTATGGTACATGCATGGCTCTGGGGTGTGTAGGTGCCCTTTTGAACACACACTTGCTCAGAATGCCATTGCTCAAAAGCACTGCATGTGCACTGCATGCACCTCCTGGAAAACACAATGTTCTAAGTTTAAGCAAGCTTGTTGAGCAAACTCTCATTCATCTTGAACAGCCGTGTTGCTGTCTTGAACAAAATAAGATGATTTGGAGATTGTTGCATGCATTTGAAAAAGAGTGTGCATTCATGTCTTTGTCACCAGATCATGTCTTCCAGAGACACAATGGTTCTGCACGTTGCAAAACACTAAAAAAAAACTCAACTCATTGCATCTGATTCACCATTGTCTAGAAGATCTTGTCATTATAAACAGTTTTGATTTTCCAAGTTGAGAGTTGAAGCTAGCAAAGATGCTCAAAAGTGAGTTCTTTGTCTTTGCAACAAACAACATGCGGATTTCATTAGCTGCGGGTGAGTTGTTTTAGCAAAAAATAACAGCTTTCTTATTCATTGTCAACACAGGAATCCAAAAATTGAAAATGAGAAGTGTTGACTGATGGGTTGTCTTGATTTTGTTTGCCAAACAGTTGCATGTTTTTCTTTGACAGGGATGATGACTGAGCCAAACAGAAGACGGAAGATGCCTGGATTGATCAGCCAAGGACAGATGCTTGTTCAGATTGCCCTGCATCTTGGTGCATGTTTCTGAACCACCTCAAGCAATCCCAACATGGCAGCCATCAACAACATGCTCATTTCTAGGAGGTCGCACTTCATGTTCTTTTTGAATTGTCTTCTTGATGACTTGGAAAGGAATCAAAGACAACACTCTGATCTCAGAACTGACTGCATTGCATGCAGTCAATTGTTGGTCAATGCCAACAAGTTGTTGAAACAACTTTGATTCAATGCTGCCTGCACTTTTGAGAAAATCAGTGCAGTTTGTGCCAAACAGAAACTGATTTGACATTGTCATTGGCTCTCAAATGTGCGCTGCAGTCAAACAACAGCTTCTCCAAAATCCACAACAGAGAGCCAGCAAGATGATTTGGACATGGCAGAGGTGCACATCAAATGTTTGCTTCTTTGTCACAGATGCATTGGATTTGGACAAATTGATGTGCATTGCAAGCCTTTCAGACTGCAGTGTCACATTTGTGCATTGTTCAGCCAAATGAGTTTGTCGACACCAAAGTTTGAAAGGATCTGTTGTCATGTCAAATGCGTCAAGAGCATCAGCTGACATGGGCATCTTTGCAGATTTATTTTTAGTGCAAGTGAAGTCATTGATGTCATGAACAATTTTGAATGTATCGATTTGTTCTTTTCAGGGATTGTTCTCATCATTTTCTGATGAGCAGAAGTTGCAGATTTTTTACTCCATGCTCCACTGCAGGCAGTCTGCACACCTGGATGACACAGCCAACCAAAATGATGACTGACGCTGCGACCATCATTGATTGGAATCAGACAGCGTCGTAGTGTAGTACTGGTAGCTGGTAGCTAGCTACCAGGTAGCTACCAGTAGCTAGTAGCTAGCTAGAGCTACAAGTACTTGTGTCCTTAAATTTCATCGACAACAGTGACATATCAATCGCCAAAGCAATGATGACCGCATTCGCCATCCATGTCTCAACTACCTACTAGCTTGTAGTACTAGTACCAGGTAGCACTTTAGTACCAGGTAGCTCTAATCTAGCTAGCTAGCTAGCTAGGTAGCTCCTGTACCTGTAGCTACCTAGCTAGTAGCTAGCTTTCGTTCAGTCTTGCCACGACCTACTACTTGTACCGGCTACTACTTGTAGCTACCTCTACGTGTTGTAGTAGAAGCTGAAATGTCACGCGTATTACTACTTAACTAGTCTAGCTAGCTAGCTAGTAGTACTGTAGGAAAAAGTACTAGTCTATTGGTGCGTCCCAAGTTACGTACTAGTAGTACTAGTACCGGTACTAGTAACTTGCTTACCGCGTTGCCTGGGTAAGTAAAACTATGTGCTGTACTGAGGGTACTGCATGGTACGAGGATCTGGCACTCTATTAGCTCTACCTACTAGCTAGTAGCTAGCTCTAGCTAGCTAGTAGCTAGTAGTAGAAGGTTACGGCTTGTTGTAAAAGACTGCATCGCATTGTATGAACGAATGATTGCGCCACGTTGATGATTTGCATGAAAGCTAGCTAGCTAGTACTTGTAGTAGCTTCCATTGATTAGTCTGGTTGAGAGATCGGAGTACAGTAGTTGCCAAGCTACTTGAACTACTAAAGATAGCTGCTCTACTCTACTACTAGGGAAAAACCAAACAAAACAAAATTTATTGTGGATGGAACTTGGAATGCCCTTTTTGGAACAGAGGACGAGAAACCGACGGTAACAGTGCCTGGCCTTCACCACAAGCTACAGTACAGTACACACAATCAAGCTACACCCACTATGAAAATTCAACGCCAACGCTCGGCGCCGTCTCTGTCTCTTGCGGGTGCAGCTTCTAATGGTACAGCGAAAGCTACTGGTACTTCGGTGGGCAAGGCCAGTCGATCCATTTCTCCCATGCGAGACAACAGCCATAAAACTGACGGCAATACTGATACGAATCAAGACCAAAAAGACGACGAACGACGCATTCTATTACAACAATTGCAATTGTTAGGCAATCATTTAGCGGGATGCGTGGTGGAATTTTTGATTGAAGAAGTGGAACGCAAAATATTAAATGATTATGCCAAGGCGGCTTTGGGCGAGGAGTCGAATAATTCTCTTGGAATAAACGATGATGATGAAAGTGAACACGAAAATGACAACGAACTCGAAGAATCAGAACACTCCTTGTTGGCAGACGATGACGATGATGAGGAGAATGGTGGTGATCATGATCATGATGAAAGTGAATACGACGAAGACATGTCCGAGCACGCAGAAGAAGAAGATGATGACCAAGTCCGTAGTAAAAGTCCCTCTTCTCTGCCGGGCTTGACCAAATCACCTGGAAGAATTGGGGCACGTTCGCCAGCACTGCTGGATGATAGTAGCAATGGCATCCACAACCACAGTGCCGCAGGGCCATTGTCTCCCCGTCGCAATCCCGTTCCACTAGGTGCAGTAGGAACCATGTCCAGCCGGGCCAAGTCGTTGTCCCCCAATAATTCTCCTACTAGGCGAAATACCCTGCAAATAGGAGGACCAGGCTTTGGCAGATCCAATACCAATCCGGTCAAGCCTTCTACTACGACTGCATCTCCCCAAAATTCTCCAAAGACGGCACGACGCAATACACTCTTATCGCCAGCAGTAGCAGCAGCAGGAGCAGCAGGATTGGGAAGATCCAATACCAATCCTCTCAATAGTCATAAATTGAATGGTGATACGAGCAAGTCGCCAGGATTTGGTGGTCTTCACAACAATAATAGCCATCGGACGTTTGGGACCGTACGGCCGGGTGCTCCTTCTCTTTTGTTGGATGAAGATGATGACGAAGAAGAAGATGATGAAGATGAATTTGCTACAGGCAGAGGTGGAAGTGGTGGTGGAATGTATACGAATCACCAGCAACGGCAACCACGACAGCCATCGCCCAATCGATCCTTATTATTGTCACCACCATCCACGAATCACAGTCGACAACAAAAGTCTCCGAATCATCGATCCTTGTTGTCCCCCGTGGGGGCTGCCTCGCCCCATCGACCATTGCGGGGTGGTGGTGGAATGTTGTCACCCCCCAGTACGACGGCCACGGCCACCCGACATAATCATGGACTTGGACTCAAATCTCCCAAACGGCCCTCTCTTTTAATGGGAGAGGACGATGGCGATGAGGAAGAAGAAGAAGATCAATTTACTTCCCTACAATCAACATCGCCTTTTCGCAACAAACAACAACCATTATTAGGAGGAGGAGGACGACCCAGAGATGGACTGTCACATTCGGCACATTCCGGCCGTGGTGGTGGTGGTTCTAGTAGCGGTGCTGGCCGTGGTGCTGCTGGTGCTGGTCGTGGAGGATTAATGGTGGGACGCAAAGCCCAATCGGTCCGCGATCTGAGTATGAATTTTGAAGCCAAGTCTCCCTTGGGTAGTGCTAGTCCGGGGGCGACACTGCGGGGTCGAGGTGGTCTAGGTGGGCGAGGAGGAGCAGCAGGAGGTAGAGGTGCAGCAGGACGAGGTGATGCGAGCAGACTCATGGTCAAACATGGATCCGTTCGAAATGTCATGGGTATGTTTGAAAACAATAATAGAGACCGAGCGAGACAAACACAAACGCTACCAACATTACGTGACGAAGACGTGGAACATATTGTCGAATCTTTGGCTTCCAGCAACAATCCAAATGAAGCACCGGATTCCTCTTCCGCAGCAGCCCGCAATCTGGGTAGAATACCACCTGGACGAACTCGAACACCGCCGAAGTTGCCCGGTTCCACCACACCACCAGGAATTACACCCGATACATCGCCCAAACGAGGTGTCCAACGAAGCAGCAGTGGCATTCGGATGCAACGATTTTTAGAAAAAAAATCCATTGATCGATCCAGCAGTGGCATAAAAGCGTTCATGGGCAGAAAGGGCAGTGGCAGCTCCCAGTCCAGCAATGGAAGTCGTGGTCCCGTCGGCGCGATTCCCAAACCGTCCTTTGTACGCCGTACCAGCAGTGGCAGTCATCCAAAACGAGGCGTGCAACGACAGTCGTCACGTCGAGGGGTAGGACGAAGCATGAGTGGAAAGGGAGGAAAGCGACTACCTGCACGACAATTTAGTTTCGCCAAACCGGGCACTGCCAAGAGCAGCAGTTTTGGGGTCTTTGCCAAAGATAAAGTCACCAACAAACTTTCCCACGATACGAGAAAGCAAAAGCGAATTTTTAAGACACAAAATGCGCTCCGAAAATTGAAAAAGACGACCGACACAGGTCACACACTTGAGCAGAGTGAGGCATCCGAGTCGAATAATAGTTTGGATGGTGATTTTAATATGGATCATCTGGTGGATACCATTACACTCTCGCTTCCCTGTGGAGTGAAACATGATTGTGCGCTTTTGTTTGTCGATATCAGTGGTTTTACAAAGCTTTCGACAACCTTAAAAGTGGAAAAACTCAGTAAAACAATCAACAATTATTTCCAACTGATTGTGGAGCACGTGGAGGCCTTTGGTGGAGATATTTTAAAATTTGCTGGTGATGCTGTATTTGTCGAATGGAAAGCTTCTTCCTCAAAGCTGTTGGACCTGAATACAAAAAGCGATCCACTGGACGACAATAGTTTCGGAGGCAAGGGCCTGGGTGCCGAAAAAGCCGTCATCACGGCTTCCGCGTGCGCCGCCCGCATCATTGACAAGTGTGCGGATTACCATGTCTACGATGATGACGGGAAAAATATCGCTACTCTCAATCTGCACTGCGCTGTTGGGTTTGGAGAGGTTGTAGGAGTCCATCTCGGAAACAGCGACAGAATGGAATACTTTATTATCGGAGAGCCGATCAAACAGGTTGCCGTCGCCATGGATTTAGGGAAAATGGGAGAAGTTGTTGCGTCGCCAGCATGCTTGAAATATCTCGAAGGGCAGGCTGCCCATCAGGAGCCAAAAGTCATATTGTCCAAATCAAACAAGTTGATGAATCCCAAGTTGATGTTAGTGAAGGCTGAAAAGAGCAGAAAGAATAAGGCGACTATGCTCGCTGATCGACTGGATGATTGGGATATGCACGCCTTGAGGAGTCTCCAAAAGCTCATGTCACCGTACGTTCATCCCGTGGTTGTTGAAAATCAAATTTTCCAGAAAGGATTTAGTTCTTCTGGCCAGGAACGATTCTCGTCGGAAGCTGAGATCAGGGACGTGTTCACTGTTTTCATTCAACCGATGGTATCATCAGAAATCACTGGCAATATCAGCGAAGATTCGGAGGTGCTGAAAATCCTTCACGAGATCCTAATTATAGTCAACAACGAGCTTCGAAAGTTCAAAGGGCAGCTGAGGCAGTACACGGTCGATGACAAAGGTACGTCGTGATTAACCAACGATAATGATTTGTCATTGAGATCCTCCTCCTTTCTCACCTGATCCCATATGTTGTGATTTATAGGGATTGTTCTCATTGCGAATTTCGGTCTTCGAGGTTCCACGTTCCCTCAGATGTAAGTGAGCAAAGTACCGGTAGAAGCAAACGAAATGGATGGGCAATTGAACTGACGTGGGCGCCTGTCGCTTTTTTTTTTCAGGGTGGAGAGACTTGCCATGCCCTTTGCCTCGAATGTGCAGCAAGTTATGAAATCCAAACTTGATGTCGATTGCAAGATGGGAGCAACATTTGGCAAAGCTTACTGCGGCGTCGTTGGAGGTATCGAGCGTCATGAAGTACGTGTGCATGTAGTTTGTTTGATGTTGCGGTGAAAATTTGTTCGAACGATTCTTCTCACTTTTGGGCTCAACAACAAAAAATGATTCTTTCGAAAGTACGCTGTTCTTGGGCCATCCGTAAATCTAGCAGCGAGGCTTATGGCGAATAAATCCAACAAAGGCTTCCTGGTTGATGAGGAAGTTAAGCGCAAGGCTTCCAATCGCGGCTTCGAAGGCCTTGCGCCTGTGAAGGCAAAAGGCTACAAAAATCTAGTCCCAATTTTCCAGCCCATGCTGCAGCACAGGAGGTCATGGGGATCCCAAGGTGCTAACTTTGTTGGCAGGACGGCGGAAACCGTACAAATATTGAAGATGGCGGAGGACGTGATCGATGGTATTGCATCAACAGGTATGGTATGGGTTTCTGCTGAAAGTGGCTACGGCAAGAGTGCGCTGCTAGGCCATGCTACCGAAAAGATTCAAGACCTCTGCTCCTCCAAGTCTGCCACGCACGTGATTCTGTGCCATGTCTGCTCAGACGCCGACTCCTTTCAACCCCTCAGGTAAGAAAAGTCATGTCTTTTTGCCGCTGCGTATGGTAGTTTTTGCGCTGCTGATTTTTCCGTTTCTTCCTCGTTTGCCCGACAGCGTGGCTGGCCCTCTTTGCCTTGACATCCTTGCGTTTGTGAGGCGAAACAATCGGGAAAGTGACTACAAAAAGCCAGAGGGTTTCGCCGAGATTGCGAAGTTAGCAAAACCAGGCTCCGAGAAAGCCCCCCTGCAAATTCTCGGCGCATGTCGTGATGCTGAAGTCCCCGACGCACACATTTGTACAATTTGCCATCTTTTGCTTACTCATTCTTGGCCGACACAGAGCGATGAATCGAATCGCGATGCGCAGACAAATGAAGTTGCGCGGTGCCTGGTAACTGTCCTTCTTCAATCCACAATCCACTTGGACCTTATCGGCTGGGCCGTGGATGACATTCCCCATGCCGATCAACTTTCGTGGAAGGTTTTTGAGCTCCTGCATCAGTACTCGTGCAACTTTATGGTGCTGATGGCCTCCAGGCCAGTCGCGGGCACTGATATGAACGTCGACCTTCAATTCTGGGAACAGCTTCACAAGGAGGGGAAAAGAGACGACGTCTTTCTCTTTTTGGAATTGAAAGGTATGACAAAAGACGAAATCAATCTCATGGTGAAAAGGTTTGCCTTCACCAAGGAGTGGCACTCAAGTGTCGATCTGGCGGCAACTACGAAAGACGTTTTTGTCCAATCTGGTAAGTGGGAGATTAGACGTTTGATTGCACTATTCTTTTTTTGTGTACTCAAATTTCTTTTCCTTCAAGGCGGGGTACCCGAACTTGCGGCGCAAATTTTGGAGAGACAGTCGGCGAAGATAACTGGGAGTGGGACTTCTGACCCTCATAGCCCGAAAGGGAAAAGCAAGGTACATGTTCCATTCCTCCGTGTTTTTTATTTTCAATGTAGCATGCACACACTTACCTTCACCGCTTAATTCATATCCAGAGCTATCTCCCAGGAAAGGGTAATTCTCTCGCTGGGCTTGGCAAGAGCCATGTACGACGTCAAGTCTCCAATATCAGTATGGAGAGCGGAAGTGCCCACAGTGGTGCCCAGGTGGGAGAACATATGTTGCACCGTATGGATCTGCTGTCTCCCGAGGCTAGGACGCATATCAACCTTGGGGCTATTCTTGGCCCGGCGTTTGATTCTACAGATGTCATTTCAGTCATGGAACGATATCGAGGCATTTCTGAGAAAGATAGGGAGGCTCACAGAGAATCCGTTCTCGAAAGCTTGGCACAGGCTGCAGAGAGTGGTATTCTGGAAGAGGACCTAACAGGCGCTGGGATGAGTATGAGTTTCTGTGGCCAAGAAAACTTTGTGGGTGGCGAAAGTGTTACGTACAAGTTTACCCATATTGATTGGAGGAAAAATATTCTCAAAACCGTGCTTGACAGTTGGAAGCGTGACATGTATCTCCTGCTTGCGGAGTCCCTGGAAGCGCAATTCGAATTCAACAGCGCGCGGCCAGACCGAGCAATTCGAAAGCTATTTGAACCTTTCAAAGGGGGCAAGAAAAAAGGAAAGAATATCAGTGTAGCCTCTGAGCTTGCTTTGAAGATCGGCGAGAAGTGGATGCGACACGGGCAGGCGGTGCATAGTATCAAGATCTACAAAAGAGCATTGGATTTTTGGCAAAAGGCGAACGAGGAGGACGATATTCTTCTCTTGTCTGAAGGTACGCTAGTTCAGTGGTTTACCTCTGCTTTGGTTGCGTCACCATTTTCTCACCTCTCCGTTTTTGACACGTCAAGAGGACAACGAAACCACCGAAGATCTTGTCGGGGAGGACTTGGAGTATGTGCTCAAGTTGAATGCTGCGCTTGGACGTTGCTCTATGTGGTTGATGGACAAAGAAAAAAGTATTGCCGCCTTCGAGGCGAATCTCGATGTGAGTTTAGTGATGAGTGTTGCTGCCCAAGTAGTTACTTGTCTGTGTGTCGCACTTATCTCACTTCTCGGTGTTAACAGCTTGTCCCGGATAGCAAGAAGTTAAAAGACCAAGCCCTCCTTTTCCCTTCATTTGTTGGCCGATTTTATGCTCTACGACTGGCGCGCAAAGTGGACCACGAATCTGAGTGTGACTATGTCTACAGTTTCGTCGAGGAAGCTGAGGCCCACAAGGATGAAGCCCATCACCTGCAGGCCTTTGCAATGGAATCAGAGATTTTCGGACGCAACTGTGAGTGTGACAAGGCTCTGGAAGCTTGCACAGATTTGCGCAAAAAGTACGAGGCAACTGCCCACTCCGCTCAATTGGTCAACATTTATGGAGAAGATTACTGCGCCCAATGCATAGCACAGAGCGCCAGGTGGCATTTGGAGCTGGGAAAAGGCGAGAAGGCCAAAGAAGCGTGTGACTATGTCCTCAACGAAATTTTACCCAATTTTTTCGGTCACAACAAATTTCTTGTGCTTTACCCAATCCTCTGGGTTCTGAAAGATACTAGTCAAGCAGAGCGAGCTTGTCGACTCTGTCGTGAATACTTGGTCGTGAGTGAAGCTGACAACAAGGACGATGGTAACGGCAGCGATTCTGGGGAATTCATGCTAAATAGTTCTGGCTCGGAAGATGATGAAGAAGAAACACCACACAACTACAGCCCGTTCCAAAAAATTTACAAGCCAATCACGATGTTGATGGAATTGACGGCAGGAGTGAACGAAGAGTCAACTGTAACCGCATACGCCGAATGGGCCCTTGACACCAGCAACAGTGATTACGACAGGTCCTTCAACACTTATACTGCCAATGTTGGTCGAAATGCCGACTCGATTGTTGCGGAGGTGTGTCTTTTGTTGGCAATCCATGGTGCTGCCTCTCCCTTCAAGATCGCCCTCATGGCCCGTGCGTCATCTTTGGTGGCCGAATCCATGAAAGTGTCAAAGTACTTGCCCCTCGCTCACGCTCAAGTGAAAGCTTTTGCATTTGACAAAAAGTTCAAGGGTTTGTAGTAAACAGTTTGACGGAAAATGTAAGTATGACCCCCATGGGCGTGAGGAGGAGGGCCGTCATGAAACTCGAAGACGCCTTGAATCGGGCTGGGAGGGGTACCAATTTTCCCAGGAAACGTTCCAACCCATCAATGCAGCGAAACCAAACTTGACAGAGACGGGAGACAACGAGAAATTCGGGTGGCTGTGGCTGCAATGATCTCTTGCTTTGACTTGGTCCGAGCGCGCCATGGTCCAACCTCAACCATGCTATCCAACCGATCCGCAGCCTTCATTGATTTCTCGTGTTGCCGCTGCTAACCAAACCTGCACAGTAGTAGTACTTGTACGGCATACTGTACCAGCTAAACCGCTGATATTTGATCGATCGTACTACTCTAGCTAGTCTCGGTAGCTAGTACTGTAGTAGTTGTTACATTTAGTAGTAGTCTAGCTACGAGGACGGCTCACTTGTTTTTGTCGTTGATGATCTTCGCAGAGTAGTGGGAGACGTGAACATCATCATCCAGAAACATCCTCATCAACGACACCATCATAAAAGGAAATGTCACCAGCCAAAGACTCCCAATGGCAAACATCGCAGGTACAAACAAGGCCCCGGTTATCCAAGGCGCCAGTATCCCGTGGGCCAACATCGACCGGAAGACCCAGCGGTACGTTTTGCGATGCTCCGAATCCTGATCATCACGCGAGTATAGAAGAAGCCAAAGGATGCAATGAGTGTTCCCAAACTCATGAATCCGTACGCCATCCCGTTGAGGTTATAAAGGAACTTTCCTGACTCAAAGAGAAGGATATTGACATCGGATGATTCTCCATCCAACATTTTGGGAATGACAATTGTCAATTGGGTGAAATACACAATGGAGTTGATGACGGAGTACATCATGATGAAGTTGTGACCCATCCGGATCCAGATCCTTCGTTCCTCGAGAACAAAATCCAAAAGAAGACTGAAGAGGACCGGAAAGGTCAAGGCAAGTACCAACGAGGGGGCCAGAATACAAAACAGACTTCTGGGAGAAGGTTGGAAGACGCCTGTCAATTCTGCCAGTGCTGCCACCTCGTAACACAGTCCTGCCGCAAGGGCCAACACGACGACCCAAATACCGATACGAGAGGAAGTTGCAGCTTGAGCTGGAGGCATCATGTTTGTTTCTCCACTGGGGTTGATTGTGAACCCTATTTCGGATCCGTCCATGCCTCTACTTGCATCGATCTCGCCCTTTCATCGTTTATTATGCAACAGAGCGCTTCCGCATCCTCTGTGATTGGGAGCAGTTCCCAAAAAATGAGAACGCAAGAGCTCTTTTTCATTTGGGAGCGCTTTTCAGGTGGGCCTGCGCTGTACCAATGTGGTGCTGGTACCACACTGGCACCACACCACCTACAAACCAAGAAAGTTATCATTCACACTGTCAGCTGGACAACACCGGCACATGATTGCAATCTGACACACAGTAGCACCATGTTGTGATGTACAGCATGGATAACTGCACTGCACTGGAGTTGCCTATCTCTGCTGCTAGGTGACTAGCAGATGCCAGGACAACCAGGCAGGATGCCAAGGAGCAGCTGAGAGCATCAGCACCATTTCACAATTTGGAAGGCACAGTGGCCTTCTTCTGATGGTCAATGTTGACCCGTGGGATGTGGACTTGCCAACGTTCACACAGGGCCCCAAGTCGCAACTCTTGTCGGGTAAAACTTGCGAGGCCCCGCTCACATGCCATCTCTGGAAGGCCAGTCTGAGTCCCAAAGGTTTGACATTTTCCAGCAGTGACAGCAAAACAAAACTTGTGTCTTGCGGTTGCCCCATTCGAATTGAAAATGAAGCTTCTATCGAGTTGCCGTTCCTCTTCTTGGAAGCAAGCTATGTCACACATGCAACCTTTCTCTCGCAGCCTCATCCATTGTCCATTGGGACCAAAATGGACTGCGTTGTCCTCTGATGAATCCATTGCTGCAATTGTCAGCAAGACTCCACAAGGCGACTTCTCCACGAGATTGATGTTGTCTGTTTTGCACAAACTGGACCCATGTGGCACATCACAGTGCAAATCATTTGGGAAAGCCCGTGGAGAACGTGAAACTGGGACCAGAAACTTTGGAACTGTTTTGCAAGAGTTTCCAGGACAGTGCAAAACGTTGTGATCTGGGAAGGACTTTTTCAATTTTTCCACGACAGGGAGCTGATGGGGTCTGTCAAACATGTCAAAGAGGCGAAGATTAACGCCAGGGGACGCCTTCAAAAACATTGCAGCCAAGTGACCCGCACCAAAGCCCATCTCACACACGGCAAGTGAACGATTTTCAGTCTGTGGCATGCAATCGGCTAAGAGTGACACCAACATCAACTCCTTCTTTGCCTGTGGAGGTGCCAATGCCATTTTGGATGCCCTCAAAATGGATGTCTCGCAAGCCGATGGCAATCGATTCACCCCCGGCAATGATGATGCATGTGGAACGAGCAACTCGGATTGTGTCAGTTTGAATGACAACAACAACAACAACAACAACAACAACAACAACAACAACAACAACAACAACAACAACAACAACAACAACAA
>ENA-ORBV01011272-ORBV01011272.1-microbial-mat-metagenome-genome-assembly--contig:-NODE-11272-length-14097-cov-4.359130_pt1 | contig 14097 bp, 12 predicted proteins | sample MGYA00237777_ERZ505514 | MGnify/ENA primary metagenome ERZ505514 (study PRJEB26160, sample SAMN06269048) | microbial mat metagenome | isolation source: Oligotrophic lake microbial mat | place...
GATTTGGCCAGGGGTCGAATGTGGCACTGACCGGGGGAAATATCGCGGTCCATTACAGTAACGTCCATTCTTGAGGCGCATCCGCTGTCGTCGGGTGCTTGTTCGACCCGGAATTACTCGGCGGTGCGTCCTAATTCGATGGTGATCAGGCCCCCTTGAGGGGCGTACCATCGTAAAGCCTCTGCCGGAGGGTACTTACTCTACGCGCTCGGACGGCTAACCAGGATTAGAATCCGCCGCGCTTCCTTCTCTTGCTTCCGAATCGCCGTCAGATGCTTGGCCGCGAAGGCGCGAACTTCAGAGTCTTGATGTTCCGTGGCGACTTCGGCAAATGATTTGGCTTCGCGTTGCGCGTTCGTGGCCTGTTTTTCGAGAAAATCAGGATCTCCGCCCTTTTCCGTCGGCTCTGTGCCGGCGGGCGTGACCAGCGCCTTCACCACCTGGGTTGCGGTCTTTTTCTCGGCCGCCAGCTTTTCCAGATCCCGGCTTATGGCCTGCCGATCTTCGATAACCATCTGCGCGTAGGACTTCACGTCATTGCTCGAAGCGCGAGAAAGTACCTTTACCGCTTCGGTAATTGTACGCTCGTTCGACTTGGCCACGGATTCAAGAAACTCGGCAACGCTCGTGGTGCTAAGACGGGCTCCACCGGCATCGATTATTTCGCCGCTTGAGTCGGGCCTTCCGACTTGTTCCGGCCGCTCTTTTTGCGGCGGCGGCGTCGCCGGTTGGGCGGCGAGCGAGTAGGCCGCTGTAATAAAAAAGGCCATCCGCGGAAAAGTCAAAGACATGTTGCACGCTCCAGGTATCAGACACTGGCGCGGTGACAATCGTTACCGGCGGGCACTTCGGCACTCTCCACAATTGGCCCGGCTCTGCTCTCCAAAACTGACCCAGGGCCCGCCCGCGGGCGGGGCCGATAGTGGCTTATCCGCCAATAGTTTGGCGGCGGTACCGCCGCATCCGGAGCGGGCAACTCTATCTGAGCGCAAGTGGGTCAATTGTCGAGAGCGCCGAGGGGCGGGCAAGTGACAGATAAGTAGCGCACACCGAAACCCAAAGCAATTGAGCACCCAACAAATGGACAATTTGCAGCCATCCTGGCGCGGCAAGCACGATATTCGTTGCGCCAAACAGGACCTGCAGGCCAACGAGCACTAATGGCCAGTGCAATAGCTTGCGCATGGCGGGATCTCCGCTATATTTTCGTCGAATCGAAGCAATCACGGCGGTCAAAAGCGCGGCGGAAAATACTGCCACGAACGGATGAATTACGCGAAGCCGAACCAGAAAATGCTGTCCGGCGGTTAGGTCTTCCCGTACCTTCGCCAACAAAGACCCGTCCAAAGTCGGCGTCAACGGAAAGAGTGTGTCGCCCAGCGCCGTCACCGCGCCGGTTACGTTCGTCAACACCAGGATACCCATTGCCGCCAAGAGCAATCCGCGATTTATTTCTCGGGAGCCTACCGCTAAAGGCGACGCTCGCCATGCCATCGTTGTCGCCGCCGCCATGAGAAACAGCGTGTTTGCCAAATGCAGACCAATGACCACCGCCCGGCTTACCGACGCATCGTTCACCACCAGTTCCTTTTTCACCAGCACCGCGCCGACAAAACCCTCCACCAAAATGAAAAACATCGTCGTTAACGCCGCTCGCAGCAACTGTTGATTTCCCATTCGCCACGCAGCGATTACAAAACCAATCCCAAACAATCCGCAAAGCCCGCTGGTCACCCGGTGGGTAAACTCGATAATTGTCTTCGTTGCCGACGCCGTCGGCAAAACATCACCGTTACACAGCGGCCAGTGATTCCCACACCCCGCTCCGGCCCCGGCGATTCGTACCCATGCGCCGAACAGGATCACCGCTATCAGGTAACCCACGAACCACCAGGCCAGCCGGGAAAAGGTTTTCTTCAAGCCAGAATCTTCTTGTGGATCACGCCCGCCACATCCGTCAGCCGGAAATCGCGTCCGCTATAGCGGTACGTCAACTTATCGTGCTGCATCCCCATCAGGTGCAGGATGGTCGCGTGCCAGTCGTGGATATGCATCCGGTCCTCTGTCGCGTGATACCCAATGTCATCGGTCGCGCCATAGATAAAGCCCGGCTTCACGCCACCGCCCGCCATCCAGACTGTGTAGCCGTAAGGGTTGTGGTCCCGTCCATTTCCACCCTGGCTGATCGGAGTCCTTCCAAATTCACCCGCCCAAACTACCAGTGTGTCCTTCAATAACCCGCGCGCCTTCAAGTCCTTCAACAATCCCGCAATCGGCTTATCAACCTCAAGCGCGTTCTCTGTATGTTTGGCGAACAGGTCGCCGTGCTGGTCCCACTTATAACTGTGCGTGCACTGCACAAACCGCACCCCCTTCTCGCAAAGCCGGCGCGCCAGCAAGCATTGCCAGCCGAAATCCGCCGTCTTCGGATCGTCCAACCCATAAAGTTTTTTCGTGGCGTCGCTCTCTTTGTCGACCGCAAAAATCTCCGGAGCCTGCGTCTGCATCCGGAACGCCAACTCGAACGCCTGAATTCGCGCTTCCAGATTCGAGTCAACAGCACGGACTTCCTGATGCTTACGATTGATGTTCTGGATCATGTCCAGTTCAAAACGCTGCTGCTCCGAAGTGAGACCCTTGTTGACCAGGTATTGAATCGGTTCGGCCTTGATCTCGTCCACCTTCATGCCGCTATGGCCGATCGGCGTGCCTTGAAACGCCCCCGGCAAAAACGCCGATCCAAAATTCTTCGCCCCGCCGTGCGATAACGTCGGCTTAATCGTGATGTAGCCCGGAAGATCCTGATTCTCCGTGCCCAAACCGTACACGGTCCAAGCACCGATGCTCGGTCGCACAAACGTCGACGAACCCGTGAAGGTTTGCAACAACGCCGCGCCATGATCCACGCCTTCACCGACCAGCGACCGGATCACGCACAACTCATCGACCATCTCCCGCGTATACGGGAATAAATCGCTCACCGGAATCCCGCTCTGGCCGCCATTCTTAAATGCCCACGGCGACTTCATCAACGGCCCTGGGGCCTCATCCGCGAACGCTAACGGCCGCTTGATCGGCAACGGTTTTCCGTGATCGCGAATCAGGCGTTCTTTCGGGTCGAAAGTGTCGATCGACGACGGACCGCCGTGCATGAACAGGAAAATGACGCGCTTCGCCCGCGCCGCGTAATGCGAGGCCTTTGGCGCCAGCGGGTTCTCGCTCGAAGTCGCGCCTTGCAGCAACTGAGCTAAGCCCAATGTTCCCAACCCGCAACCCGCCGCGCGCAGCGCGCCGCGCCTCGACATTGGTCTTTCCCGCCGGGCAAACAACTTCTGAATGGGATCCATGATTGCCTCAGTCCACGTAGATAAATTCGTTTGAAGCCAACAAGATACGTGTCATGCTCTGCCACGCGTCGGCTTCCTGCATCTTCGGGAATCGCTGGCGGAAACTCGCCGCATAACTCAAAGCATTGTCCACTTCCGCCGCCGAAGCAGGGCGGTTTAAGACCCGCATATAGATGCGCTCGGCCCTCTGTTTCCCGTCCAAAGTCGCATCGCCCAGCACACTCTTCGCCACCAGGTCAGCTTGATCGGAGACGAATTTGGAGTTCATCAGGAACAACGCCTGCGGGGCGATGTTCGTTACGTTGCGTTTTCCGTTCGGAGTGGTCGCGTCACCGAAGTCAAAAAGGTTGAATAAAGCGGGTAAATTAGCGCGTCTTAGGGGCAAATACACCGTTCTTCTGACCTGTTCTTCGGGGCTAATGCTTAAACGGCCGTTTGAATTTTCGCCATCCGTGCCGAATCCAGACTGCAACGACCCGCCCATTTTCAGATCCAGCTTGCCGCTAATCGCCAGCATCCCGTCCCGCATTTCCTCTACTAACAGACGCCGCCGCGGGAATCGCGAGAACAATTTATTCTCACCGTCGGTTTTTACCTGTTCCGCGGTGGGCGCGCTTGCCATTTGGTACGTGCTGGAATTCAGCAGAGTGCGGTGTATCTCCTTGATGCTCCAGCCTTTATCCATAAACTCCGCAGCCAGATAATCGAGCAGTTCCGGGTGGGTCGGCCGCTCTCCCATTCGCCCAAAATTGTCCGGCGTGCGCACGATTCCATCCGAAAAGTGGCTCTGCCAAATCCGATTGACCATCACCCGCGCCGTCAACGGATTTTTCTCGCTGGCCAGCCATTCGGCCAGTTCGCGCCGGCCGCCGCCCTCTTTCACCAGCAAACGATCTTTTCCGGCGATTACGAGCGGGAACGATTTCGGCGCCTCCTCGCCCAACGACGCATAGTCGCCGCGCACTAAAACCTTCTGAATCACAGGTTTATCGTCGGTCACCGCGCACGCCATCTCCGGTTCCGGCGGCAAAGACTCCTTCAACTTACGGTGCTCCTCACGCAGCGCTTTCAGCTCTGCGTGATCCACCGAACGCGGACTGACGCCAAACGGTCCGGCGTCGGCGAAAACATCGCGGAAGAACCCGTCCTTCTCGTTAATCAACTGTGGCATTTCGGCGAGCATATTCTTCTGCTCAATCTGCTGCCGCGCCACTACGCGGTAACGAGCCATTCGCTTTGACCAGGAGGCCAGATTCGTCCGGGCCGATTCCTGGAACTTGGCCGCGATGGCCAAAGCTCCGGTCTCATCGGCTTTATGAAATTCGTCCAGCCAAGGGCGCGGCACTTCGCTTTCATTGAAATGTTTGATCCAGCGCTTGACGATCCGCGGATCCAGGCCGGCGGCGCTTTCCAACTTTTTCCGCGCCGCCATCATGTAGGCCGGGAGCAGGTTGATCATTTTCTCCTGCGTCAGGAACTTTTCACGATCGATAGCGATATCGATGTCAACACCTTTGTTTGCAACAACCGACTGTGCCTTTTCGTAAACCTCGTACTCCGCTTTCGAAACGAGCGGCGTGAACAGCAGCTTTGAAACGTGGGTCTCCGCATCTTTGAAACTCTTCGTTGAGGCGAACATGCCGACGATCCCGTAATAATCTTTCTGCGTCAGCGGATCGAATTTGTGGTCGTGGCAGCGGGCGCAGGCCAAGGTGACTCCGAGGAACGCCCGCGACGTGACGTCCAACTGCTCATCCCACACGTCGTAGAGCATTTTCTGCTTGTCCTGCTGGGCGATCGCTTTGGCGCCGAGCGCCAGGAATCCGGTCGCAATGATTCCGCGGCGGTTGATCTCCCGGCCTTTGTCCGGAGGCAGCAAATCACCAGCGATTTGTTCCTTCACAAACTGGTTGTACGGAAGATCGTTGTTGAACGCTTCGACGACATAATCCCGATACTTGAACGCGTACGGATACCGGTGATCTTCATCATTGCCGGTCGAGTCAGCGAAGCGCGCGACGTCGAGCCAATGGCGGCCCCATTTCTCTCCATAACGAGGGGAGGCAAGGAGCCTGTCCACCACTTTTTTGAACGCATCCGGCGACTGATCCGCAATAAATTCGCCGATTTCGCGTTCCGTTGGCGGCAGCCCATGCAGGTCATAGCTCACCCGGCGCAGCAATGCATATTTATCGGCTTTGGCGGCCGGCTGCAAGCCCTTTTCTTCCAGCTTTTGCAGTATGAATGCATCGACGGGCGAGTTCACCCATCCCGAAGTTTTCACCGTTGGCACGGCAGGCTTGATCACTGGTTGGAAGGCCCAGAATTTCCATTCTTCATCTGAGAAAGCTGAGCCGTGCTTTCTGGTTCCGGTCGCCGAAACGGTCGCTGATCCTGTGTTCCGGACGGCCCCCGGCCAAGGTGCTCCCATCCTGACCCATTCGCGAATCTTTGCGATCTCCTCGTCCTTCAATTTCCCCATCGGAGGCATCTTGAGCGTGCCTCCATAGCTCAACGCCATTAGCAGAAGGCTCTGTTCCGGGGTTTCCACATTGATCAACGAACCACTTGCGCCGCCGGCGAAAAACGCCGCTCCGGTGGACATGTCAAGTCCCGAGGTTTTCGTCTTTGCGTTGTGGCACATCTGGCACTTCGCCGCCAACACCGGCCGCACATTCTTTTCGAAGAACTCAGCCTGCTCTGCCGTCTGCCCAAAAGCGGCGCGAAAACCAAGCGCAGCCAGTAGAATTAGGACTTGTTTCGACATTTCGCCTCGTTACACTAAAATATCAGATCCCGCAACACCGATGGACCACGATTCATATATGCGCGAGGCCTTGCACGAGGCCCGGATTGCGGAAGAAGCAGGGGAAGTTCCGGTTGGCGCCGTTCTCGTTTTCGGAGGCGAGGTGATTGCTCGCGCACACAATACGCCCATCGCGGCGAATGACCCGACCGCGCACGCGGAGATCAATCTCCTTCGTGCCGCCGCACAGAAACTGGGGACGTACAGACTCGAAAATGCCACCGTCTATGTCACCTTGGAGCCTTGTATCATGTGCGCTGGAGCGTTGGTCCAGGCGCGCATCCAAACCCTGGTCTTTGGCGCCAGAGATCTTCGCTTCGGCGGCGTCCGCTCCAAGTTCGAACTGGCGGATTCCGAAATTCTCAACCATCGAATACGCATTGTCGAAGGGGTACTGGCGGCCGAGACAACCGCACAAATTCAGGACTTCTTCCGTGCGCGGCGGTGAAAAATGCAAAAGGCCGGCGTCCTTGCCGGCCCTTTGCGCCATTCCGGTCCCGCTAAGCCGCTAGCGGCGGCCGTAACGGAAGCGGACCCTGCCGCGGCGGCTGGCACGCCACCGCATCATAGGTATTCCCGCTGAAGTACTCATCCAGCGGATAGAGACCGTATGGCTCTACTTCACGGAACGCCTTGCCCAGGCGCGCCTCCAACTTGTAAATGTAATGAAAAAAGTCTCCCCGATCGAGCTTCAGCCTCATGGTGCACAAGCGCCAATCCGCGCCGAGCAAATAGTGAAATCTAAAAATGCGATATTCATCGTCCGATAGAAGGCGCCGCACCATCAACAAAAAGTCGGCCATGTACTCTTCGTTTTTCCTGCCCCACGACATGCTTCGCTCACGTCCCCGCGTGAAGGATATTGTGCACTGTGACAAGTGCTTTTCCCGTTCGACACAAATACGAAAGCGCCGGAAGCACGCTCGAAAAATCGATCGTAGTACGCAGCTACACGGGGCTTCCTGATCCCGCTTTACCAATCGCAAGCCCAATCCATGACAGGTTGTGCATTGCACCGACGCTAGTCCCAGTGTTTCTGACCGAGTCCATTGCATTTAATTCTGATGACCTCCAAGGTGTCCTTCGTCTCCATCAAAGGCACCTCAATTCCAATTCCTCTGCTAATTTAATCCGAATCTATAATTAGTCAATACAATACCCCCATTTTTCTCATATTTATTTGCGCGAATGAGGGTGTATCCGTACGTTCGTGTTGCAAACAAAGATGATATAAATCGCTGGCCGTTGCATTTTTAGAATACATAGGTAATAATTCCTGTAGTCGATATCGGTTTTACCCTCCCCCCTATTTCCAATGGAAATCGCCCAGAACAACTTCAGCGGATTGCAGCAACACCTCCTGGATCAGGTCCGGCAGCGTATTCGCAATGGTGAATTGACAGAACGCAGCCTGGCGCGGCTCACCGGAATTTCCCAGCCGCATGTACACAATGTTTTGAAAGGAGTTCGCGCGCTCTCTCCGGAACTGGCCGATGTCATACTCGCGAGTCTGCGTCTGTCTCCACTGGACTTGATACCGCGGGCCGAAATTACGGACTACCTGACGCGAAATAGCACCCACCGGCAGTCGCGCCTGCAATCGGTTCCCGTCCTCAGCGGTCTGTTGGGTCTGCACCAGCCGATTCCGCGGAAAGGACCCACGCGTGAGGTTCACACTGTTCCATTCCACCTGACCGACTCGGCCACCGATCCGTTGGTAGCCAGCTTGGCGGCCGACCCGGAAATGGAGCCGTTATTCGCCGACCGTGACCTGGTTCTGCTGGACCAGTCGGAGTCCGCCCGCGAACTGGTTCAATCTGAAGGGTATTATGTAGTTCGCACGCCCGAGGGACCGTGTATCCGCGCCCTGCGCCGGGAGGGCGATTCGCTGTTTCTGATTTCGGAGAAAAATAGGAGCGATGTCGCTTCCTGGCCGGAACTCACGCTGAAAGGGGCTAACATCCTGGACATCGTGATGGCCCGCGTGATCTGGCTGAATCGACGGCGCCGGTGGGAAGACCACGTCGCTTAGCGTTTGGCGAGGACATCCCGATAGGTTTCGAGCACCTGTCGCGCCGTGTCGTACCAGCTAAAACGTTTCACTTGCTGGTAGCCCTTGGCTATCAGATCGCTCCGCAACCCATCGTCCAACAAAACTTCGCGAACACCACGCGCGATATCAAAGACGTTCTCCGGCTTTACAATCATGGCGGCGTCTCCTACAACTTCGGGAAGGGCGCTAACCCCGCTACTCACCACTGGCGTCCCCAATGCCATCGCCTCTAACGGCGGCAACCCGAATCCTTCGTACAACGACGGAAAAACGAATACTTCCGCTTGCTGATAGAACACCTTTAACTCCTCGCGTTTCACGAAACCGAGGAAGCGGACGACATCCTTCACACGGGATTGATGCACGGCGCGGCGGAGCGCCGGGTACTTCGACATCTGGTCCCCGATGATTACCAGGCGGAGATCCTTATACTTTGGATGTTCAACCAAGTCTTGCCGCAACAACGCCAGTGCCTCCACGATGCGCGCGACGTTCTTTCGCGGATTGACCGAACCGGCGTAGAGGAGATAGGGGTAGTCGATTTGGTACCGGTCCAGAACCTCCTGCCGCTTTTTCGCATCGGATTCGATCGTTAGGAATCCAGGATCGATGGCGTTATAGATCTTCAGGACCCTGGATGCCGGGATATTCATGAGGTTGAGCACGTCGCGGCGGGTGGCTCCACTGACGGCGATAACGCGGTCGGCGCGGAGTAAGCCGCGGCGGAAGCGCCACAGATGCAGCCGGCCCTGGGGGTCGCTGGCATAGTCGAACATCAAACTGCTCATGTCGTGAATCGTGACGATGTACGGCTTCGGTATGAAAATCGGCACGTTGTTCAACGGGATGTGAATTACGTCAGCGCCGAGCCGGCGCACGAACCACGGGAAGGCGAAGTTTTCGAAGAGGTTGGAATCTTCGCGCGGGTAGGCCACCATGCGGAAATTAGGGGGCAGCGGACCCAATTCGCCGACGCCACCGGCCTTGGCGATGAGAACAAATTGCAGTTCGCGTTCGAGTTCTCCCATTGCGCGAATCAGATTCCGGATGTAGGTTCCGTACCCGAAGTCGCCCAAATGGCGCACATCGATCGCGACCGTGGGCACAGCTATCCCCGCGCCGTTAGGGTTTGTTTCCACTCGTACAGCGGAAAGCGATCTGTAAGCTGTCCAACCTTGGTTCGAACGGCGTGGATGGTTTCGCCGGCGCCATCGCGTCCATTGGCGGCGACGGCGTCGAGAACTTCGGCGATCAAGGCGCCAACGGTTGTGAATTCGGCCTCGCCGAAGCCTCGCGTGGTGAGCGCGGGACTACCGAGGCGAATGCCGCTGGGGTTTAGGGGCGGGTTCACGTCGAAGGGAATTCCATTCTTGTTCGCCGTCATGTAGGCTTCGTCCAGTGCCCACTCCGCGTCCTTGCCGCGGACGCCTTTGGCGAAGACATCAACCAACACGAGGTGGGAGTCGGTACCACCGCTGACAACTCGATAGCCGGACGCTGACATGGAAGCGGCGAGAGCTTGCGCGTTCTTGATGACTTGCCGCTGATAATCGATAAACGACGGCTGGAGCGCCTCCAGGAAGCAAATCGCCTTGGCGGCGATAATATGGACCAAGGGTCCACCCTGCTGACCGGGAAACACGCACCGATCGACGGCCGCGGCGTACTTTTCGCGGCATAAAATCATACCGGAACGAGGGCCCCGGAGCGTCTTGTGCGTGGTGGTGGTGACGATGTCGGCGTACTCACACGGGTTGGGGTAAAGTCCGGCGGCGACGAGCCCGGAGAAGTGCGCCATGTCCACGAGGAAGATGGCGCCGACGGAATCGGCAATTTCGCGGAACCGCTTGAAGTCGATGATCCGCGGATAGGCGCTGGCGCCGGCGATGATCATCTTGGGCTTGGATTCTTCGGCCTTGGCGGCGAGTTGATCGTAATCGATACGCTCATCCTCCTTGCGGACGCCGTAGGCGACGACGTTGTATAGTTTGCCGGAGAAATTGAGCTTATGGCCGTGGGTGAGGTGGCCGCCGTGGGCGAGGTCCATGCCGAGGATGGTGTCGCCGACGTTGAGTACGGCCATGTAGGCCGCGGCGTTGGCTTGTGAGCCGGAATGCGGTTGGACGTTGGCGTGTTCGGCCCCGAATAACTGCTTGGCGCGATCACGCGCAAGGTTCTCGACGACGTCGGCATACTCACAGCCGCCGTAGTAGCGTTTGGCCGGGTAGCCCTCCGCGTATTTATTGGTGAAGATACTTCCGGCCGCTTCCAGAATCGGCTCCGAAGTAAAGTTCTCGCTGGCGATCAATTCCAGCCGCGAGTTCTGCCTGGCGGTCTCATTCTGAATGGCTTCAAAAACCTGCGGATCGGCTTCCGCCAGCGTTCGGTACGTCATCATTGCTGCTCTTCCTGCTCCAATTTGTTGATCTTTGCGATACGGCGCGCGTGACGACCGCCTTCGAACGCGGTCGTCAAAAAAGTGTCCAAGAGCGCCTTGGCTGTGGTCTCGTCGGTGTAGTTCGCACCGATCGCCAGGATGTTGGCGTCATTGTGCCGGCGCGTGTAGGACACTTCATCCGTATTGACGCCGAGCGCGGCGCGAATTCCATGAATTTTGTTGGCGGCGATGGACATGCCCACGCCGCTCGAACAGACCAGCAGGCCCATATCGGCGTCGTGCTTGACCACGGCGCGACCCACTGCCGCCGCGTAGTCGGGGTAATCGGTGGATTCCGTGGAATGCGTCCCGAAGTCGGCCACTTCATGGCCTTCCGTTTTGAGCTTCTCTAAAAGACGCTCCTTGAGGGCGTACCCCGCGTGATCAGCGCCTACGGCTATCTTCATGGGCTCTTTTTCAATCCTAACATGCTACCCTGTTTCATCCCGCCTCAGGCTGCAAACATGACACCAAATTGGCCCTCGATACGCACCCGTTATCCCGCGCTGGCTCATTGGACGTATTTCAACTCCGCCACATTCGGGCTGTTGTCTGAAGGCACGACGGCGGCCGTCGATGCGCATTTTCGGCATCGCGACGAACTTGCCTGCGGCGACTTCCTTAACTGGTTCGACGACATCGACAGTACGCGCGCAAAGGCGGCGCAACTCATCCATGCCAGCGCTGAAGACATCGCCTTCTCCATTAACGCCGCCACGCCGCTTTCGCTGCTCCTGGGAGGAACTCATTGGAAACCCGGCGACCGGATCGTCACGCTGACAAACGAATTCCCCAATCAGCTTTACTACGCGGCGCTTCTGAGAGAGAAGGGCGTGGATTTCGTGGAGGTGGAATGGCCGGATTTTTTCGACGCCGTTACCCCATCGACTCGTGCCGTGTTAATGAGCCAAGTGAGCTACACGACCGGTTTCCGCCCTCCGCTGGATCAGATCGGTCCATTCCTGAAGCAGCGCGATATTCTTTTCTACGTCGATGCGACGCAGGCCTTGGGCGCGCTAACGTTTAACGTCGAACAGGTGCAGCCATCGATGTTGGCGGTTCATGGATATAAATGGCTGCTCTGTCCCAATGGCGCCGCATTTTTTTACGTGAGTCCGGAACTCCGGCAAAAATTACAGCCGAACGTCGTCGGCTGGCGCAGCCATGAGGACTGGAAGAACGTGAATCGCCTTCATCATGGCGCGCCGGTGTTTCGAGAATCCGCGGAGAAGTATGAGGGCGGAATGCCTGCGTTTCCTTGTTTGTACGCTATGGATGCGGCGTTGTCGGAATTTCTGGAGATTGGACCGGAGAAGATTGAGCGGCGGGTTATGGAACTGACGGCGATTCTTCATGAACGGCTGCATGAGCTAGGGGCGGTTACGGTACTTCACAAGCATTCGCCGATTACCGCGGCGCACTTTCCGCATATCGATCCGGCGGTGCTAGTGCAGCGGTTGAAGGAGGAACGCATTCTGGCTAGCGCCCGGCATGGGTGTCTGCGGTTGTCAGTACACTTCTACAACAACGAAGAGGATATCGACAGGCTGATTATTGTCCTGAAGAGCGCCGCCGCGGGCTGACCGGCGCGAGTAACGGGGCGGAGAGGGGCGGGTATTCGGCACGCTTTGGTTCCACCGGGCGGCGGCAGAGGTGCGAATTGTAGATAGTCGACTCCTGCCAACGGCGCGCGGGCACGGAATTGGAACGGCGTTGATTCGGCGATTGCAGGCCGAAGCGCCGCCGCGGCCTGTACGAGCGCTTAGGATTTGCGGTTAGCCAACCGCCACCCAACGGACCGTAACTGGCATGCCCTCAAATATCTGTCTCAAATGATGTTGCATGTGGGCGACGTAATCGGTCAGCAGGAACTCAAACGTGACTGGATCCGCTCCGCCGATGATGCATTGAACGCCAAGGCGGTCATCGGGGATGAGCGCCATCAGCCATGCGAGAAAAAGGTTGAAGCTCTCCCAGAGGCTGATCAACATTGGCGGCTTGGCGCGACCGAACTGTTGAACCCGCACCATCGCCTCCTGGTCGTAGCCCGGCCAGATCAGATCGCCATCCGCTATCGCGCGAACGAATCGCTGGTGATTGTTGGCGGCCGAATCGATAAGATGTCCGAGGATCTCGAGCCGCGTCCACGCTCCTTCGCGGCGGGTCCGCGTCCAGTCGCTGACACCCATCTCACGGAAAATTCCGCTGGTATCGGCTACCAACTGGGTCGTGGCGCGCGAGAGGTCCGTCATTTTCATATCCATTGAGTACCATAGCCCGAGAATGGATCGGACTTTTCCTGAATAATGCCGCCTGCCAGCCGGGACGATAGACAAATGAGGCAATGTTATGGACGTCCTGCAAGTAAGGGATCCGCAAACGCTCGCTTACCTGGCGGTGACGCGCCCGGCGGGGGCGTTGATCGTACTCCCATTTGCCGGAGAGGAGCGGCCGGAAACGCTTCTCGACAGCGTGCAGCGCTTGCATCCTGGACTACCGGTAGCTTTTTTCCGCGAGAACGGTCCGGCGAATGAGGCAGTTCGGCTGCTGCATTTAGGAGCGACCGATTATTTTGACGATTTGAGGTCTGCCGAGGACTGGTGGCCGAGGGCTGAATCGCAATCGGGATTCGTAGAGCCGTGGCGGGCCTTTCTCGTTGGCGACAGTCCGGTGATGCAGCCGGTTTTCGATACGATCCGAATACTGGGCCCGCGGCGGAGTACGGTTTTGATTCAGGGCGAAACGGGGACGGGCAAAGAGATGATCGCGCGGGCCCTCCATGCGGCCAGCACGCGCGCGGCCGCGCCAATGGTGAGCGTGAACTGTACCGCTTTGCCCGATACGCTGTTGGAGGCTGAGCTTTTTGGCCACACGCGGGGGGCCTTTACAGGAGCAATGCAGGCGCGTGTTGGACGCTTTGAACAGGCGCAACGCGGGACCCTTTTCCTGGATGAGATAGGGGACCTGCCTTTTGAGATTCAGGCGAAGCTGCTGCGCGTGCTCCAGGAACGAGAGTGTCAGCGGCTCGGAAGCGGCGAGACAGTGAAGCTGGATGTGCGGGTAATTGCGGCGACGAACGCAGAGTTGGAACACCGGATTGAACACGGAAAATTCCGCGAGGACCTTTACTATCGATTGAATGTCGTGCCGATCCAAATTCCTCCTTTGCGGGAGCGGTGGCAGGACATACCCATTCTGGTTGACCATTTCCTGCAGAAGATTTGCCAGGCCGAGGGCCTGCCGGTGAAGCGCATCTTTCGCGAGACGCTGGAAATACTGCAAGGCTACAACTGGCCCGGGAATGTGCGGCAATTGGAGAATGCGGTTGAGCGGGCGGTAATACTCAGCGGAGATCGGCAGACGTTGTTTCCCACTGATTTTGCCGTGCCTCGTTCCGATCAGCAGCACCGCGCCGCACCGGAGGCCGGGGCGAAACCGGCGGCAGGCATGGATC
>ENA-ORBV01011273-ORBV01011273.1-microbial-mat-metagenome-genome-assembly--contig:-NODE-11273-length-14096-cov-6.780156_pt1 | contig 14096 bp, 13 predicted proteins | sample MGYA00237777_ERZ505514 | MGnify/ENA primary metagenome ERZ505514 (study PRJEB26160, sample SAMN06269048) | microbial mat metagenome | isolation source: Oligotrophic lake microbial mat | place...
ACCTCGGTCTTCACCCGGTCCAGGCCCATCGCCTCCAGCTCCAGCATCACCAGCGTGCCGGTGGCGTCCTGGGTGAGTGTCTGGTCGATGCGGATCCCAATCTCCTCGCCCGACGTCATGTCGCCGTGTATCAGATGCGACTGGATCAGCTTCTGCGTGACGTTTAAGCTCATCGCCCTTCTCCCACGTCTGTCAGCGCGCGGTGATCGTCAACCGATGCCAGGCGTTGTTGCCGTAGCCTTTGACGTTCCAGGTTTCGTCGACTGTGGCGGGCTGCGTCGCCCCGCTGTTGTCGGTGGCTCGCGCGGCGAGGGTGTGAGTGCCCGGCCCGAGATCAACCGTCGCCTCCCAAACGCTCCACGTCCATTGTCCTCCTTCGCGGGTGATGCGTGCGGGCACCCAGCGTTGGCCGCCATCGGGCGACAGTTCGACCTTGGTGAGCGGGCGGCACTCCGATCCCATCGCCCACCCGCGGACCCGGACGGAGCCGACCTCGACCGCCTGGCCGGGCGCCGGATCGAGTATCACCGCATTGAGGGGAACGGCACTCATGGCGACGCCGGCAGACACATCGCGGGGGTCCCGCGCGTCGACTTCGCGCTGGACGCGATAGGCTTTGCTCTGGAAGTAGTTGTCGGAGGGCTTGGCCAGGAGATCGATGTGGCCCAGCCATTTGACGCTCTTGGCGCCGATCCAGCCGGGCACCACCGCGCGGAGGGGGAAGCCGTGCACCGACGGCAGGGTCACCCCGTTGAGCCGGGTCGCGAGGAGCACCTCGCTCCCCATCGCTTTTTCGAGATCGATCGATCCGCCGAACCCGAAGCGTTGGCCGTGTCGCTCCACGGCGTCCAGCCCGACAAACCCGACATGGCGGGCGGACCCGGAGACGCCGACGGCGCGCAACAGGTCGGCGAGCGCGACACCGGTCCACTCGCCGTTGCTAACCGGCTCGGGCCCCCAAGGGAGCTCACCAGGCAGAGGGCCGGTGGCGAGGTACTCGTCACGACGGAGTCCGGCGCAGACCAGGGTGGCTGGGACGGTTCGCTCGGGGAAGCCGCGGGTGAGCTCCTCGAGCGAAAAGCTGGCCGGTCGATCCACCAGCCCGCCGACCGCGAGCCGCCACTCTGCCGGATCGATGGCCGGAACCGGGGCGTGGCTGCGGGTGAAAAACTTGTCGACCGGCGTGATGAAGTCGTCTGCCGTGGCGACCGGCCAGTCGCCGGTGTTGAGACCTTCGGTATCGTGGACGATGCGGCGGCCGGACTTGCTCATCAGGCTCCCTGCCGCGCCACGATCGCCGCGGCCGCACGATCACCGGTCACATTGAGCACGGTGGAGAACAGATCGGGGACGGCATCGAGGCGCTGCGCAGGAAGCTGAATGATGTTGTGGTCGACGTGCCGGTGGCGTCCTGGGTGATGCGACTCGATCAGCTTCTGCGTGACGTTCAAGCTCATCGTGCGTCCTCCAAGTTGTACGCAGGCAATGTGGTGAGCCGTGTGTCCTCGACGGGGCCACCCACCGTGAAGTGGTAGACGCTCTGCCAGTCGCGAGAGGAGATGCCGAACACCTCGTGGACGGGGTCGTCGAAGTAGCAGCCGATCCCGGTCGAACCAATACCCGCCGCTTCCGCTTCGAGGTACAGCACCTGGCCCACGAGGCCGGCTTCCCAGAAGAGGTTTCGGTAGAAGCCAGCGCCATGGGTGACCAGCGTGTCCTTGTAGTCGGCGATCATGCCCAGGCTGAAGGCACCGTCCCCCGCGATGTCCTGTCCGCAGGAGACGCTCGCAGCCAGAGCGCGGCAGTCCCCTTCTTTGAGCAGGTACAGCGGGAGCCCGGGCGGGCATGACGGAGGGCGCTGCCACAGGAACTCGCCCCGCATCGCTTTCCGGAGGGGTTCGACCTTCTCTGGATCTCGAGCAAGCACGTAGAGACCCGGAGAAAGGTCGTTCACGCGGTGCACGAAGAGGCCCAGGTGGATGCGCGGGCGCCAGGCAATGGCGTCCCACGGCGCGGATCGCCCGTCTCTGGTGGGTACGAGACGAGCGAGCATCCGGAAGAAAGTCGCCGCAGCAATTGCGGTGGATGCGTCCATGCTCACCGCGCTTCTACGGCCCAGGATGACGCTCTCCGCGGTGCACGCACCAGACCGAACTGGCGCCGCGAAGATCTCCTCCTCCGAAGGGAACCTCGAGAAATCCTCGTCGGCCGCCATCCTCCGATTCGTGGTGGCCACGGCCACTTGGTCGATCACCGGCCAATCGACGCCGTGCTCGGAGCTCAGCACGTTCGCCGTGCCGTACCATCGGGAAGCGGCCACCTGGGATACCAACTCTTTGGACAAGCAGAGGCCCCGGTCGCTCGACCATTGCTCGCGGACCACAAGCGCCACGAGTTCGGGATGCTCTCGCTCGGCGCCGGCGTAGTCGGCCTCGCGGTCGAGTCCGAGCAGCTGCGACACGGCGTCATCACCCACACGATCGAGGAGGCAGAGTTTCCATCCCAGGGCGGCAGCCGCGAAGCGCAATGTCCCGAGCGCATGACCGGCGTCGTGTTGGCAGTACCGGAACGCCCGCTCGCCATACTTCCAGGCTTCCCGCCAATGAATGGACGAGAGCCCCACGAGGAAGGAGCCCTCTGGAAACGCCGCGGTCAGGGCGGCCCAGACCACGGGGTCGAGATCCGCGCGGCGCTCGAGACCGTGCTCCTTTGGTGCGTAGTGATACACACCAGGACGGTCGTGGATGGCGCCAAGCGCAGGCAGGATCGCGTAGCCATCGGTCGGGTGGAGGTTCCCGCTCGAGGGATTCGCACGAAGAGCCCACGTGGTGTCGTGAAACCGTTTCCACGCGGTCAGCGAGAGGGCGTAGCGGAAGAAGAGCGAGATGGAATCGATCGAAAGCGGGGCCGGTGCCAGGCCGTCAGCGACATAGAGCTGCCAGTATGGAAGCGCTCGCCCGGCCTCGGGGAGAGGAAGTCGGACCAGCGAGGCCCCGGCGTAGCGCCGGCAGGGATCCGGCTGCGTCGCCCAATCCATGTAGCCAAGCGATGCGGCGGATCGGTGGTAGTGATGCTTCGTGCGCTCGTGATAGGCCATCACGACTTCCTCGGGAGAAAGGTCGCCCCCCGCCGCGTGTCCTTGCGGGCTCACGTTCGCAATGAGATCGCGCGTACTGGAGCGCTTGGTACCGGCAGGCCGGAGACGTCGAGGTCCGGAACGGCCGCCGTGGTGGCCATGACGCCCGCTCTACGCTGTGAAGGACGAGCCGCAGCCGCAGGTCGACGTCGCGGTCGGGTTCTTGATCGTGAATCCCCCGCCCGTGATGGTGTCGACGAAGTCCACCTCCGCGTTCTTCAGGTAGCTCATGCTCACCGGATCGACGAAGAGCCGCACGCCGTTGGACTCGAGCACCTGGTCGCCCACGCCGCCGCCTTCTTCGATCATCAGGCCGTACTGAAAGCCCGAGCAGCCGCCGCCCTGGACGAACACGCGAAGGCCGCTCTCGGTCTTGCTCTCTTCGGTCAGCAACTCCCGGATCTTCCCGGCCGCCGCTTCGGTGACCGTGATGGTCGCGGGCGTCATAACCGGCATCTCGGGGGTGATGGTCTGTGTGGTTGTCTGCATATGAACCTCCTCGTAGGATAGCTTTAGTCCCAATCGTAGCCTGAAACATGGCCTCAGCCATCTCAGCCAGATGCCCCGCCGACTCCGGTGTCCAGGTTGTGATCCGCACAAACTCCGTCCGGGCGAAAATCGGCAGATCGCGGCCGCTGGCACACCCCGGACGCTGTGGGCGAAGCGTCCGCAGGCCACGCGAAGTGCCACAGGTGACCGCACAGAGGGCGACGGCGACTGTGACGTGGGGCGACGAGCGAAGCGCAGCGGAACGGCCGTGGAAGTCAGCGAACGGAATGTTGTGGAGCCACGCGAGCCGGGAGCAGAATCGGTCGTCGAGGCAAGTATGAGCAAGTGCGGTGGCCCCACCGGTCCGCGAGAACAGCGGCTCTTCGAGAAGGTCTCGGCCCAGGCATGGACGCTCTGGGAAGAGCGTCAGGAGATGATCCTCAATTACATGGAGGACTTCTTCTTCGGCGATCGGGTTCTAGATCTAGAACGCCGAACGGTTTGAGCGAACCCTTTTTGTCTTTGTTTAGCGGGTCCGCCTACTCCAACGGCGTTTGCAGGGCGGGCGCGACGAGGGCCCGGCGGGCCTGCAGCAGCGGCGTGAAGACGTCCGTCGGGTCGAGCCCGCGTTGATCGAGCGTGCGCAGCACGGACGCGAGGATCTGTGGTGTCGTCGCGCCACGCCTCGTGCGATTGCCGCCACAGACCTTGCGCGTGACGACGGCCGGGCGAATCGCGTGCTCGGCGCGCCAGTGGGTGGCGTCGATGGCCGGGTCCCGGAGCAAGGTGAGCAGGGCCGTGGCCTCCGTCGTGAGATGCGCCGCGACACGCCGGACGTCCGGCATGGTCGAGCGCGTGTGCGTCGCCTGCGTGAAGCGGCGATACGGCGCCCAGTCCTCGCGGACGAGCACGCCCGCACAGTGCGCCCCGAGCAGCGCGGCCGCGTCGTCGAACCCGCGGCCGGCCGCGATCCGATAGACGGTGGTGGTCGGCGTCGCCGCTGCCCAGAGCCCGAGCAAGACGCGGCCGATCTTCCAGCCGGTTTCATCGGGCGCGACCACGGGACTGCCGCGCACTTCGCCACACCACGCGGCATACGTCGGCGTCGCCCGCGCAGCGACGCGGGCGCACACGTGCGCCAAGCCCCCCGCGCGTGATCGCGAGCCCGTAGTGGGTGCGCAGCATCCGCGGCACCGTGCCGAGCGGCAGGCCGCCCCGAGCGCGTCGGAGGTTTGCAGCGGATGCCGCCCCTGCACGCGACGGCCGCACGCGCGACACGCGCCGACGTGCACGTGAAACGCGCGCACGATCGGGCGCACGACCGGGACGTCTTCCTGAGACGGCGTCGCGACGTGGTGCGGCGCGACGGCGCCCCCACAGTCCGGACACGCGGCCGGCAGCCGGGCGTCGTGCAACTCGTTTACCCGCCGCGGGCCGGGCCGATGGGCCCGGCGGCCATACGCGGCGCGCGGCGTCGAGTGGCTCCTTGAGCCGATCCCGCTGGCGTTGCAGGCGATCGCGATCGCGCCGCAGATCGCGCTGCGCCCGCTCGACGCGCGCGAGCGCCTCGCGCAAGCGGCCATTCTCCTGCAGCAATTCGTCGCGCGTCAGCGCGTCGGGCGTCGGGCGGTCCGCAGGCACGCCGCTGTTATGCCAGTACCGCCAAATTTGTACAAGTACGGAATCTTGGATTCGCAGCACGGAACGCTGCCTGACCCGCTAAACAAAGACCCATTGTCTACGCCGCCTGTCTCGAATGGACTTCTGGCCGATGCCGCGTCTCCAAGTTTTGGATCGCGTTCGCGCGGCGGAGGTCGAAGGTGTTCTTGCGAAGGCCGACGTAGCGCCACGGAGCCGGTGCTGCAACGGCTCGTTCTCGGCGATCGCCACGGAGCGGCCCTGCCCGAGTGCAGCCGTGGTGCACCGACTCCGCAGCGCACAGCGATCGCACACGTCGGCATCACACTCGCCGACCGAGCCGAACGCGATGCGTTGCACTTGTCCAGTGGGACAGGCGATCGTCCGATTACGCAGATTGAGGGTGAACGCCGACTGGGGACACAGCATGCCGGTGTGCGACCGCCACGGTTTGCAGACGATCGTGCCACGCCTGGCGAGCAGCGCATCGACCAGCGTGCTGTTGATGTACCCGCGGTCGATCAGCAGGTGGTCGACGTCGAGGCCCTGCCGGGCCATATCCCTCGTCAGCGCCGGCGTGGCTTCGTCCTCAGGCCGATTCGCCGGCGTCATGGCACAGGCGAGAATCAGGCCGAGATCGACGTCGGCGGCACGGCAACGGACTCGAATCGATCGCCACGCGCAAGGTCTTCGGCAGCGTCCGGGGATCGCACGCCGGCGTGGCCTTCGCCAATTCGACGGTGCGTTCGCGCAGGCGGCGATCCAGGTCGGCGGCGATCAGCCGTTCGCGAACCGCCTGCAACGCCCCTTGCGGAAACGGCGGCGCCTCGGTCCCCAGGCACCCCAGGACCAGCATCGCGGGCGGACGCGGGGCGAGAGGCGGTGTCCAACGCTCGATCGTCATCTCCATGCCTCCTCGGGCCGTCGGCCCGCGCACGCATCAGATCACACCGCGCATCCTCGTAGGCATAGAAAGAACTGATCTTTCCCGACAATTACACTGATCGGCGTTCTAGTCCCCGACCTTCACCTGCAACGCCGCCTGCGCGGCGGCCAGGCGGGCGACGGGGATGCGGTAGGGCGAGGCGCTCACGTAGTCGAGCCCGACGTTGTGGAAGAAGTGCACCGACGCAGGGTCGCCGCCGTGCTCGCCGCAGATGCCGAGCTTGAGGTCGGGACGGGTGGCGCGGCCCTTCTGCACGGCCATCGCCACCAGCTGTCCGGTGCCGGTGCCGTCGAAAGTGGCGAAGGGATCCTTGTCGAGAATCTTGCGGTCCTGATAGACCCGCAGGAACTTGCCGACGTCGTCGCGTGAGAAGCCGAACGTCATCTGCGTGAGGTCGTTGGTGCCGAACGAGAAGAACTGGGCGTGCTCGGCAATGGCATCGGCCGTCAGAGCCCCGCGCGGCACCTCGATCATCGTGCCCACCAGGTACTTGAACTTGACGCCCTGCTCCTTCATCACCGCGGCCGCCACGCGGTCGACGATCGCCTTCTGGTCCTGCAACTCCTTCACGAGCCCGACCAGCGGGATCATGATCTCGGGCACGACCTTCAGGCCTTCCTTGTGGAGTTGCGCCGCCGCCTCGAGGATGGCGCGGGCCTGCATCTCGGTGATCTCGGGATAGGTGATCCCCAGACGCACGCCGCGGTGGCCGAGCATCGGGTTGAACTCGTGGAGCTGCTCCACGCGCGCGAGCAGCGCCTTCTTTTCGGTGAGCGCCGTGCCCGTCTTGCCGGTGGCTTCCATCACCGCGATCTCGACCATCAGTTCCTCCCGCTTGGGCAGGAACTCGTGCAGGGGCGGGTCGATGGTGCGGATGGTGACCGGTGTGCCCTTCATGGCCTTGAACACGCCGTAGAAGTCGGCCCGCTGCATCGGCAGCAACTCGGCCAGCGCCGCGCGCCGGTCGGCTTCGTTGTCGGCCAGAATCATGCGCTGCACGATCGGGATGCGGCCTTCGCCGAAGAACATGTGCTCGGTGCGGCACAGGCCGATGCCGCGGGCGCCGAACTTGTAGGCGATCTCGGCCTGGTCGGGCTGGTCGGCGTTGGCGCGTACGCCCAGGCGGCGCACCTTGTCGGCCTGCTCGAGCAGAATGGTGAAGCGGCGGTAGATGTCGGAATCGCCCGGCGGGATCGTGCCGTCAATCACCTGCAGAATCTCGCTCGGCGCGGCCGCCACCTTTGCCAGCTTCACCTCGCCGGTGAGGCCGTCGAAGGCCACCCAGTCGCCCTCCTTCACCGTCTGGCCCTTCACCGTGAAGGTCTTGCCGTGCTCGTTGATCGTCAGCTCGCCGGCGCCCACGATCGACGGCTTGCCCATTTGCCGGCCAACCACTGCCGCGTGGGACGTCATGCCGCCCGTGGCCGTGAGGATGCCTTGCGAGACCCACATGCCGTGGATGTCATCGGGCACGGTTTCACGCCGCACCAGGATGACCGGCTTGCCCTGATTGGTCCATGCCACCGCTTGATCGGACGTGAACACGACCTGGCCGCAAGCGGCGCCGGGCGAGGCTGGCAGGCCCTTGGTGGCCACCGGGATGCTTTTCCACTGCTTCGGATCGAACCCGGGCGCGAGCAACTGCGACAGCGCTTCCGGATCGACCAGCAGCAGCGCTTCTCTGGGCGTGACCAGCTTCTCTTTCATCAGATCCGTGGCGATGACCACGGCGGCGTAGCCGGTGCGCTTGCCGCTGCGCGTCTGCAGCATGAAGAGGCGGTCCTCCTGAATCGTGAACTCGAAGTCCTGGATGTCCTTGTAGTGCTTCTCGAGGCGCGTCGTGATCTGGCGCAGCTGCGCGTAGGCCTTGGGCATGACCTCTTCCAGCTCGCGGATCTGCCGCGGCGTGCGGATGCCCGCCACCACGTCTTCGCCCTGCGCGTTGACCAGGAACTCGCCGTAGAACTCCTTGGCGCCGGTGGCCGGATTGCGCGTGAAGCCCACGCCCGTGGCCGAGCGGTCGCCGCTGTTCCCGAAGACCATCATCTGCACGTTCACGGCCGTGCCGATCGCATCCGGGATGTCGTAGATGCGCCGGTACTCCTTCGCGCGCGGGTTGTGCCACGACCGGAACACGGCGTTGCGCGCCATCTGCAGCTGGGTGTGCGGGTCCTGCGGGAACGGCTTCTTCGTCTTGTCCTTGACGACGCCCTTGAAGCGCGTCACGACCTCACGCAGCGCAGCCTCATCGAGGTCGGTGTCGACCGCCGCGCCCGTGGCCGTCTTCACCGCTTCGAACTCGTGCTCGAACACGCTCTTGGAAATCTCGAGCACCACCGAACCGAACATCTGGATGAAGCGGCGGTAGCTGTCGTAGGCGAAGCGGCCGTTGCTGGTGCGCGCCTTCAGGCCCTCGACCGCCTGGTCGTTGAGTCCGAGGTTGAGGATCGTGTCCATCATGCCGGGCATCGAGAACTTCGCGCCCGAGCGCACCGACACGAGCAGCGGATTGGTCGCCGACCCGAGCGTGGCCCTGGCGCCCTTCTCGAGCCGCCGCAGTTGCGCCCCGATCTCGTCCTCGATGGCCGGCGTGAGTTTGCCGCCACTAGCGTAGTAGAGGTTGCAGGCGCCGGTCGAAATCGTGAAGCCGGGGGGCACGGGCAGACCCGCGTTGGTCATTTCGGCCAGGCCGGAGCCCTTGCCGCCGAGCGTGTCCTTCATGGTGCGGTCGCCGTCGGCCTTGCCGTCGCCGAAGTAGTAGACGTACTTCTTGGCCTTGGCCTTGGCCTTGGCCTTCGGCTTCGGCTTGGGGGCGGCCGGCTGGGCCTTGCTCTTCGGGGACGACTTCTTCACAGGTGCGACGTTGCGCTTCGCCATGACGGTCGGAACTCCTAGTTGTCGGTTTGCGGAACCATCTCGGAAACGTCCGCAAGTTGCAGGATGAGAGATTGAATCTGGCGCATCAAGCGCAAGCGCGCCTTCTGCACGACCGGGTCGTCGGCCATCACCATCACGTCGGCAAAAAACGTCGTGACGGCCGGGCCCAGGGCCGCGCCTTCACCGAAGGCCTTGCGGAAGTCGCCCGATGCGACCGCGCGCTCGATCATGGGCCGGCGGCGCGTGAGCTCGTCGAGCAAGGCCACTTCGGCGGGCTCGGTGAGCGCGCTCATCGGCTCGCCCAGCTTCTCGGCAACTTGGTAGACCTCTTCATCGAGGTTCTTCGCGATGTTCTTGACGCGCTTGAACACCTGCGCCAGTTGCTTGAACTCGGCCGAGTCGGCCAGGTCAGGCAGCACCGCGAGCTTGCGCCGAATCGTCAAGGGCGCGAGCGTAGCCGCATTGAACGTGGTGACCGCCCGAACGTTTCGCACGTCGGCGCCGCGCTGCTCGAACACACTTCGGACGCGCTCGCCGAGAAACAGCCACAGCGCGAGTTCCGCCTCGGTCTGGTTCTCAGCGCGCGGCAGTTGCCCCAGTGCTTTGTCGACCAGCGTGCGGAGCGTGACGACCACGTCGACGCCGGTCAGTTCCGGCAGATCCGCCAGGATGCGGACGATCCCCTGAGCCGCCCGCCGGATGCCGTGCGGGTCGCGCGAGCCGGTCGGCCGCTCCCCCGCCACGAACAGCGCGGCCACGGTGTCGATCTTGTCGGCCAGCGACACGGCGGCCCACGTCACCGCGGCCTCGCCCAGGTCCGCGCGGATCGGTGCGCCATCCGCGTCGACCGCCGAGGGCAGATAGTGGTGATAGATCGCCTTCCATACCGTCTCGGGATGCCCTGCCTCGCGGGCATAGATGCCGCCCATCGTGCCCTGCAACTCGGTGAGCTCGCGCACCATGTTCGAGGCCAGGTCGGCCTTGCACAGCCGAGCCGCAGTCGCCGCCGCGTCGCCGGCATCAGGCCGTCCGAAGACGTCGCTTGCGATCCAGCGGGCCAGCGGCTCCAGCCGATCCGCCTTGTCGCGGAAGGTGCCGACCCCCTGATGAAAGGCCACGGTGGCCAGGCGCTCGCGGTGCTGCTCGAGCGACACCGCGCGATCGGCGTCCCAGAAGAAGCGCGCGTCGCGCAGGCGGGCCGTGAGCACGCGCTCGAGGTTGCGGGCCACGAGCTCGGGCTTCTCGGGCTCCATGTTCAGCACGGCCAGGAACACCGGCAGCAGCACTTCTTGCGCCGACACCAGCGGAAAGAAGTGCTGGTGGTGAATCATCGTGGTCGTGAGCACTTCAGGCGGCAGGCGCAGGAACTCCTCCGGGAAGGTGCCCGACACGACCGCCGGGTACTCCACCAGGTCGGGTACCTCGTCGAGGGCCTGCTGGCCGGCCGGCGAGATGCTCACCCGGCCGCCCCGGCGCCGCGCTTCGGCGTCGAGTTCGCGGCCGATGCGGTCGTGGCGTTCGCCGCGCTCGATGACCACGAAGTTCTCGCTCAGGCGCTTGCGGTAGTCGTCGAAGCTCTTCACCTTGATGGCCCGGCCGGCGCGGCCGCTGGTCGTCAGGAAGCGATGCCCGAAGGTGACGGCGCCCGACCGCACGTCCTGCACGAGCGGGCCGGCCGCCGAGGCCGGCCGCAGGATATCGAACGGCACGACCCGGCCGCCATAGAGGAACAGCACCCAGCGAATCGGACGGCCGCTGAGCAGTTCGCCCTTGCCGTCGTCGAGCAGGGCGTCCCACCGCAGGTTCTTCGGATATTGCAGGTCGCGCAGCGCGGCCGCCAGCATGCCCGGCAGCACATCGACGGCGGTCTTGCCGCGCAACTGGCGCCGATGCGCCAGATAGACGCCCTTGGGCGTGTCGACCCGTTGCAGCGACGCAGGCTCCACCCCCTGCTTGCGCGCGAACCCCACGCCCGCACCGGTCATCTGCCCGTCGGCGCCGACCGCCGCCGATACGGGCGGTCCCATCACCAGCTCCTCGAAGTCGGTCTGCCGTTCGGGCACCCGCGCGGCCCGCACCACGAGCCGCCGCGGCGTGCTGAAGGTCTCGACCGGCGTGTCGACCGGCATGCGTTCCTCGGCCAGGCGGGCTTCGACGCGCGCGCCAAACTGTGCGGTGAGCCCCGGCAGCCAGCTCGCCGGTAGTTCCTCGGTGCCGATCTCGATGAGCAGTTCTCTATCCATGGCGTTCACCTGCGGGCGTCGGCGATCACTCGCCCGCCCCAGTGGCGCGGGCCGCGGCGACGGCCTCGGCTTCGGCGGCGTACTCGCGGCACAAGCGCACGGCCAGCTGGCGCACCCGCAGTATGTAGGCGGTGCGTTCGCTTACGCCGATGCTGCCGCTCGAATCGAGCAGGTTGAAGAAGTGCGAACACTTGAGGGCGTACTCGAGTGCGGGCAGGAGCAGGTGCGAGTCGGCGAGCTTGCCGGCGAAGCCGAAATTGGCCTCGAACTGCGAGCGATGGAATGCCGCGTAGTCCTCCGCGGAGATCGTCGTGTCCTGGTTGAAGGCGTATTTCGACTGCTCCACTTCCTCGCGCAGCCGCACCTCGCCGTAGGTCACGCCCGGCGCCCACTCCAGGTCGAAGACGTTGTCGACCTTCTGCAGGAACATCGCGATGCGCTCGAGGCCGTAGGTGATCTCGGCCGAAATCGGCGACAGGTTCACGCCGCCCACCTGCTGGAAGTAGGTGAACTGGGTGATCTCGAGGCCGTCGAGCATCACCTGCCAGCCGATGCCCCAGGCGCCGAGGGCCGGCGATTCCCAGTTGTCTTCCTCGAACCGCACGTCGTGCTGGCGCGGGTTGATGCCGACCGCCTCGAGGCTGTCGAGGTAGATCTGCTGAATCTCGTCGGGCGTCGGCTTCAGAATCACCTGGAACTGGTGGTGTTTGAACAGCCGGTTCGGATTCTGGCCGAAGCGACCGTCGTCGGGCCGCCGCGACGGCTGCACGTAGGCCACCTGCCACGGACCTGGACCGAGCACGCGAAAGAGCGTCTCGGGATGCGAGGTGCCCGCGCCCACTTCGAGGTCGAGCGGCTGCTGCAGCAGACAGCCGCGCGATGCCCAGAAGGTCGAAAGCTTGAGGATGAGATCCTGGAAGGACAACAGTGGCCGCCTATGACGTCTGGCGGCCCAGGGCCTGGACCACGCGGACGGATTTGAGCTCGCGATCGAAGTGCGAGGTGATGAGCGAACGGTGGGCCACTTCGAGCTCACGCAGCACGGCGGGGGAGGCGCCGAGACCGGCCGCCTCGGACGGTTTCACCCGGCGGGCGGCACGCACGAACGCCAGCGCGCGGGCCGAGAGAAACCGGTCGTGGGTGCCCTGCGCGCCGTGGCAGGTGCGGCACACGAAGCCGTGGCCGTCCGCCGCCAGATACGCGCCGTCGGCCTCGCCGAACTCCGACCCGCAGTGGCCGCAGGCGACATCGGCCGGATACACGCCTTGCAGCCGCAGCACCCAGCTTTCGACGTAGCGCGCGAGCGGCTCGACCGGGCCGCCGATCGTGACCGCTTCGAGCGTGGCCACGCCTAGACGGTAGAGGCGCTCGTCGGGGTCGGCCTCTTCGGCGCTGGCGTCGAGCAACTCGGCGAAATAGGCGCTGTAGCCGAGCGCTGCGGGATTCGGGGTGGACATGGGAGATCGTACGGGGTCGGCGTAGTTCAGGTTCACCAGCTCGCGCTGCTCCTTCTCAAAATACGCCACTCGCACCTCAGTGAGGGGCTCCAGCGCCCCGGTGAACCGTGATTTGGTGCGCCGGGCCGACTGCGCCACACCGCGCTTCTTGCCGCGGTCCTTCGTGAGGAACACCACGATGCGATCGGCCTCGCCGAGTTTGTAGGTGCGCAGCACCAGCGCGTCAGCCGAGTAGAGGGGCACCGACGCCGTCCTCGCTGCTCATTCTATCCGCTTTCCGGCGTCTATTGAGGACCGAGGAAGCGCAGGAAGATCGTGGCCAGGCCCAGGAACGAGGCGAAGCCGACCACGTCGGTGAAGGTCGTGATGAATACCGACGAGGCCAGGGCCGGGTCGACCTTGATGGCCTTGAGCCCGAGCGGCACCAGGGTGCCGACGGTCGAGGCCACGAACATGTTGCAGACCATGGACATGCCCAGCAGCAGGCCGAGCACCGGGTTGCCCTTCATTGCCCAGGCCACGAGCGCGGCCACGACGCCCAGCACGACGCCGTTGCCCAGGCCGATCGCGCCCTCCTTGAAGAGGGCCTTCCGGGCATTGGCCCACGACAGCTCACCGAGGGCGATTCCGCGCACGATCACCGTCAGGGTCTGGGTAGCGGCGTTGCCGCCCATGCCGGCCACGATCGGCATGAACACGGCCAGGGCGGTGGCCTGGCTGATGGTGTGTTCGAAGGCCGCCACGACCGACGCCGCGAGAAAGGCGGTGCCGAGGTTGATGCCGAGCCACGGCAGGCGCTTCTTGAGGGCTTCGAAGGCGGGGGTCTCGATGCGCTCGTCGCCCGACAGACCGGACAGGCGATACAGGTCTTCGGTGGCCTCGTCCTTGAGCACGTCGATGACGTCGTCGACCGTGATCACGCCGGCGATCTTGTTCTCTTCGTCGACGACTGGAATCGCCAGCAGGTTGTACGACGCCACGAGGCGCGCCGCCTCTTCCTGGTCGGTGTCCACGCGCACGCTGAACACGTCGGGCGTCATGATCCGCTTGAGCGGCGTCTCGGGCGAGACCAGCAACAGACGGCGCAGCGACGTGACCCCGACCAGGTGCCGGCGGGCGTCGACCACGTAGAGGTAGAACACCATCTCCACGTTGATCGCGCTCTGCAGCGCCGTGACCGCCTCGGCCACCGTGAGGTCTTCGTTCAGGGCGAAGACGTTCGGGTTCATGATGCGACCGGCGGTCTGTTCGGCGTAGTCGAGCAGGCTCTCGACCTGACCTGACTCGCGCCGCCGCATCAACTCGAGCAC
>ENA-ORBV01011276-ORBV01011276.1-microbial-mat-metagenome-genome-assembly--contig:-NODE-11276-length-14094-cov-5.241635_pt1 | contig 14094 bp, 14 predicted proteins | sample MGYA00237777_ERZ505514 | MGnify/ENA primary metagenome ERZ505514 (study PRJEB26160, sample SAMN06269048) | microbial mat metagenome | isolation source: Oligotrophic lake microbial mat | place...
CATGCCCCGCAGGCGCGCATCTGTTTCAACACTGGGCCGTTCGACACGGCGGAGGCGGTGCAGCGCTGGTGCCCGGTGACCTGACAACAGCACCGTGGCATCGCCGGTAGCTGCGTGTTCCTGAACTATGCGGTGTCAGAGTCGGTGGCGCTGTTCCGGCCCGCATTCACCCACCCAGACTTCACCAACCAACCAGGCAAACACTATGCAAAAACGAAATTTGCAGTATCCCTGAACTCACCCAAACAACTCGCTATGCGTCCCCGCCCGAACAAAATTCAGGCAGTTGTCCTCCACCTGATAGATCAGCAAAAAGTCACCGCCAATATGGCATTCGCGGTGATCGGCCCAACGCCCTTTGAGGGCATGGTCCAGCCACTCGGCACCCAGAGGCGCATCATTGGCGATCAGCAGCATCATGGCTTCCTTCAGACGACCCATGTCGTAGCGGCCTGAGCGCGACAGACGCTCCCAGTCTTTGTGAAACACTTTGGTGAAATCGCAAGTGCGCGGGAGGACAGCGCGCTTGCTTTCAGCCGTTCTTCTGGAGGGCATCGAACAAAGCTTCCGGCGTGGCAAAGCGGGCGCTGCGCCGCGCGGCCATCAGGGCACGGGACTCTTCCATCGCGGCCAGGGTTTCGGCATTGGGCACCTTGAGTTCGAGCGGAAAGGCCTGGTCAATGACCACGCGTCGCAGAAACAGCCGCACCGCGTCTGACACCGACAAGCCCATGGCTGCCAGCGCCTCGGTGGCGTCGTCTTTGGTGGTTTCTTCCACACGAATGTGAAGCATGGCTGTTTGTGCGCCCATTGGGTGGCTCCTGTTGATGAGATGCAATTTTGCCACTCATTTGAGATACATGCAAGGCCACTTGATGTTCATTGAGTTGGCGAAAGGGCGTTGCATTGGATTTGCTGCGCGCCCTGTTTGAACCAATAACGGCGTAATTTCCACACAGGTACTTCGGGAATATGCCAATGTTGCAATCAAAAAGCTGCGCTTGTCTCCGGCCGCGACATCCACGAAACGAACCGCGTCTCCACGCCGCTGGAACTGTTGTTCGACCTGACCTTCGTCGTCGCCATCGCGGCGGCGGCGGCGCAGTTGCATCACGCGGTGATCGAACAGGCATCTGGGGACCGGAATGCTCGCCTAGATCACGAGCTTCGCCGCCATCTGGTGGGCCTGGATGGGCTTCACCTGGTTTGCCTGCGCCTACGACACCGACGACTCCACGTACCGGCTGTGGACGAGGGTGCAGATGGTCGGCGTGCTGGTCCTGGCCTCGGGCGTGCCCAGGATCGCGCAGGGCGGCTTCACCACCGTGACGATCGGTTATGCAGTGATGCGCATCGGCCTGGTCGCCATGTGGCTGCGCGCGGCGCGCGAGCACCCCCGAGCGGCGCAGCACCGCGATGCGCTACGCGCTCGGCATTCTGGGCGTGCAGGCCCTGTGGCTGGCGCGCCTGGCCTTGCCGGCGGCCTGGTCGCTGCCGAGCTTGTGTTTGCTGATCGCGCTCGAACTGTCGATTCCGCTTGGGGCCGCCAAGGCGGGCCACACGCCCTGGCACGCGCACCACATCGCCGAGCGCTACGGCCTGTTCACGATCATCATGCTGGGCGAGTGCGTGCTCGGCGACACCAATGCCGTGGCGGGTGTCATCGAAACGCAGGGCTGGTCGTTCGACGTGGCGATGATCGGCCTGGGCTCGGCCAGCCTGGTGTTGTCGCTCTGGTGGGTCTACTTTCTGGTGCCCAACGCCGAGGCGCTGCACCACCATCGCGAGCGCGCCTTCAATTGGGGTTACGGCGAATGGCACTTACTTAACGGCCCGGCCATTGCGTAGGGCGGAAAAGCGTAGCGCCTTCCGCCGTGGTCGAAACGCCCCCCGGGCGCGGGACTACCCTGTCCGCAGCCCTCGCGACGCCCGACGATGGCGGAAGGCGCCTTCAGCTTTTCCGCCCTACGCCGCAGAGCAACCGGTCTGATTTTCGCTAAGTAAGTGCCATTCGGGTTACGGCCACTTCGTCGTGTTCAGCTCGCTGGCCGCCCTGGGCGCGTTCCTGGAGGTCGTGGCGGATAGGCTCAAAGGAGGCTCTTCTCCCCACGCCGTGGCGCCCACAATGGCGATCGGCCTGGTGGCCGCCGCAGTCGGCGTTTATTTGTTGACCGTGTGGTGGCTGCACCGTCACATCGCGCGCGGCCAGGCGCCGCTGGGTTGGACCTGGGGCTTTGCGGCGTTCATCCTGGTGGCGGTGGTCGCCGCGGTGGCCGCCGGCCTGCCACTGGCCTGGGCGATCCTGGCCGTGACGGCGGCACCGGCGTTCGTGATCGCAGCGGTCGAGCATGGACGGCTGAAACGGCCTGAGCTGTTCCATGTGCGATGACCTCGCCATGGGCTTGAGTTGACTCTTCGCTGATTTGTTTTTCTACGGAGGTTTGAATTGAACAACACATCTGCTTCGGTGACATTCTCAGAAGATTCACTGAAATTTTTGAAATTGGCCGGCAAACAGGATGACGCGGACTGGCTGGAACATCATGATGCCAAGTATCAACGACTGATTCGTGCACCTCTTCTGGCGCTGGCAGATACTTTAAAGCAAGAGCTTGCGGTTGAAGCGCACGGCTATCATTTTCCGACGAGGGGGATAGGTCGTATCAAGAAGCCCTCAAACAAGGTTACCTTGGACGGCGCTGAATTCAAGGATTGGGTTTCTTACATCGCGACCCGTCCGGCTCAAAGCCGCTTCGAAAAGAATCCCCTTTTATTCTTTGGTCTGTTGCCCAACGACCCGCAATGGGAGGGCGTCGTTGTCGCTGGCGGCCTTTACATGGCATCTTCGCGCCAGACTCGACGCGTCAGGCAGGCTATCGCGGATGATTCGAAACCGTTTAAGAATCTATTTGCAGATAAAGAGTTCAAGAGGAGCTTCAAGTCTGGCTTCGAACCCATGGCCAAAACTCAAAAATGTCCACGCGGTTTTGATCCAGATCATCCTGACATTGAATGGATCAAGCTCAAGACATTTTTTGTTAGCAAGACGCTCACCATGAAAGAATTTGGTTCTCAGGATTTGGCTGGGAATCTCGTCCGTGATTTCAGACAATTGCTCAGGCTCAATGAGATCCTGCAAGGCGCTATCGATGGAGTGGATAGCTGACCGAGTGTCGTGCGCAGCGGGGGTGGCTGGCGCACCCCGAACTTCTCTATGCGCGATGAATTCGCAGCGCGGACTTTGCCTGACACCAGCACCTGCAAGTGGTTGCACGTGGTGCAGGGTTTTTGGTGTGCTAAATTCCAGTGAGATTCATCATCCACCGAGCAACACATGACACTTTCCCTCACCTCAACCCCAACCCCAGCAACGGTTTCCCGAACGCGTCGCCAGTTGTTGAAGGTCGGCCTTGCCGCTTCCGGCATCGCGGCTGCTCCTGCGTACCTGAGGGCGCAGACCAAGTTCCAGCTCAAGGTGGCGCATTACGTTCCGCCCGGCCATGGGCTGCAAACCGACTTCATCGTGCCGTGGACGAAAGAGATCGAAGCCAAGACCAACGGCGCGGTCACGTTCCAGGTGTTTGCGGCAAATTCGTCGCTGGGCCAAGCGCAGAACCAGCTCGACCAGGTGCTCAACGGTGTCACCGACGTTGGCTTCGGGCTGTGTGGAATTCCGCGCGGGCGCATGACCCGGTCCACGATTGTCGAGATGCCGTTCCTGGTGAAAACGGCCGAAGCCGGGTCGCGCGCCTTGTGGAACATGTATCCCAAGTTCCTGATGGAGGACTACAAGGGCTTGAAGCCCCTGCTGTTGATGACCCACAACGGCGGCCTGATCCACAGCAAGGACAAGCGCATAGAAAGACCCGACGACATGCGCGGCATGCGGGTGCGCTCCCCTTCTCCAACGGTGTCGATGATGCTGGAGTTCCTCGGTGCCACGCCCGTGGGCATGCCTCCAGGGCAGGCCTATGAAAACCTGCAAAAAGGGGTGATCGATGGTGCGGCGTTCCCCTGGGATCCGGTGCGTGCTTTCAAGATCGATGAAGTCACCAAGTTCCACTTCGATGCGCAGTTGTACACGGCGGCTTTCTGGTACTGCATGAGTCAGAAGAAGTTCGACTCCCTGCCCAAGGAGGTTCAAAAGGTCATCGAGGCCGCGTCTGGCGAAGCACTGCTGTCCAAGGTGCAAGGCTGGTGGGATGCCTGGGACAAGGCCGGCAAGGAAGCGGCGCAGGCCCGCAACAGCACCATCGTGACCCTCAACAAGGAAACCCGTGCCCTGTGGGAGCGGACCCTGGTGCCCATGAACAACAAGGCCATGATCGAGTTTGAAAGTGAGGGCATCAAGAACGCGCGCGATATCTACATCGAGATGCAGCGCCAGGTCGCCAAGTACCAGAAGGCTTGAGCGTAGCTGGCGCCGTGCTCGAAACGTTCACCCGGCGCGCTGCCTACCTCGGTGTAGGCCTGCTGTTGCTGTGTGCCGTGCTCAATGTGGGTGACATTGCAACCCGGCGCGCGACGTCGCTCAACATTGCAGGCATGGTGGATGTCACGCAGCTTCTGGTCATGGCCTGCGCCTTCTTGTGCCTGCCGCACACCTTCATGCGGGAGGCCCACGTTGAAGTGGACTTCGTCGTGAACCAGTTTTCGAATCGGGTCAGGATGGCGTTGATGGCAGTCTGGAGTTTTGCCGGTGCCGGGTTCATGGCCCTTACCAGTTGGTTCGCGGCGCAGGCGGCACTGCAGGCTCTGGCCAATGGTGACCGTTCCACCACCATCGGTATTCCCATGGTCTGGTACTGGGTGCCCCTGCTTTTTGGTTGCATGGTCTCGGTGCTGGTGTGTCTGGCCTTGGGTGTGGCAAACGGGCGCCGCGCTGCACATGCCAGCCCCGCACCGTGAGAAGCCTGGAACGATGCTGACCGGAGACATTCTTCGACGCTCGGCGGAACGTTTTGCGCGCAAGGCCGCCATCATTGGCGAGCACCTGAGGTATACCTATGCCGAGCTTGACGCGCGCGCCAACCAGCTTGCGAATGCGCTGCTCGACACCACCCGTGGCGCACCGCCACCCTCGCCTGCCTGGGGAGGTACCAAGGTGGCGATCCTGTCGCGCAACCTGCCCGAGTACGGGGCGGTTTTCTTCGGCGTAGCGCGCTCTGGCTGTGTGCTTGTCAACGTGTCCGTGCTCTACGCGCCGGAGGAACTGGTCTGGGTGCTGGACCAGGCCGATGTCGAAGTACTGATTTACGACAACGCGTTTGCCGACAAGGTGGCCACGGTGGCGCCGCGCCTGTCCAGACTGGCGACCTTGTGGCACGTCGGGCCCACCGCGGACCCGGCTTCCCAACCCTTGCCGGGCAAGCCGCTGGAGACAGTCATGGCGGGATATGCCGACACGCCGCCTGCAGTCGTCCTGCACGAGGATGACCCGTTCTGCATGACCTACACCGGCGGCACGACGGGCCGCCCCAAAGGCGTACTCTTCTCGCACCGGGGCCGGGTGCTGACCGCCCATACGGTTGCAGTGGAGGAGGCGCTGGACGAGCGCGACGTGGTGGCCATCGTGACGCCGCTGTTTCACGTGGCGGCCCTCAACATCATGTTCCAGCCGGCCATGCTGGTGGGCGCTACCTGCAGCTTCATCGCGCCCTGGTCGCCAGACAACTTCATGCGCCGCTGCGCGCGCGACGGCGTCACTGCGGCGTTCATGGTTCCGACCCAGGCCAATAGCCTGGTGAGCGACGCCGGGTTCGATGCAGGCTTGCTGGCGACGTGGCGCAAGTTGTCATTCGCCGGGGCGCCGATGCCCGACTGGGTGCAACTCGCGTTGCGCGAGAAGCTCCCTGGGCTGGCACTGACGCAAATCTACGGGCAAAGCGAAATGGGCGTCCTGACCAGCCTGCGCGACTGGTATTTGCCAGCCAGGCTGGGCAGCATTGGTCGCCAGGCGTTCAATGTGGATGTGGGGCTCTTCAATCTGGAAGGTGACGCGGTACGGCCCGGAGAAATCGGCGAGATCGCGTCACGCGGCGACAACCTGATGTTGCGGTATTACAAAGACCCCGAGCAGACGGCGGCGTTCTTCAAACATCCCGCCAAGCTGCCGGGCTGGGGTTTTACCGGCGATGTCGGCACTGTCGATGGCGATGGCTTCGTCACGCTGCTGGACCGTGCCAAGGACATGCTGATTTCAGGTGGCGAGAACGTCTACCCGAAGGAAATCGAAGACGCCCTGTATGCGCTGCCAGCGGTTGCGGAGTGTGCCGTGTTCGGCATACCGGATGCGCACTTCGGCGAACTGCCGGCAGCCTACATTGCCCTCAAGCCCGGCATGACCCTGAGCCGGGAGCAGGTGGTCGCCCAATGCGAGGCCAATCTGGCGCGCCACAAGCGCCCGCGTCTGATCAAATTTGTCACCGAATTTCCGAAAACACCGATCGGCAAGATCCAGAAGAACCTGCTTAAGGAACCCTACTGGCAAGGACGCAAAAAGATATGAACCGCTACGGCCACTACAAGACGCTGGACATCCGGCACCACGACAACGGTGTGCTCGAAGTCGTCATGGGTGCAAAGGGCGCCGCGGCTGGCAGGCTTGCCACGGCCGACCATTCAGGACACCGGGAATTGTCCAGAATCTGGCGCGATATTGGTGACGACTCCGATGTGCGTGTCGCGATCCTGCGCGGGGAGGGCAAGGGCTTCTCAGCGGGCGGCGACTTCGGCCTCGTGAGCGACATGGCGAACGACTTTTCGGTGCGGGCGCGGGTCTGGAAGGAAGCCCGCGACCTGGTGTACAACGTCATCAACTGCGACAAACCGATTGTCTCGGCGATGCATGGCCCGGCCGTCGGCGCCGGCCTGGTGGCGGGCCTGCTGGCCGACATTCCGATTGCCGCCCGGACCGCCAAGATCGTGGACGGACACACCCGCCTGGGTGTGGCTGCCGGAGACCATGCGGCCATCATCTGGCCCCTGCTGTGCGGCATGGCCAAGGCCAAATACTATTTGATGCTGTGCGAGGCCATGAGCGGCGAGGAAGCCGAACGAATTGGCCTGGTAGCCCTGTGTGTGGACGAAGACGAACTGGTGGCCAAGGCGTTCGAGATTGCGAACCGGCTCGCTGCGGGGTCCCAGACCGCTATCCGCTGGACGAAGTACGCGCTCAACAACTGGCTGCGCATGATGGGCCCCACCTTCGATTCATCGCTGGCGCTCGAATTCATGGGGTTTTCGGGGCCGGACGTGCATGAGGGCGTGGCCAGCCACAAGGAGCGCCGCAAGCCGAAGTTCGACCCGGACTGCCCTTTCTAGCCCGCCCGTCCAGGCATCACCCGGATCCCACACGGCATGCAAGGCCCCGCACTCGGACTGCTCGGGTTTGCCATCGTCATTGCGCTCATCATGTTGCGCATGCCGGTGGCGGTCGCGATGGGCCTGGTCGGTGTGGCGGGCGTGACACTCACCACCGGGTTTTCGGCTGCGGGTTTCATGCTCGGGCGCTCGGCATTTGAGGCCGCCTTTCCGTACTCGTTGTCCATCGTGCCGCTGTTTGTGGCGATGGGCGTTTTTTCTGCCCACGCAGGTTTGTCGCGCTCGCTGTACAGTTTTGTGGCGGCCCTTATTGGCCATTTGCGCGGTGGCCTGGCCATGGCCACCATCGGTGCCTGCACCATCTTCGGCGCGATTTGCGGCTCGGGTATTGCGACCGCTGCCACCATGGGACGGGTCGCCTTGCCGGAGATGCGGCGCCTGGGTTACTCCGATTCGCTGGCCACCGCGTCGGTCGCCGCCGGTGGAACCCTGGGCGTGATGATCCCGCCCTCGATCCTGTTCCTGATCTACGGGTTGATGACCGAACAGTCCATCGGAAAGTTGTTTCTTTCAGGCATCCTGCCAGGGTTGCTTGGCATGTCGCTGTACATGGGGGCTGTGTGGTATTCGGTGCAACGCAACGCCGCAGCCGGCCCCGCCGGGCCGCGTTATGGCTGGGCCGAGCGTCTGCGCGCGTTCAAGGCCATCTGGCAAGTTCTGGGCCTGTTTGCGGTGGTCCTGGGCGGCATGTACCTGGGTTTGTTTTCGCCCACGGAGGCGGCTGCGGTCGGGGCTTTTGGTGCGGCCTTCCTGGCCTGGATCATGGGCAAGCTGGATCGCCAGACCTTGCGCACGTCGTTGTCGGAAACAGCGTTGACCACCGGCATGATCTTCATGATTCTGGTGGGTGCCAATATCTTCAACTTCTTCATAGAGACGACTGGCCTGACCGATGCGCTGATTGACTATGTGCGCGCGCTCGGCTGGAACCGCTGGGCGGTGATGTTCGTGTTGATGGTGTTCTACATCATCCTGGGCGCGCTGATGGACGAGATCTCCATGATCCTGCTCACTGTGGGCCCGGTGTTCAAGCTCATCACTGCGCTGGAATTCGATCCCATCTGGTTTGGCGTGATGCTGGTCACCGTGTGCGAAATCGGCATGATTGTCCCGCCGGTGGGCATCAACCTGTTTGTCATTCAAGGTGTCAGCAATGTGCCGATGATCACCATCGTGCGCGGCATCACGCCGTTTGCCCTCGCCGACTGTCTGCGGCTGCTTTTGATCTGCTTTTTCCCCTGGCTGGCCACCTGGTTGCCAGGCAAGCTGATCTGACGTTGGCGCGCAGGGCCGCCGCGTTGCGCGACAGCATGCGCTGGGCGTGCGTGTTGCCGCTGGCATCCGCCGCTTGTCGCAACTTGAATGGCCGCCCTGTGTGCCCGGCCATACGGTAGCTGGCTCCATACTATCTCCATGCCAAAACCTGCCGACCGGCTGGTGGTGGTGTTTCACCGCGCACGGCTGGAGCTGCTCGCGCGAACCTGACGGTTTTGCGACGTATTGGTGGCCGGTGTAAAGCCATTGACCGGTGTCGCGCGGTGCAGCGGCCAAGCTGTGCTCCTGCCCCTTTCTTTGGGACCACACCCTGCGTGATTCCCGCATCCAATATTGAACCGCCGCGCCCGATCAACCCGCGCGGCGTGCGCTCGGCACAGGTGCACATGGCGTGCGGCGAGTTGGAGCCGACGCTCGCTTTCTTCATGCAACGCCTGGGCTTGCGCCTGGACGCGATCTTCCCCACAGACGACCCAACGGTAGCCATGATTTCGGCGTACGGCCTGCAGATGCGCTTGGCGCGTGGCGCCGTTGCGGGTGTGACGACGCTGTATCTGCTGTGCGACGACCCGAAGATCACTGCAGGCGGCGAAACGGCATTGACCGCACCCAAAGGCGTCACCATCAAACTCACGGCGGCCGATCCGGTGCGGCTGACGCCCGGCACCCAACAGGCCTTGGTGATGACGCGTGCAGGCGCCGGCGACCATTGGTGCGTGGGTCGCGCCGGGCTGCGCTACCGCGACCTGATTCAAAAACGCCACGGCGGCGCATTCATCGCATCGCATATCCGGGTGCTGGACGGCCGGCCGGTGCCGGACTGCTTGCACTTCCACAAGTTCCGCTTTCAAGCCATCTTCTGCCGCAAAGGCTGGGTGCGCGTGGTCTACGAAGACCAGGGTGAACCGTTCGTGATGGAGGCTGGTGACTGTGTGCTGCAGCCGCCCGGGATTCGCCATCGCGTGCTGAGCAGCTCGGCTGGCGCCGAAGTGGTGGAGATCGGCGCACCGGCTGAACACATCACCATGGCCGACCATACGCTGGAGTTGCCCAACCTGCGCGTCGATGCCGGGCGCAATTTCGGTGGCCAGCGCTTTTTGCGCCACATCGCCGGGCAAGCCAGGTGGAAGCCCTGGCGTGTGAAAGGTTTCGAAGTGTCCGAAACCGGCATCGGCCAGGCCACCAATGGCATCGCCGGCATCCGTGTCGTGCGGCCGAACGGAGCGTCGCTGACACAGCGCCAAAGCCACGACACCGGGTTCTGCTTCTACTTCGTGCTGAACGGCACGGTGACCGTGCAGGCTCGACGACGCTGCGCATGCGCTCGCGCTCGCGCTCGCGCTCGAAGACAGCATCACCATCCCTGGCGGTATGGCCTATGCGCTTGCGCCGGCAAGCCCCGACCTGAGCCTGCTGGAAATCACGCTGCCCGCGAATTTCGAAATGGCGTAGCGCGTAGCCGGCTTGTCACTGAATCAACGGTGCCTCAGGGCATCGAGCCCTTCTTTAATGTTGGTGATTTGGCAAGAAGGCGCGGTCAAAGTCGGCGGCGACGTTCACCAAGCGCGCATCATGTGTCCATAGCTGCGTGTCTGCAGTCAGCAAGGTCGATGCCAGCAAACTCACATCGACGATGCCGCAGCCTTTCCCGCAAAGAGCCCGCCTGTCAATCAAATCCAATACTTCGCCATGTGTTGCGACAGTGGCCGACTCGAGGTCCGACAGCATCTGAATCACGCCGCGTCGATCCGGTGCTGTGCCACAAGCGATCTCTGCAACGTGGCGCGCCGCCCCGGCGCGGCCGCGCAGAAGCTCAATCCGGCAAGCCCAGACCGATGCGTGAGATGCGGCCGTTGTCCAGCTCACGCACTACCAGCGTGGCCGAACCCAGTGCCACGCTGTCACCTGCCACCGGCGGGCGGCGCAGTTCGGCTGCCATCCAGTCGCCCAGCAGCTGCTCGGCCCTGGCCGGCGTCGGCAGGTTGTAGAACTCGCTGATCGAGGCCACCGGCAGGTTCGGATCGAGCTCAAAGTCGCGGAACATCGCGCGCTGCTCGCGCTCGTCGCCAGGGTCAGGCATGGCCAGACCCAAGCGCCGCGCTACCAGCCCGATTGTCGTGCCTTGCGTCAGCAGCGACACCAGCACGACGACGAAGGCCACGTTGAACAGCAGCGCCGCCTGGGGCGTGCCCGCCAGCAGCGGGAACAGTGCCAGTACGATCGGCACCGCGCCACGCAGCCCCACCCAGGAGATGAACCAGGTCTCACGCGCCGTGAAGCGAAAGGGCCACAGGCACAGCCACACCGCGAGCGGCCGGGCGACGAAGATCAGCACCAGCGCCACGGCCAGCGCCGGCAGCAGCGTCGGCAGCATCTTCGACGGCGTCACCAGCAGGCCCAGCAGCAGGAACATGCCGGCCTGGGCCAGCCAGGCATACCCGTCCATCGCCGCCAGCGTCGGCGCCACCGCCTCGGCGGCGCGGTTGGCGACGATCAGGCCGAACAGGTAGACCGCCAGGAAGCTCGAGCCGCCGAGCAGGCCCGTGGCGGCGAAGACCGACAGCCCGGCCGCGCCGATCAGCAGCGCCAGGATGCCGCCGCCGGCATCGCGTGCCGCCACGCGGCGCAGCAGCGCGGCCATGGCAAAGCCGCCGCACACGCCGGTCAGCGTGCCCCAGCCAAACTGCTGCACGAAGGCCCAGGCCATCTGCGACCCCGCAGCAGCGCCAGCGGCGGCCGCGCCGGGCGCCAGCAGCGCGATGAAGGCCAGCGTCAGGTACACCGCCATCGGGTCGTTGACGCCAGATTCGATCTCCAGCGTGGCGGCTACGCGCTCGTTGAGCGTCACGCCCGAGCGAGTTAGCAGCGCGAAGACTGCGGCGGCGTCAGTGGAGCCGACGATCGCGCCGAGCAGCATCGCGCTGCCCCAGTCCAGGCCGAGAAAGAGCACGCCAGCCACAGCCGTGGTGGCGGCACACACCAGCACGCCCACGGTGGCCAGCATCGAGGCCGGCTTCAGCCCGGTGCGAAAGGTGGCGAAGGCAGTGCGCAGCCCGCCGTCCAGCAGGATCACGGCCAGCGCCAGGTTACCGACCCAGAAGCTAAGCCGGATGTCGTCGAATGCGTATCCGCCGGGACCATCCTCGCCAGCCAGGATGCCAGCCAGCAGAAAGACGATCAGGAAGGAGAAACCGATGCGGGCCGAGAACAGCGCGGCCAGCACGCTGACGAAGACCAGCGAGGCAGCGGCTAGCAGCGGCGGATTGACAAAGTCCATGACCGGAGTATCCACGGACCTTGATCAGTCGGTGGTGCTCTGAAGATCGGCGCTGCAATCCTGGCGGTACCGCAGACTCGAACGGATCCTCAGCCACGTCGGACTGCAGGCCCGGGCGCCGCCACCGGGGCCTTCACTCAAAGCTTTCCCGCAGGCTGCCTGAAGGCGGCCCGGCGTCCTGGGTTGCGCTGTCCGGCTGCGCCTGGAGTGGCGATACCCCCCGCGTAGGCAAGCGTTCCCTGGTCGTACCCGTGACCGAAGCAGTTTTTGGCCAAGGCGCAGGCCAGTGCTGCCCAACGTGCGCGCTGCATTCCCGCAATGCGCGTCTCGCGCACCCCAAGTCGGCAAGCACGCTGCAGGAAAGGACAGAATCGAGCGTCTGAAGTGCCGATTCCCGCGCCCCTACTTCGGCGCGCTGGACCTCAGGCCGCCACAAATCCGGCCAGTCGCTTGCGGATGATGCCGTGCGCCTCCAGCATGATGCGGTCGATCAGCTCTTTGACGGTCGGCACATCGTGGATCAGGCCGGCCACCATGCCGCAGGACCAGGCGCCAGCATCCATTTCGCCGTCTTTCATGATGCGCGGGTATACGCCGGCCACTTCGTCGATGATGTCCTCGAACTTGAGGTTGGCGCCCAGGGTCTTCTCCTTCTCCAGCAGACGGTCGACGGCGCCATTGCGCAGCACCCGTTCGGTGTTGCGCAATGAGCGCATGACCAGACGCGTATCGAGTTCGCTGGCCGCGACGATGGCCTGCTTGACGTTGTCGTGGATGGGCGCTTCCCGGGTCGCCATGAAGCGCGTTCCCATGTTCATGCCTTCGGCGCCCAATGCCATGGCTGCCACCAGCGAGCGGCCGTCGGCCATGCCGCCGGAGGCGACAAACGGAATCTTCAGCGTGTCGGCGGCGCGCGGCAGCAGGATGAAGTTGGGCACATCGTCCTCGCCCGGGTGGCCACCACATTCGAAGCCATCCACGCTTACCGCGTCGCAACCGATCAACTCGGCCTTCAGCGAGTGGCGCACCGAGGTGCACTTGTGGATCACACGGATACCGGCGTCGTGCAGTGCGGGCAGCCACTTCTGCGGGTTGTTGCCGGCAGTTTCCACGACCTTGACGCCACCCTTGATGATGGCGCGGATGTAACCCGGGTAGTCGGGCGAGGTCACGGTGGGCAGGAAGGTGAGGTTGACGCCAAACGGCTTGTCGGTCATTTCCCGGCAGCGGCGGATCTCGTTGGCCAGTAGTTCCGGGGTCTTCTGCGTCAGGCCGGTGATGATGCCCAGCCCGCCGGCATTGGATACCGCAGAGGCGAGTTCGGCAAAACCGACAAAGTGCATGCCTCCCTGGATGATGGGGTGCTCGATGCCAAACATTTCCGTGATTCTGGTTTTCATGGCGCAGGGTGTTTGTTGGTGGGGGCAGACCCATGGATGGGTTTGCCAAGCGCCTGATTTTGCGACACTTCGCGCTTCTGGATGCGGACCGGTCGGGTGTTTGCAGTCTCTCGTGTGACTGCCTGGACCGCGTCAAACGCCCGCAATGTTCGAACACAATGTCAGGGTCTTGCTGAACCGAACCCGAAAGGCCGCACGCCATGAAACTCGTCATCGCGCAGATGAAACACGAGACGAATACCTTTTCTCCGGTTCCGACTCCGATCGCGCGTTTTGCCATCGGTACGGCGCTGCCACTGGAAGGTGATGCGGCGTTGCAGGCGCTGCGCGGCAGCGACTCGGCAATTGGTGCCTTTATTGATCTGGCTGAAGGTGCACGCGCCGCCATCGTGCTGCCGGTCGCGGGCAATGCCTGGCCCAGCGGTCCGGTGGAGGATGCGGCGTTCGAGTACTTTGCCAGCCGCATCTGCGCTGCCGTTGCAGATGGTTGTGATGGCGTGTTGCTGGACCTGCATGGCGCCATGGTCACGCGCAGCCACGACGATGGCGAGGGCGAGTTGCTGTCGCGCATCCGGGCCATCGCTGCGCAGGTGCCCATTGCGCTGCCACTCGACATGCACACCAACCTGAAGCCGCGCATGGTTGCCAATGCCGACGTGATCGCCGGTTACCCTAGAAACCGCAGTTGACCGCTTTCTTGCGCTGGATACGCCTTATGAACTCCAGCTTTCGTGCGCACGAGCAAGGTCACCTCAAGGG
>ENA-ORBV01011277-ORBV01011277.1-microbial-mat-metagenome-genome-assembly--contig:-NODE-11277-length-14093-cov-8.659389_pt1 | contig 14093 bp, 10 predicted proteins | sample MGYA00237777_ERZ505514 | MGnify/ENA primary metagenome ERZ505514 (study PRJEB26160, sample SAMN06269048) | microbial mat metagenome | isolation source: Oligotrophic lake microbial mat | place...
GCGTCGGCGCAGGCCGACGCGCGGCGCGCAGCGCCCCGGTGGCGCGCGTTCACGCGCCCGCTGCCCCGCCTGGGCCGAAACAATACGCCGCACCCCCGCACCCGCCTTTGCGCAAAGGTGCGCCCGACTCTCGGCTATACTGTGCCGGGATGAGCCCCCTCCACCAGAAAGCCAGGCAGTGATGGATAGCAGCTCTAGCCTTTCCCAACAGGTAGCCAACCTCCACGTGCGCGAGTTGGCCCCGCTTATGGCGCCCAACGAGCTGAAGCGGCAGCTGCCGCTCACCCCAGCGGCGGCCCGCACCGTCACCCAGGCCCGCGAGGCCATTCGCCGTGTGTTGGTCGGCGAGGATCAGCGCATGCTCGTGGTGGTCGGCCCCTGCTCGATCCACGACCCCGCAGCCGCGCTCGATTACGCCCGCCGCCTCCACAAGCTCCAGGTGGAGCTGAGCGGCCAGCTCGTGATCATCATGCGCGCCTACCTGGAGAAGCCCCGCACCACCGTGGGCTGGCGCGGCATGATCAACGACCCGCAGCTCGATGGCTCCTTCGACATGAGCGCCGGCCTGACGCTCGCCCGCCGCCTGCTGCTGGAGCTGAACGAGCTGGGCATGCCTGTGGCCACCGAGATGCTCGACCCGATCAGCCCGCAGTATCTCGACGACCAGATCAGCCTGGCGACGATCGGCGCGCGCACCACCGAGGCCCAGACGCACCGCGCGCTGGCGAGCGGCATCTCCATGCCGGTGGGCTTCAAGAACGGCACCGACGGCGGCATCGAGGTGGCCGTGAACGCCTGCGTCGCTGCGGCGGGCCAGCACAGCTTCCTCGGCATCGACGAGAGCGGCCACAGCGCGGTGGTAAAAACGACCGGCAACCCCGACGGCTTTGTGATCCTGCGTGGCGGCCGCCACGGCCCCAACTACTACCCCGAGTGCGTGGTGCAGGCCGCCCGCCTGATGCGCGAGGCCAAGCTGCGGCCCGCTGTGATGATCGACTGTAGCCACGCCAATGCCGGCGGCGACTTCCGCCGCCAGGAGACGGTCTGGCACAATCTGATCGAGCAGGTGGTGAGCGCGCCCACGCCGATCGTCGGCATGATGCTGGAGAGCAACCTGGTGGAGGGCAAGCAGCCGCTGCTGGCCGACCGCTCGAAGCTGAGGTACGGCGTCTCGCTCACCGATGGCTGCGTGGGCTGGGAGACCACCGAGCTGCTGCTCCACGAGGCCCACCTGGCGCTGGAGCGGGCGCGGTAGGAATCTTGACGGTGGACGATGGACGGTGGACGGTAGGACTCTGACGGTGGACGATGGACGGTGGACGGTAGGACTCTGACGGTGGACGATGGACAGTAGACGGTAGGACTCTGACGGTGGACGATGGACGGTAGACGGTACAGAACCGCCCGGCACCGTCCACCGTCTACCGTCTACCGTCTACCGTCTCCCCCTTGCTTGCGCGCGCTGGGGCGGCCACTTGCCAGTGGAGCACGCCCAGCCCGATGGTGCCGATCAGGGCGAGCAGGCCGAAGACGAGATTGTAGCCGGTGATGCCGGCCAGGGCGCCGGCCAGGAGCGGGCCGAGGGCGGCCACGGGGGCGAGGGCGGTGTTGGACACGCCGATGTAGGTGGGCCGCTCGGCGGCGGGGCTGAAGGCGAAGACCAGCGTGAAGCCCGAGAGCTGGTAGCCGGCCTGCGAGGCGCCCACCAGGGCGAAGATCGGCACGAACCAGAGGGCAGTTGGCGCCACCAGGGCCAGTCCCAGGGCAAGCAGGCCGAGCAGCGTGGAAAGCTCCAGCACCTGTTTGTGGCCCCAGCGGTCGGCCAGGGCGCCGAGCCCGAGGTTGCTGAGCGCCTGGGCGCCAAGCATCACCCCGGTGAAGAGGCCGATCTCGGTCGCGGTCGGGTTGAAGCGTTGTAGAGCGGCCGCCGTAAGGAAGCTGTGCCCCACCAGGCCCAGGGCGATGGCCGCGCGGCAGAAGAGATAGCGCCGGAAGCGCACGTCGCGCTGGAGCAGCGGGCCGATCCCGCGCAGAAAGCGCAGCAGCGGCTCGCGCGGCCGCACGGGCTGCGGCGCCTCTACCGTGGCGGCGAGAAAGCCGTAGGAGATGGCCATGCAGCCGAAGCAGAGCAGCGCCAGGATGCCCGCGCTCTGCGGGAAGGGCTGCCCAGCCAGGACAAGGCCCGCGATGACGCCGCCGCCCACGCCCAGCAGCCCGCCCAGCCCGGCCTGGAGCCCGAAGAAGGTGCCCCAGGAGCGCTCCGGGATCACGCGCGAGATGAAATCCTGCCAGGCGGTCGAGGTGAGCCCCGCGCTCAGCGCGAAGACGGCGTAGAGGCTGAACAGGATCACCAGCAGCGTCGGCGCGGGCAACCCCGGCGCGAGCAGCAGCGTCAGGCCGAGCAGCAGGAAGGGCACGCGCTCGCCGATGGTCGCCGTGAGAATGAGCGGCTTGCGACGCGGCAACGCGGATACCACAGGGGCCATGAAGAGCCCTGGCAGCAGCCAGCCGGCGTAGAAGATCGCCGGGATCAGCCCCTGAAGCCAGGGCGCGTCGGAGAGCCGCGCAACCACCAGCGGCAGCACGGTAAAGCGCGAGATCATACTGATGCCAAGCGTGAAGCTGCTGCCGTCGAGGACGTTCAGCCAGAAGTTGCGGCGGGCGTTGCGGGCGAGGAAGCTCTCGGTCTGCTCTGGTGTCATGGGTGCTATGATACATGCATTGCGTCTGGCGCGCAGCACGATCCGCACCAGATTACTACATTCCCTGGAGCCAACCAACCGCCATGACAACCATTGATCTTTTGAGCGCCATCAGCGTGCAGCCCGGCGCGCTGCTTGCCACCGCCCCCGCCGAGGCGAGCATCGGGCAGCTCAACGCCGCCCTCGCGCCCTACGGGCTCTGTCTGCCCGTCTTCCCGCTTGTGGCCGGGCTCACCCTGGCCCAGCTCGTGGCCAACAACGCGGGCGGTCGGCGCATGCTGCGCTACGGCCCGATCGGGCGGCACCTGCGAGCGGGGGTGCTGGAGGGCGTCGACGGCGCCGCGCCCCTGGTGATTGGCGGGCCGACGCTCAAGCGGGCCACGGGCTACGCGCTGAACCGGGCCATTGCCGGTGGGGCGCTCAATCTTGGCGCACCGCGCGAGTTTACCTTCAGTCTGCGCCCGCTCCCCGCCGCCCAGGCCGCCACCCTGCTGCGCTGCGCCAGCCTCGCCGCCGCCTACGCCCTCGCCGCCGAGCTGCTCGCCGCCGGCCTCGCCCTCAGCGCCCTCGCCATTGCCGAGGACGAGCTGGGCGCTGGCATGATCCTGGCCGAGCTGGAGGGCGCGCGGGCCGTGGTGGAGCGCCAGAGCGCAGAGCTGTCCCGCGCTGCCGCCCTCGCTGGCGCCAGCAGCGACCCTGATGTGGCCGAGCCCTGGGCGCGCTGGGAGCGACTGGCTGCCGCCCATACCACGCCCGGCGCATACGCGCTGAGCCTGACCCTGCCGCGTGCCGCGCTGCCAGCTCTGACGAGCCGCGCCGCCGCCGCCGCCCGCCGCTACCGCCTGCCCCTCACCTGCTGGGGCGACGGCGGGGTAGGCTCGCTGCACCTGTCTGTGCGCGCCCCCGGCCGCGAGGCGGAGGCCGCCCAGTTGCTCGCCGTTATCGCCGCCCTGGGCTTCGAGGTTGGGGGAAGCGTCTCCACGGAGTTTGGCCTTCGTGACACGGTGACCGGCCTCTATGACACGGTGACCGGGCGACACGGTGACAGGGTGACACCTAACGGGACATCCATAGTTATCAGCGGGGCACACGATTTCCATGGGCCGCCCATCTTCGCCGACAGGTGTCACCCGGTCACCCTGTCATCTGGTCACCTTGTCACTCCGCCACCCGGTCACCCGGTCACCCTGTCATCTGGTCACCCGCTCCCCGCTCTCCACATCCTCGACGAGCTACGTGCGATAGTAGGGGCGGATTTCCTGCTCACGCGCAGCGAGGATCTTTCCACCTACGAGACCGACGCCTCGATCGCACAGCCCCTGGGCGACGCGCTGGCCGTGGCGCTACCGGCGAGCACCGCCGAGGTGGCGGCGCTGGTGCGCGTGGCCGCAGCCCACGGCGTGCCCGTGGTGACGCGCGGCGCGGGCAGCGGGCTGGCCGGGGGTGCCACGCCAAGCGCCGGTGCGCTGCTCATCTCGCTCAACCGCATCGAGCAGATCGTCGTTGATCGTGCCCAGATGACGGTGCGGGTTGGGGCGGGCGCCGTTACCGCCGAGGTGCAGCGGGCCGCCGAGGCTGTGGGCCTCTTCTACCCGCCCGACCCGTCCAGCCAGGCGGCCTCGACCATCGGCGGCAACCTGGCCTGCAACGCGGGCGGCCCGCGCTGCGTGAAGTATGGCGTTACCGCCGACTATCTGCTCGCCGTCACCGCCGTGCTGGCCGATGGCAGCGTGGTGCGCTGGGGCGACGGCCTGGCGGGCCAGGCGCCCGACAGCGGCCTCGCCCAGCTGCTCGTGGGCTCGGAGGGCACGCTCGGCGTGATCACCGAGGCCACGCTGCGGCTGATCCCGCTGCCGCGCGCCCGCCGCACCAGCATGGCGCTCTTCGACCGGCTGGAGGATGCCTGCGCCACGGTGGAGCAGATCATGGCGGCGGGGATTGTACCGGCGGCTCTGGAGCTGATGGACGACGCCTGCATTGTCGCCGTCGAGGCCTACCTCCAGCTTGGCCTCCCGCAGGACGCCGGGGCCATGCTGCTGATGCTAGCCGACGGTGAGCCCGAGGAGGTCGAGGCCGACGCCGCTCGCCTAGCCGAGCTGGCCCGCGCCGGTGGCGCCCGCAGCGTGCAGCTGGCCAGCAGCCCCGCCGACGAGGCGAATCTCTGGAAGGCGCGCCGCGCCGTCTCCATCGCCCTGGCCCGCGTGCGCCCCAACCGGCTCGGCGAGGACATCTCGGTGCCGCTCACGCAAATCGCCGCCTGCGTGCGCCGCATCAAGCAGATCTCTGTGGAGCACGGGCTGCCAATTGTGGTCTTCGGCCACGCCGGCGACGGCAACCTGCACCCAAACATCCTGTTCGACGCGCGCGACCCCGCCGAGGCGGCGCGGATCTGGCCTGCGGCCGAGGCGATCTTTGCGGCCGCGCTGGAGCTTGGCGGCACGCTCTCCGGCGAGCACGGCATCGGCACGCTCAAGCGGCCATTTATGCGCCAGGCCCTTGGCGACACCGCCATTGCCGCCCAGCGCCGCATCAAGGCCCAGCTCGACCCGGCGGGGCTGCTCAATCCGGGCAAGCTGTTTCCAGAGTAACCTCGCTTCGCGTACGTGAACACGCATGTGTCATTCCGAGCGGAGCGAGGAATCTTGGCGTTGTGATGCGGTAAGACCCTTCGCTGCGCTCAGGGTGACACGCAGGCACCATGGTCATCTGGGAAAGCTATTATGGGTTCAACGATAGTCTTGCCTCTCCGCGCGCGGGTGGGGCGGGCGCTTGGCAGGCTCGCGCTGCTGCTGATCTCTGCGCTGGGGCTGGCCGCCTTTTTCTACCCGTTCTTCCTGAGCGGGCGGCTGGAGGGCGGCGACAACGGCGCCCACGCGGCCACGGCCCCGCTGCTGTTCGCGCTGCTTGGCCCGGCGCTGCTGGTGCTGCTGCTGGCCGAGCTGAGCGGCGGGCGCCTGAGCACGCGCGCGGTGGCGGTGCTCGGCGTGCTCACGGCCATGGTGGCGGTGCTGCGCCTGCCCGCTGGCCCCGGCGACGCGCCAAGCTTCTTCTTCCTGATCATTCTGGCGGGGTATGTGTACGGCGGCGCCTTCGGCTTTCTGCTCGGCGCCCTGGGGCTCTTTGTCTCGGCGATCCTCACCGGCGGGGTGGGGCCGTGGATGCCGTTCCAGATGTTTGTGGCGGGCTGGATGGGCCTCTGCACAGCGTTGGTGGCGCCGCTCGGCAAGCGGCTACGGCCCGGCGGCTGGGGCGAGCTGCTGCTGCTCGCGGCCTACGGCTACGCCTGGGGCCTGCTGTTCGGCGCCATGATGAACCTCTGGTTCTGGCCGTTTAGCCCCGACGGCGCGCTGAGCTGGGCGCCGGGCATGGGCCTCGGCGAGACCCTGCGCCGCTACGGGGTCTTCTACCTGCTCACCTCGTTCGCCTGGGACTCGCTGCGCGCACTGGGCAACGCCACGCTGATCCTGGCCCTGGGGCGGCCTGTGCTCAAGGAGCTGCGCCGCTTCAAGGCGCGCTTCGAGTTTACTAGCGCGTAGGGGCGTGGCGCTTCCCGGAAGCTACGCTTAACTCTTCCAAAGCCCGTCCCAGATATCCTGGATCGTCGTCTGGACGCCGGCGATTGTCTGGCGCACAGGGTCTGGCGAGAGGCGTGCGTCGAGGCGATTGCGGGCATCGTCGATCACCTCGGTGAGCAGGCTGTGGGTCTCCACCGCGTACAGCTTAGTGAACGCCTCGGTGTAGGCCTCGATCAGCTCGCGCCGGTCGGCCTTGGGCGTCTCGTTCAGCAAGTTCTCAAGCATCTGCCGCGAGTGATCGCGGAATGAGTCAATGGACATCCTGACCTCCTGGTCGTGCTATGTCCATTATACGTTGCGCACTGCGTAAATGTTGAGGGCGAGGGTTGGCTAGAGCTCGTTGGCGCTAGGTGGGGCAAGCCCGGCACCGGGCTGGAGTACCTCGCGGGAGCGGCCGCCCTCGGCAGGGCCAACGATGCCCTGCTGCTCCAGCAGGTCGATCAGCTGGGCGGCCTTGCTGTAGCCAATCCGCATGCGCCGCTGGAGCAGCGAGGCCGAGGCGCGCTGGTGCTGCTGCACGAGCGAGATCGCCTGGGGCAGCAGTGCGTCCTGCTCGTTGACTGAGAGGAACTCGGCGGGCGGCTTGAACTGCTCATCTGCTGGCTGAGTGCTGAGTGCTGAGTGCTGAGTGCTGAGTGCTGAGTGCTGAGTGCTGAGTGCTGAGTGCTGAGTGCCCGGCGCGGCTGGCCCTGTCCCCGGCCCTCCGGCCCCTGTACCCTCGGGGCGCGGGCCGGGCAGGGCGCCGCTAAAAGGCGGGCCGTTCATGCCAAGCGAGCCGCCTGGCTTGCCGACCGTCGGCTCAGGCGGGCTAGCCTTGCGCCAGAAATCGACGATCTTCTCGACCTCGCGGTCGGAGACGTAGGTGCCCTGAATACGCACAAGCTTGGAGGCGTCGGCGGCGAGGTAGAGCATGTCGCCGCGGCCAAGCAGCTGATCGGCGCCAGGGCCGTCGAGGACTACGCGGCTATCCACCTGAGAGGTGACGGCGAAGGCCATGCGCGAGGGAAAGTTGGCCTTGATCAGGCCGGTGATCACATCCACCGAGGGGCGCTGAGTGGCGATGATCAGATGGATGCCGGTGGCGCGGGCCATCTGGGCGAGGCGGCAGATGTAGGTCTCCGTATCGTCGGGGGCCATCATCATCAGGTCGGCCAGCTCGTCGATGACGATCAGGATGTAGGGCATTGGCTCCAGGTCGGAGCGATTGCGCGCGAGCGTCTTGTAGCTCTCCAGGTTGCGCACGGCGTGGCGGGCGAAGATCTTGTAGCGCCGCTCCATCTCCCTGGTGGCCCACTTAAGCGTAGGCACCACCCGCTCTAGCTCGGTGACGACGGGCGAGAGCAGGTGCGGGATGCGATTGTAGACGATCATCTCGACCATCTTGGGGTCAACCAGGATCAGCTTGAGCTCGTCGGGGGTGTGCTTGAGCAGCAGGCCGCAGAGGAAGGAGTTGATCGCGGACGACTTGCCGGAGCCCGTGGCGCCGGCCACGAGCAAGTGTGGCATACGGGTCATATCGGCGATCACAGGGTTGCCGGTGATGTCTTTGCCGAGCGGCAGCTTGAGCTTGCCCTTGCTCGCCTCGAACTCCTCGCCGTCCATCACCTCGCGCAGGCCAACGATGGAGATCGAGGCGTTGGGGATCTCGATGCCCACCGCCGACTTGCCGGGGATGGGCGCCTCCATGCGGATCGAGGAGGCGGCCAGCGCCAGTGCGAGATCTTTCTCCAGGCCGGTGATCTTGCTGACCTTGACGCCAACGGCGGGCTGCACCTCGAACTGCGTGACGGCGGGGCCGGGGTTGACATTGACAACCTGGGCCTCGACCTTGAAGCTGGCGAGGGTGTCCTCAATCGTGCGCGAGAGGCGGCGGATCTCGCTGTCGCCCATGCGGGCGTCCAACGAAGTCTGCTCCAGCAGGTCGAGGCTGGGCAGGGGCCATGCCCGATAGACCGTCGAGACCGCGAAGCCATCCAGGGCCTCCTGCACTACCTCACGGGGCGCGGGGGCTCGCCGGGGCGCTGGAACAGCTTGGCGCGGGCGAGGCGGGCCGCGATGGGCGTAGGCACAAGCTCGTCGTCGTCGGCGCTCTGCGGAGGGAACGTGAAGGGGAGATCGGCGTCGGCGCCCAGCTTCTTGCGTCCAGTGTCGACCGCTTTTTTAGCGCGCGGGGCGCTCCAGATCAAAGTCCAGAAGGCGGCGAGGCGGGCGCTCAGGCCAACGAGCAGCTCACGCAGCGTCACATTGAAAGTGAGCAAGATGCCGGCAAGGCCGACGACGAGGACGATCAGGAAGGCGGCCGGGCGACCGATGGCGCGGTCGAGGCCCTCGGTGAGCCAGAAGCCGAACCAGCCGCCACCGGCGTTGAGCCTGTCGGCGAAGGGGATGGCGTGGGCGGGGAACTCCAGCAGGGCCAGGATGGCGCCGATGATCATCAGGGTGCCAGCGAAGTTGGCCCCGGTGAGCTTGGAGTCGCGGAACTGCTCCTGGATCAGGATGGCGATGCCGAGCAGCCCCAGGGTGACAGGCACCACAATTGCGCCGCTGCCGAAGGCCTGGCGCACACCGGCGACGTAGAGCGCCCCGACGCCACCGGCGACACCAGTGGCAAAGAAGATAATCGTGATCAGCGCGATCGTGATCAGGCCGAGGGCGAACAAGTCGCGCTGATGCTCGGGGCGCAGCTCGATGCCGAGGCCCGGCAGGCTGCGGGCGCCCCTGCGCGTAGAGCGCGCCCTAGTTGTGGGCTTGCGGCTACCCGACGGCTTGTTGCTGCCTCTTGCGGCCATCAAGGCTCCTCACGCTGACGCGCCAGTATGCGGTAGGAGCACAGTATAGCACATCTGCGCGGGCGTTTTCGGCTAGGCGCGTAGGCGCTGCCGCCCCGACCAGACGCAGGATCAGGTGGCAGGATCAGCTAGCACAAGTTCCGGCGCGGCGGGCAGCCAGATCGTCACCAGGGTGCCGTAGTTGTGGCCAAGCGAGCTGAAGCTCACCCGCCCGCCGTGGAGCTCCACGATGCCCCGGCTGATATAGATACCGAGGCCCATGCCGTCGGTGCCACGGGCAGAGGCGAGGCGCACAAAGGGCTGGCCGAGGATAGCCAACGCCTCGGGCTCGATGCCGGGGCCATGATCTTCGATCAGCAGCTCCACGCCCATATTGGCAGGGCGAACGGTGACAATCACACTGCGGCGCGTGGGCGGCACCTGGCGCGAGTACTTTACGGCGTTGCCCACCAGGTTCGCCAGAACCCGCTCCAGCTTGCGCTCGTCGCCGCTTACGAGGGGCAGCGCGCCGTGGCGGCTCACGCTGATGGCGCAGGCGCTCTGGGCGGCCTGGATGCTCAGCTGATCTACGACCCGACGCGCGAGGAGCTCGAGATCAAGCGGGTCGCGATCCAGCTGCAGGGCCGCGTGATCGAGCTGCACGGCGGTGCGCAGATCGCCCACCAGATCGCCAACAGCGCCGATCGCGGCGCTCACACGGCGCTCGGAGGCGTGCAGCGTAGACGGGGCGGCGCCCACGGTCGCCGCGTCGAGCAGCAGCTCGTCCACCTCGGCGCGCACGATGGCCATGCGATTATGAATATCGTGGACAATCGCGCTGATGTCTTGCTCGCGCAGGGCTATCTGGCGATGCAGCTCGGCGGTGCGCTCGGCAACCTGTGCGTCCAGGCGGGTCGTAAGCTGGTTCATGTCGGTAAGCGAGCGCCGGAACAGGCCTGCCACCACCATAATCGGCAGCATCACCCCTACCAGGTCGAGCCCGCAGACAACAGCGAAGGTAAGCACCACGGGCGTTGTGGCGCCAGCAAGCACCAGGGCCGTGGTGAGCGCGGCCGTCTGGAGCAGCGCGCCGAACATGCCCATCCAGGGCGAGATAAAGAGTGCTGCGATCAGGGCCGGCAGCAGAAACAGCACATGGATCACGGGCGGGCTGGCGTAGGTGGCGGGCAGAAAGGCAATGGCGTTCGCGATGGTGGCCGCGGCTAGCAGCAGCAGTGCGCCGCCGCTGCCGCCGCGCCGGGTGAGCCAGAAGGCTAGCAAGGTGAGCGGGATAAAGGCGAGAAGCACCGGCGTATATGCTCGGAACCGCGCTCCCTGAGCCGTAACCGACCAGACAGCGGCGCTCACAGTAAGCAGCAGCATGCCCAGGATCACTACCTGGAGACCCTGGTTAATCGTGCGCCGGACGGGATCGTCTGTGGCGATCAGAAAGAGCCGACGCATAAGCTGGCGCGGCGCGGCGCTCAGCTCGGTTGCGGTCGTTTGAGAGCGATTGACGCCATCCTTCACCGATCTAACCTGGTTCTTCAAGGGCGCTGAAGCGCGCCGGGCGAGTATGGCGGCTGAGAAGTTCGACGCAATCGCGACGATTCTAGCACACGGTATTCTGAGAGTCTAGTTACAATAGCTGCCACTGCGTAACCGGCGCAGCGCCAGCGGCCCCCGCAGCAGTGTACAAGGAGCAGACCATGGCCGAGACGATCTTTACCACCGCCGTTCACGCGGGGCGCCCCGAGGCGGGCGACCCCTCCATCCCGTCGGTCCCCGGCATCGACCTGTCTGTGAGCTACCGGGCCGCCGACGCGGCCACGCTCCACGCCATGCTCGGCGGCGAGCAGCCCGGCTTCTCCTACTCGCGCTACGGTAGCCCCACCAACGGTGCCTTCGAGGCGGCGCTCTGCGCCCTGGAGGGCGCCGCCACAGCGCGGGCCTGCGCCTCGGGCATGGCCGCCGTCCACGTTGCCCTGCTGCTCACCGGGCTCCAGGCGGGCGACACCCTGCTCGCCGCACAGGACTCCTACGGCGCCACCTTCGCCCTGATCGACACGCTGCTGCGCCGCCTCGGCGTGTGTCCCGTGTTTGTAGACGCGAGCGACCTGGAGGCGCTGCGCGCTGCCCTGGCCGAGCACCGCCCGCGCGCCCTGATCGTCGAGCCGATCTCGAACCCGCTGCTGCGCCTGTGCGACGTTGGCGCCGTTGCGGCGCTCTGCCACGAGCACGGCGCACAGCTGGTGGTGGACTCAACTTTCGCCACGCCTTACTTGCAGCGCCCCCTGGAGCTGGGCGCCGACATTGTGCTCCACAGCGTGAGCAAGTATATCGGCGGCCACGACGATGTGCTGGGCGGCGTGGTGCTGGCGGGCGAGCGCTACGCCGCCGACCTGCGCAGCCTCACTATCCTTACCGGCGGGCTGCTCGACCCCCACGCGGCCTTCTTGGCCCTGCGCGGGCTGCGCACGCTGCCCCTGCGCATGCGCGAGCACTGCCGCAACGCCATGGCCGTGGCGAGCTGGCTGGGCGAGCAGCCCGGCGTGGCCCGCGTCTACTACCCTGGCCTGGCCGACCACCCGCAGCACGAGCTGGCGCAGCGCCTACTCCCCGCCGGCTTCGGCGGCGTGGTGGCCTTCGACCTCGCAGACGGCGACAGCGCGGCCGTCCACCACTTCATGGATGCCCTGCGCCTCGTGCTGCCGGTGACCACACTCGGCGGCGTCGCCAGCCAGATCCTCTACCCCGCCCTCTCCTCGCACCGCTCGCTGCCGCCTGAGCGCCGCCGCAGCCTTGGGATCGGCGACGGGTTGCTGCGGCTCTCGGTAGGCATCGAGGACGTGGGCGATATCACGGCGGATCTTGGGCGGGCGCTAGAGGCGGCTCGGGCGGGGTGAGGGGGATGGGCACCGTAATCGCTCCGCTTCTTCGCAAACGCTTCAACAGCTCTTCGCTGTCCATTAACGCCACCTTAACCTAGCTGCCTTACCATCGCCGTATCAGGGCCGAATAATCAATACCGCTGTGTAGGCGCGTGAACTCAGAGCTGTTCACGCGCCTTCTGTTTCGGAGCCGCCATGAGCCTGCTGGAGATCCGTGCGTTAGAGGTGATCTACCCGAACGGGCACAAGGCCCTGGAGTCGGTGTCGCTGCGAGCCGAGCCCGGCGAGATCGTGGCGGTGATCGGGCGCTCAGGGGCTGGCAAGAGCACGCTGCTGCGCTGCATCGCCGGGCTCCAGCGGCCAAGCGCGGGCGCGATCAGCCTGGACGGCGAGGAGCTGGTTGGGGCCAACGAGGCCCATCTGCGGCGTGTCCGTCGACGGGTTGGCTTCATTTGGCAAGAATACAACTTGGTTGATCGGCTGCCTGCGCTCACCAACGTGCTCACCGGGCGCCTCGGCCACCTCGGCGGCCTGGGCAGCCTGGTGGGTTACTTCGGGCGCGAGCAGCGGGCGATCGCGGTGCGCAATCTGGAGCGCGTGGGCCTGCTAGATAAAGCGTATCAGCGCGCCGACCGCCTCTCCGGGGGCGAGAAGCAGCGCGTCGCAATCGCTCGCGCTGTCTCACAAGAGCCCACCATTCTCCTGGCCGACGAGCCGGTAGCTAGCCTCGACCCTGAGCTGGCGGTGCAGGTGATGGCCGACCTGGCGCGGGTGGCGCGCGAGGATGGCGTGCTCACGCTGATCAACATCCACCAGGTTGAGCTGGCGCGGCAGTTCGCCGACCGTATAGTGGGCATCGCCAGAGGCGCCGTGGTCTACGACGGCCCGCCATCAGGCCTAAGCGAGTCGGTGCTCGATCAGGTCTACCGTTTCGACAAGACCGCCCGGCGCGAGGCCGCATTTGCGATCGGCTAAAGGAGCAGGCAATGGCATCTGAGGCAAAAGCTGGAACTCCGACCACGCGCACGCCCCCCGTGGCGCGTGACGAGCTGCTCAACCCGTGGCCAAAGATCGGGGTGCGAGAGATCGTTACCGGGGTGGTTGTCGCCCTGGTGCTGCTCTGGTCGCTCGAAGGCACCAACGCCAACCTGGGCACCCTGGCGGATGGCGTGCCGAACATCGTGGACTTTATGACGCGGCTGTTCCCGCCGAAGTTCGACGTGCAGCCCCTAAGCCTCGCGGTGCCCACGCCGCTCCAGGGCCTCCTTGGCGAGCAGCTGGCGCTTCGCCTGCCGCGTGTGGTGCCATACATGGTAGAGACGCTCCAGATGGCAGTCGTGGGCACGCTGCTTGGGGTGGTGCTGGCGATCCCCTTCGGCCTGCTTGCGGCGCGCAACGTGGCGCCGTACCCCTGGGTCTACACGACAACGCGCATGCTGCTGAATATCAACCGCGCCATCCCCGATATTATCTTCGCCCTGATCTTCGTGGCCGCCGTGGGCCTCGGCCCCTTTGGTGGCGTGCTGGCCTTGGGCGTGGGTGCTATCGGCACCCTGGCGAAGCTCTACGCCGAGGCGATCGAGGCGATCGACCCGCAGCAGGCCCTGGCTATTCACGCCACAGGCGCGGGCCGCCTCCAGACCTTCCGGTACGGCGTGTTGCCCCAGGCGCTCCCGCTGATGGCCTCATACACCCTGCTGCTCTTCGAGGGCAACGTGCGCTCGGCCACCATCTTGGGCCTGGTTGGCGCCGGCGGGGTGGGCTTTATTCTCAGCAAATATATCAGCCTGTTTCAGTACCGCGAGCTGATGGGCGCCCTGATCTTCATCATTGTGATGGTGACGCTGATCGACTGGGCGAGCAGCTGGCTGCGCAAGAAGCTGATCTAAGTCGTAATGGCGCCCCTTGTGGGCGCCCCCCCTTTGAAGTGGGCTCACCGGGGCCTGAGAGACCCCGCTGACCGATAGAGTAGATGCTTACGAGAAGGAGCAGGAACCGATGCTACGCAGATTCTCTGGCCTGACCGGGCTTCTGGCCCTGGCCCTGATCCTCGCCGCCTGTGGCGCCGCCACGCCGGCCGCCCAGGCTCCCACTGTCGCCGCCGTCGCCACCGCCGCCGCCGAGATCGCCCCCACCGTCGCCGCCGTAGTTCCCACC
>ENA-ORBV01011279-ORBV01011279.1-microbial-mat-metagenome-genome-assembly--contig:-NODE-11279-length-14093-cov-4.216110_pt1 | contig 14093 bp, 12 predicted proteins | sample MGYA00237777_ERZ505514 | MGnify/ENA primary metagenome ERZ505514 (study PRJEB26160, sample SAMN06269048) | microbial mat metagenome | isolation source: Oligotrophic lake microbial mat | place...
TCTACACCTCTCTATTCGTCGGCAGCGTCAGATGTGTATAAGAGACAGATTACAGCCCGACGTCCGGTCGTGACCGAACTGGCGGACCAGACGATCGGCAAGCGCCTCGAGCGGCACAGGCTGCCCGGCCGCGCGAACGAGATTGGCCGCCTCATTGGCGAGGTCGCGGCGCAGCAGCGAATGGTCGGCCGCTTGTGGCGGCGCCGATTGCGGCAACTGCGCAGGCTGCGTATCGACGGTCAAGGCGCGATCGCTACCGCGAGAATCGAGCAACAGTCGCAGCAGGTCCGATTCTCGCACTTCGCCATCGCTGATGGCAGTGTAGGGCGACGCGGTCTGGTCATTTGCATAGATCACCGTACGGCGCGCGTGCGCGCGCAGACGGTGCAGCAGCGGCGTGAAGTCGGCGTCGCTCGATAGAATGATGAATTCGTCGAAGTACGTGTCGTGGGTGATCATATCCCGCACGTCCATGACGATGCGGATGTCGGCCGAGTTTTTCAACTGGGCCGTCAGCGGCGGGCAATCGACGACTTCTGCGCCCGCGCGCAGGAAATGGTGCCGGATGAACGGAAACGAGTTCATGTCGGTTGAGTTGTCGTGGCTGTTGCGCCGCGGTACGGGGTTTCCATAGCAGCGGTTGAGCACGATGCGGCGCGGCCCTGCCGTCGAAAAACCGCTGGTCGCCGTGATCAGCGCGCCATTTTCGAGGTCGCGCAACCACAAGGCCGCATCCTTGGAGAAACGCTTGGCAGCGTCCTCGTTCTTGCGCTTCAGCGACAAATAAATATTGTCGTAGTCGACAAAAATCGCGCTCAACGCCGGCCCGTTGGCATCACGCTTCATGGCTTCACACCCTCACTCGATCCGAATCATGAAGCCACTGTTTCCGAGTCGCCTTGGTGCGGCAAGACGAGCTGGCTCAGCCAAGAGACGAGCCTGTGAGCGATCTGTGCAAATCTACAAATCGTTGCTCCGCTGCGGCGCGGTATAGCGAGGATTTCGCTGGGTTGGTGCTTGCCCGTGTCCAATCGGGCACATCAGTCGCGTGGCTGCTCAGGACTTTCGTAAGTCAAAACCGTCTGGCGCGATCTCGAAGGCTTCGAACAGGAAGCCAGGGGCGACCGTACAGCCAACAAGCGTCCACGCTCCAAGCGATCGTGCTTGCTGCCAGCATCCGTGCGGAACAACTGCCTGTGGCCGCTCGCCATCGACAAACTGCGGTCCGAGGCGGACCGTGTGACACGCTCCGCCGTCGCCGATCGCGAGTTCGAGCGCAGCGCCAGCGTACCAATGCCAAACCTCGGCGGCATCGACGCGGTGCCAGCGGGATACGACGCCGTGCGGCAGCAAGAAGTAGATCGCTGTCGAGACAGCGCGGCCGTCGACCGTCCGGCTGTCGCGGAACGTCTCGCGGTACCAGCCGCCCTCGGGGTGCGGACTAAGATCAAGCAGCGCGACGATTTCCGCCGCACTCAGGTGTGACGCGGCTGCCGTTCGGCCAGCAGGCATGTCGGGAGCGTCGGACATCAGCTGCGGTTCTTGCGGTCGCGGATCTCGCCGAACACCTTCCAGGCTGGGGCATCTGGCAGACCGACCGCAGCGCGGACTTCGGGCGTGTCGGCCCGCAGGAACGGGTTCGTCGCGAGTTCGTCGGCAAGCCGCATGGGAACACTGGTCTCGCCAGCGACGGCGCGTTGTGCGCGGGCCTTGAGCGCGGCGTTGCCAGGGTCGATCGTGACGGCGAACTGTGCGTTGGCCGCGTCGTAGTTATGTCCGCAGAACACCATCGTGTCCGGAGGCAATGCCATGATCTTGCGCAGCGAACCCCACATCATGGCGTAGTCGCCTTCGATGACACGGCCGCAGCCCATGGCAAATAGTGTGTCGCCGACAAATGCGAGGCCGTTCGCCCGCTCGATGAACGCGATATGGCCGAGGGTGTGGCCTGGCGTCTCGATGACCGAGTAGCGCGCTCCGCCGACTTCGACGGTGTCGCCTTCGCGAACAAGATGATCGAGGCCGGCAATCTTATGGGATTCACCGGCCGGACCGATCGCGATTGCGCCGAACTGCTGCTTCAAGTCGGCGATGCCGGCGGTGTGGTCCCAGTGGTGATGGGTGACGAGGATGTGCGTCAGGGTCCAGCCACGGTCGGCGCAAGCCTTTGCCACAACCGCTGCATCTGGCGCATCGATACTGGCGGTCGTCCCCGTCGCAGCATCGTGGACGATGACGGCATAGTTGTCGGTCAGCGCTTTGACCTGATGGACGTCGAGTGCCGGCATGCGCGTTAGCCTCTCGTGTTTCGAAGCGTAGCACTCCATGCTACATATCGTGATCCAAAATCTCCAGGAATCCTAGGGCGTGTCGTCAGTTATGGATTCGGGCTGGACGCTGGGGAATTTGATCGAGGGGCAGGCGCTTGACGACGCAAGCCTGATCGGCTTGCTAGGAAAAGCAACGCACCCACCGGTCAAATTCACCGCGCCGCGAAGCGGTGAGGTCGCCAACGGCCGTTTGCGGCGTCGCTTTGCTTGCCAATACTGGCCGTATTGGCTTCGCAAAGCTCCTGGCACTCGGCCATTGGGGACCTCATCCAGCTCCAAACCATAACTGACGACACGCCCTAGTAACCAGCCTTGTGTTGCAATGTGTGTTGCAACGGAGACAGACACAATTTCTGGCCGTGTGAACGCCTCGGCTTGCGGCGTGACCGGACAGCCAGAAATTGTGTCTGTCCCATTTTTGCCGCTTCAGCCGCGCTCCGCGACTTGGGTGCGGCGGTCGCGTTGGCTTGATGCCATTCCGCGGTGCCAGCCCTCAAGTGCTGCGGCGTTCCACAGGAAATGGTGAGCATGGCTGCGGCCAGCCCGGAAGTCGGCCAGGGCAGCCCGCACAGTCGTTGCATGCTGCGGATGGGACGTGGCGAAGGCCGCCACGCGGTCCTCGATCCAACGGCTCAGCGGTCCAGCCATCCACGCTTCGATGGGCACGCCGAAGCCAGCCTTCGGGCGCTCGAACATCGCTGGCGGGACGTGCTTTGCCAGCAGCGTCCGCAACACGGCTTTCGTCCGCCCGCCGTTGTTCCTGTTCTCGATCGGCAGGCGCCACGCGAGTTCAAACAGCTTGTGATCGAGATAGGGAACCCGCGTTTCGAGCGAGCACGCCATGGCAGCGCGGTCGACTTTAGTCAAAATATCGCCCGGCAGGTACGTCACCGTATCGAGCAGCATCATCGTCTCGGCCAGCGAATGGCCGCGGTTGGCCAACGCGTCGGCCAGTGGCGCGAGGTGACGGTCGAGGCTGTCACCGCCGATGCGATTGCCGTCGCGCCGCACGAGACCGGCATAAAGCGCCCGGTCGGTTGGCGCCTGGAGCGCCGCGCCGAGCTTGTCGAGTTTTTCAGCCAGAATACCGATGCGGTTCACGCCAGCACGTCTTTGCAGCGCCTGCCATGTTTCAGCATGGCGCGGCGCCGATGTCACCGCCAGCGCCCGGCCCGCCAGCCCCCGCAACGGCCCCGGTAAAAACGCCCGTTGGGCCTCGAACCGGGCCGCAAATCCGTGGCGGTTGTAGCCACCAAACATCTCGTCGCCGCCATCGCCGGTTAGGCATACGGTCACGTCGCGGCGCGCGACGCGTGCCACCAGATACGTCGGCAGCTGCGAGCTGTCGCCGAACGGCTCGCTGTAGATGCCAGCCATACCGTCGACGAGATCGAGCGCCTCGCGCCAGTCGAGCATCACCTCGGTATGGCTGGTGTTCAGATAGGCGGCGACCTGTCGCGCGTAAGGCGCCTCGTCATAAGCTTCGTCCTTGAAGCCAATGGTGAACGTTCGCACCGGCTGGCTCGAACAGCGCTGCATCAACGCGACGACAAGCGACGAGTCGATGCCGCCCGACAGGAAAGCGCCAACCGGCACGTCGGCGACCATCTGGTTGGCAATGACGGTGCCAAGGCGGGCCTCGATGGCGCGGACGGTATCCTCGGGCCGTGCCCGTTCGGCGATCGCTGCGATGCGCGCTTCAAGCGCAACGCGGAACGGGTCCCAGTACGGCTTCGGCGCGATCTGCGTTTCGCCAGGCCGCACAACGGCGAAGTGCCCGGCCGGCAATTTGCGCACGTTACGGAACGGCGTCAGCGGTTCGGGGATGTAACTGAGCTGGAGGAACAGGTCGCTCGCCGTGTCGTCCCGCTCGCCCTCGAACCGGGGGTGGGCCAGGATGGCTTTCAGTTCGGACGCGAACGCGATCCCGTCCGGCATCTCAGCTACGAACAGCGGCTTTTCGCCGAACCGGTCGCGCACGAGCACGACCTCGGCCGTATCGCGGCACCACACCGCGAAGGCATACATGCCTTCGAGCATCGACAGCGAGCGTTCCACGCCATACCGGTCACACAGCTCGGCGAGGACTTCGGTGTCGGAGCTACCGCGCCACGCGACCAGCCGTTCGCGATCGAGGTCAGCGCGTAAGGTCTTGTAGTTGTAGATCTCGCCATTGAGCACCACGACGTGGCGGCCGCTCGACGACATCATCGGCTGCGCGCCGGCTGGTGAAAGATCGAGAATGGACAGCCGCCGGTGCCCGAGGTGCACGCCCGTCGCAGCATCGCTCCACACGCCGCGCGCGTCCGGTCCGCGATGGGTGAGCGCATCCGTCATCGCGTCGAGCGCTCCGCGCGGCACACGCTGCGAAGGCGCGACGAGAATGCCAGCGACACCACACATGCGAAACGTTGCTCCTCGTCACAGTTTGCGTGGTCGTGTCAGCGCGACGCGGATTGCCCGGCCCGCGCCTCGCACGCCGATTGTCTGCCCAGCGGCTAGGATGGGTCTGGCGATGAGGACAGGTCGCGTTCGTCGATCGAGGACATAGCCGTCACAACCAGTGTCGTTGCGAACGCCGATAGCGCGATGGCCGACATGAACCAGTATTGCCACATGCCATAACTCGGCGCGAGGACCGTCGCGACGCTTGCGAATGTCGCGCATGCAAACGGTTGCACGCGGTCTGGCAGCCGCCCGATCGCGCCCAGAATGGCGAGGCCACAGGCCATGAATGCCAGCGCGCCGATCGCACCCAGCTCGAACCAGACCTGCATGTAGACGTTGTGGGGATGCTGCCGCATGCCGCCCTTGGGTCCGCCCTTGGGTGCGTTTCCATCGCCGTCGCTGTCAACGGCGGCATCGAACTTCGGCCCGAGGACGTATGAGCTGTTGACGCCGTGGCCGAGCATCGGCCGGTCGAGGACCTTTTTGGCGTACGCATCGAGAATTTCGAGTCGCACGGACGGCGATGCACCAGGGAGTACCTCATCGAGGCTGCGCGTGCCGGACACGTAGCCGTGGGCGCCCAGCGCGAGCGGTACAATGGCAAGGCAAGCGACCACCCATACGGCAGCCAATATCCGGCGCGTCCACCGGGCTGCCATTAGCGCCATGATTCCAGCAGCGAACCCGGTGATCAGAGCCAATTTGGCCGTCTGACTATCGGAGCCTTGAATAGCAATCAGAGCGAAGATCAACAGGGCGCCAACCGCCGCGATGCGGGCCGTGCCGCGAAGCGTAAGAACGGCCGCCGCGAGTGCTGCTGGCAACAGCAGCACAACGGCCGACATGCTTCGCGTCATGGCTGCGAGGTCGATGGCGACGAGGCGGCCGTCCTGCCAGCGCATGAATTTCGCCGGATTGATCTGGCCTTCGCGGAACCCAAGCAGATTGACGACCGCGACCGAGACCGACTGGCGCGTCAAAATTTCGACCGCAAGGTAGGCCGCGCCGATCAGAAAACCGATCCAGATCGCGCGGATCAGGTGAACGGTGTCCGATTGGCGGCTGCGCGCCGCGTGCCAGCTGCCAGCGATAACCAAACCTGCGAGCGAGGCGCCGACCAGTGATTTGTCGAGTGAGACCAGTGGCGCTGGCGACCACACCGCCGATAGCATCGCGATCGTAAAAAAGGCCAGCAGCGCGGTTGGCAACGGCCCGAGGACGGGTCGCGCGCGAGGCTCGCTGTTCCAGCGGAACAGGTTGCCGTTGGCGATGTGAGCGGCAACGAGCAAGGCAATGAGTAGGATCGGCGCAAGGGCCGATAACGTTCGCGGCTGGATGAGACCGACAGCCACCGTAACGCCGGTCAGACCGGCAGCCACCAGCCACGGCCACCGCTGCTCCGACCTCACACAAACAGGAGCCACACCCACCATATCGTCCTCGAACCTCATTAAACGTCCGTCCGCAACGGCGTCCCCGCAACTGCACGCTGGCGCGTCGGCAAAATTCAAATCAGCGCCGCGCTACCGTAAGCACTGTCCCGATGGCCTCGACCATGCGGCCCATATCATCGGCCGTCAGCGTCGGATGAACCAAAAACATCAGGCTGGTTTCCCCGAGTTCACGGGCAACCGCAAGCCGCGCGTGCGGCCGCCATGGTGTGCCCTCGAAGGCGCGCTCGAGATAGACCTCCGAACACGATCCCGAATAGCACGGGACGCCCGCCGCATTGATCTCAGCGACAATCCGGTCGCGCGTCCACCCGTTGGCCAGGCCCGTTGGCGCGACATAGGCGTAATATTTGTATCGCGCATGCACGCAGCCCCCAAAATCGCCGCCGCCCCAGCCACACATCGGCTGCGGTACACGCACCGGTCCGCCATCATGGGCGAACGGCGCAAGCGCCTCGGTGATGCAGCTGGCGTTGGCGACCCGAATGCGGGTCCAGTCAGCCATCCGCCGCAACTGGATACGGCCGATCGCGGCCTGCATTTCGAGCATCCGCCAGTTGGTGCCAAAGCTCTCGTGCAGCCAGCGATAACCCGGTGGGTGCTGGCGATTGTAGACCGCCTCATAACTCTTGCCGTGGTCCTTGAACGCCCACATCTTGGCCCACAGCGCGGGGTCGTTGGTCGTGACCATGCCGCCTTCCCCGCCGGTCGTCATGATCTTGTCCTGGCAGAACGACCACGCGCCGATGTGGCCGAGCGTGCCGACGCTGCGCCCCCGGCAGCGCGCGCCGTGGGCCTGTGCACTGTCCTCGATCACGGCGATCCCATGCGCGTTGGCCAGCGCCATGATGGCGTCCATCCCGCACGGCCAGCCGGCAAGGTGGACTGCGATGATCGCGCGGGTGCGCGGCGTTATCATCGGAGCGATCGTTGCGCCTGAGATGTTGCCACTGGTGCGGTCGACATCGGCAAACACCGGCGTTGCGCCCGCATTCACGACGCACGAGACCGAGGCGATGAACGTGCGCGGCGTCACGATCACCTCGTCGCCCGGACCGATCCCGAGCCCATGGAGTGCGAGATCGAGCGCGACGGTCCCGTTGGCCAGCGCGATCGCATGCGTCGCGCCAGCAAAGCGGGCGAACTCCTCCTCGAACCGTCGGCCTTCCTCGCCGGTCCAATAGTTGACCCGGTTCGAGGCCAGCACGCGAGAGACAGCCGCGATTTCCTCGTCGTCGAAAGCTGGCCAGGGTGCGAACGGCGTAGTCAGCATCAGCCAGCTCCGGTCCGCGCGCGGGCGGGATTGCCAACGACCGTGACGCCAGGCGCAACGCTTCTCGTCACCACCGCGCCCATGCCGACGATGGCGCCGCGGCCGATGATCGTCGGCGCCCCTGGGCGGCCCTGCTTGATGACGGCACCCGAGCCGATATAGGCAAAATCCTCGATCACGACGTTGCCGTTGCATTTCGCTCCCGGCCCGAACGTCACGTAGTCGCCGATGACGCAATCATGCGCGACGTAGCTGTAGAGATTGGCGTGAAAAAACCGGCCGATGCGGATGTTCGACGTCAACGTCACGAACGGGCTCACAAGCGCACCGGGGCCAAGTGTCACGTCGTCCATGATGACCGTGTTTTGCGCAATCACGGTAAGCGCAGCGATCCCGTCAGCAGCGAGTTTATCGGCGAGGCAAGACCGGATCGCGCCGTCTGAAATGGAGATCGCGACGAAGCGGCGGTCAGCCGCCTGTCCCTTGAACGCGCCATAGCTCATGACGCGCTGGCCGTTGATCGTAGTTGCCATGTCCGGCGCATCATCGATGAACACCAGCCTGTCTGCGGATATATCCCTCGCCCGTAGGCTTTCGCGCGCAACCGGCATGATGTCCCGGCCATGGCCGGCCGCGCCGTAAATGCCGAATATTTCGCCCGATGAACCGCCGCTCATGGTGCCCTCGACGCCTGTCCGCTGACGCCATCAGTGCTGGCGAACTCGGCGCCGGTAAATTTCGGCATGGTAGCTTCGCCTGTCGCGCTGACGCCGTCGCGGCGCAGAACCGTCGCGACAGTCGCGACCACAATGCGGGCGTCGAGCATCACGCTTCGGTTGTCGACATACCAGACGTCGTGCGCAAATTTCTCGGCCCACGACAAGCCGTTACGCCCGTTGATCTGCGCCCAGCCGGTGATGCCGGGGCGAACCTCGTGACGGCGGGCCTGTTCGTTGGTGTAAAGCGGCAGGTAGCTCATCAACAGCGGGCGGGGTCCAACGAGGCTCATTTCTCCCTTGAGCACATTCCAGAGTTCGGGGAGTTCGTCGAGGCTCGTTGCGCGCAGCCATGCCCCGAACGGCGTCAGTCGCTGGGCATCCGGCAACAGCTGGCCACTGGCGTCGCGCGCGTCGGTCATGGTCCGGAATTTCACCATCTCGAACGCTCGCCCACCGAGCCCGGGCCGCATCTGACGGAACACCGCCGGGCTGCCGAGCTTGCGCCGGACGAGCACGAACAAGACGGCGATAACCGGAGCGAGCACCACGATTGCCAAGGTAGCAAGAGCCAGATCGGTCATGCGCTTCATCATTCCAGATTATCCCGCGCTAGACCCATGATCGCGATCATCTCCCGGTTAACGGCATGAACGTCGAAGCGCTCCACCGCCATCCGTCGGCTGGCCTCGGCCATCGCCTGCCACCGCGACCGGTTTTCGATATACCAGATCATCCGATCCGCGAGAGCCTGCGCGTCAGCTTTCGGCACCAACCAGCCGTTTTCCCCGGCAACGACCGTCTCGCGGCAGCCCGGCACGTCTGTCGTCAAAATTGGGCGGCCCATCGACATAGCTTCCAGGACCGAGCGCGGCATGCCCTCGTGGTATGACGGCAGCACGAAGACGTGGCAGCCAGAGATGTGAGGCCGGACATCGGACGACGGACCGAGGTAGGCAACCCTGCCAACCCGATGCCAGCTTTCGACTTCGGCGAGCGGCACGGCGTCGGGCGAAGTATCGGCGGGACCGACGAGTTCAAAATTGGCGGTCGGATAGCGCGCTTTGACGATTAAAGCAGCCTCCGCGTACTCGCGCAGGCCCTTGGCGCCAAGCAGCCGGGCGACCAACAGAAAACGGCAGCCGGCGTCAGCGCCAGCCCGGTCGAGCGATCCATTCGGCGGGCCATCCGGCGGCAGCGGCGTGAATGCAAAACGCGCCGTATCGACGCCCGAGCCCGAGACGATCCGGCAGGTCTCAGGGCGCGCGATGCCGAGGCGGACAAACGTGTCCCGGTTGTCGGCATTTTGAAAAATCACCGCTTCGGCGTGGCGCAACGCAGCGCGGTAAAGGCGCGCGACGACCGCCGCCAATACCCTGCGCGCCGGGCTGCGCCCCTCGAAAGCGTAGCCAAGACCGGTGATCAGGCCAAAAAAACGCGCCCGCGATCGGAGGCTGCGCAGCGCGATCCCGCCCCACACGACGGGCTTCACGGTGTAGGCCAGCACAATATCGGGATCGAGTTCACCGAACGCGGCCCGCAGCGAGCCAAGGCAGCGCAAGTCCCCGTTTGGGTCGATGCCGGTCCGGTCGACGGCAAACACCCGGTGGCGGGCGCCGAGCGCCGCGATGGCCGCAACCTCGTCCGGAGTGGCCGGGCCGCTCATCGCCGTGACGCGATGGCCAGCAGCGATAATCGCGCAGATCAGGTCGCCGCGAAAATTGACCAGCGACTGGGCGAGCGCGCCGACGACGACGACATGCATTCGTTCACCTCGCGCCCAGTCGTCAGCTTACAGCGTTATGTTCCACGTCTGACTATGCGCAATCGACCAGCATTGGCACCGCGACCAATCGCGGAACCCGACAATAAAAGGGCGTGCGCGGCGTTACGCGGGAAGCTTGCAGTGCGCTTGCCAGCATCATTTAGCTCGGCCATAGACGCCGCAGCGGGTGCAAACCGTCGGTGATCTGCTGGGTCTGGCCGACGACGCCCCTTGGGCACATGCGGAGACGTTGATGAAGGTTCTTGTCACCGGTGCGGCCGGTTTCATCGGGTTTCACTTGGCCAAGGCCCTGATCGCTCGCGGTGATAGCGTCGTCGGCCTCGATAGCGTCGACGCTTATTACGACCCGGAGCTGAAGGAAGCTCGCCTGCGCGAACTGGCCCGGCTTTGCGCGCCCGCAGCCAACCGCACGGCGCCGGGATCATCAGCGGCGGGAACATCCGCAGCGGGAAAATTTGAAATCGTGCGAGGCAATATCGCCGACCGGTCCGTCGTCGAAGCGGTATTCGCCAGCCATTCGTTCGACCGTGTGGTCAACCTCGCCGCCCAGGCCGGCGTGCGGTATTCGCTGGAAAATCCGCATGCCTATGTCGAGAGCAACCTGATCGGGTTCACCAATCTCCTTGAAGCCTGCCGCCACGCCAAGGTCCCGCACCTGACCTATGCCAGCACCTCGAGCGTTTACGGTGCCAACACGACAATGCCGTTCAGCGAGCGCAACGGCGCCGACCACCCGATCCAGTTCTATGCCGCCACGAAACGCGCCAACGAATTGATGGCGCACAGTTATTCTCACTTGTTCGGACTGCCGACCACGGGCCTTCGGTTTTTTACCGTCTACGGCCCCTGGGGTCGGCCCGACATGGCGCTGTTTTTGTTTACCAAAAACATCCTGGCGGGCGAGCCGATCAAGGTCTTCAACCACGGCCAGCACACGCGGGACTTCACCTACGTCGAGGACATCGTCGACGGTGTCATCCGGGCCAGCGACGATATCGCCAAGCCGGACCCGGCGTGGGACGGGGCGCATCCAAACCCTTCGACAAGCAGCGCGCCATACCGGATTTTCAACATCGGCAACACCACGCCGGTTTCGCTGATGACCTATATCGAGGCGATCGAGACCGCCGTCGGGCGAAAAGCGACGATGGAAATGCTACCCCTGCAGCAGGGCGATGTGCCCTCGACCTTCGCCGACATCAGCGCGCTGACGGCCGCGACCGGGTTCCAGCCACGCACGTCGGTCCAGGCCGGTGTTGCCGCGTTCGTCGCATGGTATCGGGATTATTATCGCGCTTAGGCCGATACTCACAACTTCCGCGCGACCAGTTGGCCGCCGAGCCGGACGATGTGCCCGGCGAGATCGAGGTCCATCAGCGCGATCTGGACTGCCCGCGATGGCAACCCCGTGGCCCGGATCAGCGTGTCGACATGCACGGGCGACGGTCCGAGCGCGGCCAGTACGGCGTCGTTGACAGCGCTGTCGCCGCCAATCGGTTGTGAGGCCGCCACCTCGGGAAGTCGCGCTGGCGCTATATACTGCGGCGGGCGGTCCTCTGCGACGCGCACGGGGTCCCGCCCGGTGATAGGCCCGAGATCATCGAGAATGTCTTGCGCCGAGGTGATCAGCGTTGCGCCGTTACGGATCAGGCGGTTGGGACCCTCCGCCCGGCTGTCGAGCGGGTGGCCCGGCACGGCGAACACCTCGCGGCCCTGCTCGGTGGCGAGCCGCGCCGTCACCATCCCACCCGACCGCACCGTCGCCTCGACGACGACGACCCCGCGCGACATCCCCGAAATCATGCCGTTCCGGCGGGGAAAGTCCCGCGCGCGTGGCTGATAACCCGGCGGCATGTCGGTGACGATCGCACCGCCGTTGTCGGGGATCAGTTGGAACAAGTCGCGGTTTTCTGGCGGATAAACATGGTCGATGCCGCCAGCCAAAACCGCCACGGTACCGCTACGCAGCGCCGTGCGATGGGCCGCGCCGTCGATCCCGCGCGCCAGCCCCGACGCGATGACATAGCCCGCTTCGCCGAGGCCCTTGGCCAACACTTGCGCCATGGTGATGCCGTTGGCGGAGCACTCGCGCGAGCCGACAATCGCGATCATTTCGGCCGATAAGGTGGCAAGACGGCCTCGGACGTAAAGGAGGGGTGGCGGATGTTCGATCGCTGCCAGCGCTGATGGATAGCCGGGCTCTATCGTAAAAATCGGCTCGGCGCCGGCCTTCCGGGCCGCCTCCAGTTCGGCTTCGGCCACTTCGGTTGCACACACCTTGAGCGGTCGCGAGCGCCCGGCCCGGCGCGCGATCTCCGGGATCGCCTCAAGCGCGGCACGCGCGCTGCCGTAACGGTTGATCAACTCGCGGAACGTGACCGGGCCGACATTCTCCGAACGGATCAGCCGCAAGCAGGCGATCCGCCCGCCGTCGTCGAGACGCGTGACCGGCAACGGGGCTGGCGTAAAAAGATCGCTCGAGCTGTCGCCCACCTCACGCCGCCGCACGGCCATCGACCGTCGAAACGCCGATCAGCGGTTCATCACCCGACCGCAATAGGTTGATATTGGCGCGATGCTTCCAGAACAGCAGCATCGTCATGACCGTAAACACGCCAGCAAGAATCGGATGCCCGGCCATCACGAGCACGATGGGCGTGACGCAAGCTGCGACCAGCGCCGACAGCGACGAGTAGCGTTTCCATACCGCCATGGCGATCCAGGTCACGATAAACGCCAGAGCGGCCCAGGGCACGAGCCCGAGCAAAGCGCCAATGTAGGTCGCAACGCCCTTGCCGCCCCTGAAGCCGAGCCACACCGGATAAAGGTGCCCGATGAACGCGCCGAGGCCCGCCGCGATTGCCGGGGCGAGCCCGAACCAGTGGTTGGCAAGCACCACGGCCAACGTCGCTTTGAGCCCGTCGAGCAGTAGCGTTGCCGCAGCTAGTCCCTTGTTGCCGGTGCGCAAAACGTTGGTCGCACCAATGTTTCCCGAGCCGATCTTGCGGATGTCGCCAAGCCCGGCCGCCCGCGTCAAGACGAGACCGAACGGGATCGAACCGATCCCGTAGCCCAGTCCCAGTGCGTAGATCAGCCAGGGGCCAAGGTTAGCCACCATCAGCAATAGAAACGAGTTGATGACGGGTGTGTCGAGGGCCATGGCGGAATATCCAGGACTGGCGGGAAATGTCTGTGGCGGTTCATAGGCTCGTGCGACCGGTCCGCGCTACACCGGAAACGGGTACTCCGTCGATCCGGCGACGATCGTGCGTTTGACGCGGCCCTGCAACGTGCCGGTATCGAACGGCGAATTCTTAGACCGCGAATGCAAATCTTCCTTAGCAACCACCCACGGCTCATTGGGATCGAACACGACAAGGTCCGCGGGCGCACCGATCGACAGCCGTCCAGATTTGAGGCCGAGCAATTTTGCCGGGTTGAGGGTCATCGCCTGAAGCAAACGCATCAGCGGGATCTCGCCCGCGTGATGGCGGCGCAAGGCAGCCGCAAGCAATGTCTCGAGACCCACAGCGCCAGCGGCGGCATCGGCAAACGGACGGCGCTTGACGTCAGCGTCCTGCGGATCGTGACCTGACACCACGATGTCGATCGAACCATCGGCGACACCCTCGACCATGGCCTGCCGGTCGGCTTCGGTGCGCAACGGTGGCCGCAATTTGAAGAACGTCCGGTACGAGCCGATGTCGATTTCATTGAACGTCAGATGGTTTATCGACACCCCGCAGGTCACTGGCAAACCGCGAGCCTTGGCCGCGCGGATGACCTCGAGGCTGTCGCGACAGGTGATCGAAGCGGCATGGTACCGGCCGCCGGTCGTGGCCACGAGGCGGATATCGCGTTCGAGCATGATCGTTTCAGCGACCGTGCCGACACCGGGAAGGCCAAGCCGCGCCGACACCTCGCCCGAATTCATCGTGGTCGGCGAGGTCAGATACGGGTCCTCGGTGTGGTGCACGATGAGCGCATTGAAATCACGCGCGTAGAGCAACGCGTTACGCATCACGCGGGTGTTGGCGATGCTCGACTTGCCGTTGGTGAAGGCGATCGCACCGTAATGCTGCAACAGGC
>ENA-ORBV01011280-ORBV01011280.1-microbial-mat-metagenome-genome-assembly--contig:-NODE-11280-length-14092-cov-14.967963_pt1 | contig 14092 bp, 16 predicted proteins | sample MGYA00237777_ERZ505514 | MGnify/ENA primary metagenome ERZ505514 (study PRJEB26160, sample SAMN06269048) | microbial mat metagenome | isolation source: Oligotrophic lake microbial mat | place...
AGGCTTCCATACTGCTTATACGGCCAGGCATCTAATCTGATGATGACCCGGTCTCCCGGCTCAATCTTTCCCAATCCGGCACTCGCTACAGAAGCACGAGAGGACTTCAATAAAAAATCTGCCGAACAGAATGCTTCGAGGTGTATTTAAACTCAACGATTGCGCATACTCTAGGGCTTCAATTTTATTAATATCATAGAGCAATGGAGTATTGATAGAACGTGCTCGAAAATATTTTAATACAAAGGTATCTACCACACTTTTCTCCACACGTAAGTGCTCCTGAATTAAGGGCAGATAAATACTGCCGTCAAATGCATTTAGATTCGGCTTAATATCTAAACCAATTTTCCCTCTCCTAAACCAAATTACTGATAATGTATTTGGATCCAACCATGAGCGAACATTTTTGGAAAAACTAATTTTAATTTTCCCCTCCACCAAATGTAGAGTCTCAACAATATCCGATTCTGGAGAATTTAATCTATAATATTGGGCATTTTTAATTTCTAACCATTCAATGACCTTGCTAGCTGAAATATCCTTGTTATTAGTTACAATCAGTATCATTTGAGTGTCATATTGTATACAATATTTGGTATCATTTCTTACTAGGTATCATTTTAAAATACTAGCTTACTAAATGAATTATTAAAGAACACCCTAATACCGAATAATTTCACTATTTAATCAAATAAAATTATATTTTCATCTATGAACTTCAAACTCCTTCCATTGTTCAGCCAATTCTTTTTCCATTTCAACTCCTGCATCCAAGGTAGGAAGTAATCTTGGGTATATAAGAAAATATTCAGGATTCTTGTATTGGAAAACCACCTTTCTATTATATTCAGCTATAGAATCCAAAAAGATACTTGCTCTGTTTTTATCGATTTCCGCATTGTCTTTAGCAGGAAATATAAATAATCTATCGCCAAGCTTAACATTATAGCTCAGACCATATACGGGATCAATCTTAAGATATGATTCTCTATAATAATCCTTTAAATCACTATACAATAAGGGATGAATTTTATAATTATTAATTGATTCTAAAAGAATTGAATCCAAATCGTTTTTTCCCCATTGCATACTATGTTTAATTATGCCAACATACGCAGGAGTTGAACTTGAATTAATAAGACATAAACTCCTATCCGAGGGGACACCATTTTCTTTTAAGTGTAATTTTAATTTAAGTAAAATAAGTGAATCAAGTGCCCGAATTTCATTACCACATATTCTATAATAGTTTGAATTAATTTCTCTACAAGCATTTCTGATGGATTGATCAAGTGCAAGTAAAAGTTTAAATTCAGCACATTTCGATCTATTAACTATGGGTCTGTTTATGATTCCATTTTTGAAATACTCGTAAAGTTCAAAATTGTCATGTAAATCGATTAATTTTGGACTTTTATAATAGAAATTAGTATCTAGGTCAAATTCTAATAATATGTCAATAAAAACTTTTGATGATATAACATTTTTTGACTTAAGTGCACAAATCAATGCATTGTGCACATCCTTAATAAAGGGACTTGTATTAATTATAAAGTATCCGTCCGACCAACTACACCCCCTCTCCAGGCAGCAATTTGTTTAGCTCCGATAACTTCATGTCCGGAATCCGCTCCAAGGTGTCCTTGAGCCATTCATAGGGATTGACGTCATGCGCTTTACATGAGCCAAAGAATGAATACATCATCGCTATGCGCTTTGCAGCATCATGTGATCCTGCAAAGAGATAATTTTTCCGACCAAGAGCCAATGGTCTGATTTTATTCTCAATCAGATTGTTATCCAATTCTGTGTTGTCATGGTCCAGGATTCGGATCAACTTTGGCCACTGTTGATTAGCATAGCTGAGCGCCTTGCCAAATGGACTTTTTGGTTCAATATCGAATTGTAATTGTTCATTTATCCATTGCTTCAGTTCTTCAAACAATGGTCGCAAGTGTTGTTCGCGATATTTCTTACGTTCTTGTGATGGTAGTTCTCCAGCAACATTGTGCACCCCGTAGATGCGTTGAATCAACGCGAGTGCCTGCTGGCTCTTTGTTTCGTGGGTGATCTGAGCTTCATGGAATTTCCTGCGTGCATGTGCCAGACAACCGATCAATGAAATCCCTGGGACATCAGCAAACTTATCATAGACCTGCCACCCATCAGTTTGTAGGACACCTTGGTAGTCTGCCAATATTTCTTTTGGACCCTGTTGGCCACGACCTTTTCTATAATTGAAATACACTAATTTTAATTCCGGTGCATAATACACCCACTGGTATCCTTGGTGGATTCCTTTGTCATGATCCTGGTCCAAAACTTTTATGGGTGATTCATCCACTTGTAAATATCTGGATGACAACACTTTCTTTTTAAATGTTTCGTACAACGGATGTAAAAGCGTACAAACCGCAACAAACCATTCATTGAGTGTGCTATCACTTACTTCCCACTGATCATCCCTTTTGAATCGCTGGATCTGGCGATAAAAGGGCATATGATCAATAAATTTGGATACACAGATATGTGCCAGCAAGCCGGCTTCCGCTATCGCTTTAGGTAGCGGACGTGATGGCAATCTGCCGATCACCACACCCTCACCATTCACCTTTGCATATTTCGGACGAATCGTTCTTTTCCTGACCAGGCTGGCCGGAGTATATTCCAAAGTTTCGGTGATCTCTTCACCAATTCGTTTCATTCCACTGATATCTTCAGTGGGTTCAATGATCACTTCTTCTACCGGTAAATGATCTGGAAGTTCTGCACGGCCTGGATGTTTCTTGGCGGCTTTGCGGTCATACTCGATATGCTTCTTTGTCTCCTCTACGGTGACAGACGCATCAGATTCAGCTCCAAACAAAGAGAGCTGATTCGAATTTACTTCGGCAATGAAGCGTTCACGCTGACTTCCGAAGATCAGTTTCTTAAGTTGTGCCAACTCCTGGCGAAGAAAATTATTTTCTTGCTTTAGCTCTTGATTTTCGCGCTTGAGTTGTGCCACTTGCATGCAGCAAAAATACTAGTACATTTGAATACATGCGTTATCAAACAGCCTATTTATTTCCTAACATAGCTATGCTGAAATCGTGGATAACGGACTGTATCTTTTACGTTGCACCACATGACGTATAGATATTCCACTAAGCAACATCACTAAATGATCATAACGAAGTGCAAGTTTCATTTTTCCGGAATCTGTCGAAATCACTTCAAAAGTACCTTGCTCCAATCGCTTGTGATACAACACGTACCCACCTACATCCCATACCAATAGTTTGATCTTGTCACGATCCTTGTTAAAGAAAATAAAAACATATCCACTCTGCGGATTGTCCTCCAGAAGGTGGCGAACAACACCGCAAAGTCCATCTATGCCCTTACGCATGTCGACAGGAGCAGTGCAGACAAAATATCGTTGAGCAGAATGGAAGCCTAGCATCCCGCTAATGTTCGAAGAAAGGCTGCTTCCGTAATAGAATCAAACCACATTTCTACTCCGGTTGGAAAACGAACATGGATAGCACTTGCAAATACTTCGTGATTGATAATCTGGACTTCAGCGAATTGCTCCCTGGAAGACATTCCATTAAGCTTGCGCTTCCAGTAATAAAACATGCCCGACGATAGTTTGTGTTGATCACAGTAAGTTTGAATCGTATGCGTAGAAGATTCTTGACGGTCTATATGCCGCTCCCAAAATTTTGATTTATCTTTCATCAAGCAAAGCACATACATCAAAGCGCATCATGCAAAATGTCCTTGGTCGGAGGGATACTGTAAATCCGGGCACGCCCTTACAGCCTGATTGAGAAACGTATAAAACATCTTTACCGAGGCTGCCGAAGGGCTGGATATGTCAAATACATCACCACTGATGAGTAGGACATCAATCTGTTCACTTGCAAGCGTATCTATTAGCCAATCAAGGAAACGTTGATGCTCGTAGGTGCGATCATATTCGTGGAAGAGTTGGCCTATATGCCAGTCGGCGGTGTGGAGGAATTTCATTGGGTCTTCTTAAGTAAATTAAATCGACTATTGTTTTGGAGTGTGACGAAGAAACGGAGTTTGTAGCAATAAAATTTAGGAAACAGAAAATAACTTTATCACCGTTCATTGACATTATAGTCCAACTCCTTTGAGAAGTAAGAGGGGTCAGTATGCCGGAATAAGGGGTCAGCTTCGCTGGAAGAGACGTTGGGTTGAGCGAATTGCAAACGTGCTTGCTTTTGCATTGGCTATTTCTTTTTCCCCTTATCCAAATGTCGGGTCTTTTTTTCAGGCAAATAGTTGTCTTTTGAAACTACTTTTTCACCTGTCTTTTTTTCTAATGCTTTTTTTTTGCATCCCCTGCAATTGTCCCCCCCTTGTTTGGCGACAACTTTATTTTGAACAAATCCCTTTGGATTTTTAGTTTTAACAATTGCAGTTGTCGAAGCCTCTCCAAGCATTGAAAAAATCAATTCAAGGTCGGTCATATGGTCTCGTAAGTTTTGGCTTTTTAGTCCCTTTACCTTTTTATATTCGGAAGGTGTCAATCCAAATGTCGCTTTTGAAATTTCCGCTGTAAGTATTGCATACTCCTTTTGTTCCTTTACACCTCTGTTTTTCCATTCATCGGTCAATTCTTCCCGAATGGCAATGCTTCTCATTCGTTTTTCAATCCAATCATCAGGATAGTCTTTGAGTTTGTATAATTCTCTTGTTCGTTGGGTCGCCAATTCGGGGTTTTCAATTTCATCTAATCTGTCAGAACCGACCTGTGCCAACCAAAGTTCGAACGGCTCTGCTTTGGGTGATGGAATGGATTGGATAATTCGTAAGAGCCCTTTTGAATCGGCAGCCTGTATCTTACGCTTTTAGCCATCTGCGGCTTGCATTTCAACTGGGGTACAAATTGTACCCCAGTTGCTTTTAAGCAGTTCATCACGGCTTAACATTCTTTTTATGTATTGCTTTACATCCACACTGTCAGTAAGCACTTCAACGACATCCTGAACGGAAAAAAACCATTTCTGTTCTTCCTCATTCCAAGTCGTACGGATTTTCTTACTTCCAAATAGTTTAATATTGCCCATATTTACTTGCCATGTTCAATTAGATTATCTGATATTTTGCAGGTATTAACCCAAGCACATTCTCATTGTATAAATTTTGATGCTTGTAGGATACTTTCTTTTCGTGTGCTAATTTACCGATTATCACTGCCGGATGAATGTCCAATTCCTGTGCACACAATTCAATATGCTGGGTTGTCAAGTAATGGGTGAATGGATTTAAATAATCCAATATTTCCTGATGCTTAAGCTTTGCGGCTGCAATACTATTCGCTTCAAGTTCCGCCTCATTCAAATCTGATTCTCTAAGGTTGTCCAACACAAATGGATTTTCAGCGTCTAAATGATAGAGAATATGGGCTATCTCATGTGCTACCGTAAACCAAAAATTATCAATTCTTTTGTATCGACCAGTATACACTATGACAGGTGTTGTATTCAATAGAAAGGCTGCCCCGTCCAGATAGGTCTTTTGCAAATGAGGCAAGACAAAAAATACTACTCCAACCTTTGCCAGCTCATTAATAAACAGATCAATTCCATTTTCTCTTGTTGTATAAGTGTTTATTTCATTATAAATACGCTCCAGGCCACTTTTACTATAGGGAGGTACTTTAACCTTCTTAGCCTCGACCTTAGCTTTTTGGTACCAGGTAATAGCGTATGAAGCATTAAACTGATTATATGCTTCTGAACGTCTTGTAAGTGCCGGAACCAAACTAGTATCAATCTTTATAAAATTTAATTCATCCCAACCCCAAAAAGCCAGAACTTGATTTTGAAGTTCCTGAACAGTTTGAAAAGAATTGAACCATCCCTTTTGAAGCATATCCTTTATAGGCATCCGCTCATAAATAATACCCCGAATATTGGCATCAATTTCCTCCTGGGATCTATCTTTCAATAACCAAAGCCGATATGCACTATCAAGGTTAATCCAATACTGGGGTGAAGTCCCAAATATTTCACCAAAAATCTGAGCTGCTTCCAGAGTCAACGGCTGCTTGTCCTGAAGTATTTTGTTAATATGCTTTGGTGAATAGCCGGTGATTTCAGCCAGATCAGCTTGCGTCCAATCACGATATTCCATTTGTTCCTGAATAAAATACCCTGGTCCAAATTTCTTAGCTGCGCGTGTAGATGTAGTCTGTGTCATAGGTTCGTTATGGTTCAATCACCATAATGATTGGAAATGGTTTTCAAAAAGAATTGTCCAGAAGCTTGTTTATCATCAGTCCAAACCACCTCAATCTCAAGCCTATACTTTCCTGAAAGACGCATTGAATAACGATTCGCCGTGCCTTTCAGTTTTTCAAAATTAGGTCCCTTGTCCGCCAATAAATCCTGGATATTTACTGCAGCTTCAATCTTTTGGATTGTGGCAAAGAACTTATTGGTTATAAGATCCGGTAATTTAAGTTTTGACTTTTCCCCGGTATAAAGTTTCAGTAGTTCCTTATCATTTATGAAAACCTCATATGCCATCAAATGGTTTAATGTTATTACCCATATGGTAAATGTACACTATTATATTGAACTAATTGGTAACTATCGGTATCAATATTTTATTGTATTGAATATCAATACAATACGTGCATTCAGACCACAATCCGCCAGTACCATACTACCCTTACCTGCTCGATGACCTGGGCGAGTAACATGCCCATATCCGAAATGTGACATTCTAATTTACCGAAATACCTGCATTGCTATTTTCCGATAAAAACGATCCGCAAAGCTTAAGCTTCCTCCCGATCCATCGTGATAAAACATGTCTGACAACAACACCAAAACCTAAGTACGTATTGGGTCAAAATTGGCAGCAGTTGGATTTATAGCAAAATTGCTGTATATTTACAGCAAATACACTACCATGGCCATAAAATCAGGAAAAGGAAGTCTTAATGTAAAGACATTTGATCCGAAAATAAGTATCAAACGTGCTGAAAAAGCAAGAACGAAAAGTGCTAAATGGGCAATCGTTACAACATTTGGTGAAGTTTCGTGGGGAAGCAGACTAGAAAGGGTAGCCATCATACGTGCAGGATTGCCATATGAGGCCATAGAAGTTGTTGGTGGAAAAGCAAATCTGCCTGTCTCACAGATGCTACGGTATTTGGGCGTAGCACAAACGACATACAACAAGAAGAAAAGAGAAAATGAGCATCTCAGCGGTAGAGATAGCGAAGTTGTTTTAGTATTGACAGAATTACTTGATTTTGGCTTAGACGTATTCAATCATGAAAAGGAAAAGTTTCATCGTTGGTTGAAGAAACCGAATGTGTCAATAGGGCGTGTTGCACCTGAAAGTTTATTTGACTCGCTAACTGGAATTCAAGAAGTTCGGAATGCGCTAAATAGGCTCGAATTTGGAAATTTGGCGTAATGAAAGTCTTTAGAATCGAAAGAGAAAAATATCTTGAAACTACCTTGGAAGGAATTGGAGCGGCTCTCACAGAAGGGTATAGATGGAATAGCCTGAATACATATTTGGTCTATACCGCTGAATCACGAGCGTTAGCTACGCTTGAAGTAGCTGTTCATCTTGATCTTACCGAAGATCTTCCGTTGGATAGACTTTACGTGGAAATCGAAATACCTGATGAACTACCTATTCTTGAATTGAGAGAGGAGGACTTGCCAGCGGACTGGGATTCAAAGCCCCCAAGACTAGAAACTCAGTTCATCGGCGATGATTTTGTTAAAGGAAAAGAGGCTGCAGTATTGAAAGTGCCTAGCTGCATAGTCCATCAAGAATTCAACTACCTGATCAATCCCAATCATCCAGATGCCAAACGAATAATTGTTGTATCTACTGCTCCATTCAATTTTGATAGTAGATTCCAACTGCCATAGGAATAGGAAGAATACCATATCGGCCACTCGCCATACTGCCCTTCAGCCTGCTCGATCACCTGGACTAATATCTTGTCCAAATCCGAAAACTCCACTACTCCTCTTAGTTTCATCTTGCCAGTCAGTCGGATGGCAGCACGAGCATCTTCTTTCTTGGTCCAGTCGAGCTGAAGATTCTTTTTGATAAAAGGGATTATTCTGTGTACCAGATACAGGATGGGTCCACTTTGATTCAAGTGACTTGTTGCACTAAATGTCCAAGGACAGCTGATTTCCTCTACGAATACCAGATGATCGGTTGAATTACTAGAAATAAGCATTTTTGATTAGCCTGAAATACTTAAGTTGGAGGATGTCCCACGTTAGCACCTATGTATCTATTCAAAATCTGTCTTTTTAATTCCACTTTGTCTGATGATTGAGCGAAGTGTTCCAGTTCGCAATTCTTTATGATTTGGAACAGGAATAGTTATCGTGTAATCACTGATTTGTTTTTGCATGATGATATGACTTCCTCGTTGCCGTATCTGCACAAAACCATGCTTCATGAGAATCAAACAAACTGCTTTCCCGGAAAGGGGTTTCATTAGATAGCAATCTGGACACGGGTGATCAGTACCTCTTCATGAAACCTTCGAGCTATCTCGTCTTCAGATGCAGTTTCATAGAAAAGTTCAAGTGCTTCAATGAGATTTAAGCGGGCTTCCTCAATCGTGTCCCCCTGACTTGCTACATCTAACTCTGGACAAAGGGCAACATACCCATCACCTTCTCGCTCGATAATTGCCGTAAGCTCTTTAATTGTTTTCATCTCTGTGAAATTAAGACTTTCTATTGATAAGTCACTTATAACGTATAAATCACAATAACAGAACAATTTTCCCCCATCACGCCACCATCGGCCACTCCCCATACTGCCCCTCCGCCTGCTCGATAACCTGAGCCAGTATCTTATCCAGATCCGAAAACTCCACCACCCCTCTCAACTCCTTCTTGACAGCCAGCCGGATGGCTGCCTTGGCATCCTCCTTCTTGGTCCAGTCGAGCTGGAGGTTTTTCTTGACGGAAGCAACAACTCTGTGTACAAGATCCTGGATAGGGCCGGACTGATTTAAGATGGCTTGGTTGGCGGCTAGTAGGTCATAGAAGGCTAACTCATCTTCTGAAAGCCCAAGCTCCCGGGTCCGCTTGTCATCGCTTTTAAACTCGGTGGCGATGTCCAACAGGTGCTTGATGGCCGCAATGGAGTCAAGACTGTTTTGATGATAGCGGCTGAGTACTTTTTCAAGCTCCAACTTCAGGCTGGTCATACGCTTGATGTTTTTGGCCATGCGGACTTTCAACTCATCGTTGATGATGCGGCGAAGGAGTTCAATCTTGATGTTTTCACCGCCCTTTTCTTTGACCATCGCCTGGAAGGAATCATCAATGATCGAAATGTCCACCTTGTCGAGATCATACATCGTGGCGAGATCGACGATCTCATGCGACTCCAACGATTTGCTGATCAGGTCTTTGATGCGATCATTTTTAGTACGCTGCAGACCCGGAGGACTTTTAATCTTACGGATGACATCTCTGATGCGCTGTATGATGCTGACCCCTTCCTGGATATCCCATATTCGAGGATCTGAAGAGGTCATCGCCACTAGTTCGGTCAGCTTTCGCTCTTCATGGAGGAAACCATCTGTAACCGCATCTGACACCAGCAGGTCATTGACGATGCCAGTAGACCAATTCATTTTTTCGGACGCCGACATGACTGATATCTTATCTACATCCAATCCATTGATCAATTGGGCCACCGTCTCATATTGCGCTATACACATACCCACCGCCAGCTCCATATCAATGGTAGGCTTGCCTTCGCCACCACCGGCAGTATATTTTTTGGTGGCCTCTGCCAGGAAGCCGGAGATACCGATGAAGTCCACCACCAGTCCATTCGGCTTGTCCTTAAAGACCCTATTGACACGCGCGATGGCCTGCATCAGATTGTGCTCCTTCATCACCTTGTCTATATACATCGTGTGCGCACATGGAGCATCAAATCCTGTCAGCCACATATCCCGAACGATGACGATACGGAGCGGGTCTTCCGGCTTTTTAAATCGATTTTTGATCGCTTCCATTTTGTCTTTGGTCCGCACATGTTGATTCCATGCCACCGGATCTTTGGCGATGTTACTGGTCATGATGACGGCGACCTCAGGACATCCATCCAGTGCCGTCAGCGCATCATACATCTTGACACAATTGCGCCGACTCATACACACGATCATCGCCTTACCCTCGAGCGTACGTGTGCGGGCATTGAAATGCTCCAATATATTTTTCGCCACACGAGCTACACGTTCGTCTGCCCCTGCTGCATCTTCGATAGCCGCCCACACTTTATTGGTGCCGTCTTCTACACTTTCTTCGACTTCCTCCAACGCATCCGTAAACTCACTTTTGATATTTAATGGCACCATCCTGGGCTCATAATAGATCGGTACCGTGGCGCCATCCTCCACCGCCTGACGTATATCATAGGTATGAATCGTCCGGCCAAAAACCAACGTGGTATCCGCATCCTTGCTATCCACAGGCGTACCCGTGAATCCAATAAACGAGGCATTGGGCAGCGCCATTCTGATGTTTTGAGCAAATCCACCTTCCTTAAATCCATACTGTGTGCGGTGCGCTTCATCCGCCATCACGATCAGATTGTACCTGGAGGACAAGACCGGATGCTTCGTCTCTTTGCCGGTCTCCAGGTCCTTGAGCCTGAACTTTTCAATCGTCGTGAAGATGACACCTCCGCCATCAGCACTTAAAAAGTCGCGCAGCTCATCCGTCGTTTCTGCATGACGGACATCACCGACGAGGTCCTTGGCCAGGACAAAATTATCGTAGAGTTGTGTATCCAGATCATGGCGATCTACCTGCATGACGATGGTTGGATTCTTCATCTCGGGCATCTGTCGAAGGATACCGGTGAGGATGGCCATGGAGATACTCTTCCCTGATCCTTGCGTATGCCAGATCACGCCTATCCGGCCATCGCCAAGAGGTTTGATATTGTCAACAGCACTCCTGACCGCTTTTTCAATGCCCCAATACTGATGATACTTGGCGCCCTTCTTGATGATCTTGCCGCTGTGGTCTTCGTGAAATATGTAGTGCCGGATATAATTCAACAGCGTCGATTTTGGAAAGAGCCCTTTGATCAGCGTTTCCAATTGCAAGGCTGTGGATCGCTCGATGTCATCGCCGGTGAGGCTCTTCCATGGGGCATACCATTCCATGCTGGCATCATACATCCCATGCAGGGTGGTCATGCCATCGGAGATAACGGTGATGGCATTGTAATCGAATAGCTGAGGGATGTCAAGTATGTAATGTCCGATCTGGCGATGTGCATTGTCAATGCCAACGTTGGCATCAAACAAATTTTTAAACTCAAACAGGATCAGTGGAATCCCGTTGATAAAAATGACAAGGTCTGTCCTGCGTGTGTTCTTTCCGATGATGGTGATCTCATCGGCGACGACAAACTTGTTTAGCTCGGGTGCTGCGTAGTTGATTGGATAAATGTGTTTCGCTTGTTCCTTTCCGTTGGCATCTTTCCAGGAGATGGAGATGCCTTGGGTTAGTTTGCGATGAAAGTCGCGGTTCCGATAGGCGACGTCCATGCCTTCGTGCTGGGTGAAGGAGGCCATCGCATCATTGATAGCGGTGGTTGGGATATCCGGATAGGTATTCATCAGGAAACTGCGAAGGTCATCTTCGAGAATCACTTTCTTGAGATCACGATTTAATGTATTGCCTTCCTGATGGGTGTAGCCGAGTGCCACCAGCCATTCGATGGCGGCATTTTGGACGGTATGTTCTAGGAATCCGCTCATAGGACTTCGGCAATGGTAAGGGCTGCGTCTTTTACGCGGACCTCGCCGCTGATGAGTTTGGGGAGGAGGGTGTTGCGGAGATTTGAGAGAGTTGCATTTTCTATCGTATTGTTATGCATTAAATTGAAATATGTCTCCAATTCAGCAAAAAAAATTAAATCCGGAGGTGGTGAAATCATTTTTATCCCTTTAATAATTTCCTGACTTATATTTTGCTGTGCTGAACCAACAGCCTGATTTAAAATATCATTCTTGTTGAACCTTAAAAATAAAAATGCATACAAATATGAAATATTCTTCTGTATAATTGCGCATATAGCTTGATTGCATGTTGCCTCTATAGCTAATATACTTGATTCCCCAACCGTCGCTCCATACATTGCTAACAAAATAGATTTTGAAGGAATCAATTTAGCTGAAGAACTATCAAGCCCAGCCTGCGTAATTTTCTCTTCTGTATCTATCACATAATTCTCGTATAGCTCTTTAGATTTTACCCATGGGATATTTCCACTTTGATAAAATTCCAACTTCTTCCTACTAGGCGTTCCCCCTGAAGTTGTTTTATACAATTCACCAATTGTTTTCACCTCCCATCCTTTCGGAATCTCTCCCAATTCAGAAGATACAAACTCACCATCGCGGAATGGACCAAAATCTACAAACCAATGTTTGTAAAGGATCATGGCCATTTCCTCCAGGGTCTTATTCATTTGGAGGTTGAGTTCGATTTTATCGTCGAGGGCGGAGAGGATGGAGGCGATGGCGTGCTGTTCGGGGAGGGAGCGTGGTATTGTGACTTCTGATTCAACGATAACATTTGGCCCAAACGCAGGATAGGCACTTCCTGTACATGACTTAACCAAAAAATCAATATACCTATCGTTGGTAGTTAAGTAATATAAAAATCGGGAGTCAATTTTCCTTGGGGACAATACGGCAAAACCAGTTGATGCTATTGTGAAATTCTTCAGGTTTTGCGAATAGAAATATGATTTCAGGTTAGGTCTTACAGACGATATGACAGTATCTCCTTCAAGCAATAATCTTCTTGCTCTTGACGGTGCATCATCAAATTGTATTCTTTTAGGATCTACATAAGTTCCAGAACCAACTGATTTAATGTCAATATAATGAATCCATTTAGTCTGGCCTTTCTTTATGGTGTTGGTGTTAATTTCAATGAGGTCACCAAGTTTATATGTCTTCCAATCTTCCTCCATCAGATTAAAGCTTTTCAAAGTTTGCGACGATCTGATTCTTCAATACTTCACCCTTCTCAAATTGTTCAAACAACTGAGCTTTCAACCCTTCCATCTTCTCTTCAAAAGCTATCCCATCATCTTCTTCAGCTTCAGTACCTACATATATCCCAGGCGTAAGCTTATAATCTTGCTTTACAACTTCAGCAATTGATGCTGCCTTGCAAAATCCATCTACATCAGTATACTTTTTCCCTTTCGTTCGCCAATTATGATAGGTGTCTGCTATAAGATTGATATCCGCATCCGTAAAGACACGCAGCTTGCGAGAAGCCATCGTGCCCATTTTGGAGGCATCCAGAAAAAGGATCTCATCCGTTCGCTTGCGATGAACACCATCCTTTCCATTCCTGTTTTTGCTAAGGATAAAAAGACAAGCCGGAATACCGGTAGTTAAAAACAACTTATCCGGTAAGCGCACGATGGCATCGATCATACTATGGTCGACCATGTGCTGGCGTACATTCTTTTCTCCTTTGGTGTTGGAGGTCATCGCGCCATTGGCCATGACGATACCGGCCGTACCTGTGTCGCTGAGATGATGCCAAAAGGTCTGCATCCACATATAGTTGGCACTGCCATCTGTGGTGTATTCTTCTCTGGGGCCAAACAAGCGCGGATCACTCTCCGGCAGATCTTCCGGATGCCACGTGCTGACATTGAAAGGTGGATTGGCGATGACATAGTCAGCCTTCAGTGTTGGAAACTTATCATCCAGCAGGGAGTTGCCCAGCCGGATGTCAAAACTGAGATTGCGCAGCATCAGATTCATCAGACACAACCGCAAGGTCTGCGCCGTCATCTCCTGCCCATAGACCGAGATATCACTTTTGTTGCCCCCATGTTCATTGATAAACTTCAGACTCTGCACAAACATCCCTCCACTCCCACAAGCCGGATCGAAGATGCGCCCCTTATAAGGCTCCAGAATTTCCACCAGCAGACGTACGATACTGCCCGGTGTAAAAAATTGTCCCGCACCAGATCCCTCCGCCATCGCAAAGCGACCGATGTAGTA